>ERZ1370068.4419-contig-3495_pt1 | contig 170250 bp, 302 predicted proteins | sample MGYA00561227_ERZ1370068 | MGnify/ENA primary metagenome ERZ1370068 (study PRJEB38410, sample SAMEA6850437) | metagenome | study: Metagenomic assessment of the ecological functions of the soil: analysis of the soil microbiota associated with the... | reverse complement strand
ATGTACTTCGTTTCAATTCCCATGTTACTCCAGGGCGGTCGATATCGTGATTTTGGCGCAGGACATTTCTGATCGATAACTCTCTCATATCCGACGCCTGAAATCACCGCCAATGCGCATGCGTTTCCGCGAGCTCGGCATGGGCTATGCCAATCTCGGCGCGCTCTTGATGTCGCTCGGTCTGCCTTACGATTCCGATGCCGGCCGGGCCTATGCCGGCGCCAGTTACAGCGTTGATGTCGGGTCAGGGCTATCTGCAATCGAGCCGCAACGCCGGCCGCCACCGGCGACTTTCGCGGGCTACGAGGTGAATCGCCAACCGATGCTGCGCGTGCTCAACAAGCACCGTTCTCAGGCTTATAAGATCTCGCCGTCCCATGTGCCGCCTCGATCTGCTCACGGCGGCGCGCGAGGCGTGGGACCTCACCTGCGCCGAAGCTGAGAAACACGGCGTGAAGAATTCACAGATTTCAGTGTTGGCGCCGACCGGCACGATCGCCTTTATGATGGACTGTGATACCACCGGGGTAGAGCCCGACATCGCGCTCATCAAGTACAAAAAGTTGGTCGGCGGCGGTCTGTTGAAGATCGTCAACAATACGGTGCCGCGCGCGTTGCGCCGCTTGGGCTACGACGTCAAGCAGAGTCAAGACATCGTCGAATATGTCGAGGAGCATGAAACCATTGAAGGGCGCTCCGAACCTCAAAGGATGACGATCTCGCGAGTGTTCGATTGCGCCTTCAAGCCGGCCAACGGGCAGTGCGCTCCATTCAATACATGGGCCACGTCAAGATGATGGGTGCGGTGCAGCCGTTTATTTCCGGCGCGATTTCCAAGACCATCAACATGCCCACCGACGCCACCGTGGAAGACATCATGCACGCCTACATGGAGTCGTGGAAACTGGGTCTCAAGGCGGTGGCGATCTATCGCGGACGGATCCAAACGCACGCAGCCGCTCAATACCTCGAAAGACAAAGAGGAGCAGAAAACACGCGGCGGTGGAAATCAAAGAAGCGAGGGTACTGCGCCATAAGCTGCCCGACGAGCGGCGCTCGATCACCCACAAGTTCGATATCGCCGGCCATGAGGGCTACATTACCGCCGGCATGTATGAAGACGGCCAGCCGGGAGAAATCTTTATCACCATGTCGAAAGAGGGCTCGACGATCTCCGGTCTGATGGATTCGCTTCGCCACGGCGATTTCCATATCGCTGCAATACGGTGTGCCGTTGCAGAGTTCTGGTCGACAAGTTCAGCCATATGCGCTTCGAGCCCTCCGGCTTTACCAAGAATCCCGATATTCCGATGGCCAAGTCGATCATGGATTATATTTTCCGCTGGCTCGCCAGCAAGTTTCTCGACGGCGATGCGCAGCAAGAGGTCGGCGTCGTCAAACAAGAACCGGTGGAAGAAGTGCGCCATAAAGAAAGTCGTCTCTCGTCGCCGCGCCGCGCGCCGCGCGGCGCGCTGCCGGTGACGAGCATCAGCAGTGTGACGGGCCTCTACCAGCAGGACGCGCCGCCTTGCCCCGACTGCGGCGCTATTATGATTCCGCAGCGGCGCCTGCTATAAAGCTGCTTGAACTGCGGCGCAGTGAGCGGCTGCTCTGTAAGCGAGACGGGACGACTGGGCTAAAAAGTCGGACGGGCTGGCAACAAGGCTGCCGGCCCCGTTTCAAGTTGGAACTGCCGCGGAGGATTGAAGCCGGCCAGCGGCATTAAAATAAAGAATTCGCAGACAGCGCTGGTGAATATCTGGATCCTTATTTGTCCCAGATAAAGCATGCCTTTCTGGAGTGTCGATATCCATGCAGGTTGTAAAGATTCAGCCCTAAAAGTCCGGCTACTTGGGATCGAGCACTGCATCGTGGACTGCAGCGGGGAGAGTGTGGTTCAAACCGACCGACCGTGATCGAGTCTAGGTTGGTCACCGGAGCCTGGATCAATCCATTGGCGGTCTGAAACGGCAGGGTTTTCGGATTCTGACCCACGTCGATGGAAGTCTCCGCCGCGCGAGCGCGTCTCGAGATCAGGGTATAGCTGGCGCCGGTATCGACTACGAATTTTACCTGACCGCTTATTGTTCAAAGTCGCCTGAATGATTGCCACCTGGCCATGCTTCTCCAAGGGAATCGACGCTTTCTTCAGGCGGTTTGATTCCGGCTCGGCAGCTGCGAGGCTTTCTTGAGCTTGAATGCGCTTGGCCCGCTGCCCTTGTTGTCTGCGGCACGCTGTGAGTTGTCGGTGATGTCGAAGCACGCCACTGTCATCGACCCAACGGTAGTACTCGGCAGCCCGAGCACATCTGGCGGCAAAACAAAGCCAGCGAACCGACAGGCCGGAGGGTTGTTCACGGTGACACCAAATCTAACATCAGTTTTTGGCGTTTCGGCGAAACAAAGTTTAAAGGTTGAGACCGGATTGACGCTGGGATTTGGGCGCCAGTGGTTATTTGGTTCAGGCGCGTCAGTCACTGACCCTTCACGTTCGCATACTTTACAAGCGATTATCCTTGTGCTAGACGTCGAATGAACTAAGGAAGGAAGAGACGAAGAGCGGAGAATATGGGAATTGCTGAACCGCAGAAGCGACAATCTATTGAGCAGTTCAGGGTTCATCAAACGGACACAGGCTCTCCGAAGTGCAGGTTGCGCTTCTGGCCAGCCATCGACCGTCTCATCGAGCACTTCGGGTCCATGTGAGGATCACCATTCTCGTCGTGGATTCCAGTTGTAGGGGCGAGAGGAAGGCTGCTGGATTATCTTCGAAACACCGATTTTGCGAGATACCAGAACCTTATTCAGCGGCTTGGAATACGCAAATAGCTGCCTCCGATCCGTTGCCCTCCATTTCCACGCCTCCGTCAGACGCGTTTCCGCCAGAGGATTTTCCTATGATTAAAAAGGTTGAAGTTAGATTTTCATGGTCGACCTTATCTATCGAGGTTGGGCCGCATGGCTAAACAGGCTGATGGTGCCGCGCTGGTGCGCTACGGTGAAACGGTGGTCTTGGTGACTGCTGTCGCCGCCAAGGATCTCAAGCTCGACACCGATTTTTTCCCCTCACGGTCGACTACCAGGAAAAACTTTCGTCCGCCGGAAGATTCCCGGCGGTTTTTTTAAGCGGGAGGGCCGACCTTCCGAGAAAGAAATTCTAACCTGCCGATTGATCGACCGCTCGATTCGCCCGCTCTTCGCTGAAGGATTGCGTTGCGAGACTCAAGTCATTGCAACCGTGCTTTCCGCGGACCGCGAGAACGATCCGGACGTAGTTGCCATGCTCGGAACATCGATCGCTTTGCACGTCTCTGACATCCCATTCAACGGGCCGCTCGCCGGGGTGCGCATCTGGCCGCATCGATGGCCGATGGTGTGATGAATCCGACCCAGAGCCAACTGGAACAGAGCGACGTCGATATTTTTCTTTCCGGCAGCCGGGATGCCATCGTCATGGTCGAAGGCGGCGCGCACATGGTGCCTGAGGATGAAATTCTCGAAGCGCTGTTTGCCGGCCACGAAGCGATTCAACCGTTCGCTGCAAATACAAGAGGAAATTCGCCGGGAGATCGGCAAACCGAAGCAGACATGTGCCGCTCGCCGAGTTGGACCACGCGGTTGCCGCACGGGTCGAGGATCTGGCGCTTACCAGGCTGCAGACAGGCTCTGAGGTCGCCCGAGAAATTCGAACGCTACAAACGGATCGCCGAAGTGAAGGGCGAGGTCGTGCCCGCTGGCTTTGGCGGAGTTTCCGGACAAACAAAAAGATATCAAAGGCTGCCTTCGAGGAGCTCAAACGTAACGTTTTTCGCGGCTTGGTCATTCACCAAGGAGCGGCGCATCGACGGGCGCGGCCTCAAGGACGTCCGGCCGATTGCATGCGAAATCAGGGTGCTGCCGCGCACCCACGGCTCGGCGTTTGTTTACGCGCGGCGAAACCCAGGCACTTGGTGGTCACCACCTTGGGCACGACGTCGGACGAGCAAAGGGTCGATGCTTTGATCGGCGAGCACTTCAAAAATTCATGCTGCACTACAATTTTCCGCCGTTCAGTGTCGGCGAGGTTAAATTCCTGCGCGGTCCCGGGCGGCGCGAAATCGGTCATGGCAATCTCGCCGAGCGCGCCCTGGTTCCCGGTGCTGCCCGCCGAAGACGGCTTCCCTTATACCATTACGCATCGTCGCGGAAATTCTCGAGTCCAACGGCTCGACATCGATGGCGACGGTGTGCGGCGGATCGCTGTCGCTTGATGGACGCCGGCGTGCCGGTCGCACGCTCCGGTGGCGGGTATCGCCATGGGACTGATTAAAGAAGGAGAGCATGTGCGCGTGCTCTCCGACATTCTTGGCGACGAAGATCACCTGGGCGATATGGACTTCAAAGTCGCCGGCACGGCGGACGGTGTGACCTCTCTGCAGATGGATATCAAAATCAGCGGCGTCAATCGTGAAGTCATGCACCAGGCGCTACACCAGGCCAAAGAGGGCCGGCTGCATATTCTCGGCATCATGAATGCGACGTTACCGGCCGCACGGACCGACGTTTCCGGGCATGCGCCGCGCATCATTACGCTTCGAGTCAAGCCCGGATAAGATTCGCGAGATCATCGGCCCGGCGGCAAAAGTCATTCGCGGTATCATCGAAGCCGACCGGCGTCAAGATGGACGTCGAAGACGACGGCACCGTGACGATCGCCTCGATCGATGCAGCGGCCTCCCAGAAGGCCGTCGAGATGGTGCAAGCGGATCGCCGCGGAAGCCGAGATCGGCAAAATATACAAAGGCACCGTGCGCAAGATCGTCGAATTCGGCGCGTTCGTTGAGATTATTGCCGGGCACCGACGGCTTGGTTCACATCTCCCAGCTCGCGCCCGAGCGCGTGCGCAAAGTCACCGACGTGCTGAAAGAAGGCGATGAAGTGATGGTGAAAGTCCTGGAAATCGACAAACAGGGCAAGATCCGGCTGAGCCGCAAAGAGGCGCTTGCAGAAACCGGCGGCGGTTCGGGCTAGCGCGCCGAGTTGAGCGGCGCATCTCACGTGACATTTGATGGCTTCAAAACCGTCCTCGACAACGGCATTCGGATCGTGTCCCATGAAATGCCCGAGCATCGCTCCGTGAGTCTCGGCATCTGGGTCGAAAACGGCTCGCGCCACGAAAGCGAAGCGGAAAACGGCCTCTCGCATTTTATCGAGCATCTGCTTTTCAAAGGCACCGGCGCGGCGTAGCGCCGCACAAATCGCCGAAGAGATGGACGCCGTGGGCGGCGTACTCAACGCCTTCTACTTCCAAAGAGCACACCTGCTACTACGCCAAAGTGCTCGATGAAAATCTGCCGTTGGCGATCGATCTCTTGACCGATATTTTTCTCCATTCGAGTTTCGACGCCGAGGAGATCGAGCGCGAAAGATCGGTGATTCTTCAGGAAATTTCCCAGGCGGAAGATACGCCGGACGATTATGTGCATGATCTTTCAATCTCGACTTCTTCAACGGATCATCCCATCGGCCGGCCGATTTGCGGCCGTGGAGCAAACCGTCAACTGGCTTTAGCCGTGAAGATATTCTCGGCTTTTTCAGATCGCGCGTTATCAGCCGCGCCGATGTCATTGTTTCCGCCGCCGGCAACTTTCGCCACAGCGCGCTGGTCGACGAGATCGGCGCGCGTCTTGGCGTTGTGCACGGTAGCACTGACTCCGATCGGGCATTGAGCGTGAACGGTGAGTCAGCGCCGAGATGGGCAGCGGTATTTTCCCGCACGCCAAATCGTTGGAGCAGGTTCATCTCTGTCTCGGCGTCGCCGGCATTTCTCAAGCCCATCCCAAACGCTATATCGCCTACGTGCTCAATACCCTTCTTGGCGGCGGCATGAGCTCGCGCCTGTTCCAAGAGATTCGCGAAAAGCGCGGCAAGGCTTATTCGGTCTATTCTTTTCATCTTCTTATAAGGACGTCGGTTATTTCGGCGTGTACGCCGGAACCAGTCTCGAATCGACCGAGGAAGTCGTCGAGCTTATCGTCAAAGAGCTGCAAAAGCTCGCGGCGGGCGAAGTCAGCGATGTCGAGCTTAGCCGCACTCAAGGCCAATTGGTCGGCAGCATGATGCTCGGCTTGGAATCGACGGACTCCTGGATGAGCCACATCGCGCGCGATGAAATTTATTTCGGTAAGACAGTCACGACGGACGAGATTTGCCAGCAGATTCGCGCGGTGTCGCGCGACGACGTGATCGAGCTCGCGGACGCGCCTTTGCCAGCGGCGCCATGACGCTGACGCTCTTAGGCGGCTTCGACGAGAATTTTCAAATCAAAAAACCTACAATTGAATCATTGAGCAGCGCCATTGGGCCGCGCGCGGGTGAGAATCGGTGGAAGAAGTTCGGATTGAGATCGAGCGCCTGCGGCCGGGCCCGGCGTCCGCTCGATCTGCCCTGCTTATATGACCGAGGGCGCGGCGGGATGGATCTCTGCGCCGATATCCAAACGGAGTCTGCGTGCTGGCGCCCATGGCGCGAGCTTTGATTCCCACCGGTATCGCGATTGCCCTACCACCCGGTTTCGAAGCGCAAATCCGGCGCGCAGCCGGCTTCTCGAAGCAGGGTCTGACCCTGCTCAACAGCCCCGGCACGATCGACTCGACTACCGCGGCGAGAATTCAAGTGATCGCCATCAACCTCGGCAATGAGTCGATTCTCATTCAGCGCGGTCAGCGCATCGCACAAAATGATCGTGCAGCGCGTCGTTCGCGCCCAGTGGCGCTGGAAGTCGATGACCTCTCGCTGTCGGCGCGACAAGACGGCGGGTTCGGACACACGGATGAAAAGAGGGGCGCAATTAATCGCGCCCTCCATTCTCGCTGTCGGACGTCGCAGCATGATCCCCGCGTTACACCCGGCCTGGAGATGGGCCACATCTGGTCGAAGAAAATGGTTTTCAAAAATGGCTCGAGGTCGAAATTCTTGCTGCCGAGGGTTTGGCGCGCCTCGGGAAAGTTCCCAAAGCCGCCATCACGCGCATTCGCAGGAAAGCGCGCTTTAATGTGAAGCGCATCCGCGCGATCGAAGCGAGGTCAAGCACGAGATCATCGCGCTTTTGAGCTCGGTCGCAGAATCGATCGGCGATGACGCCCGCTATCTCCATGTCGGCATGACTTCGTCGGACGTGATGGACACGGCGCTGGCGATGCAGTTCAAAGAAGCTTCGGCGCTGATCGATCAAGACATTAAAAACCTCATGAACGTGCTGCGCCGTCAAGCGCGTAAGTATAAATGGACCGTGATGATCGGCCGCACGCACGGCGTGCACGCCGAGCCGATCACCTTCGGACTGAAGCTGGCGCTCTGGTATCAGGAAATGGTGCGCCATCACGCGCGTTTCAAAAAAGCCGTCGACGATATTTGCGTCGGGCAAATTTCCGGCGCTGTGGGAACCTTCGCGCAGATTTCGCCCAAGGTCGAGGCGTACGTCTGCCGCAAGGCCGGGCTCAAGCCGGCGCTTATTTCCAATCAAATCATTCAGCGCGACCGCCATGCATTTTATTTTGCTACCTTGGCGATCCTCGCCAGCTCCTTGGAAAAGTTTGCGATCGAGGTGCGCCACTTCGCAGCGCACTGAAGTCCAGAAGCCGAGGAGCCGTTTACCGAAGGTCAAAGGCTCATCGGCGATGCCGCACAAACGCAATCCGATATTGTCCGAGAACGCTTCGGGCTTGGCGCGGCTCATGCGCTCTTATGCGCTGGCCGCGATGGAAAACGTGCCGCTTTGGCACGAAAGAGATATCAGCCATTCTTCCGTGGAGCGCGTGATTGCGCCGGATGCGACGATTGCGCTCGATTTCATGCTGCGCCGCATGACCTACGTGCTCGGCAATTTATGCGTCTATCCGGACAATATGAAACGCAATCTGGAAAAAGCGGCGGCACGGTTTTTTCCGAAAAAGTGCTGCTCGCGTTGGTCGATAAAGGAGTTGCGCGCGATGTCGCTTATCGCATGGTTCAACGCCATGCCCTGAAGGTCGGGAGAAGAGGGCGGCGACTTAAAAACGCGAGCTGCTTGCGGACGCCGAGCTGCGCCGGCATTTGTCCGCTCAAAGAGATCGAGGCCGTGTGGGGGTCAAGCACCACCTGGCCAACGTCGATTTTATCTTTCGCCGGGTATTTCATTAAATCTTTGTCGCTTAGAAAATGTGACCTATGCGTGTTAAAATTTTTATATCGCTGAAACAAGGCGTCCTCGATCCGCAAGGCAAAGCCATCGAGCGATCCTTGCATACGCTCGGTTACGGCGAAGTGCGCGACGCGCGCGGTCGGTAAGTTCCTCGAGCTCGAAATCGACGCGCAATCACGCGCGGAGGTGGAACCTCGTATCCGCGAAATGTGTGATAAGTTGTTGGCCAATACAGTAATCGAAGATTACCGGTTTGAAATCAGCGAAGATTGAGGACCCATTGTGGGAATTCAGCAGTCAGTCTCTCAGCACTCAGGACTAACCATGCGTTGGGCGGTTATTACTTTTCCCGGCTCCTGCGACGATCATGACGTCTTCGACAGTCTAAAATCGGATCTGGGGCAGCCAGTTAAATTTCTCTGGCATAAAGAGGAGCTTGAAAGGCAACTCGATTGCATCGTGCTGCCGGGGGTTCTCCTATGGCGACTACCTGCGCTGCGGCGCCATGGCGCGCTTTTCGCCGATCATGCGCGGCGTGGTGAAATTTGCCCAAAGCGGTGGACTGGTGCTGGGAATTTGCAACGGCTTTCAGATTCTTGCGAGTCTGGGCTGTTGCCCGGCGCGCTGGTGCGCAATGCCGGCCTGCAGTTTGTCTGCCAGCAGGTTTATCTGCGCGTCGAGGAAACCGACACGCCGTTCACGGGCGGATTAAAAAAGGCCAACTGCTGCGCCTCCCGGTCAAGCACGGCGAGGGCTGCTCACTCATGCCGATGCGAAAACCCTCGAGCGCATGCATAAGAATCGTCAAATCCTGCTTCATTACGCCGACCCAAAAGGCAAGATCACGACGGCAGCCAATCCCAATGGTTCCTTGGAAAATATCGCGGGTATATGCAACGAAGGGCGTAACGTCTTTGGCTTGATGCCTCACCCGGAAGACGCGTGCAGTAAGATTCTCGGCGGCGATGACGGCGCCAGAATCTTCATGTCGATTGCAGCGGCCTGCGCCGAAAGGGCGAGGCGGCATGCTTGACCCGCTAGAGAAGAATTCCTCAGCCTCGGGTGTCGCCGGAGATCGTCGCCAAACACGGTCTCACGTCGGACGAATATCAGAAGATCGTCAAGGACGCTCGGCCGCGAGCCGAAACTATACGGAGCTGGGCGTTTTCTCTGTGATGTGGTCGGAGCACTGCTAGTTACAAAAGCTCGCGCTATTATCTTAAGAATCTCCCGACCGAAGGTCCGTACGTGCTTCAGGGGCCGGGTGAAAATGCCGGCGTCGTCGATATCGGTGGCGGGCTCGCCGTGGCTTTCAAAATGGAAAGCCACAATCATCCATCCTTTATCGAGCCCTACCAGGTGCCGCCACCGGCGTCGGTGGCATCCTGCGCGATATCTTCACCATGGGCGCGCGCCCGATCGCGTCCCTCAATTCGCTTCGTTTCGGCAGCATCGATCATCCGCGCACGCGCTACTTGCTTTCGGGCGTGGTCGCCGGCATTGGCGGCTACGGCAATTGCATCGGCGTGCCGACGGTTGGCGGCGAGTGCTATTTCGACGCTTGCTACAACGCCAATATTTTAGTCAACGCGTTCACGCTCGGCATCGTCAAGAAAACGCATCTTTACGGGTATCGCCAAAGGCGCCGGCAACCCAGTGATGTACGTCGGCTCGAAAACCGGGCGCGACGGTATTCACGGCGCGACTATGGCGTCAGAGTCGTTTTCCGAGGAGAAGGAGCAACGCCGTCCGACCGTGCAAGTCGGCGATCCGTTCACCGAGAAATCTCCTTTTGGAAGCCTGCTTGAGCTGATGGAGAAGGATTTCATCATCGGCATTCAAGACATGGGCGCCGCTGGCCTCACCAGCTCGTCCGCAGAGATGGCCGGCCGCGGTGGCTGCGGTATCGAGTTGGATCTTCTCTCTCGTGCCGCTGCGCGAGACAGGCATGACTCCCTATGAAATTTTCTCTCGGAGTCGCAAGAACGCATGCTCTTGGTGGCAAAAAGGGTACCGAAAGCGAGATCAAGAGGATTTTCGATAAATGGGATCTTCGACGCCGTGGTCGTCGGCCGGGTGACGGATGATCAGCAGTTTCGCGCTCTATGGCAGGGAGAAGAAGTGGCGCGGATTCCGATCCGTGTGCTCACCCAAAGACGCCCCCGCGTACCAGCGGCCTCGCAACGCGGCCGGCCAATCACGAACAGATCCAACAATTGGATTTATCCAGCGTGGCGGAACCGAGCGATCTTAGCGCGGCCCTCAAACAACTGCTGGCGTCGCCGAATATCGCATCCAAGGAATGGATCTACCGCCAGTACGATCATTTTGTTCGGACCAATACCGTTATCGCTCCCGGCGCCGATGCCGCTGTGATCCGAATCAACGGAACCAAAAAAGGGATTAGCGCCTGACCGTCGACGGCAACAGCCGCTACTGCTATTTGGACCCCTACGTCGGCGGCGTGCTTGGCGGTGGTCGAAGCGGCGCGCAACCTCGCTTGCGTCGGCGCGCGCGCCCGATCGGTCTCACTAGATTGCTTGAACTTCGGCAGCCCGGAAAATCCCGAGGTGATGTGGCAATTCGCGCAGGTGATTCACTGGCATGCGCGCCGCCTGCCTCCGCGCTCAATGTTCCGGTTGTGAGTGGCAACGTGAGTTTCTATAATGAAACTGACGGTGTTCCCATTCACCCGACGCCGACCATCGGTATGGTCGGAATCCTGGACAAAGTCGAGCGGCTGGTCACACCCTGGTTCAAGTCTTCCGGCGACGTCGTGGTCATGCTCGGCGCACGCGCGAGGAGCTGGGCGGCAGTGAATATTTACAATGGCTACAACGGCTTGACCCGCGGTACGCCGCCGTGGATCGATCTGAAAATGGAGCAGGCGGTACAACGCTGCTGCCTTCGAGGCGATCGATCACGGATTCTCCGATCGGCTCATCGATATTTCCGACGGCGGTCTAGCCGTTGCGCTGGCGGAGTGCTGCATCGGCGGTCCGGAAAACCGCTAGGTGTGCGGGTTCAAACCCATGAGATGATTCGCGCCGATGCCTTATTGTTCAGCGAGTCGCAATCGCGCATCATCGTGTCGCTCAAAGAGGAAGACATGGGCCGGCTGCAGGAAATCGGCACCCGGCACAACGTTCCGGTGCAGGCGATCGGTGTGGTCGGCGGCACGCGCTTTAGCATTCAGCCGCCCGTGCAAGTTGCCGGTGGAGGAGCTCAAATCGATCTGGTCGAACGGGCTGACGGCGAGACTGAAATGACAATTCATTGTCATCCCGAACAAAGTGAGGGATCTGGGTAAGGTAAACAGGCTCCTAATCATGTCCGATAAATTTCACGAAGAATGCGCGGTGATGGGGGTCTACGGCCATCCCGAGGCGTCCAACATGGTCTATCTCGGCCTCTACGCGCTGCAGCATCGCGGCCAGGAGTCTTGCGGCATTGTTTCGTCCGACGGGCAAGGGCTGATCTCGCATCGCCAGATGGGCCTGGTCGCCGACGCGTTCAAAGAGGATGTCATCAAGCGGCTGGAAGGCAACAGCGCCATCGGCCACAATCGCTACTCCACGACGGCGTCAGAGCCACTTGAAAAATGCCCAGCCGTTCGTGGTCGAATATTCGCGACGGACCGATCGCCATCTCGCACAATGGCAATCTCGTCAACGGCGCGCTGCTGCGCGAAGAATTGGAGCGCTCCGGCTCGATCTTTCAATCGACCACCGACACCGAGGTGATCGTCCATCTCATCGCGACTTCGAAGGGGCGACGCTGATAAGCCGCATCGTCGAAGCTCTAAGCCGAGTGCGCGGCGCTTATTCCTTGTTGTTTCTGACGTTGGATAAGATGATCGCGGCGCGTGATCCGTACGGATTTCGTCCGCTGGTGCTGGGAAAATTTCCCGAAGGAAAAATCGCGGCGCTTTCGTTTTTGCCTCCGAGACCTGCGCGCTGGACCTGATCGAGGCTGAATTCATTCGCGACGTCGAGCCCGGCGAGATCGTTACGATCGGTCCGGATGGAATGGAGGAATCGCTCAAACCATTTCCGCCGGCGCCCCACGCGAAGTGCATTTTCGAATACATTTACTTCGCCCGTCCGGACAGCAATTTATTCGGACACAACGTTTATCAGGTGCGCAAAGCGCTCGGCCGCCAGCTGGCAGCGCGAGAGCGGCGTCGCCGGCCGACCTCGTCACGCCGGTGCCGGACTCCGGCGTGCCGGCGGCGATCGGTTACGCCGAGGAATCGAAGATCCCGCTGGAGTTCGGCTTGATCCGCAATCACTACGTCGGGCGCACGTTCATCGAGCCGCAGCAGACGATCCGCAACTTCGGCGTCAAGATCAAGCTCAACGCTCAGCGCGACGTTTTGAACGGCAAGCGTGTCGTCGTGGTCGATGATTCGATCGTGCGCGGCACCACCAGCCGCAAAATTATCCGCATGCTGCGCGACGCCGGCGCTAAAGAAGTGCACATGCGCATCAGCTCGCCGGCGACGATCAGCCCTTGTTACTACGGCATCGACACGCCGACCCGCACCGAGCTGATCGCCTCGTCCAATTCGGTCGAAGAAATCCGCCGCTACATCGAGGCCGACACGCTGGCTTATTTGAGCAACGACGGCATGTACGCTTACTTCGGCGGACAAAAAAGGGATTCTGCGACGCCTGCTTTACCGGCAACTATCCCGTTCATTTCGAAGACGAAGGGCACACCAAGCAACTGCACTTATTTGACGCGGTAAGCCGTTAACTATCTCGCGATCAACTGCTAGCTCGAAGTTCGGCGTAACTTTCCAAGCCGAGTTTTCGCTTGCCCGTTTCAAGCTCGTGAATCATGTCCAGTACCTTCCGGCAAAGCGGCGTCGAAATTTTGAATTTTTCACCTTCGCGGACGACATAAGCAAGAGTAAAATCCACTTCAGTCTTGATACTTTTTTGAATCTGTCTGAGAGGCCCTTTGCGGTCGTCGAGCTTCCACGATTTGGCGAATGGCATTGACCGCGGCGAGCCGCTTTTCGAAAGAGATGCTCGGATGAAAATCCGGCGGATTGTATTCCGCGAGGGAATAAAGCGGGCGCCGACTGCGTTGCCGACGGCGACGACTTCACCGAAAAATTCCGTGAGATTATGCCGGCTCGCTTCATCGGCGCAGCTCGTCACTGAGCGAAGCGTCGGCGAGCGAACCGTAATAGCCTGCAAGTGTAGGTGAGCTTGCTCCAAAGCACGCCGAGAATATTGTCGGAGATCTCGGTTTCCATCACCTGATTTGAGTATTTGCTGCAGAGTTCTCCAACTCGCGGTGTCGTCTTGCCGTGCACATGGCCGATATAAAGATGGCCGCGCGATCGCGGTCTGCACATGGCCGGGAGCGACTTTGCGGCTGCCCATGCGAATCGCCATTCCGACGGTGTCGATCCGCGCCGACTTTTTCGTGAAGCAGCGGCGGGTTGATGCCGTTCTGCATGGAAACTAAGCAGGCCGTTGTCGGCGAGGTGCGGCAAGACGGCGTGAAGCGCGTCCGGTGTGTAGTTCGAGCGAACCGGCGATGCAGGCCGATGTCATACTTTGCCCTCGATCTCGTCGGGGGAAACAAGATTTTGACTTTGACGTTGAACGATCCGTCCGGCACCTCGACTTGCAGGCCTTTTTCACGGATCGCCTGCGACATGCTCTTATCGACATCGACGAAAGGTGATGTCGTGGCCGGCGCGCGCCAGCCTGCGCGCCGATGATACCGCCGATAGGGCCGGTGCCGATCACGATCATACGATTGCTCATGCTTTCCTCCTGATTCGCGGCGTTGAACACGCGAGCCAACGATATGACGAAGTGAATGAAGCAGCGTCAAACGATTCTGCGCAAGCGGCGGGCGAAATGCTCCTACTTGAAGAAACAGCTCTCGTAGATTCCTAAACAGTGTCCCAGCATTGCACCGGATTTTCGGCCACCCTGGAAAGGACGATCATGAATAAGAGCGAATTGTTCGGGCTTCTCAGTCTTTCTTCATCTGCACGAACTCAGGCGAGCCGCCGCGGACCGGGTTCGCATCGGCTACAAGCTCGATCAGCGGCGCCTACACGCCGATCTGGGTGGCGCATGACGCCGGTTACTTCGCGAAAGAAGGCTTGCAGGACGATATCATTCTCATTCCCAGCGGCACGCAGCTGGCTCAGGTGACCGTGGCCGGTGAGATCGAGATCGGCTCGCTCAACGGCAGCTCGGCGATCGCGGCCGCGCTGTCCAAGGCGCGGATCTCAAGATCATCGGTAACTCCGGCAACAAGATGGTGTTCTCGCTCTACGTCCGGCCGGAGATCAAAACTGTCGAGGCGTTGAAAGGTAAGAAAAGATCGGTATCACTCGACTTCGGCTCGGCGCCGGATATTTCGGTTCGCTACGCGCTGCAGAAAATACAACATCAATCCGGATAAAGATTTGACGTTGATTCAATTCGGCTTCATGGCGACGGTCGCCGCCGGTTTGCAGGGCGGCTCGATCGAGGGCGGCGTGGTGTCGCCGCCGACCCAGTTCGCCGTCGATAAAGCCGGCTTCAAAGAATTGATCAGCATCACCGACATGGATTTTGCTTTTCCCAATCCGGCTTTAGTCGCGGTGGGACCGATCATCCGCAGCAAGCCGGATGTGATCAACCGATTCATACGCGCGTACGTCCGCGGCATTCATCGCGCGCGCACCGATCGCGAGTTCACCTTATAAATCGATGGCCAAATACACCAAAATCCAGGATCAGTCGGTGCTGCAGAAGGCCTATGATTTCTACATGAGCAAAGTTTTGGAAAAGGCGCCCGTATATCAATAGTGACCGGTGTGCAGAATGTGCTGGACGATCTGGTGAAAAACCGTTCCTGCCGCGAAGAACGCCAAGCCTGGAACAATTCGTCGATATGCGTTTCCTCGACACCCTGGAGAAGAGCGGGCTGTTAAAAGAGTTGCATCCGTAGATTTATCAGCCATAACAGGCGACCGCCGGTCGCCCCTTACAGAAATGCTGCGAATCGTGAAGGAATCAATATGCCGAAACGCCAATTCAGCCTACGACATGCTGCCTGCTGGTGAAGACGCGCATGAGCGTGCGCAAGTTCCGGCCCGATCCGATTCCTGAGGATACCATCAACAAAATTTTCGAAGTCGCTCGCTGGGCGATGTCCGGCGCCAACTCGCAACCCTGGGAGTTCGTCGTCGTTACCGATCCGAAGATCAAGAAAGAGTTGCGCGACGCTTACTCGGAGTACAACACCGACTTCATCTTCTGGATGGAACAGCAGCGCGAGTACAGTCTGCGCCATCCGTCTTATCAGGTCAAAAACGATCCGCACGAGTCGCTGCGCTTCAACAAAGCCAAAGCCAACTGGCACCAGGCGCCGGCCGTGATAGTTGTATTGGGCGACGGCCGGCGGCAGTGGGGCACGGTGATGGGCGCGCACACGTTCGGACGCGATCAGTCGCACCTGACCGACAGTCTCGCCAACGCGTCGTTTCTGCATCCATCTGGCGGTGGCGTCTTTGGGTCTCACTTCGGAGTGGGTGTCGATCCACATCGAAGAGCCGCACAAACGAATTCTCGGCGTGCCCGATCTCTTGAAGCTTTACTCTGATCATTCCTATCGGTTATCCCGATGTTTCCGGCCGCGGCGAAGGGCGTGCGCCGGCCGCTGCGATGAAATTGTCCATCGCGAGCGCTACGACATGAGCAAGCACATGTCCAACGAGGACGTGATCGAAGTATCTTTATTCGCTGCGCGAAGGCGACGCGTGCACAGGTTCATTCGGCGTCGCGCGCCGTGACGGCCGACGAGAAGAAATAAGTGGCCCCGGCTTCCGTCAATCCCGATCACCGTCGAAGTCGTGCGCAACGGTCTGGCGCATATCGCCAACGAGATGGCGACCGTGCTGCGCAAGACTTCCTACAACATGATGATCTACGAGGTGCGCGACTACTGCGTCGGCATCGTCGATCCGGAAGGCAATATTCTCTCGCAAAACTTCGGCGCGCTGCCGATCTTTCTCGCCGATCTCGGCCCGCGATCGTCGACGGCGTGCGCATGCACGGGCGTGACGGATTTAAGCCCGGCGATGTGCTGATCATGAATCATCCCTACGTTTGCGGCCAGCATCTCAACAACGTCGTGGTCTATACACCGTTCTTTCACGAGGGCGAGCTGGTGGCTTTCCTCGCCGTGCGCGCGCACTGGATCGATATCGGCGGCAGCTCGAGTCGGTTTCGGCTTCAGCGGCACGCGCGAAGTCTACGAAGAAGGTTTGCAGTTTCGCTCGCTGAAACTTTACCGCGGCGATCAGCCCAATCAAGATATTTTTCAGATCATCACCGACAATGTTCGTTTCGCTGAGTCCTGTCTCGGCGATCTGCGCGCGCAGATCGCCGCCTGCCGCGTCGGCGACCGCGGTCTGGGCGCGTTGGTGAAACGTTACGGATTGGAAACGTTTCTTGCGCTGTGTGCGAACGATCTGGCATCAGTCTGAAGCACTGGCGCGTGAGCAAGTCGCGCGTATCAAGCCGGGCACAGTACGAAGCCGAAGCGCTGTTCGACAGTGACGGTGTCGATTTCGACACAGCCGGTGCCGCTCAAGGTGAAGGTCGAAGTCGCGGGCAGCGAGATGGTCATCGATTTTTCCGAGATCAGCGAACAAGTGCCGGGCTCGATCAATTCCGGCGAGTCCGGCGCCGTGGCGGCGGCGCGGGTTGCGTTCAAATCGCTCGTGGCGCCCTATTCGCCGATCGATGAAGGCTGTTTTCGTCCGTTAAAGATAATCATACCCAAAGGAAAAATTCTCAGCGCCACAGCCGCCGGCGCCGGTGGGCAACTGGAGCCGCACGTTGCCGACGGTGATCGATTTGATTCTCAAAGCCTTGGCGCCGGCGATGCCGGATAGAGTGGCCGCGGGGCACAAAGGCGACATGGGCGGCTACGCATTTTTCGGCACCGATCCGAAGACCGGCAGACGGTTTCTCTGCCAGACGATCATGGGCGGCGGCTGGGGCGGGCGCGCGCATGAGGACGGCGAGAACTCCACGGTGTCGATGTGCCAGGGCGACGTGCAAAACGCGCCGGTGGAGATTGCAGGAAATTTATTATCCCGTGCTGATCGAGCGACAGCGGCTGCGCGAAGACAGTGGCGGCGCGGGGAAATTTCGCGGCGGCTTGGGGATCGAAGTCTCGCGTGCGAGTGCTGTGCGACGCGTTCACGAACATCAACGTCGAGCGTCAACGCACCGCGCCGTGGGGCTTGTTCGGCGGCGAGTGCGGCGCGACGGCAAAGGCGCTGGTCAAGCAAGCGCCCGATGACACGGGAACTTGGCTGACCAAGAAACCGAACTATCCATTGAAAAAGAACGGCAGCGTAACATTTTTACGGCGGGCGGCGGCGGTTATGGCATGGTGAAAGAGCGGGCTTGCGAGCTCGTTGATCGGGACTGCAGACTGGGTTACGTTCCGGAAAGGAATACGACGAGGTGATTATGGAAGGTCAGCAAGAATTCGACAAACGGATCGCGCGAGTACGCCAAGCGATGCGCGACAAGGGATTGCAGACGCTGCTCGTTTACGATTCCGGGCGGCATAATTTCTTGCGCATGAACTACGTCGCCTATCTGACCGACTTCATCAGCGTCGGCCCGGAGACAATGCTCATCGTTCCGTTGGAAGATGCGCCGACGCTTTATCTTTCGCCGGCATGGGATATCCCGCGCGCGCAAGAGGAGTCCTGGGTTTCGGATGTTCATCCGTTCAAAGAATTCTGGTCCTGTTTGCCGGCTCTGTCAGGCAAGGTCGGACTGATCGGTCGAGAGGCGATGCACGTCGATCTGCACGACGCCGTCGCGAAAGCCCTCAAGCAAACTCCGGTGAATGCCAAAGACATCATCGAAAACATGGCGCGCTGTAAGAGTGAATTCGAGCTGGACCGGCTGCGGCGCGCCGCGGCGATCGCCGATGCCGGTGTCAAGCGCTGCACGATGATGCGCGTCCGGGATTGAAGGAATTCGAGCTCGCCGCGATCGTCGAGCACCGCATGCGCTATCTCGGCGCTGAGGACAACTTCCGGCATGGTCGTAGCCAACCATCATAATCAGGCGCTTCATCCGCCGACGGACCGCGTCGTGCAACCGGGCGATATCATCATCGGCGAAATCACACCGTGCATCGGCGGATTGTTCGTGCAGATCTGCCGGACGATGGTGCTGGGCGAGCCGGCGCCGGCGGTTCGCGAAAAATACGCCATTCTCAAAAAGGGAATGCGACTCGGGTATGGACGCAGCGAAAACGGGCGCGCCGGCGAGCGACGTCGCCGCGGCGATCAACGACACGTTTATCGAATACGGTTACGAGCAATATTGCCGCCCGCCATTCATGCGCGTGCGCGGCCACGGCCTCGGTTGCGGCTCGTTTGCGCCCGGCAGCTTGGAAGACGGCAATCAGACCCAACTCGAGGAGGGCATGACCTTCATCATTCATCCCAACCAGTATTTGCCCGAGACGGGCTACCTGACGCTCGGTGATACCGTGGTCATGACGAAGACGAAAGCGGAGTCGCTGATGAAATCGTCGTGGGACATTTATGTAAAAGACTGACATCTGTTCCACGTTCAATTCGTGCAAATCATAAATCGGATTCGGAAGAGGGCAATATGATCTTTGGTCGGCATTCAGTTTTAAAGCGAGGTTGTTCCACTTGGGACCCAACGCAAGTGCCGCAGACCGAGTTTCACTCTCGTCTCGATGCGGTGCGGCGAGAAATGGCACGGCAAAGCTTGGACGCGCTGGTGATCTACGGCGATAACTATTCGTTCGCTGACCTTTGTTACCTCACCAATTATTTCCCCAAAGTTCGCGGTGGAATCGCCGTCGTGCCGCGCGAAGGCGCGATTTCGCTTTTGCTCAACATCGGCAGCCGCGATGTGCCTTTCGCCAAGACGTTGACTTGGGTCGAAGACGTGCGAGCGTCAAATCAGGTCGGCGCCGACGGCGCGAAACTGCTCAAAGAAAAGGGCTTCGAGAAGGCGAAGATAGGCCTGATGGATTCCGGCCTCGGTTTCCGCTGCCCCAGTTGGAGGACATGAAGGGCGCGTTGCCAAACGTGAACTGGCAAGCTTGCGATGCGATGATCGTGCCGCAGCGTTTGGTAAAGACTGCGCGGGAGCTCGGCGCGATGCGCGAGGCCGGGCATTTGCTCAGCGATATCTGCGACGGCGCGCACGCTTTTATCAAACAGGGCAGAAAAGAATATGAAATCATCGCTGACATCGATCGCCTGGCGCGCGACAAGGGCGCCGAGGATATTCGCATTCTCGCCGGTGATAGACGGTTGAATCCGCCGAGCTTCAAGCAATCGGCGACCCTCAGCCATCATTGGGCGGCTTTATTTGGCGGTGCAGCACGAACGCTATTGGGTCGAGGCGGGGCGGACTTTTATTTTGTCCAACGATGCGCAACTTCAAGGCGGCGTATCAAAAGACCCAAGAGATTGTCGCGCAGATGGCGGCGCAGCTCAAGCCCGGCGGTGCAGTAGCGGCCATCGATGAAACCGCGCGGCGCGCGCTTGGCGAGTTTTACGCGACGGCGTCGGTCTACGGTCTCGCCAACGGTATAGGTCTCAATCAGTGGGAAGCGCCGTTTTTGAATGAAGATGAGGCGCGTCAGGTCGGTGCGACATCCGTAGGTGCGAGTGACGCTCGAATGCAAACATGACGCTGGCGTTGCGTGTGACGTTTGAGAGCGGACGGAAGATGATTCTTTTCGGCGATAGTTTCGAAGTGACGGCGGATGCGGCGCGAAGATCGTTGCTCCATGCGTAGAAGATTAGATTCCTCGTCGCTTCGCTCCGTCGGAATGACAGATCCTGGGGACCATCTGCGTTGTCATTTCGACCCCTTCGAAAACTCAGGGTAAACTCCGGGAGAAATCTTTGTATTGTGACACCCAGCAAAGCCGATAAGGATCTATTTATAGTGAAGGCTTCATGAGAATCGCTGTTGATATAGGCGGAACGTTTACCGACTTGGTGGCGGTCGACGACAACGGACAAGTGTTTCGCAGCAAGTCGCTGACCACGCCGGACGATCTGGCGCGCGGCATTAATGATTGCTTGAAAGGCGCAAACGTCGATGTCGCCGGCGCGAGTTTCTTCGTGCACGGCTCGACGGTGACGATCAATGCCGTGCTCGAGCGCAAGGGCGCGCGCACGGGGCTGATCACGACCAAGGGTTTTCGCGACGTTTACGAGATCGGCCGCGGCAATCGGCCGGAAGGCTACAATCTTTTTTCAAACGGCCGGTTCCGCTGGTGCCGCGCGATCTGCGCCTCGAAGTAGACGAGCGGCTCTACGCGACCGGCGAGGTGCTGACGCCGCTCGACGAAACATCGGCGACGGCGACGATCGGCGCGCTCAAAGCGGCGGGCGTGGAAAGCGTCGCGGTTTGCTTCGTTGCACGCGTATGCCAACGCCGCTCATGAACAGCGCCTTGGCGAGCTCCTGCGCCAGCAGTTTCCCGAGGCTTATGTCTCGTTGTCGCACGAAATCCTCCGTGAGTTTCGCGAGTACGAGCGAACTCTCGACGACGGTGCTCAATTCCTATGTCGGCCCGCTTGTCAGTAATTATCTCGTCTCGTTGGAAAAATGCTCGGCGTTGCCGGATTCCGCGGCACATTCCGCGTCATGCAATCAACGGCGGCGTGATGTCGGCGGAGACTGCGAAGAAAATGCCGGTGACGATGATGGAGTCGGGCCCGTGGCGGGCGTAATCGCCGCGGCGCATTTGGGTGAAACGCTCGATTGCCGGCATGTCATTTCCTTCGACATGGGCGGCACGACGGCGAAATCGAGTTTGATCAAAGATTTTCACCCGGAAGTTACCAGCGGCTACTACGTCGGCGGTTATGTTTCCGGCCATCCGATGATGTTGCCCGGTGGTCGATATCGTCGAAGTCGGCAACGGCGGCGGCAGCATCGCCTGGATCGATCCGGCCGGCGGATTGAAAGTCGGACCGCAGAGCGCCGGCGCGGCGCCGGGACCGGCATGCTACGGCAAGGGCGGCAGCGAGCCGACGGTGACCGATGCCAATCTCATCGCCGGGCGCATCGATCCTGAATATTTTCTCGGCAGCGGCATTCGCTTGCAGGCGCGACAAAGCCGCGCAGGCGATCGTGGAGAAAATCGGCAAACCGCTCGGCCTATCTTTGGAGGAAGCGGCTCTGGGAATTCTAACGATTGCCAACTTCAATATGTCGCTTTCGTGCGCGCGCGGTATCCGTCGAAAAAGGTTACGACCCGCGCGATTGCGCGCTCGTGCCGAGCGGCGGCGGCGGCGCGCTGCACGCGATAGCTATTGCGCGCGAGCTGTCCGTGCCGCGCGTGATCATCCCACCGATGCCCGCTTATTTCTCGGCGCTCGGCATGTTGATGGCGGATTTGAAGCACGACTACGTACAAACCTTCGTGCGTGAGTTGGCGGAAACGACCGGCGCGGAAATCGCCGAATGCTTTTGCCACGTTGAAAAATCGGCAACGGCCACTTTGACCGAAGAGGGATCCAAGCCGGAGCAAATTCTGCTGCGGCGTTTCTCGACATGCGCTATCGCGGCCAGGAATATACTTTTGCCGGTGCCGGTCACGGAGGATCTCCGCGCCGTCACCGATTTTACGCCGATACGCGCGCGCTTCGATCAGCTGCATCAAGAACACTACGGCCACTCGGCGCCCAAGGAGCCGGTGATGATGGTCAATCTCAGGCTATCGGCGCTGGGCAAATTCGAAAACAAGTTGCCGCTGACTTCAGCGTCGCGCGACGAAGATGCGTGGCGAGCGCGGGCCGGCGTCCAGTGATTTTCGAGAGCCAGCTCGGTGGATTGTCCGATTTATTTGCGTAACGGCTTTGAAGGCCGGCGATCGTCTCGCAAGGTCCGGCGGTGATCGAAGAAATGGGCGCGACGATACGTCGATTTATCCGGGCGACCGAATGCAGGTCGAATGAATTCGGTCATCTTGTGATCGATGTCGCGGGTGGGATAAATCGACGTCCCCTGATACCCAGGCGAGATTCCTCGCTTTGCTCGGAATGACAGAATTGTCATCCTGAGCGAGCGAAGGATCTCCGACCGAATAAGTGTGTGTGCTAGTAGAATGACTGACGAAAGCCTCACCGAGAAGTTAGCGCGTCGTCTATTCGTCGCTTCAATTCGACCAAATACCAGCCGACGTTGTTGACGCGGCCAAACTTCACATTCTCGATTCGCTCGGCTGCTTGCTCGCCGGTTCGCGCTTCGAGGCCGGCCGGCTGGCCTATGAGTTAGCGGTTGCGACCAGCGGCGCAAACGGCACTTCGACGCTCCTAGATCCGATCGGCGCGTTTCTTTTGGATGCGGTGCAGGCCATGTCTCCGTCGCAGCGCACTGCGGCGAAATGGACGATATCCACGGCGGCGCCGGAACTTGCATCGGCGCTATGATCGTTCCCGCACTCAGCGCGATGGGCGGAGAAACATGGCGGCAGCTGGCGAGAAATTTCTTGAAGCCGCCGTCGTCGGTTACGAGACGATCAGTCTCGAGTCGGGCTGGCCATCGACGCGCCGAAACTCTTCGCGCACGGTTGGTGGCCGAGCACGATCTGCGGACGCGTTCGGCGTCGTGGCGGCGGGCGCGAAGTTCTTGGATTGCATCATGGGAGCAAACCGTCAACGCGCTCGGCATTGCCTCTACTTCGCATCGCGGCGGCATACGATCACCGGCGGCAACGAAGGTGCGACGGCGCGCCACTTGGCATTCGGCCATGCCGCGCAGAACGGCATGCTCGCGCTACTGGCGGCGGAGCAGGGATTCACAGGTCCGAAGCGCGCGCTCGAAGATCCGCGCGGATTTTGTCTGACGCTCTGCAACGAGCCTAATTGGGACTACCTGCAAAGCTTCGATTCGTTTCATCTGCCGGAAGTCGCGTTCAAACCCTATCCTTGTGCGCGCCAGCTGCACGCCGGCGTCGAAGCGCTGTTGAGACATCCTGGCGGCGAACTTCGCTGACGCCGTCCGGCGATCGAGGAAATTGAATTGCTGCTGCCGGCGCAGAATGCCGCCATGATGAATCGCCCGTCGATCGCCGACTCATGCAGCGACGAGTCGGGAGCGGGCAGTACGTGACGGTCGTGACGGCGCTTCGCGGTAAGATCGATTTGGCATCTTTGAAAGTGAATTTCGACAGTGTAGAAGTGCGTGAGCTGATGAACGAAATCAAAATCAGCGCGAGCGCCGATCTCGATCGCCATTATCCGAAGTATTGGTCTGGACGCGTCGCGGTGAGATTGCTTGGCGGCCAAAGCTATTCAGAAGAAGTGATTATCCCGAAGGGCGAAAGCGGGAATCCGATGACGGCAGAGCGAAGTCGAGGAGAAGTTTTTGGTCGTCGGCTGCGCCGGTCGTTAGGAGATCAGAAAGCGCGATCGGTAATCGATGAAGTGAGTTCGTTGGAATCACGTAATTCATTAAGACCGCACGCTTACTGGCGGATTGAAACTGTCTGGTATAACACAATGGAGGTGATTGCAGTCCTCGAGTCTATGGTAGAGCGATTGTAAACGCCTCAGAGACTCGCGGGATATACCAATTGGTATAATGCACTCTCAGGTTGGGTTCAAAGTATGGATGCTGATTCAACCCCTGGATACGATCTTCTTTATGACATCATTCGCCGACGAGCGAGCGTGCGCAAGCTGAAGCCGGATCCGATTCCCGAAGAATACATCGGCAAGATATCTCGAAGCGGGACGTTGGGCGATGTCGGGCGCCAACTCGCAGCCGTGGGAATACATCGTCGTCAAAGACCCGCAAGGTCAAAAAGGATCTGTTTCGCTGCTACTCAGAGGACAACACGGATTTCATTTACTGGATGGAACAGCAGCGCGTGTTCGAGCTGCGCCATCCGGCGTATCAAATGACTGCAGACGAGGCGGTAGAGCGCCAGCGGCGCGGCGCCGGCTGGTCAGAAGCGCCGGCGCTGATCGTCGTCGTCGGCGACGGCCGGCGCCAGTGGGGCACGGTGCAAGGCGCGCACACGTTCGGCCGCGATCAATCGCACCTCACCGATGGCTTGGCGAACACCTGCACGTTTATGCATTTGGCCGCGGTTTCGTTGGGGCTGGCGACGCAATGGGTGACGATCCACGTCCAGAGAGCCGTTCAAAGAAAGTTCTCGGCGTGCCGGATTTGCTGATGCTGTACCTGATCATCCCCATCGGCTATCCGGCGGTGCAGCCGTCGGAAGGCGTGCGCCGGCCGCTGGAAGAAATCGTCCACCACGATCATTATGAACAAGAGAAATTCATGAGCAATGAGCGCGTGATTCAGTTTTCTCTACGAGCTTCGCGGCAAGACTTTGCAGACCTATCGGCAGTCTTATGTGGGTAAGGAAGAGCCGAAGAAGTCGTGAGGGCGAGAGGCTTGAGGGGTTAATGGATTATAATCCGCTAGATTCCAAAAGGATGTGGCCGTGAGGGTCGATCCAATTACTGTGGAAATTATCCGCTGCGCGTTGAAGGCTGCCGCCAATGAGATGTCGGTGGTGCTCAAGCGCACCGCTTACAACATGATGATCTACGAGGTGCAGGATTACTGCGTCAGCATTGTCGATCATGAAGGGCTGACGATGTCGCAGAACGAGGGCGCGCTGCCGATTTTTCTTGCCGATCTCGGCGTGGCCGTGCAGGACGGCGTCGAAATCTACGGACTGGAGAATATTCGCCCCGGCGACGTTTTTCTGGTCAACCACCCAGAGATCTGCGGACAGCATCTCAAATAACATGGTCGGTCTACACGCCTTTTTCTGGGACGGCAAGCTGCTTTGCTTTCCTGGCAGTGCGGGCGCATTGGATCGACGTCGGCGGCGGCAGCACCGGCTTCGGCTCGAGTAATACCTCGCGACGTTTACGAGGAAGGGCTGCAGATTCGCTCCGTAAAGATTTACAAGCGAAGGCCGTCCGAATACCGAAGTGCTGCGCCTGATCGAAGACAATATTCGCTTTCCGGAATCGTCATTCGGCGATCTGCGCGCGCAGATCGCTTGCTGCCGCACCGGCGAAGAGCGACTCGAGTCAAATTTGCCGTAAGTACGGCGCCAAGTATTTCGCGACGCCGTCGAGACGATCTGGGACCAGACCGATAAGCTCGTGCGCGAATCGGTGCGCGCGATCCCTGACGGCCATTACGAAGCCTCGTCCTTCCTCGACGACGACGGCAGAGTTATGAACAAGACAATTCCGATCAAAGTGAAGATCACCGTGCGCGGCGACGAACTGACCATCGACTTTTCTGAGGTTGCCGACCAAGTGCCGGGGTTCATCAACTGCGGCTCGTCCGGCGGCATGGCGGCGGCGCGGGTTGCATTCAAAGCGCTTGACCTCGCCGCAGCGCGAAGTCAACGAAGGCTCTTTTCGCGCGCTGAAAGTGATTCTTCCCCCGGGAAAATTACTCAGCGCGCTCCGTCCGGCACCCATCGGTGGGTGGAGCTTGTCGCTGCCGACCGTACTCGACACGATTTTCCGCGCGCTTGCGCCGGCGTTGCCTGAACGGGTTCCGGCTGCGCACAAGGGCGATATGGGCGGCTACGCGATCTTCGGCAATGAACTCGAAAACCGGCCGGCGCTACGTCTGCCAGAATATTATCGGCGGCGGTTGGGGCGGTCGTCCTTTCGAGGACGGCGCTTCCGCGTCGGTGTCGATGTGTCAGGGCGACGTAAAAACACCCCGATCGAATTGCAGGAACTTTATTATCCTTTGCTTTACGAGTGTCATTCGTTCCGCACCGACAGCGGCGGCGCGGGGAAATTTCGCGGCGGCATCGGCGTCGAAGTGAAAGTAAAACCAATCGAGAATTTTTCTGAGCCGTAACACCGATCGCATCAAATGTCCGCCTTAGGGTTTGCTCGGCGGCGCCGAGGGCGCGGTGAATGAGACGATTATCCAAGCGCAACGGCACAGAGGAAAAGCTGCCGGGGAAATTCAGCCATTTAGCTAGTTCGTCCCGGCGAGACCGTGACCTTTCTAACCGCCGGCGGCGAGTGGTTACGGTGAGCCCGCTGAGCGCAATGCCGCAGCCATCAAGCGGGACGTCAAGTTGGGCTATGTTTCCGAAGCCCGGGCGAAACAACAATCATTTCCACATCGGCAAATCGCCCGTGAGCAACGGTCGTAGGGATCAAGAAGAGAAACCATGAAGCACACCGCGAAAAATTTCGTTTGACGACCGGATTGTGCTTGCTCTGTTTCTCCACTGCTTCGGCAGCGCGTGGGGACAAACCAAAAAGCCCGTCTCTTTTGCGGAGCTGGCCGCCTACACCGGGGCCGATCGCGAGCAACGTCTGCTGGCCGGAGCGAAGACCGAAGGGGAAGGTTGTTTGGTACACTTCACTGGCCGGGAGCTCGTACAAGGAACTTGGCCAAAGGCTTCGAGGTCGAAATATTCCGGGATCAAGATCGAACCCTATCGTGGCACGAGCTCGGATATCATGACGAAGGTCACGGCCGAGGCGCGGGCAAAGCAAATCATCGCCGATGTGATAGAAACTACGCTGCCGACCCTGCGGGTTCTTGCGCGAGAACAAACTGCTCATTCGCCTATACATCGCCTCATCTCGCCAAATATCCCCAATACGAAGGAAAGCGCCGCGCGCGGCTGCGTCTTTGGGGCGATCGATCGCGAGACGTACATGGGCGTTGGCTATCAACACCAACCTGATACCCCGCGTCGATCGTGCCGAAAAATTACGGCGATTTGCTCAGGCCCGAGCTCAAGGGCAAAATCGGCTTTGTCTCAACGAAACCGGAACCGCACGCTCGGCGGGATTCTGCAAAGTCAAAGGCGAGGAGTTCGTTAGGAAGCTCAAGGTGCAAGATATCAGCTTGCACCCAATTTCGAGGCGCGCGATGGCGGACCTAGTCATGTCAGGAGAGGTAGCGCTGTCGCCAACGATCTTTCGTGATCACGCGCTGGAAGCGAAGGCCAAAGGCGCGCCGATCGATTGGGCGCCGATGGAAATCGTACCTGCCAACGCCGGCGGTGTCGCGCTCGGTCGCGCAGGCGCCCCATCCACACGCGTCGGCGTTACTGGCGGATTTTTCTCGCTCAGTGGCCGGAAGCGGCAAAATTCTCGGCGACCTGGATTACGGCAGCCCTTTTAAACCGGTCAGTCTTCAAACTCTGGTATCCCGAGACCGGACTGTCGACGGAGCAATACGACAAAGCCGCCGAGAAGTGGGACAAGCTGTTGCGCGAAATCGGCCGTAAACCGCTCTGAAATCGGTATCCGACATCTTCCAATTTCGTTCGCCGCCTTACCAAACGATTCCCTAGCGTTTTTCAAGGGATACTCTTTCGCCGTTAAGACGAAGCGGAATCGGCCAAGTTAATATTCGTCTGCATGCGCGCGAGCGCGCTGTGCTGCCGGCCGTAAGAAAAATAAATCGCGAAACCCAGTAGCAGCCAGATGATGAGCCGCAGCCAGTTTTCCACCGGCAGCGAGAACATCAACAGCAAACAAAAAGCGATGCCGAGTATCGGCACGAGCGGCACCAGCGGGCAGCGGAAAGGACGCGGCATGTCCGGCTCCGTGCGGCGCATGATCAGCACGGCGGCGCAGACGATGACGAAAGCGAGCAGCGTGCCGATGTTCACCAGCTCCGCAACGCATGCGCGAGGGGGCAGCAGCGCCGACATCAAACCGACCGCCGTGCCGGTCACCAATTGTGTCGACTTCCACGGCGTGCGAAAACGCGGGTGTACCGCGCCGAAAAATTGGCTGGGCAAAAGCCCGTCGCGCGCCATCGCCAACATGATCCGGCGGCTGGCTCAACATGAGCACTCATCAACACGGAGGTGATGCCGGTCAAAGCGCGAGAGAGATGACCGCATGAACCCACGGCAAGCCCGATTTGACTGAAAGCTTTGGCGATGGGGGCATCGATATCGATTTGTTGATAAGGAACCATGCCGGTCAGGACCGCGGCGACGGCGATATAAAAGAATCGTTGCATAGGATAAGCGAACCGATGATGCCGATCGGCAGCGTCGCGGCTCGGATTGCGCGCTTCTTCGGCGTGCGTCGACACGCGAGTCGAAGCCGATGTACGCGTAGAAAACTAATAGCCGCGCCGGCCATGACGCCGAGCGGCTCGCCGCCCGGTCCATGCTGTCCCCATGCATCGTGTTTCCGAAAAGGCTGATGCCGCTATAACCGTAGGGCGCGAAAGGCCGCCAATTGGCGGGGTCGATGTAGAAGACGCCGATGGCGATTACCAACAGCACGAACAGCCAGGCAGTCCACGACCATAAAGAATTGAACGCCGCGCGCTGCGGCGGACTGCCGGTGACCAGAATCATCGTCAGTACGGCCGAGATCAACAACGCAGGGCGCATCGATGATCGCGCCGAGTGGCGACAAACGCGCCGCTGGCCGGATTGAAATCGAAGGGAGCATTCGTGAAGCGCCGCCGGCGGATAGCCGCCGAGCAGATGAAGAAAATCGGCAAAGTCAGTGCGACCTAACCATTCGCCACGCTGGCCGCGCCGATGCCATATTCCAACGGCAAGTCCCAGCCGATGATCCAGGCGAAGAGTTCGCCCAAGGTCGCGTAAGCGTAGGTGTATGCCGAGCCCGCCGCGGGCACCATCGAAGGCGAATTCAGCGCTAGCAGAGCGCGGCAAGAGGCGCAGGCGCAGCCGGGCGACGACAAAAGGAAAGCACGGTCGCCGCGCCGGCTTTGTCTTTGGCAGACCACGCTTCGATGATGACGAAGATGCCGGCGCCAACAATCGCGCCGACGCCGAGGCTGGTGAGCTGCAATGGGCCGAAGCACCGGGGCCGCAAGCCGCGATGATCCGCCGCCTACCTCTTTCAACAATAAATTCGCCGGCTTTTTCGCCAGGAGTGAGCTGCGCTTAGACGGCATGAAACAGGCAAATACCGTGGCGAGCGCGGGGAATGCAAAGATTGCTCTTCACTGCCGCATCCTTCACGACGAGAAAGATTCCTCGCTCACGCCGCTCGGAATGACAACAAACTCAATCGGTTCGTCATCTCGAACGAAGTGAGAGATCTTACGGCGACACTACAGTACTACCCGAATGAGCGACAATTCTTCGCGCTGACGCTGTCGGTTCGTCCCTCTACTATCCGGGCAATTTTAGCGGGAAGGTCCACGATCAATGACAAGTATTCTGGCCGTCGTTCTCGCCGGCTTAATGTCTCACTGGTTGAGGCGATTTGCAGTCCTAGCCGCCTCGTGCGCCGCCGGCGAAGATCGTGATTACGCCGGCGAAGCTTCAGCGAGCGCGCGAAGGGATCTGCTGATCGTCACGCAAAATCAGGGCTATTTTCGCAAGCGCAATCTCGACGTGCAGCTGGTGCTCATGCCGAGCGCGCCGATTGCGTTTTCGGCTTTGACCGCGGGCGAATCGCATTTTTCACTACGGCACGACATCCGGTACGAGCCTCGGCGCTGTCCTGAACGGCCTCGACGGCGTCTTCGTCGCTGGTTTTATCAACAAGCTTGTCGGCGCCTTCGCGGTGAGCAAAGACATCAAGACGCCCAACGACCTCAAAGGCAAACAGATCGGCGTCGCACAGCCTCGGCGGCGGCAACTGGATGTTCACCATGCTCGCGTTCGACCATTGGGGCCTCGATCCCAAGCGCGATAACATTACGTTTCTGCATCATCGGCAACACCGGCGTGCGCGCCCAATCGATCGCATCATCGGGATCATCGGCGGGGATCGGTGTTAGGATTACACCTTCGCGACCAACTTGCGCCGCGACGGCTATCCGATTTTTAGCCGATCTCGGCGATCTCAATATTCCGTTTGCAGGATACCGGACTCTACACGCGCAAGAGTTTTGTCGCCCAGCACCCGGAAGTCGTCGAGAACGTGCTGCGCGCGCTGCTGCGACGGCATCCACGTTCATTCAAAGCCCCGACAATAAAAGTGCCGTGCTTAAAAGTTTGGTCCAGTGGCTGCGCTTATCGAAGACAGAGGGATGCGGTCGAAGGCTATGAGTTCATGCGCAAGATGTACACGAAGCGGATCTATCCGACGGTCGACGGCATCCGCAACAGCCTCCGCGTGCTCTGCAACCACGAACGAAAAGTTTCGCGCGCTCAAGGCCGAGGATCTAGTCGACGACCGGATTGTCAGAAAGCTCGAGAAAGAGAGCGCGTTCTAAGGCGGCGCTCGACCCGCGCTACTGAGGCGATCCATTTTGGACGAAAACCTTGGAGGCCTCATGCGAGGTTTCGCTGAAAGCCATTGTCGTCATCGCAGGCGCTGTCTCTTCTTGCTTGGACGAGCGCGACGCAGGCGCGCGACGTGGTCATTAGGCTACTCGGGCCGAACCGCATCGCCGAGATGCCCTTCCGCGTGGGGCAGTCGAAAGGATTTTTCAAGGAAGCGAACCTCGACGTGAAGATGATCTATAGTGTCTACCAGCATCGCCGCCAAAGGACTGATGAGCGGCGACGTCGATTATTCCACCGCCAGTGGGCGGCACCTTGCGGGCGGCGATCGCCGGCGCGCCGCTGATCGGCATCTACTCGATGTTCAAAGCGCAGATGTACCTGGTCGGCGCAGCCGCCGCTTACAAACAGGTCGCCGACCTCAAAGGCAAAACCGTCGGCATCAGCGTCTTCGGCGGCGCCTACGACCTCGTCGCGCGGACGATTCTCAGGCATCACGGGCTCGATCCGGAGAAGCAGGTGACGCTGTTGCAGATCGGCGACAGCCGCACGCTCTATAGCGCGCTCGCGCGCAGGCAGCATCGACAGCGCGATCCTCGGACCGCCCTACGACATCAAAGCCGGTTGGAGGGCAATAATCGTCTTGTTCGACTCATCGGAGATCTTCGACATGCCGTTCTCCGGCCTGGCGAGCGAGCAAGAAGAAACTGCAGCAAGACCGGGCCGAGGTCAAAGCGATCGTGCGCGGCCTGCTGGAGCGCATCCGCCGTTACATCGCGGCGAATCGCGCCGGAAGCGGAAGCGTTCGTCAAGCAGTTTTAAATCTAAACGACAAGGAAGCGCGCCTGTCAGTGGCGCAGATGGTGAAAATCGTTTCGCGACACGGGACGCACGACGGACGAAGCGGTCGTGGATTTCATCAGATGACGACGTTGCAGAAGCACCTGAAGCAAAAAGCCGGCAGCATCAAGCCCGGCGATATCATCGACTGGAGTGTGACGACTGAAGTCACGTTCGAGAGCTGGATAAAGAAAAAATAGAAATATCTCACCGCGAAGAACCCAGTGCGGCTGAGCCGCAACCGAAACTCGGAGTATCTCCCGCAAAGACGCAAAGGGCGCAAAGTTCGGAGATTGAGGGTGAAAATCATTTATAAGAGTTTTGTCCTTTCCCCATAACCTTGGCGCCTTTGCGCCTTGGCGGGAGGAATTCCGACCAGATTATATTGCGCAGGCCGCTGCAAATTTTTAACTACAGGTATGCGAAGAGGACCGCCCCCACCTTTATCCTCCGACGAGACTGTGTCCCAGTGTCATCATGAGGCAATAGCCGAAGGATCTCGGCTTCGTAGCTGGAAGAAATGCGAGATTCTTCGCTAACGCTCAGAATGACATCGAAGCGACTTTCACGATTAGAGCAACACTCAGAGGGGACAACGGTCGGGTAAAATTCCACCATAAAGCGCGCATGGATCACGAAACGAATTGGTCTCCATCAGCTCGCTTGTCCCACTACTTGTCCCGCCGGATTGGATCCCTCATTTGCCGGGTAGATCGAAACTTTTGGATACACCGTGTATCCGAAGGTTTCGATTCAGTGACTGTCCCGATGAATCGAGGAAGTGAATTCGGCAAAAAGCTTTTGCTTACCGCCACTTGAATTTTTTCGTCAACTTTTCTTGCCGGGCACAGTCTTTGCGCTAGTCAATAGCATAGCTTTTCACTTTACGGTCCGTGGCAGACTTTAACTCATCGTCTTTGAACCGGTTTTACTGACGGCTCAGCGGATTCAGACGGAGTTTTGGTGGAGGTGTTTATGTTTGAAGCTCAGATCATTCATAAGCGTAGCCTTTGTTCTGGCGGCCTCCTTCGGACAATCCCTTTGCTAAAGATGATCGCTGGTTCTTTACAGCCAGCGAGATCGCCAATGCCTATCGCTTATCAGCAACAGTTTGGCGCGCGTCTGCGCAATCCCTTAGAGCCGCAAACATGTTTTGCATGGCAGAAGGATTTCGCGCGTCATACCAAGGTAGACCGTTCGTCAGCGCCTTGCCGGTTCGTCGGCGAAACGATTCGCCAGTTAAGAGAGCTTGTTGGAATCGGGCGCGGCAAAGTATCTCTTCCCGCTGGATGTCGATTCTGCCGACCTGGCTGTGCCGGTGGATGTATCACGTGAGTAAATAGTGTAAACAGCTCCGAGGAGGAGATTTTGCCAGCGCTGCTGCGTGAGACGCGACGCTGGTAGCCGATCTGCCTACGGCCGTTGCATTTAAATCCCGAGGTTGGCAATAAAGGATCGGGGATGAGCGTGCTGGGGCAAAAATCGTACGGTCGCCGGCTTCTGACGACGGGCGACCAGAATCAGGATTTGTCGCCGCGTTCCGACGGAGAGTCGATTATGAGCCGGTAGGGTTGGTTCGACTCGGCAGTTTTACCATGATGGGTCATTTTTTGGGCGAACTAACGTTTGTGGCAGAATGATTCCAGTCCGTAACTTTCGATTTGTCGTTCGATAATGATCAAGCGGCGGCGCCGATCCGCTGGACGTTGTTACTATGAGTGCGGCCGCAAGGTAATGTCGCCACCGGCTGGCGTCAACGCCGATCAAGCGGCCGATATGTCCACTGCAGCGAAGTGCGTATCCCTCAGCGAGAATGCGGCGCGGTCGATACAAACTGTCGAGTTGCAGTCGTGGCAGGCTTACGCTGCAATTACGCTGCGCGCAGGACACGCCATGTCTCCGCCACTATCGCATTGCGGTTAGTTGATCCTTAGGACAAAGAAGGTTATTCTCTGAATAGACCGAAATTGTTGGTCTATTTGCTGGAGGGCTAATATGTCGAAAACCATGCCTATATCCGGAAGTTAAAACTCATCTGCCTGAGCTCGTAACCGGTGTTGCCGAGCAGGAAGAAGAAATTATCGTCACCCGTAACGGTAAACCCGCCGCCGTACTGGTCGAATTTTCGCCGAATACGAGCGTTTAAAAGATAATCTCGACGTCTTAAGCGACTCCTGCTTTGATGAGCCAGATCCGTGAGAGCCGAAAGTTTTATTCGAAGAAAAAAACAGGACTGTCTTTCGAAGCGGTGATTTGGCGGAGCCTCTGCGGCTGCGCAAGCGACGCAAAGCACATAATGGCGGTTTATCGGCCGGATATACCGCCTCATGTCGCAGAGATCATTCGCCACCTGCCGCCGGACTTAAAACGCGAGCATCAAGCATTCAATCCGCAAGTTAAGTTGAATCAAACCCACGACGGCGCGCCGTTACTTCCTGTGAGTTAGCCGGACTACGGAAATATAAAGAGTACGACGTTTCCGGATTATTTGTGAGAGTAGAACTCGACGAACTCCGGACGATCCGTATCTTCGCGGTTGGGCACCGTCGAGAAGTATACGAGGATTTGAAGTCGCGCAACTTCGGGAGACGGGAAGACGACGGAGATAGCGAGAACAAGCTTGAAGATTGTTTTGCCGGATTCGGATCCCGACCCAATTTTCCACCTGCTGTCCTGGATTTAAGTTGTTTGGGTAAGGCATTCACCATTATGCCGGCATGCCGGTGAGAAACCGAGCATCCAGCATGGGCGTATGCCATACGCCCCTACAGAAACCCTAGGATTCCGGGTCGCGCACTGCTATTGCCAGCTTGCCGGAGATGACGATTCAATTTTGTTGCGAACTTTAGTTCCAGCACGCTAAATTTTCTTTCCAAGAACCGGCGCGAGGCGCGCGTTTCGATTTGAGCCGGATTCAAGTTGACACGAACGCGACGGTATTCGATACGGTTTGGCCAAAAAGGTCGAGTACGGGCTCAGTCTGTTTTCTGAGTGAGCCGCTCGAGATTCCGCCAGGTGAGGCGTGAACCGGCGCCGAGAGAATTGGCGCTAGGAGAAGTCTGATGAATGGAACCCACCTGATGCGATATTGGTTTTACCGCGGCAGCGCTCCTCGGCCTGCACGCGGGATCGTTGTTCATGGTTATGGCATCCGCGGCGCAGACCCCTATCGCGCAGTTCGCAGGTTACGCCGGATCTTCCGGGCGTGCGCCTCTGGTACACGGACAGCGGCGGTAACGGGGTGCCGCGCTCGTGCTGCTCCATGCGAACACGGGCAATGCCGACAGCTTGGCAGGACAACATTCCGGGCTTCGTCGTCGACGCGGGGTATCGGGTGATCACCTTCGATCGTCGCGGCTGGGGCCGCAGTAGAGGCGAATCCGGAGAGTGGTGCTCAGCCGGGCACCATTCGCCAGGAAGATCTGCACGCGCTCATGGAATATCTGCAAATCGATCAATTTCATCTGGTCGGCGTCGCAGGCGGCGGCTTCGCCGCTTATGACTACGTTCTCTGGCATCCCGAGCGGCTTCGCAGCATGGTCGTTGGCCGCCAGCGGCGGCGCTATCGTCGACGACGAATTGAGCAAGCTTCGAGAGAAGACTACGCTTCCAGGGTTTAGGGTTGGCCCCCGGAGTTTCGCGAAGTGAGCATGGGGTATATGGCGACCAACCCCGAGGGTCTCAAACGCTGGCTTGAGATTCACCATCACTCGCAACAGAAGGGCGCGCCGGCGCAAGCCTGCAACGCGACGACGATCCACGTTCGCGAAGCTCGCGACGATTCGGGTGCCGACTCTATTGATGCCCGGAGATCAGGACCTGCAAGCGCCGCCCTGGGTCATGCGGCGCCAGCTCGCCCATATCCCCGGCGCCCAGTTCATCGTGCTGCCCGAGGCCGCTCACTCGATCAACTGGGAGCAGCCCGAGGCCTTCAATCGCAACGTGCTGGATTTTATCCGGGCGCATTAGTCACAGCGGCACGAAGATTGTGATTCTGATTAATTGGAAAGCGATGCCTTCCGTCTAGCCAGTAGACGAGAACGGGATTAAAAGTCGGTGATGGAGAAGAGAAAATAGCGGCGAGAGACGATTACATTTTCGCTAAGCGCCGACACGGTAAGTAATAGAGGCATGTCTGGTACAGGTTGTTGCATGGACAGCGTCGATGCCCGCAGACAGTCTGCGTCCGAAACAGCGCTTGTGTCCTGATTGCTGCAAGGAGAGGAAGATGATCGAATTCAAGTTGATCTCCGCCGACGGTCATATCAACGAGCCCCCGCGGCATGGGAAAGAGTGCAAAAGAATACGGCGATAGAGCGCCAAAGGTTGTCAAAGATCCGGAGGGATTCAAAGGAATTTGGGTGATAACCGACGGGCTTCCTCCCAGTCCCTGCTCCAACTATTCCATCGGACACGTCGTGAGCAAGCCCGGAGGTCTCGGCAGCGTGGAAATGGACAAGCATCACGAGCGGCTCCATTTTCACGAGACCTTTACAGTACGAAGATTTTCCCGCGTCCTGGGAGCCCGCGGCGCGCATCGAAGATCAAGACGCCGACGGCGTCGCGGCGGAAGTATTATTTGCCAGCGTCGGGAGATTTTCTACGGTCTCACGGACGGCGCATTTCAGCGGGCCATCTTTCGCTCTTACAACGCTTGGCTCCATGAGTTTTGCGGCTACGATCCGACGCGCTTGATCGGAGTCGCGCTGATTTCGATCCTCGACCCGGAAAAAGCGGCGCAAGATATCCGCGAATACGCCGGATTGGGATTCAAGGCAGTGCAGATTCCCTACGCGATCAAAGATGGCGGCTACTATGATCCGGTTTATGAGCCGGTCTGGAGCGCGGCGGAGGACAACGGGATGGTGGTCCATATCCATCTCGGCGGGCCGGCGCAGGGGTCAAACCGCGTTGGTTCGGCTTCCAGCGCTTGACTGCGGAAGGGTCGGTGATTTCTTCGGCGCGCAGCGGATCGCGACCGCGACCGGTTTCCTCAGTCATCTGATGTTTTCGGAGTTTTTGATCGCCATCCCAACCTCAAGGTGGTTTGCACGGAGTACGATGTCGGCTGGGTGGCGATTATGTTTGAGCAAGCCAACTATCGCTATGGGCGCGCCACCGCTTATGGTTCGGATGTAAAGCTGAAGATGGCGCCCGGAGACTACATGAAGCGCCATGCTTGGTTCACTTTCAGGATGATCGCGCAGGGATGCTTACCACTCCAGTTTTCGGCGCGGACAATTTCATGTGGGCTAGCGACTATCCGCACGGCAACACGACATGGCCCTATTCTCATGAGACGATGGAGCGGCTTGCCACCGGGGTCAGCGTCGACGTGAAGCGCAAGGTTGGCCGTGAAAATGCCAACCGCTTGTATCGCATGGGGCTGTGAAATTCTGACAGCGCTGAAAGAAAGTATGCGCGCAAGAAAATCGCGCCAAACCAATTCTCTCAGATTTGGGCGTGTATTCTGTTCGTCATGCTTACGGTGGCGCAATGCCTGTGGCCCCAAGAAGCATTTTCCGCGGACAAGTTTATCTGCATTCTCGGCGGCACCGGGACCAGGCACGCGATTCCGGTCCTGGCCGCGAGCTTCGGGCCTCTATCCAAAATACGGACTCGACGCGACCATTGTGCGGATCGGTAGCGGCACTGATTGCGACCGCTGCGCTCTTGGGCGGCGAGGCCGATGTCATCAGCACATCCGGTCCGGCTTTGATCAACGCGCGGCTTATGGGCACACCGGTATTGTACGTTACCAACTTCAACAACTGGAGCGACGCTCACCTCTTGGTTCGACCGGAAGTCACCAGCATGGAACAGTTGCGCGGCGGGAAAATTTGCTGTACCGGGGCTGGGAGGAGGCTATGCGCACATGCTGCGCGCATTCTTTTTCCCAAGTACGGGCTGGACCAGGGTGCCAAAACAGCCGACGATCCTCTCGGCGGGAGATACGTCCGTCCGCTCTGGCCGGGGTCGTGAGCCGTCAATACGATGCGGCGCTCGCTTCTTATGAAAATTACATGGCCTTTCGCAAACGCGGGCTAAAGGCTCTCGTTGTGCCCGAAGATGTCAATGTGAGGTGGTATACCGGTCTCATTACGCTGGAAAAGAAAGTCAAAGAACGCCGCGGGGCGATGACTCAGTTCATCAAGGCGCAGATCGAGACCGTCAGCATCATCAAAAGGACCCGATCAAAGCCCGGGCGGCTCTCAAGAGCTATTTTCGCAGCAGCGACGATGAGCTGATGGCAGAGTACCAGAAGTATCTCGCTGCCAAGTTGCCACTCGTGACTCGGGTGGACACGGAAAATATCAAAACTTTGCTTCTGACCTCGACCCACCCAGCCGCGAAACAGGCCAAGCCCGAAGAATTCATCGATAATTCACTGGTCGATGAGATCGTGCGCGAAGGCTTCATCAAGCAATTCGAGCAGTGAGAGGAAGGAACGGCGTCGACTTATGACGATGACCGAAGATGTCGCCGGCTTTGTCGCGGCGTTCAGTCTAAGAACTGCTCCGGCCGAACTGCTGCCGCGAGTGCGCGAAGCTTTTCTCGACTCCTTTGGCGTGATGCTGGCCGGTAGCCGTGAGGAAAGCGCCCAGATCGCCGCGCGCTGGATTCGCAGCAGAGCGCGCAGCGGGCCCATGTGCGTGATCGCGCAGCGCGACTTTCGCACTTCGCCGGCAAACGCCGCGCTGGCCAACGGAGTTGCGGCGCACACGCTCGACTACGATCATTTCGGCCATCAGAGCGCGGTGATGGTTCCTTGTGTATTGGCCGCCGGCGAAGCCAAAGGCGTCATTGGGCGAGAGCTGATCGAAGCTTATATCGTCGGTGTCGAAGTCAGCGCGTTGTTGGCCAAAGGGATGGGGAAAGGAAGCGCAGGAGTTGGGCCTTCACCCGCCGGAGTGTGCGGTTCATTGGGCGCGGCTGCCGCGGCCGCGAGAATTTTTGGATTGACGCGGGAGCAGATTCAAATCGCGCTCGGAATTGCTGCGTCCTTGACGGCGGGATTAAGTCAGAACTTTGGCACTATGGTGAAACCTCTCCATCTTGGCAACGCGGCGCGCAACGGGATCATGGCGGCACAGCTCGCGTGCAGTCGGGATTTACGGCGAATCCAAAGATTCTTGATCAGCAAGGCGGTTTCTTCAGCGCATTGAGAGCGGAAGAGACAAGCGAGAAACTCGGCAAGAATTTTAGGTTCTTGCAGCCGGGCATCGCATTCAAAGCCTATCCGTGCCCCTACAGTTCGCAGCGCGCCGTCGATGCGATCATCAAGATCGCCGAACGCCATAACGTGACGCCGGACGACGTAATTGAAATCACCTGTGCCGCCGCGCCGAACACTTTCCGCGTCCTGATCCATCATCGGCCAACCACCAGCTTGGAAGCAAAATTTAGCCTCGAATATCTATTGGCCGCCGGGCTGAAACTACGAACGATCAATGAAGAGTGTCTTTGACCTGAGCACGTCAATGATCCGGTCATGCGCGACCTCGTGGAGAAAGTCCGCAGCATCGATGCGCCGCTTCCACGAGAAACGCCTGGAGAAGGAGACGTTACCGTCCAGGTGCGAACCCGCGCGGCCGTGTTCGAAGAAACGGTGACCTACGCTCCCGGTCATCCAAAAATCCGCTGACCTGGGAAAAACTCGCCGAAAAATACCGTGCTTGCGCTGCGCCAGGGCGCAATCCAAGAGCCGGCGCTTTCCCGCTCGTTAGAGATGCTGAGTCGGATCGAGGAAATCGACGACGTGAGAGATCTCTGCAGCTTTTTGCGACGGGAGATTCGCCGGTGAGCGCGCGCATGTGAGAAGACGATGAAGACCGGAAAAATTCCGGTACCGCTCTTTCATTCTGCGAAGCCTGCGACGATGCGCAGCGGCGCGAAGATTGTCGTTCGATTAATTTGAAAGCGATTACGCATCGGTATAGGTTTTGTTAAAGCGTCGGAGAAATCCTCGCCACGCCAAAGCAAGTTGGTTTGACGTCGAGTCCATGGTTTCGTTCTGTTTCTCACACTTCGCGCCGCTTGCCCCAGACGCGACCCGGCAGCTCTCGAGCTGGGCAGGCATTTTCTCAGAGCGAGAGCCGCTGCTCACAGGCCGAGACCCAACACGCTCAGCGAGCGCCGCCGGCGAGCAGCCACAGCGGGTTCCATGACGTGCGCAGGACTACCACCATGGTGACCAACGTGAGCAAGTACCCGCGCCAGTCGTGATTGACCGCTCGCATCAGGATCAAGCTGCGCTCGCGAACGTCAAGCTCAATCGCGATCGGCGCCATGCCGCGGCGGACGGCACGGCCGACAGGAGCATTGGGGATAGCGTTCATTCATATGCCCGGACCGCAGCAGCGAGAGGGTGGTTGCGGGCACAAGCGACCGGGATCGTCATCGCGGCTGCGCCCGCCCACCCCGCCAGATGCCAGCCCATCAGCGTGACGTACATGAAGTTGGGGCCGGGCGCCGCCTTCTGTGCCAGCGTACAGAGCTTCTGGCGAATCTCCGTGCTCGTCATCAGGTGGTGCGCCTCTACCACGCGTAGCGGTGGAAATCCGGCAGGATCGTCGAAGGACCGCCGACCGCTACGAACCAGAGGACCAAAGAATGTGGTGAAACAGCGCACTGAGGTCGACGCGATCCATCACACTTTCTCTTTCCAGGCCGCGAGAGAGCCCAGGGCGCGAGCGCGCCCACGGCCCAAAAAGAGCGGCCAGCGCAAAACGCCGACGCCGACAAACGCCAGCATAACAAACAGCCACGGGCCGCGAACGCGCCGCGGCAAACACCTTTGCCAACTTCTGACAAAGGTGGCGAACAGCAGGCCAGCGGCCACTATAGACATGCCGGCGAGCGCTCGCTGCACCTGCGGCGGCAGGGCGCCGTAATGCTGATACAGAAAATGCCCATGCCGATAACCACGCAGACACGGCCAGCCGACGAACCCGCCGGACGGCCGCCGCGGCGCCCGTCCAACCACCGAAACGGATAACCAACCATCACGGTGAGATTGAGTCCGGGGCGGCCCAGCGCAGGAGTTCGTCCGGAGCTGTTAGCAGTTCGACAAACCGCTGCTCTGTGAGCCAGCTGCGCCCGGTTCCACCAGACCTTGCGCCGCGCCCAGAACATTACGCCGCCAAAACCGGGACAGGGCGTAATCCAGGAAAAGGTGAGGAATAGCTGGATAACGGGGTGACCCGCGTCTCGTGTAATCCCGTTTGCTCCATGGTTTCGTGGCTTGATGCGAGCGGATTGAATGGCTTGAACCGAAGGCTTTATTTTTGGTCTTGACGCAAAAAATGCGCGTGAGACGTTCATATCACAACGGGTTGATTAATTGCCGAGGACTTTGCGACTGACGGAGGAAAGCATGGAAAGGCTGATGCCCAGATTTCGCTTCGGTCACATCGATCCGGCCGCCGTCGAGGCGCGCCGGGCAAGACGCGGACCCGGTTACGAATTTTACTCAGATCGTCCCGACCAATATCATGTTGGTGACTACGGTTCTGGGCATAAAGGACTTTACCCGCGAAGCGTGTCGAGGCCGCCATCCCCAACTACTGGAATTGCGTCGAGGCATTGGCGGAAGAAAAAGGTCGATGTCTTTGTCCTGGGCGGCACTCCCGTATCCGCGCAGTTGGGACGAGCTCGGGTTGTAAGACTGCTAAAAGAAGCGGAGGACAAACCGGCATACGCGGCGACGCGCCGCTGGAAGCGGCGATTGCGGCGATGAAGCACCTAGGATTGAAGAAGCTGGCGGTGGGAGGACGGTGGACGCGATGAATTCAATCAGGCCGTCATCCGTTATCTGGAGGAAGGCGGCATCGATGTTGTCGGCATCACCAAACGCGGCCAATGGGGCAAGGAGGCTTTTGCCATGTCGTTCGAGCAAGGCTTGAAGCTGGCGCTGGAGGTTGGTCGTGAGGCGGCGCGCTTGGCTCCCGATGCCGAGAGCCATTTTGGTTCCCGGCGGAGCCACCATGAGCCTCCACGTCATACCCGCGATCGAGGAGGAATTCGGCAAACCGACATTTACCAGAACGAGCGCCGAGGTGTGGCGCAACCTGGTTCATCCAGGAATTATTCCGCCGGTAACCGGTTGGGGGCAGCAGCTGGCTTCCGGCAAACAGTCCGAGTGATGAAGCGGCGGAAGCTGATGACGAATGAGCCGGGCTAAAATAATTTGTAGGGCGGACCCGCGTGTCCGCCCGTCCGAGCCAATATCAACCGCAACCGGGTGCGCCCAGGCAGATCAGAGTGGCGCATTGGAACGCCAAGCGCACTTCGAGCTAACCGCTAGTCGCCGACAAGTTTTTCACTCGTTCGATTACTTCCGCAGGCTGATTCATAACTCTTTCGGTAAGCGCCTGGAGCTCTTCGCCCGAGGCCGGTTCAATTTCCAATTTGGCTTGTTTCGCCTCGGCCACGAGCTGCGGATCTTTGAGCGCTCTTGAGTAAGCCTCGCGCAAGATTTTCACCCGTTCCGAAGGAACGCCCGGAGGCGCTGCCATGGGACGGCCGTACTCTGTTGCCGGCCAGTATCACCTGCGCGACCCGGCGGCTGACATCGGCGGTTTTGTATCGATCCATAAGTTCTCCGAGCGTGGGGACCTCGGCCATTCTGGGATCTCTTGTATGGACCGCTTTGAGCCAGGTGACGATCAAAACCCTTCTTGTGCCATGTGATAAAAGGCTCGCGGCTGAAATGGCCGCGTGACGATCATGCCGCGGCAAATAACCTCGCCTTTCTTCCATCGCCAGATCGATGGCATTGCCGCTTTGATAGCCGACGACTAGATTGAATTTGGCCTTGAGGGTTTCCTCGAAGATCTTTGCCAGCAGGTAAGTGCCGTCGGTGGAGCCGGTCGCGCCGCATCTGAGCGGCTCGCTCGATTTCACAACATCGTCGAAAGATTTATAAGGTGCGTCGGCACGGACATAAAACATGACCTCGGTTTTCTCCATGGTGCCGATCCAGTTGAATTTGCGCAGATCGAATTTGACCTCTTCGAGACCGGTGAGCTGCTGCATGTAGCGGTGCGCCTGAAACATCCCCAACGTAAGTCCGTCCGCTTTGGTCATTCCGTAGAGGTAATTCGTCGCCGCGAGCCCGCCCGCGCCGGGCATATTTTGAACGATCATATTCGGATTGCCGGCAATGTGCTTGGGCATATGCTTGGCAAATAGCCGAGCCCAAAGGTCATAAAGACCGCCGCTGTCGCTGCCGACGACGATGCGAATCGTCTTGCCCTGGTAAAATGGCGGACTCTGACCATAGGCAAGCCCGGCAACCCGTTCCCGATTGCTCGTAAGCGAAGGTCCGATCGAAGCGCTCCACACCATCAGCCAAATAGAAAAGTGAAAGTGTTTTTCTCATGTGCAACTCCGATGACGCGCCTTGGTCTTTCTTTGCCGGCGTGCCTGTATGAACGCACGCCGAATTGAGAGTCTGGCCTCTGACAGAAACTCTAAAATGTCGGGGCCTCGCCGGCGATCGTATGGATTACGAAGGTAAAGATTTCTAGTACATGAACTACGCCGAAAAAACAGCAACTTTTGGCAACACAAAAACTCCGGCTCTGCTTCTCTCAGCGCGATCGGACAGGTAGAAACACAGGTGTAATGAGTTCCGAAGAGCTCGCCGATCTTAGGACACTCATAATTGGATTGTGCCAGGGTCGCCAGTTGTGTTTGTGTCGTGGTAACGAAATAGTTCCTACGGGCAACAGCCGTTCAAATTAGAGGTTCTTCCGGGTTTACTGTGAAGATGTTTTAACCACTAGAAGGACTTGCACGGCGAAGCCGCAACCAAGTAAGAAAGAAATATTCACCACGAAGGACCTAGCGCGGCTGCAGCCGCAACCAAAGAACGGAAGATGTATCACCACGCAAGGACACGAAGGTCACGAAGGTCGGAGATTGTGAAATATCATTCGAAACCCTTCGTGTCCTTCCGTGTAACTTCGTGGTGAGGCCGTATTTTCTCATTGAGCACAGCAATCACTAGGAACAGTGGCTCGAAAATTTGCGCAAGCCGCGTAAACTTTTGAACTATAGTAATACGAAGAGCACGAAGTTTGAAGTCGAAAATATCCGAACCCTTCGTGTCCTTCGTGATCCTTCGTGGTGAACAAAACAAACTGAACGTGACGCATTGTCCACATAAAAGCCTGAAGGACCAGAAATTAGAAAGGAACAACGATGAAACGTGACCTGGTTGGCTATGGGAAAAACCCACACCCGAGTTGAATGGCCTGGCGGCTGCCAAATTGCGGTATCCCTGGTCGTGAACTACGAAGAGGGTTCTGAACTCACGCCGGTGTACGGAGATAAGAGACACGAGACCAACGGAGAAATACCGTCTCGCAAGCCGCCTGAGGCAGCGCAGTCTGCAGACGGAAACCCAGTGGGAATATGGCGGACGAGCGGGCGTTTGGCGACTGCTGCGCTTGTTCGAGCAGTACGAAGTAAAAGCGACCTTCTTCGCCTGCGCCATGGCATTGGAACAAAACCCGCCCCTCGGCCGGGAGATTACTGCTCGAGGCCACGACGTTTGCGGGCACGGGTTGCGTTGGGTGGAACAATGGCACCTTGACCGCGATAGCGAGAAGGAAAGCGTTCACAGAGCCGTAGCCTTGATCGAGAAAATGACAGGTCGCAGGCCGCTGGGTTGGTTTACGAAATCCGGGCCCAGCCTAAATACCCGAGAGATTTTGGCGGAAGAAGGCTTTCTGTATGATTGCGACGGTATCAACGACGACCTGCCCTACTATACAGAAGCAAAAGGAAAACCGTGGCTGGTGGTGCCGTACGCTTTTGACAGCAATGACGGCAAATACTGGCGCGGCGCGTGGAGCAATGGCGAACAATTCTTAAGCTATCTAAAAGATAGCTTTGACATGCTCTACAAAGAAGGCGCGACCCACCCTAAGATGTTGTCAATCGGATTGCACTCCCGTGTGTCGGGCCGTCCAGGGCGAGCGCTGGCTGTGGCGCGATTCATCGAATATGCCAAAGGCTTTCCCAAGGTTTGGTTTGCGGGCCGGGATGAGATCGCCCACTGGTGGCTGGAGCGATGCCCGCCGAGTTGAAACTCACGAAGCCTCAGAAGCGAAATAAAGAAAGGGGAATGAAGGATGCGAATCATGTTCCTCAGCCATCTGCCGGAGAACCCCAAGGCCAAAGAAAGATATGCAAAGATCCAAGGCCAGCTCAACGGTTACGCATCCGCGGGTACTCAGGTCGAGTTGTGCTTTCCCGGACGATTACCCCGGAGCCAAGCTTTCTTCAAATCTCGGCGCGCGAAACGAAGTCCCCGGAATTTACCACGTGCTGCAAACGCCGGCGATTATTCGGAAGATCGTTTGGGCCGAGAAAAACGGTTACGATGCCGTGGTTCAGAGCAATACATTTGACCCTGGCGTGGAAGCGGCTCGTCAGGCAGTGCGCATCCCCGTCATCGGCGTATTTCGCACGGCGCTTCACGCGGCCTCGGTTCTTTCCAACTCGATCGCGATCATCGCGCCCCTCAAAGAGCACATCGCATACGCATGGCAGATTGTTCACTCCTACGGTATGCAGGGCTTTGTCAAAGATATTACTGCAATCGGCCTCTATGACGAAACCGCGGAGAAACGAATAGACGAGATATTTGCTCGTGCCGTTGAGGTCATGCGCGCCACCATCAAAACAAGCGGCGCGGGGTGCATCATTCCTCTCGGTGGCGCAGTTGTTCCGACCCTTGTCTCTCCCAAGGACTTAGAACGAGAAGTGGGTGTGCCGGTCCTGAACACAAAAGCTATCGGCATTCGATTTGCCGAAATGTGCGTCCAGCTGGGAATGACCCAAAGCGCTTTGAATTATCCCCTCGCGCAACTTCGTTACGAAGATTTCACGGCCTTCGCCAGATGAGAGTAAAATCCGCCTCTCCAACAGGGTGTTCAATAGTGTCAGTAAGTTTCAAGTTCTACGCGTTGCCGAATGAGCTCGAACTTTGAACCTTGAACGTCTAGATCGCTTCGACACTTCGCATGCAGCATGATCATCGCTGCAGTTACACTGATCGCGACTACCAGTCTAGCTACGCCAGGGACGGACGGAGACGGCGCCACGGCGTGGCCTGCTCATAGGCATGGGCGATGCGCAGGATCGTTGCTTCATCGAAAGGCCTGCCGACGATTTGCATGGCGAGCGGCAGGCCCGATCCGATCAAATCCGGTGCAGATGGAAATCGCCGGGTTGCCGGTCACGTTGAAGACCGCGGTCAGGTTTGGCCGCTGAAAAAATGGGTCGGTTCGTCCGTGCTCATTTTCGGCGCCGGCCCGTAGGTGCAAAGCGTCACCATGGCGTCATAGCCCGCGAATAGCGTCTGCATCTCAGCGACCAGCTTGGCGACGCTGACGCTGCGCCTGGATATAATCGACCGCTCGGATGAGCCCGCCGGGGACGGCGCGAAAGCGCAAGTTGGCACCGTAATCTTGAAGTCTTTCGAGCAGATCCTTTTCGTGGACAGCAAAAATTCCGCCTCGGAAATAATCACCTTACAGTCGTCGTAATCCTCCAGTTCTCGGAGTCTCACTTCCTCGAGCACCGCGCCGAGTTTCGTAAGTTCCTGTAACGCCGCTTCGAATGCGCGCCGCGTTTCGTCTTCGGGAGGCAAGTGCGGTTCATAGAAATGACGGATAACGCCGATCCGCATTCCGCTGAATTCCCATCGTTCAACGCAGCGGTATAATCGGGTACCGGAAGATTGGCGCTGCCGGGATCGCCGGGGTCATAGCCGGCAATCGCCTGGAGCATGATCGCGCAGTCTTCAGCAGTCCACGCCATCGGCCCGCAGTGATCGAGGAGAAAGAGTAAGGGATCACACCTTTTCGGCTGACCCTTCCATAGGTCGGCATGAGCCCGGCGATGCCGCAGAAAGACGCCGGGTTGCGGATCGATCCGCCGGTGTCTGTCCCCAGTGCACCCATCACCAGTCCGGCGGCCACCGCGGCGGCCGAGCCCGTGCTCGAACCGCCGGTGAATCCATGCTCCGGATTCCACGGGTTCCGTACAGCCGGCCACGCCTGGTCAGGAGAGGGACTGCCATGAGCAAACTCCAAACAACCGAGCTTACCCAACAAAACGGCGCCGGCTCTTTGAGGTGGCTAACGACCGTCGCGTCCTCGGAGGGAATATGATCGATGAGAACCTTCGAATGGGCCGTAGTTCGTATGCCCGCAGTTTCGATTAGGTCTTTCAGACCGATCGGTATGCCGTGCATCGGGCCCGCGGTACCGGTTCGAGGTAATTTCTATCTCGGCTGCCTTGGCCTGGCGCAGCGCCTCTTCGCGGAGTAACCAAAACAAAACTATGAATCTGAGAGTCGATTGCTTCGATGCGATCGAGGAAAGCGTTGGTCAATTCCACCGGCGACAATTGTTGCGATTTCAAGAGCCGCCCGGCTTCAGCGATGGATAAGTAGCAGAGTTCGCTCAGTCATGGCGGATCTACCTCCGAATAGGAAAACACTGGCCGGTTCGTCGGCGCGTTTGAGATCCTTTCGTCAGCCGGCGCGCCGCTGCCTCAAGTCTTGCTGACCACGGCGCAACACCTCTCCAACTGCTCGGGTGGGAGCCGTGACACCCGCTCGTTTTAACATCAGGGTGACTTCCTCCTCGGATAGTTGATGAGTGTCGATCGGCCATGATTCATCTCCTTCTCAGGCTGTGTCTGCCGGCCATAATTTCAGACGGGCCGCTTAACCGGGAAAGCCGGTATCGAAGCCATCAGGCATCTCCAAGTCGGGATGATCCTTGAAGTGACGGAGCCAGATTTCCCGGCTCACGCGATCCGCTTCACGAAGGACCTCTTCCTCGTCCATCGCGAGCACTTTGCCATCCCGCATGAGCCAGCGTCCGTCGACCATGACCGATTCCACGTCGCGGGCCTGTCCTTGGTAGACGAAAACGGCGACGGGCCGTAACGTCGGGACCAGATGAGCGTGTCGAGTGCTTACGACGATCAAGTCCGCCTTGCTCCCGACCTGCAAGAATCCGCAGCCTTTCAGGTTCAGGGCACGGTAGCCGTTGACCGTCCCCCAAAGCATTGCCTCCTCGGGTCTCGGGCGTTCACTCTCTTTCAGACGCAACCGCTCGATCAGCACCGCGCTGCGCAACACCTGCACCATATCCTCGGTGAATTCGTCGGTGCCCAGAGCGATCCTGCAACCGAAGGCCTCCAAGTCCGTGATGCGCGGACTGTTCCCCGAACGCGCCGCGACCACCGGGTTGAAGCTGACCGAAGCTCCCGAAGCACCGAGAATTTTTCTTCTTCCGGCGTCATGCACCGGCAGTGAGCTGCAACGAGCCGCTCATGGAGAAACCCATGGCGGGCCAAGTACTCCGTAGGAAGCATTCCGTAGCTGTTCTTGATCACCTCTACTTCGCCCCAATACTGATTCAGGTGAATGGTGGCGATGGTGTCGAGTTTTTCTCGCAAGTCGCGCAGCGCTTGTAAGAGCGCTGGAGACACCATGTCCGGAGCGTGGGCGGCAACCGCGACGGTGACGCGGCCGTTTTCCGCGCCGTGCCACTTGGCGTGAAGATCCGCAATCCGCTGTAAGCCTCTTGTCGGCGAGTTCCGGGTCGGCCTCGAAGACGCCCGGCTCGCCGACGCGAACTCCTTTGGCCCGGTCCGACACCTGCTCGGCCAAGACAAGACGGAGTCCCGTCGCAACGATGGCTTCAGCGTAGTCCTCGATGTTGTTCGTGATATCCATGGCAGCGGTGGTGCCGCTGCGCAGAGCCTCGAGCGCGCCGAGGCGGGCCATGGCCGCACGTTGTTCGGGGCTCAGCGGCGGGAACGGAACCCGTCCCTTACGCGTGAACGGAGGGCGGTTAGGGGCGTTTTGATCTTCGAAGATTCCGCGCGCAAGGATTCTAACAAAGTGCGTGTGACAGTTGGCCAATCCAGGCATGACCAGCTTGCCTCGCCCATCGACGCCCTCTGCATTCGGAAAACGCGCCATGACCTCGTCGGTCGGACCAATGGCTGCGATCAGATCGTTTTCGATGGCAATGGCGGCATTGAAGTGAATGGATGGGTCTCGATCTCCAGTCACGATCGTGGTGTGGTGAATGACGGTGGTCATGCAGCTCTCATCTCGACGATTAGAGGCGCGTTAACAATCAGCGGACGTTGAAGATCTCTTGATACAGTTTTATGACCTCGGAGAAATTTTCATACTCTCCGGGGCTTTCTACGATCCGCTTGTATCCACCGAATAGCCGGGCGGGCTGCGGCTTCACATCTTCACGGACCGGTATCCGGCTCAGGCCAACCAGCTGTTTTTGCCCCTCTTCGGAAAGCACGAAGTCGATGAAGAGTTTGGCCGCGTTGGGGTGAGCAGACTTGGCTCCAAGCAACAGCGGATTGATCTGCACTTGAAACCGGCTCCAGAGGCACCCAGTCGATGGGCGCGCCTCGGAAGTCGCCCGCTGAATAATCGGCGCGAAGGAAATAATCAGCGGGAATTCTCCGGCCGCGGCGAGCTGGACTCTGTTGGTGTCGCCGCGCATGACGGATGGCTCCTGGGCGGCGAGTTTCCTGAAGTAAGCAATTGCCTTGTCCTGCCCCAGGCGGTGATGAGGCCGGCAAGCAGATTATAGGAGGTATTATCAACGGATATCTTTTGCCCTTTCCATTTGGGGTTAAGCAGCTCCTCATAAGTCTTGGGCACCTCGTCTTTCTTGACCCACTTGGTGTTGTACCCCAAGGTGTAAGGGTTGACGTAATAGCCAGTCCAATAGCCGTTCTTATCGAAGAGATCCGCGGGAATTTTCTTGGTCTCGGGAGAGCGATAAGAGGCCAGGAGCTTTCGCTTCATCAAGGGAAGAAACATGTCTCCTCGCGTAAGGATCACATCCCATAGGTGCTTGCCGGCGCGATCCTCAGCTGAAGATCTTGTTGAGCATCGCGTCGCCGCCGGTGCGAAAAAGATCCACCTCGATGAAAGGATATTTCTTTTGAAAGGCATCCACGACCTGCTTGCTTTGGCTTAAGGTCATCGTCGTCCAATGGACTAAACGCTTTTCCTTTTTGCGCCTTCGATGAGCTTTGAATCTGAGGCTCCCTGCGGCCAAGCGATAGTATCCGAATAAGGCTAAAAACAGGATGACAAAAAAGGATCGCCCCAATGTCTTCATGACGTTTCTCCAGAGCTTATTTGCTTCTTCCTGTGAGCCATAACGTCCTCTTTGTTACTTATTCCGCAGTAACCTGGTTTTTAGTTTCCTCATTCGTTTCTCAATTCGCTGAAGTGATTGAGGAAGCGCCGGAATGTCCTGCAACGTTTTATTAAACCGCGATACACGCCATTATTGGCAATGACCAGATAGCCTCTATATACCCGATTTGACCAACCACCGCTGGATTCCAACACAGATAAAAAGCCAATGACGCCGATAAGTGTGGATTTGAGACCGCCCAAAACTACGTAGCTTGTCATGGCTACCCTAAATACTCCCATCGTTTCCATTCGTCAATGAGCATTTGTCTGATGCAGCCGCCACAGGTTTAACCACTGTCACTGTACTGCGCGCGCTACTTCTGACAATGGGCGCGAGGAATGTTATCGAGATCGCATATTGTAGTCAATTCAAGGGTACCTTGTCGGCATAGAACTATCGACTTCGCAAAGGAAAATTGTGTGATTGTTATGCCGAACCGGTCACGTTTCAGCACAGGACCTGACTCTTCCCGATATGAGTTATAACCTCGCCAAAGTTATTTCACTTCTGTTGGGTGGAAGCATCCAAGCGACCACGAAAAGAACTACGACATTCGCCGAAAAGATTATTGATGGGCTTTCTACGGAATGGGAGCAATCTTGATCCGCGTTGGGGTCCGACGCCAATGGAACTAACCCGGGTCAGGGTTGCATGAAAGAATCAAGGGTTCATTCGTTGAAACGACATGTTGTGCAGTTGAATCGGCGAACTAAAACGACGCGCACGTATGGGAACGTATGCGCATTACCGCCTCCTGCTTAAATTGGGTCTTGTACGTTTCGACCAATTCTCGAATGGCTTTCCGGTCGTTGCGTCGTCGGTATGAAGCAGTTGGAGCACGTGAGAATCTTCTCGAACGATTTCACCGTCGACTCCAAGCCACTGCCCCGACGCGCGTGAGGAAGTGAGGCCTCTAGGGAAACGGGGAGTGACTGTGGTTTCAGGAATTTCGCCCAATCCTCCGAGGAGACCACGCCACCGGGTTTGGCGGTGCCAAAGTATAGCGAGTCGTGAATCGCTAGATGGTCGCCATCCTTGCAGCGGACAATATACGTTGACGAGCACGCGCTGACTGTTACTGCGAAGGCAGCAATGATGGCGAAATGAAAAAGACGCATGACGCAAAGCTCGGGCCTTCTGAAACGAGTTTGCTTGACCGAGTATAGTGAGGTGGAGTAAAGAATCAACCTTTTTCGCTTGCCCGAGTCGTGCTTGTTGAGTCAACAGGCAGCGTATCATTGCAAATGTGTCGAGGTTTCTTGTCGCCCGCTCCGTGATAGTTGTCGATGATTTATCGCACTCAGTCCACGCGCGCGCTGACTGACAGTGTTGGAAGTCAGTCAGATCAGTTCATGTTGACAGCAACCGCGTCAGCGAATACGTTCGGCGCAGACGCTGGAAAAATTGATGACTGCGATTCGTCTTGGATTGCATCTGCATCCGCCGCCGCGGCAGCGTCTCGATGCATTCGTCGATACGGTCAAGCGCGAGGATCGTTACGTATTTGCAAACGTGCAACATGATGCCTTAGCATGCCACTAGAAATAATTAGCGGAGAGACAGCGATATGACGAAATTCATTATTCAGCCGCATGGCAGGCTCAACGATTGGGTCGCCGACGAAAAGGGCTATTTCACCGAGGAAGGTCTCGACTACGAACTCAATGTAGAAGGAAGCCGCAAGAACACGCCGCGACTCGCCGCTGTCGATTCGCCGATTCCGCCTCGATGACAACCGTTTTGGAGCGTTCGAACGTTATGCCGAAGGACATGGACGCAAGGGTGAGGGCGCCGGCGATGTCAGCTGTGCTTGCCATTGGACGGTAAACCAGGCGGCGAAGGTTGAAGAAGGCGTTATGTGGGGAAGGCTTACAGCGTTTGTGAAGCAGCGATCGTGGTTCCGGGGATTCCAGTGTTTCCGAGCCCCGCGATCTGGCGCGCACGGACATCGCGGTCGGGTACCATTCAGGGAGCCATTATTCCGCTCTGCAGGCTCTCGAGGTATTTCTAGCGCCCGCAGACATCGCGCTCAAATTCGTCGGATCGTCTTGGTCTCGCGTCGATGCAGCCCTGGCGCGGAAGATCCCTGCGGTGAATGTCTGGGGACCGCAATTGTACCTGCTGGAACAGCATGGCTTTCGAAGAATCGTCTCCACGACGTTCATGATGGCCTTTATGTTTCCCCGTCACGTGGATTCAGGAAACGTCGAGCGGTATATGCGTTCCCTGGTCAGGGCACAAGCCGATATCGATGTGCAACCAGAGCAGTTCAAGCACTACTTTATCAACGAGATTCCCGAGCGCTTTCGCGACAAGGTCGACGTTCGGCGTTTCGGGGTCGGTGAACGTGTCGTCCCGCAGCCCTACACACGAGCGATGTTTGAAAAGACCCAGGCCTGGATGCACGCCCGCAACCTGTTCGACGCCGCGCCGGATACCGGGGTTTCCTACGAACAGGCGGTTGATAGTCTGAATTGCGGCCAACCCTAGGTTTCAGTCGTCCCCCAGCTGCCGAGTCTTTCGGAAAACAATCTCAGGTCAATCGGGCTCGTAAAGCAAGACGTATTGATGATTCATCAGTGGGCGGCGGATCGCGAAGGGATACAATCCGCTCTCCGATGTCCGGACTTTCTTCGATGCTCGCGACATTCGGCGGAGTTGCATCTTTTCTGTTTCCACCGTGTTCACGGTGCGGGAGGCTATGGAGTAGGCCAATGCTCGCTTTGATCGGATCGTCGTCTTACGAAATAGCACAAATCCTGGCACGGCCTTTTGTGGCCCCCTCGATGATAGATGCCGATGAGTGATTGCAGTCAGTCTGACCGCGGTGTGATTGCCAGTCTTCTTAACCATCCAGATCAGTTCAAGCTGACAGCAAGTCCGTCAACGAATACGTTCGACGCAGACGAGTCGTGTTTACGCCGGCAAACGTGTTGTCGCCTACTGGTCAATTCCCATCACTTCAAACCCAAGACTTCTGGCTGCGGTGCCAAGCTGAGAATCATGGGTTAACAAGAAATCCACATTGTCGATATCACGTATCGAGAGCGCGGTCGCTAAATGAATCGCATCCAGTGTTCCAACGATAGTAGGAAACGTTTCGCTTGCCCTCTGAAAAACGTGGTTTGTGACGGGGTGGATCGCGAAGGTTTCGTGGGTAATCTGCACATCCCTTACCAGATCTGCAACCTCAGCATCGGAGATTTCGTGAGTTAGCCGAAGCCGGTCGATGGTTCTCAACGCCTCTATGCGCCAAAGGGCACTGCTATAGGCTTTGGTCCATTTGCCCCAAATTTCCAATGGGTGTGGCTCATGTAATAAGATGCGCAGGACGACTGAAGTGTCGACGTAAACAATCATCGGCGCCGACGGTCGGCCAAAAGTGAGTTCACCCCGGCCGCTGATCGTTTAAGCTTGGTGCCTTTTATTTTGTGAAGATCCCTAACCGGGCGGGTAGGTTTTACAACTTCAGCCGACGGAGCGGCAACTGGCACGATTCGGGCGACTCGGTGCTCGATGGGATGTCACGACGACCTCTTGGCCGGACTTGACCAGATTGAGATAATGGCTGAGTTTTTCCTTCAAAATAGCCACATTGACGATATTCATGTCCAGATTATAACTATATAAAAGTCATAATATCAATCAGAATAAGCAGAATAATGGGACTCACACTGCGACTTCTATCATCTGACTTTCTGTCTTGCCGCCGCCCAATCCCTGATATAGACACTTGCGGGTAGTTTCATCAGCGAAAAATTCGAATCGCGCCTGGTCATCTAAACAATCTTTTGACAGCTGGGCGAACGAATGCAAAACGGACCCAAAACAAAAGCTCGACATCGACCGGCTGGTTAGGAAAGGCAAATTGTAGATTCCTGATCGCGAGACCTGTAGACTCTCAAACAATAAGAAGCCTTCGATCCAAGCCGATCATGCGTTCAACCCATTGAAAGCTTTGAGAATCCGCTGAATACGGGGCATCATTCCGGGCAAGCTGGTGATAGCTAGCGCGACCCGGAATCCGGGAAAATTACAAACCTCTGGATACCCGCTTTCGCGGGTATGACGGTGGCGGTCGCTGATCTATTTTGCGAATTTAAGTTAGATCTCACTAGAAATTATGGAACAAACAGAATCACACAAGCCAAATGTAAGCCGGCTCGCGCTGTTCCTCTCCTTTTCCCGGATTAGCCTGTCCAGCTTCGGCGGCGCGATTTTCTGGGCGCGGCGTGAGCTGGTCGAGCGACAGCGCTGGTTCGCAGAGCGGGAATTTCTGGAGATGTTCACGGTCGGGCAACTTCTACCCGGACCGAATGTGCTCAATCTGACGGTGATGGTTGGGTATCGTTTCGCCGGCTGGACGGGCGCCGCGGCGGCCGTGGCCGGGTTCTTGGGCTGGCCGTGCCTCGTGGTCGTCGGCATGGGCGTACTGTACCAGCAGTACGGCGCTCTGCCGCAGGTGCAGCAGGCACTCACCGGCATGTCGAGCGTGGCGGCAGGGCTGCTGCTCGCCACCGTGATCAAGTTGGCGACGGTGTTGCCGCGGCACTGGCGGCCGTGGCTCTTCGGCGCACTGGCCTTTGTCGGCGTGGGCGTCATGCGCTGGCCGCTGCTGTGGGTCATGGGCGCTCTCGCGCCATGGGCTGTCTTCGCGGCCTGGAAAGAGCAGGAGTGATGGATCGTATCGACCTCGGCGGGCTGTTTCTGCATTTTTTGATCCTCTGGTTCGTGGCGATCGGAGGTCCCTCGACGATCCTGCCGGACATTCACCGCTATCTGGTGGATGTGCACCACTTGTTAACGAACACCCAGTTTGCCGACCTCTACACGTTGGCGCAGGTGGCGCCCGGCCCCAACGCCATGTACGTCACCCTGATCGGCTGGCATCTGGCGGGATGGGCGGGTGCAGCCGCGACCACACTCCCAATGCTGGTGCCAGCCAGCACCCTCACCTTATTAGTCGGGCACCTCAACGAGCGCTATCCCGATGCCCCGATCGGTCACGCCATTCGCCGCGGCCTGACGCCGATTACGCTTGGACTTGTGTTCGCGAGCTCGACGATCCTGATGCGCGCGGTGAACCACGACTGGCGCGGTTACTTGATCACCTTGCTCACCGTCGCCGTGGTCCTGCGCAAGCCATGGAACCCGCTGTGGCTGTTTGCGGGCGGTGCGCTGGCGGGTATATTGGGCTTCGTCTGAGCGGGCCTTCTCTTTTCGGCACGCACGCGACGATCTCAAACTCCCGCCTTCAGCTCTTCAGCCGATAGCCTGTCCTGAAAATCCACGCGACCACGGCCAGGCAGATGACGAAGAATCCCAAGGTCATCGCCAGGCTCACGTTCACGCTCACGTCCGAGGTCTCGTAGAAGCTCCAGCGAAAACCGCTGATCAGATAGACCACAGGATTGAGCAAGGTGACCGTCCGCCACGCCGGCGGCAACATGTCGATGGAATAGAAAGCGCCGCCCAGAAAGGTCAGAGGCGCTATGACCAGCATCGGGATGAACTGCAGCTGCTCGAACCCTTTCGCCCAGAGACCGATGATGAAGCCGAACAAACTGAAGGTTGTCGCCGTCAGTAACAAGAAGGCGATCATCCACAGCGGGTGCAGGATCTTGATCGGCACGAACAGAGATGCCGTGGCCAGGATAACCAGGCCCAGAACGATCGATTTGGTGGCCGCGGCCCCAACATAGGCGATAATGATTTCCACATAGGAGATCGGCGCGGACAGTAATTCATAGATCGTGCCGGTGAACTTGGGAAAATAGATGCCGAACGAAGCATTGGATATGCTCTCGGTGAATAGCGACAACATGATCAATCCCGGCACGATGAAGGCGCCATAGGGCACGCCGTTCACCTCGGTCATGCGCGACCCGATGGCGGCGCCGAAGACCACGAAATAAAGCGAGGTGGTGATCACGGGCGCCACCAAGCTCTGCCACACCGTACGCACGGCCCGCGCCAGCTCGAACTTGTAGATGGCCCAGACGCCGTGCCGGTTGAATACCAATGGGTTCGCTGCCGAGCTCATTTGCGGTCGCTCACCAAACTCACGAAGATGTCCTCGAGGGAGCTCTGGCGGGTGTTCAGGTCCTTGAAGCCGATCCCGAGTTCGTTCAAGCGCTTGAGCAAGGTCGAAATGCGAGTGCGCTCCTCGTGGCCGTCAAAGGTGTATTCCAGCTCGCACCCGCCGGCCTTCAGCGCCAGTCGCCAGTCGCTCAGCTCTAACGGGATTGAGGCCAGAGGCTCGAGGAGATTGAGCGTCAGCTGCTTCTTGCCGAGCTTTTTCATCAGCTCGATTTTCCCCTCGACCACGATCAGTTCGCCCTTGTTGATCACCCCGATCCGGTCGGCCATCTCCTCGGCCTCGTCGATGTAGTGGGTGGTCAGGATGATCGTCACGCCGCTTTCGCGCAGACCCCGCACCAGCGCCCACATGTCGCGGCGCAATTCAACGTCGACCCCTGCCGTCGGTTCGTCGAGAAAAAGAATCTCCGGCTCGTGCGCCAGGGCCTTGGCGATCAGCACGCGCCGCTTCATGCCGCCCGATAGCGTCATGATTCTGTCTTTGCGCTTCTCCCACAAAGACAGCTCGCGCAGCACTTTCTCGATGTAAGCCGGGTTCGGCGCACGCCCGAACAGACCCCGGCTGAAACTCACCGTCGCCCACACCGACTCGAACGCGTCGGTGGTCAGCTCCTGCGGCACCAGACCGATCATCGACCGCGCCGCGCGGTAGTCGCGCACAATGTCGTGGCCGTCTACGACCACCACGCCCTCGGTCGGAGTGACGATCCCGCAGACGATGCTGATCAAGGTCGTTTTGCCGGCGCCGTTGGGACCCAAGAGGGCGAAGATTTCACCCTTGCGAATCTCGAGATCGACTCGCTTCAACGCCTGGTAGCCCGACGCGTAGGTCTTGGTCAAGTTCGAGATCGCGATGATCGGCGGCATCCACTCGATCTTAGCGTAATCACGCGAGGATTCGAATGCCCGCCGCGGTGTATATTGAGCCTGGTACCTGGATAGTGGGTGTTTGGCTGTGGGTTGCCGTTTCCAGCGACCTGCCCGTTTAGAATCTTCCGTGATACGAGGGCCGCAGGCTACGGCAGTGGATCGGATCCTTGGCTGCCGTGTCGCCGCTCATTTTATTCGTGTTCGTTCAAGATTCAACGTCACACCCGCCCTCATCATGAGGTTCTTCGACGAGAGATAACCAGACTCTCGAACAGCCTGTCGAGCGTCGCGGAGTTTTCCAAATCCCATACTTCCGCCAGCACCCGATCGCACCCCTCCGCTCCCAGCGTCGCGGAGGCCAAACCCCGGAACTTCCCTTCAACCTCCCCGTCCGTCAGCGGGTTCCGGTAGTGCCCTTTCGGATGGCTCGTCTCCGCCGCCACCCGCCGCCCGTCCGTCGTCGTCACCTCGATCCGCGTGCATGACTCCGCGGGGTAGCGACGGGTGAACTCCGGCTCCTCCACCACCGTCAGCTTCTTGATCAGCAACCGCAGCGCCGGGTCCTGGATCCGAGACGGCGCGAAAGTTGCCGGCGTTACCCCCGCCGTCTTGAAACGCGGCCGCCACCAAGTACGGGATGCTATGGTCCGCCGTCTCCCGGGTCTCGGGGTCCCACTTCTCCGCCTCCGTGGCCGTCCGCCGCACCGCCTCGCCGTACGTCGCCATGTGCACCGACTCGATCTCCCCGCTGCCGACTCCGCTGCCTTAGCTCCAGCACCAGGCCGATGGGCCCCTGCGTGTGAATTACCGACGGGTACGCCTTGAAGTTGGTAGCGGTGATCCGAAACGGCTTGGCTCCGCCACCAAAGCCTTCCCACTTCGGGGCCTCGACTCCCAGGTGTTGCCACAGTCCGTCCCGTCCTTCGAAGGGGTTGCCCGGCCCCGTCATCCCTTCGGCTGCCAGCTCTGCCGCGAACACTGCTGTTCGGACTGCAGCCGCCGTTGCGCAGCCCTTCCACATCGAAAGCTCTCCGACCCGCGTCGCTCCCAGCGGCACACCGGTGGTGATCGCGATGGAGATGGCGTTCCCCATGGCCTTCCGGTCCAGTCCGAGGATCATGCCGGCGCCGCAGGTCGCCCCGATGGCTGCGAACATCCCCTGGTCCCAGCCCTTCGGGGGAACCTCGTCCGCCAGCCGGCAGAACACCTCGTAGGCGGCTGTGATCGCCGTAATCACCGCCCGCCCGTCCACCCTGCGGCCGCCGGCCACAGCCAGCACGCCGGGGATCATGTCGCTCGGGTGGCCCGTCCCCCGTGCCGCGTAGTGGTCGTTACAGTCGAGGTAGCGGACAAGAACCGTATTCGCGAAAGCCGCCAGATCCGTAGACGTCTCCTGCGAGGTGCCGAGAATGCGTGCCGGAGGATTCCCTGCACTCGAGACGCCATGCGCCGCGCGATGGACGCCGGCTCGCTGTCGAACGCGCCGACCCCGCACCCCAAGGTGTCGACCAGCGTCCGCTTCACCTGGTGTACCGCCTCCGGGGAGAGATCTTCGTAGGTCAAGCTGCACGCGTAGTCGCTCAGGTATTCCGTCGTGGGGTCCATGAAACCCTCCTGCCGCAAATGATGGTAGAAGGTGTCAAGGCTTGCTGTTGGCTCTTGAGTCCCAAACAGGTGCCTAAGATTAAGATTGAACGATACCAAAGTCCAGTTGCTAGGCAGAATAGAAAGATGCCAGCGCTAACCGCATTTGTGGTTGCCCTTTAGCTTCGCGATAACTGGCATTGAATTGTAGGAGAATTCAATTCAATGCAGAAAGCTCAAGCCTGGTTACTTGACTATCTACGTCGCCAGAGAAGGCGTCCTCTTTTCTGATCGCTGACCTGATTCTGTATACTCGCGAGAACTTTTTCCGCCGTTAACGGTAAGCTCGTAATTCTTACGCCGACGGCATTATCAACGGCGTTGGCAATTGCTGGGGCAACGGTAATGATCGGTGTCTCCCCAATACTCATGCTGTTGTATGGTCCGCGGCCGACCGGCGCTTCCAAAACGATCTTCTGCAATTGGGGAAGATCGCGAATCGTTGGAATTTTGTAATCGCCAAAATGCAGGGTTGTCACCTTGCCTTCGGCAAAAAGCATTTCTTCGGTCAATGCGTAACCCACACCCATCACAATGCCGCCGTCGATTTGTCCGTCATGCAGAAGAGGATTGAGAACCTTCGCCGGCATGATGAACGGATACGAACCGACGAAGCTTGATCGCGCCGGTCTCTGGATCGACCTCGACCTCAGCCATCTGAGCGCACATGGACGCCTGCGGCCCGATTTCGTGATTCTTATAATGTCCTTCTGACGACGATCGGCGCGCCCTCTGGTTTTAACGATCTCACCGTATGAAGCGCGTTTCTTCTTTGATGACACTCCGCCGTTAGAGATCGTTAACTCGCCTTGATTGGGCGCCAGCATTTGCGCCGCCGCGGTCAACAACTCTTGTTTCGCTTTAATCACTGCTTCGTAACAGGCGTTGCCATAGGTTCTCGTTGCCCGGCTTGGCGCCGACGCCAGTGTCCACGGGAGCGCCCGCCGTGTCCAGCGTTTCTAAAGCGATCGATTGCCAATTTACCCCAAGCTCGTCGGCGACGATCTGCCGCAGCACGGTGCCAGCACCCGCGCCCTGATCTAACATCGCCGTAGATATAGTGACACTTCCCTTCTCATCGATGCGCAGAAAAAACCGAACACTCGCCGCCCAACGCGAGCCACTGTATTATCGCTAACCCGCGCCCGACATTGGGCTTCTTGCGGCTATAATATTTCGATTCGTGAAGAAGCCGATCCATAGTTTCGCACGCCTTGATATGGGAGATTTTTCGGCCGACCGGCGATTCGTCCCCGTCTTGCATCAGATTCATTCGGCGAAATCGCGCCGGATCCATGCGCAGCTCTTTGGCGATCAAGTCCATTTGCGATTCGTTGGCGAATACACCCTGCGGATCGCCGGGAGCCCGCATGTGGCCGCACGGCACCTTATTCGTATACACGATTTTTTCTTCGATCAGCACGTTTTCCATTCGATACGGCCCCGCCGCTTCGTGGGCGCCGAACAGATAGCCGATCGGTTTGAACGCACCGTAGGCGCCGCTGTCGTAGACAAAATCCATGTGATGAGCGAGGATGCGGCCGTCTCTCGATACGCCGGATTTCACTTTGACGATTGAAGCGTGCCGCGGATTCGCCGCGATAAACTCATCTTCGTAATCCATCACCATTTTCACCGGCCTGCGGGTCTTCAGCGAAAGCAAGATACGCCACCGGTACGTCCATGAAGTCGCCCTTGCCGCCGAAATCGCCGCCGATGTTGCATGGATGGACCAGAAATTTCTCCGCTTCGACTCCAAACGCGTTCGCCATCTGATCGCGCAAAGCGAACGGCACCTTTACTGCAGCGCCCAGATCTCGGCGCCGCCGGACTCTTTGGCTTTGACCACGCAAGAATGCGGCTCGATATAGGCCTGGTGCACGACTTGGGTTTGAAAAGTATTTTCGATGATCGAGTTGGCACGGCGAAAGCCATCTTCGACATCGCCTTTTTCCAGGACAATTGACGAATGCATTGCCAGGCGCCGGTAAGTTTTCCCGGCAAACCCTTGTATTCCATGACTTGCGGATGAAGCAGAGTTGCGACAGGAACCAACGCGTCGATGGGGTCCAGCACCGGCGAAAGCTCTTCATACTCGATATCAATTCTCTCCAGCGCCTGCTCGGCGATTTCCGCTGAGTCGGCGGCAACCGCCGCTACCTTTTCGCCGGCGAAGCGCACCACACCGTCGGCGAGCACTGGCATGTCGTAGATTTGCCGGCCAATCTCTGACGCCCACGACATCGAGACCCGTAACAACCGCTTTCACTCCCGGCAGAGCCAATGCTTTGGTGACATCGATTCGCTTGATGCGGCCGTAGGCGATCGGACTTCGCAGCACCTTGCCCCACAGCATATTAGGAAAAGATACGTCGACGGCGTACACCGCCCTGCCCGTTACTTTCTCGACGCTTTCCACTCGTGGGACCGAACGACCGATGACCTTTTCTCTGCTCATGGATAAATCCTTATGCTGGAGTGGCTCATTGTCATCTCGGCTGCTGAGTCAGCGTTCAATGCCGGCGCGCAAACCTAACAGACGAGCGACCAAGGCAACGCCGGCCGTCAATGCGACGACGATGATGCCGACGACCGCGGCGCTTTCGTAGCGCGACTCGACCAAGAAATCCAATTGCAGCAAGGACAGCGGCCGCGTTCGACTCGTCGAAATGAGCGCCACGGTGCTAACGTTGCGCGCGCGCGGCGATAAAGCTCAACGTGCCAACGAGCAGCAAGCTCGGCGTAATTATCGGCAACACAATATCGCGGAAAACTATTCCAACTCGAGCCGCCGGCAACTTCGGCGGCCTCTTCAAGCTCGACCGCCAATTGCATCAATGCGCCTTTGATCACCTGAACGCCAAGGGTCATGCTGGAGATCACCGTGGCGATGATCAAAAGAAACATGGACCCGTACAAAGGCCGCAGCAACGGCGTGCCGAGAAACACCGGACAGCAGCCCCAAACCCAGAATGATTCCTGGTAGAGTAGAAGGCAACCAAGACACCATGTCGAGAGCGAAGCGGCCGACAAAACTCGTCCGGATGACGATGTACGCAATCAGTGTGAACAGCACGACCGATAGCATTGCCGTGGCGCCGGCCAGCACCAAGGTGTTTTTCAGTGATTCGAGAAACACCGAATCCTCGATGACACGGCTCCAGTGCAGCAGCCGTCCATGGCTTGGAAACGTTAAAGTAACCGAAGCGCGCCATGAAAGATGCGAGGGATAAAAACAAAAGAGGGATGACCGTGATAACTAAGGCGACCGCTAGTGAGAACGAAAAATCGGCCATCGCCATTTTCTCAAGCTCTGCTTGTGCGCCCTTATAGCGGCCGCCCACGGTGTGCGAAGTTGCGCCGGGCGACCCCCAGCGCTGGAGAGCTATTAGCGGTACCATCAGGAACAATATGGTGCTGCCCAACGCCGTGGCGGCGGCAAATTGCGGCGGTTGCTGAGTTAATAACCAGTAAATCTGCGTACTGAAGACATAGAAACGAAATGGAAATCCTAGAATCAATTCCAACTCGAAAGCTTGAAGAGAATGAACGATCCCGAGCAGTAGCACCACGCCGACGATCGGCGTCATCAGCGGAACGACAATTTTTCTGAGCGTTCGTACAACTCCCGCACCGGATACCAGAGACGCCTCCTCAAGGGTCGCGTCCATGTTGCGAAACGCCGGGGTCAAAAGCATCACCTCCACCGCGATAGTCGACGTCGTGAGGTGTGCCCAGACAATGCCCCAGAATGAATAGATGTTAAAGGGCGCCTTAGTTACGAATGGTCAAATGCGCGACCCACTGGTTGAGCACGCCATAATCCGGGTCCATGAGAAGAATCCAGCCCATCGTGACGGGCAGAGGCGGGAGAAAATAACCTAGCCAGAACAGGAATTCGAGCGTCATTGCGCCTGGAACGTCGGTTCGTGCGATAACCCAAGCGAGCAGAATTGCGATGGGCAAGGCAATAGCTTGCCGCGCCAGAGTGATCCTCAGCGTGTTCCAGATCGCCGATATTATCGCTGGATCGGCAAACGCAATCTTCCAGGCCTGCAAACCGAACCCGGAAACGAGCTTCACACCCGGCGTTTCAAAACTGCTGAGAATAATCACGCCGGCGGGATAGAGAACTGCGCATAAAACGATTCCCAATACCAGCCAGTAAATAAAACTTCGCAAGCTGAATGAATGTGGTTGAACGGCGGACACGGATAGAAGGGAAAGATCAGGATTTAATGGTGACAGCCACGGTGGTTCTAAAAATTCGATTCGGCTCAGCGACAGCCAGTGCGAACACCTATCCAGCGTTCGAACGGTCCTGCTTTTGCAGGTGCGCGTTTCAGTCGGCTTCACTCGGCCGCAAAATTTCTTTTCACGCGGCCACCGCGCAACGCTCCCGGCATTATCGAAAGATCTCGGTGGTTGCTGCTGTGCCAATTAGCGCAGCACGGACTTCGATATCTCTTGCGCTTTGTCTCGTAGTGGGACGCGCTCTTCGCGGTCGATGTCGAAGTAATCAATCCCGGCCTCCGGCGACATGCCGGCGACACGCGGGACATCGATACGGCGACTGGGCCGCGAGACAGTGCTCGCCCATGCGGTCTGTCCTTCCTTGGACAGAAGCCAATTAACGTAAACTGTGGCGGCATTGATGTGCGGCGCTTTATTGACCAAACGAGCGGCGCCCCAGCCCGTGCTCAGTCGCCACGCCTCGGCCAATTTGCCGCCCAACGGCTCTACTTTTGATCCTACACCCAGTTTTTGCAGCTCGGCGATATCGGTCTCGTTCACGCCGACAGCAATGGGATATTTTCCGCGCGCCAGCCAATCGGCAAGCTGGCGATCATCGCGGCTCAAGCCCACATCCTGCTTGAGCAAGCGAGCGCACGAATTCCTCACCCAACTGGCCCGTCCACAAAGCGACCCGCCCGTTGCCGGCACCATCGACCCTTGGATCATTGATGGCGATCTTACCCTTCCACTTTGGGTCCAAGAGTCCCTTGATACTGTTGAGATCTTTCTCCGAAACGAATTCCCGGTTGATCAGGACTTGCGGCGTGATCTGTGCTTGAAACGCGAAAATATATTTTTTTCCGAATCCAAAAATGCTTTGTCGAATCCGCCGAACCATGCCTTTTCGTCGAGCACCTCGGGTAAAATGAAAAGCGGCCGGATCGGATCCAGATCTCCCGCCTTTTTGGCGGAAATATCAAACGCGGTCGGGCCGGTCACGTAGATATCCCAAAGATATTGTCCCGCCTGGCGCTCGTTGGAAACCGCGCGGTAAAGTTTGCCGGAGTAAAACTTTGAAACTCGAGCACGATCTCTGGATATTTCTTTTCGAAACCTCTCATGACGTCGCGGTAGGCCGTGCCCGGAGGACCCGCCACAACGACTTTTCCTCTTTCTTAGCGTCCGCCAGAATCTTTTCCCACTTCGTTTTCCAATCCTGGCATTCCGCGCGCGCGGCCCCGATCAAGATCATCAAAGCCAATGGGATCATTCGACGAAATCTCGACCCGAACATAGGGCACTCCCTTTTTCCGCTAGACTTTTCTGACGATCACTTTTTCGCTGACCGTTCTTGCAACGCCGCCCGATGAAATATCAAACCGGCCTCGTAAACGTGCATCGGCAATGAATGTGGTCTCCGTTCGGTGGGACGATCTTGCTTGTCTATCTTTGCGACAACCAGCCAAGGTCCCGGCTCCGTAAATGCAGCGCTGACGGCGCTCTTAGCGGCGTCGAGGTCGTGTACGGTGCGCGTGTTCTTCAAACCGGCAGCGCGTCCCAATTGTTCGATGTCGGTTCCGAACACCGTCGCTGTGGGAGCTTTGCCCGAACCCGTCGTCAAGTACGCGCCGTTGTCAAAAACAAATATCAACAGGTTTTTAGGTTGATAGCGCGCTATGGTTGATAATACGCCTGGCCCGGCGAGTAACGACCCATCGCCTTCAATCGAGATTACCCTGCGCTTGGACCAACCGAGGGCCATCCCAAGAGCCATCGGCGTAGCGTAGGGCATATCCATATTATAGATAGTCAAAGGTTCATCTCGCTTCAGCGATCGGCGTAGTTCGCCAGACCTGGACTGATGATCATCGGATCACCGTTGCGCAAGCTCGCGATGTGGCGGAGAAGATCGGTCCGGTTCATCGATTCTCTCCGATCTCGCGAATGACGTGGCTCGGCACCAAAACGCCGAAGGGCAATCGTTGCCCTTCGATGGTTGCCTGCGCCTCGACAATGACCGTGCGGATATCGCCGGGATCGAAAAGAACATGATGGGGAATATCGAGAGCGCGTAGCACGGGCTCCGCCACCGAGTCGCGTGGCGCCGTGATAATCGTAGCGCTCACCGAGATTGCTATTGTGGCCGATGATCAACATCGTCGGTGTTTTCTGGACAATTCCTCGGGCTAGAATCAGCGCCGACATACCGATTCCCGAACCTTCCATCAATGCAACGGGCCGTTTGCCGACCAAGAACGCACCCATCGCCATCGCAACGCCTTCATCTTCGCGCGAGCATTGGTAAGCATCGATGCCGCCGCGTTCGATCATGAGCTGCTCGACGCCATCGAGCATGCTGTCGGGGAGAAACACCGCGAAGTCGATTCCCGCTGCCCTAAACCCCTCATAGAAAGATTCCAGCGCCTTTTGTCGATAGCGTACTCCGGCCTTGCCGGTATTGGCGACGGTGGCTTGCGGTTTCACTTCTGATGCCTACTCACGGTTTCCTTCGATCACCACACTCGAAAAAGCTCTCCGTTCGCCCTTCGACACACGCAGAGCCTTACATTGGGTCCATAGGAACGAACAGAGAGAGAGTTGAGCAATCAAAAATTATCCGTTCATGCTGAGCTCGTCGAGACATACACTTCCTTTTTCAGCAACTTGCAAGGTGCCCGATTCTGCTACGTCACCAGACTAAAATACGCGAACCCCAGTCCCGTCACGGCATGATGAGCCGGGATATAATCGACAACGGTAGCGCGTGCTTCGCTGCATGCGCCGGCGATAACGATCCAACTCCTGATTTCGCCGGTTCCACTTCGGAGCGTGTCTGAATCGAACTCGAACAGATGACACAATGCTTCGCTGGTCCCCCACGCAATTGCTCCAAGACCCAGCGATCCAATGGAGTATCGATCCACCCAGCACGCGGTCCGCGCGGATCATGGGAAAGTCCGCCGGATGCCATAATCGCCACTTTCTCCGGCCGATCTTTGAGCACGCGAGCGATCGACCGGCCAAGCTCGTAACACGTTCGCGCAGACGGCATCGGCGGGAAGTAGGCATTCACGTGAAAGGGAATGATAGGGACATTTAACGCCGGCGTAACTTTCACCACGGGTCGGGTGAAAGCGTGACCAATCCCTCTTTTGGGCCGGCCGAGCGGTTTAAGCTCCTTACTTTCCGATACGTCGAATCCTCGCCGATTGAGTTCCTTTAGAAGATGAAGAGCCAAATCAGAATGGCAGCCGAGCGTGACATGATTTTCTTCCTCCGGCTCACCGATGAGCCCGATGTTCAGCGAACCATGAACCTCGGCGCAGGTGAACAAACAAAAGGCCGGCATATTCGCTTCGGTGAAAACTTCTCCCTGATCATCACCGACAACCAAAAGAACGTCGGGTCTCGAATGCGTCGATCTGCTCATTCAGAATGTTGAATCCATGATTGATTCTCTCGATATAACTTTGCAATACCTCGGGGTTTCTTTCTCGATCTCCGCCGGCTGCGGCACGCCGTTGGTGAGCACGCGGTGAATCAACGGCCAATGTTCCAGGCCGCGAAACATGGACGGCGCATGCGACACCGCCAAGCCAAGTTCTAACATCGCGTTCCGCCTCGCTTACTATCGCTTTTATTCCAGCCGATAAAGATCATGATCGTTGAGTTGGAAAACACGTTAGAATATTTCCTCACGCGGCTCATCCAGAACGCTCGCGATTTTCTGCACGGCGCGCGCGTGCTCGTGGCAATGCTTCCTCCACGTGGTCAGTCCGACGTCGGGACGATAGAGTTTCTCGCGCCTCCAGCCATTTTCTTCGGCATAGAAAGGATCCATTAACTTTACCATCCGAGCATCTTGTCCGTTGAACTGCACGTGAGCTAACCAGCGCCACCAAAACCAATACGCCAAACGAAATCGCAATGCCTTGAACCCGGTTGTCCACTTGACCGAAAACTGAAAGTAGCGATGATGCCGTTCATCCACCGGCACATACCATTCGAAATGAACAATGCTTGGAGCCGGAAAGGGATTGACGCGCAAATATCCAGGCAGCCTCAACTGAGTTTTGGTCGGAGACCCTTTCCGCGGCCATTTCCACCACTCGCCGTTCGGCCAAACGCCCAGGCCCGGATAGTCGGCTTCCATGAGCGGCGCGGTCTGCGTGTAGCCGACCCACTGGTCAACAACTTGAGGCGATACGTTGGTCTTGGCGGCCGGAAATTTTCGGAACAACGTCAACCATGAGTTGCGATGAAGGTATGCCGCGTGCGACGGATCGAGACCGTTTTCTGCCGCCAGCCGCCAATTGCCGGCCCGCAGCGTTACTCGAACCCCCAAGACCGCATCCGGACGCAAAAGTTCCTCGGGTAAATCCTCTTCAAGCGCAGGAAGCTTCGCCGTCGCCGATAAATACCCAGATCAACCCCTTGCGCTCTTTGATCGGATAGGTTTTTACTTTCGCTTTGCCGACAATCGGCGAATCGGGCCCGTCGGTCAACGCCGCGACGCAAATTCCGTTGGCGACATCGTAGCGTCCAACCATGATAACGGCAGGTGATCGTGTTGGTGCCGGAAATTCGCACCGGCCGATGGAAAGCGGCATTCCCCGGTGCGCACACCGGTCTTCAAGCGCAAAACATTTTCCTTGATGCCGGATGAAGAGCAATTTCTCGCCGAGGATTCTCAAGCGCGACCGGTCGCGACGGCGCAGTTTGTGAGACATCATCGCGGGATACCAATAATTACGAAACCCCAACGCGGCTTCATCGTAGCGCGGCCAAGGACTGGTTCGCGACCTGCGCTGGCGGTCCTGATCCACGGTGTGGGCGACGCTAGATTCCATGCTTCGTGCCGCCGTTTCCGATGATAACCGAATTTTCATAACCGCTTCGGTCGCGGCCGATTGGAGAACTTCTTGCCGATCCCGAGTACAGGTATCAACGGCCGCATATGTCAAACATTTGGTCAGCTGTTTCATGCCGGCAATGTTGCTTCTCTCCATCGAAAATACACTCCGCTGATTGCCGGTGGCGGCCGTGAGACGCGGCATGCCGAGGCGTGCGGTCGGTATTCCCGCGGCGCGCAAGATATTAGCATCGGTGGCGCCGCTGGTTGCGGTGCGCGGCGCATGTTTTTTGCTTTCGACAAACTCCCACGCCCGCATGCAAGATTGGACGATCCAGTCTTTGGGATCAGTGAAACTGCCAGGGATGCTGAGAATCATTTCCCACTCCACCGATAGTTCTGGATTCGCTTTAACGATTCGTTCGACGGCTTCGCCAAACTGGCGCCTTGCTTCCATAGGGCTCACACGCGGACTGATTCTCAGATCGACATAAAAATGGCACGCCGCCGGAATGAATGCCGGCTTATGAGTCCAACCCGCTTGAATCGCATTGATCGAGCCCTGGGGCGCCACCAGCCCCGAGGTATTTTTCTCTGTGTACTCGGAAAACCATTCTTCCAGCAAGCTGATCACCTTGGCGGCGTGAACGATGGGATTTCTGCCCTTGATGACATGGCGAACGCCGGTGTAATTCAAATCGCCGCGAACGATTACTTTGAACCAGCACAATCCCACCTCTTCCCAAGCCACCGACCAACCCGGTTTCGCGATGATCGCGAAATCACCGCGCACCCCTTGTTCCAGCATAAAAGCACAACCGGCGCCTTGCCCGGCATGGAATTTAGGCAACGACGGCCGCCGGTTCGTCGGCATGCCTCCCGCTCCCAAGCCCACTAACAGCGAACCTTTGCAGCGGCACACCCGCCGCCTTTATCGCCTGTGCCGCGGCAATCGTGCAAGCTGCGTAACCCTTGGGATTTTCCGCGCCCATACCGACAACCTCACCGTCTCGGACAGCTGCGCTCGTCGTCATATCTGCGGGTAATCGATCGCCGATCCAAGGACATTCCTCTTCCTCATTGGTTGAAAACGCAGTATCCAACGGCGCATAGAGCAATAGATCAGCGCCATCTCCGCTGTCCCGCGATACGACCGATTGCATTGCCTTGATCGTCATCCATCGGCTGATAAAAACGCGCCGATGCCGCTGGCATTCATGATGTCGACCAGCGCCATGAGCCAGTTGCCTCTCCTCTCCGGTCGGGCTGGCGATACTGGCCATCACGCGGTTGAGCTCGCCAAGCTTGCTTTCATCAATCGCGTCCCACGCTCGTTTGAGCCACTGCTCTCGCTCTTTGCCGAGCGAGAGAGGTATGGCAGCAGTGCCGATGGGATCGTCGATAGCCATAGTTGGACTCGGTTTGAAGGTCACGCGTGCTGAAAAAATTCAGCACCACTTGATTGAACTCGTCGCGGTGCTCTACATGGGCCCAATGGCCGCAGCGCGGAAAGATATGCATGCGCGCATCGGGAAGGCGGCGCACCATGAACAGCCCGACATCGAGCGCGCCGGCTCGATCATCCTGTCCCCATACTACCAGCGTCTTGGCTTTTACTTTAAGCAGTTCGAAGTATAGATCCTCCGTCCCAGGCGCGCCATGCTTGGCGAGCGCGATTAACTCCGGATCGTTGCTCGCTTCAAACCGTTCTTGGACCAGCTCGTCGGTAATGAGAGATTTGTTGCTCACCAAACTTTCCAGCGAGCTGGCGCATTTTCGCGATCGATGGACCGCCATCTTTATAATAGTTGGCGATGTTTCTTATTCCCTCCAAAGGCATCGGCTGGAATATGCTGCCCGCCTTGATCACTCCGCTGCCGATAACGACTAATTTATCCACTCGCGCCGGATGATCGACGGCGAGCTTGAGCGCCGCCTGGCCGCCCATGGAATTGCCGATAAAATGCGCTTTATCGATACCCATAGCCGCCATGAACGCGTCGAGCGACATCGGCCAGGAATGTTAGCCGCTGATCTTTGATCACCGGCTTATCCGATTTGCCGAATTGGGGCATGTCAAAGAGGATCGTGCGATAGTTGCTTCCCAAACGCGTCGATGTTTCCCTTGAAGTTACTCCATCCCGAAGCGCCAGGCCCAGCGCCGTGAATACATATGAGCGGGTAGCCGCTGCCGAACTCGTGATAGTGAAGCTTCAGATTCTTCGCGCTGATATATTTCCCTTCCGGCTCTTTTTCGATCGGCATCCTTCCTCCAGATTTTATCCTATCGCGCTGTGTTTCTGCTTCTCAGCGAGCATCATCGCTACTTCGACGATCATATCCTCTTGTCCGCCGACGACCTTGCGTTTGCCCAGCTCGACTAAAATGTCGCGGGCGTCGACGCCGAACTGTTCGGCGGCTTTGTCGGCATGGAGCAAGAAGCTCGAGTAGACTCCGGCATAGCCCATTGTCAAACTGACTTTGCCGATTCTCACCGGTTTCGGCATGATCGGACGCACGATATTCTCCGCCACATCCATGATCTTCCACAGATTGATGCCGGTCTCATAGCCCATCTTGTCCAACACGGCCGCCAGCACTTCGGTCGGAGTGTTGCCCGAGCCGGCGCCGAGGCCGCAGGTGCAGGCATCGATCCAGCGCGCGCCTTCTTCAATCGCTGCGACGCTGTTGGCAACGGCAAGAGAAAGATTGTTGTGGCCGTGGAAGCCGACGCCGATCTTCACCGCCGCGCGCAACGCCGCGACCCGTTGCTTAACCGTGTCGGGCATGAGCGCGCCGGCGGAGTCGGTAACCAAGACCACGTCGGCGCCGTAACTTTCCATGAGTTTTCCCTGTTCGGCGATCGTCTCCGGCGGATCCCATGTGCGACAGCATGAGCATGCCGATCACTTCCATGCCCATGTTTTTCGCCAGCGCCGATATGCTGCTCGGCGATGTCCGCCTCGGTGACGTGAGTGGCGATCTGCGCTACCTTTGCGCCGTAGTCAGCGGCCATCTTGAGATCGTCCTTCGTGCCGATCCCGGGCAGAAGCAACACAGCGAGTTTGCCATTCTTGATAACCTCGGATGCCGCTTGAAGTAGCTCCATTTCGGATTGTTTCGAAAATCCGTAGGTGATCGTCGAGCCGCCCAAGCCGTCGCCGTGGGAGACTTCGATCATCTCGACGCCGGCGTCGTCCAACCCGCGCGCCACGCTGCTGACTTGAGCCGCAGTGTATTGGTGACTCAACGCGTGGCTGCCATCTCGTAGCGAACTGTCCAAAATATGGACGAAGGTTTTCTCGCTCACTGTGTCGCCTCCGCTGTTTACTTTTTCCAAGTGCCGGCGCGCAGGTGCCGGCCGATCTCCTCGCCGACCTTTACCGCGGCTGAAGTCATGATGTCGAGATTGCCGGCATACTTCGGCAGAAAATCCCCGCGCCCTCGACTTCGACGAAAGAGTTACTTTCTTCTTGCGCTCGCCGTTCGACAGGTCTTGAATCAACGGTTTGGCGCGCAGGCGATAGCCGGGCACATACTGCTGGATGCGCTCGACCATGGATTCGATCGAGCGAAGGATCTTTGCCGCGTCGGCATCTGGCAGGACGCCGTACACCGTATTGCGCATGAGGATCGGCGGCTCGGCTGGATTGAGAACGATGATCGCCTTGCCGCGCGCCGCGTGGCCGATCTTTTCCAACCCTCGAGCGGTAGTTTCGGTGAACTCGTCGATATTCTGCCTGGTGCCTGGTCCGGCGCTTTTGCTCGCGATGGTGGCGACGATCTCGGCGTACTCCACCGGAGCCACCTCGTCGAGCGCGCTCACCAGCGGCACGGTCGCCTGACCGCCGCAACTCACAAGGTTGACGTTGCTCGCGCCGACATGCTCATCGAGATTTACCAGCGGGACGACGTAGGGCCCGACAGCGGCGGGGGTTAGGTCGATGGCGATTTTTTCGCATCATGCAACAGCGGCGCATGCTTTTTGTGAGCCGCCGCCGTGGTGGCATCGAAGACGATTTCAAAAGTTTCTTTCTGTTTGAGCAAACCGTCGATGCCTTCGGTAGTCGTTGCCAATCCCTCTTGGCGCGCCCGCGCCAAGCCCTCCGACTCAGGAACAATGCCGGCCATGAGCACCGGTCGCAGGAGATTACTCCTCTTGAGTTTGTACATAAGATCTGTGGCGATATTGCCGGAGCCCAAAATCGCCGCGCGGACTTGTTCCATCGCCTTCCCCTATGCGAATCTAACTGAAACCGTGCCGAGGCCGTCAAACGATGCTTGCAGCAAATCACCCGCGCTCACATCGGTGGCTGCACAAAGAGCTCCCGGCATGACGATTTCTCCCGCGCCAAGACTCACGCCGAATTGACCCACCGCATTGGCTAGCCAAGCGACAGCGACGGCTGGATGACCGAGTACCGCACCTCCGGCGCCGGTTTGAACGATGTCGCCGTTTTTTCCAGAACCATACCGAGTAACTTGAGATCAAACTCATCGATTCGTTTCGGCGAATTGCCGAGTACGACTCGCGCCGACGACGCGTTGTCGGCGATGGTGTCGCAGAGCTTAATTCTCCAACCCTCGATCCGGCTATCGATGATCTCCAGCGCCGGCACGACGAACCGGGTTGCGGCCAGAACCTGCGTTGGAGTGACTCCCGGTCCTTTCAGTTCGCGGTCGAGAATAAAAGCGATTTCCGGTTCGATCTTCGGTTGAATCAATTCGCCGATCTGGAAGACCGCCGCGTCCTGCAGCACCATGTTATCGAGGATGTGACCGTAATCAGGCTGATCGACGTTGAGCATTTTCTGCATCGCCTTGCTGGTGAGGCCGATCTTCTTCCCCACGACCTTGGCGCCGTCGGCTTTTTTCATTTCGATCAGCGCCAGTTGAATCCGGTATGATTCTTCGGGAGCGATCTTCGGATATTTTTCGGTGAATGGCCGAAGCACGCTCTTGTCTTTTTCCGCTCGATACAGTTCGCGCGCTTCCTGATTAATTTGTTCTTGAGTCAATCCTTCCACCGTCGTCTCTCCGTTCTCATTGCGCTTGTGCTGTTTTAGGTTTCTCGAAACCCAGTTGTTCCGATATCCCAGCAGCAATCGCTATGACCATTCTCCCGATGACGGGAGTGTTCTTCTCAGACAGCCGAGCCGAAGGCGCTGCCACGCTAATGGCTCCGACCATGCCGCCGGTGTAATCTCTGAGAGGTGCGCCGACGCAGCGCAAGCCAATCTCGATCTCTTCATTATCCACGGCGTAGCCGCGTTTGCGGACCGAGCCCAGATCGGCCAGCAATTGATTGATGTTCTTGACCGTGTTTTCAGTATGAGGTTTCAAAGTTTGCCTGCGGAGAATGCTTTTCACCTCCTGGTCGTCAAGACAGGAAAGCATGGCCTTGCCGAGCGACGTGCAGTACGTCGGAATGTGTCTGCCGACACGCGAGGGCATGCGCAATGCGTGCGGTCCTTCAACCTTGTCCAAATAGAGAACCTGATCATCATCGAGCACGGCAAGATGAATGGTCTCCTTGGTATCGTTCATAAGGCGAGACAAAAAGGCCGGCAAATCTCCCGCAAGTTCAATTGCGAGACAGCCTGGTGACCGAGTTTAAAGAGCTTGATTCCCAAATGGTACTTACCTGTGGAGGGATTCTGTTTGATGAGATCGTTGTACTCAAGAGCCATCAAGATTCGATGAGCGGTGCTTCGGTGTAAACCAGTCTTGGCGCCGATTTCGCTAACGCTCAACTCTTGATGATCGAAGCCGAAACAATCCAGAATCTGCGCGGCCCGGTCGATCACGTGAATCCGGTACCGCTCAACGGGAGCTTTGACGTCCGTTGAAGCTTCGCGTTTACCATAACCGCGACGGGCTTTTTACTTGTCTCATATGCTAAGACGCGGTTTCAAAATACTACTGAACTGTGTTGTTCCTGTCAATCGATCAGATCGAGCGACGACTTACCAGGAACGACGCGTCATGCCGTATGCGGAGGCAATCAGGTCCGCCCTACGGCAGTGGAATTCGTTGTCTTTCCCTTTTCCATTTATTTTCCTCCCTTTATTTCCTCGCGCTTGCCGAAGCGCTCGAAACCACGAAGATTCATAGCGTTGTGGCTAAGCTAAACAGCCAAGCGATCATCGCCACTCGGCCATTTCGTTCGCCGCATCATACGATCTCCGACGCCGGCCTAGTGGGCGGCGGCACTCGTTCTCAAGCCTGGCGAGGTTTCCGCTCGCCCACAACGGCGTTGTCTCTTCCTTGCGCGATGAACTACCGGAATTCAGGCGCACAGGTGTTGGAAATGATCGGCAGCCTGTGAAGAACTTTGGACGTTAGCAGAGATTTAATTGAAGGAGAACTCGGGCAAATCGCGCAGGATTTTTAGATGGAGAGTACTCTAAACCGCCCATGAGCACGCTGGAATTATCCGTTCCGGTACCGGTCGAGCATCGCGGGGCCTAAACGGCGTCTGCGAGCCGGTATAGTAAGGCTTCCGGTTTCCTCGAACCCAAGACATGCATCGGTGATGCTTTGACCGTACGTTACGGGTGTGTTCTGGCGCCCTGCGACAAGGTGGCTCTCGATCATCAGCGCTCGAACCGGCGAATCTCTCAGGTTCTCCATGATCGATTCCGCCACATCGATCTGCCGGGCCGCATCCTTCTCGCTATTGCCGTGGCTGCAGTCCACCATGAGGCCCTCGGGAAGAGCGGCCGCGCGAAGCAGTCGAACCGCGCTTTCGATGGAGGCAGCATCGAAGTTGGGACCGGTCTCACTACCACCACGGAGCACGAGATGAGCGTAGGGATTGCCGGTGGTTTCCAGGATAGCAGGCGCACCTTCCTTGGTGAGAGACGGGAACAGGTGTCGGCTGCGCGCGGCCTGTATCGCGTCCACGGCCACCTGGACGTTACCGTCTGTGCGGTTCTTGATGCCGACCGGCATCGACAAACCCGACGCCAGCTCTCGGTGTATTTGGCTCTCCGCGGTGCGGGCTCCGATCGCACCCCAGCTGATGAGATCCGTATAGAACTGGCCAAAGGTCGTATCGAGAAACTCGGTCCCAGCGGGCACCCCCACTTCCAGAACATCGGCGAGCAATTGCCGAGCCAGGCGTAAGCCCTTGTTGATGTGATAGGACTCATCTAGGTCCGGATCGTTGATGAGTCCCTTCCAGCCCACGACCGTCCGCGGTTTTCAAAATAGACGCGCATGACAATGAGAAGCGCATCGGAGAGCGCGTCCGCGATCGGCTTGAGTTTGGTTGCATGCTCGAGCGCGGCCTTGGTGTCGTGCACGGAGCAAGGCCCGACTACCACGAGGAGCCGCGCGTCTTTGCCATCGAGAATCGCTTCGATCGCTCGGCGCGCTTCGTAGACTCTTGTTGACGCGGTGTCGGAGAGGGGATCTCCTCGGCGAGTATGGCCGGCGAGAGCAGTGGCCGGGTTTTGACGATACGTAGATCGTCAGTCTTCATAGCCCGGTTCGTAGCCAGAAAAAACCCAAGAATTTTCGCAACAGCCGCGCGTTACCGTCCCTTCAAAAACCCAACGGGCCGCCGGAGGATAAATTGGGCAAGTATCCTGCATTTTCGGATAGAGGGTACCCGACTACGGGAAATTATGCCAACCGAGCGCCAGGACCCTTGGGGTCTGTAGCGCGTTCCTCAAAGAAGGCGGACCTCAATTCTCTTTCAAGACGCAGCTCTCAACGAAACAGCTTTGTCAATTTCGATATGCGACAAATTTTGAAAATTGCCTGCTGCCAGCTTGGCGTCAAGCTGAATTTTCTCAGGGCCGCATGAAAGAAAATCTTTTTCTTCAAAGTCGCGGGAGACAGGTCGGATTGATTTTAAACACCGCCTCTCCTACGTCGAGTTGACAGAACAGTACGTTCTTGAATATATCTCCGTCTACGGCTAGTTGTTGCTAGCTATCACACCAAAGTTGACCAGGAACACATGACCGACCGCGCTGACGCCTTTATCGCCGCACTCGACGTTAGGGTAGGCGAGATTCTCGACCGCTGCACCAGCTGTGGGAAGTGCGTCGAGGTCTGCCCGACCGCCGGGCCTGCTGGGATCGACACCCGCGAGCCAGCCGCGATCGTTACCGAGGTGCTGGACATCCTCCGCGGTGGCGGGGACCCGGCAAGCCGCGGCGCCCGCTGGGCCAGCACATGCACCGGCTCCGGTCGCTGTCTCACCGCTTGCGACGACGGGGTCAACCCGCGCTTCATGTTGGCGGCCACCCGCTTGAGGCTCAACGAGCGGCGGGCAGTGACCGAGCGCCACGCCACCGGCCAAGCCGGGTTCCACAAGATGTCTAAAGGAGTGAAGGTGCTCTCGCGCCTTCAGCTCCCCGCCGATCTGATTGCCAGCATGACCGGATCAGCCCGCGCTGACACCGGGCCACACCCGACGTTGTCATGTATCTCGGCTGCAACGTGCTCAAGACCTCTCACATCGCACTCCTCTGCCTGGAAGTCTTGGATCGGCTCGGCACGCGCTACAAAGTCTTCGGCGGTCCGGCAAACTGCTGCGGTGTTATTCAGTTCCGTGCCGGTGATGCAAAGGCCTCTGGGCGAGTCGGCGGCAACACTGTGGACGGATTCGCCGGCACCGGCGCTTCCCGCGTGCTCACATGGTGCCCGACCTGCAACATCCAGCTCAGCGAGATCGTCATGCCTGGAAGGGAAGCTGGCTTCGCCCTTGAGCACGTCGTCCCTTACATCGCCGCGCGGATTGAACTCCTCCGCCCTCACTTTATTCGCTCTGTCAACAAGCGCGTTGCGCTTCACGAGCATCCGGGTGTGGCCGGCGTGACCGAAGGTGTCATCAAGATTCTTACCGCGATCCCGGGGTTGAGCTCGTCGATCTCGAACAACCGCGGGTCGGCTACATGTGCAACTCGCTCGCGCCCGTACCCGAGTATAAGCGCGATCTCCATGCGCGGGAACTCGCCGCGGCGGCGGCTACCGGCGTCGACTGTCTCGTCGGCATCTACCACGCGTGCCATCGCGAGCTGTGCGCCCATGAAGCGACCTATCCGTTCAAGATCGTCAACTTCCTTGAGCTGGTCGGGGAGGCGATGGACATCCAGCGGGATGATTTCTTCAAGCAGTGGAAGATGATGCAAGACGTCGACCGGGTGCTGGCGGAAGTCGCCGGACAGGCGACCATGGCTGGGCTGGACCTCGAAAGCGTCCGCGAGGTGCTAGTTGCCCACATGCTGGAGCGAGCAGCCTTTGCCGGTTGGCGCCAGGGTCGCCCCAGCACCTGAACCTGTGGGAGCGCTACCGCGTTTTTCCCTGAGTAGTCTTCGGCACTGCACAGGCAGCGCAACTAGACCCGTGCGGGCCTGCATCGCGAGTAATTCCATTGCGAGTTGAGTTGGGCGGGGCTTCAGGCGAAGACAAACTTAGCGAAAATAGATCTCACGAAACTCTTTGCTGTATTTGGACAGTTCCTCCCCTACCGTTGAATCGATCGCGGCGATCTTTAACTTGCCAGGATGCAACTCCGGCACCAAAGGTTCGACATCCAGCCGTCCGGATGATCGGTTTGCATTTCGCAGGACGAGTTGAGCTTCTCTAGAAAGCACAAAGTCCATCAGCAACTTTGCCGCATTGGGATTACGGGCTTTAGCGGCTACGGCGACGGGGGAAAGAGTCACGAATACCGGATCCGCAGTCTTCACCCACTCTATGGGGCTCCAGACTTTTCATGGATTCTACGCGATGGGCGTAGACAATTCCCAGAGGAAATTCACCCGCCGCCATCAGTTGTGAGATCATCGTATGGCCTCGGTTCCAGTGAACGTCTTGTTTGGCCAAAGCCCGATGGAACCTTTGCGCTTTTTCGTTCCCCCAGTAACTGATCGTCGCCGCATACCACTCGTATTCCTCTTGATCCATGCCGATTTTTCCCTTCCATTTTGGATCGAGAAAATCATCCCAATTCTTCGGCGCATCTTTTGGAGGTACCATTTTCGGGTTATAACCAATTACGTAATAAATATTCTGGACAGTTGCCCAGTAACCCTCCGCGTCTTTAAATTGCTGCGGATAAGCCTGAAATTCCTGTGAACGATGGACCTGCAAGAGGCCGCGTCTTTTCAGCGCATTGATGGTAGTGATATTGACCAAGTCAACGCACTACGACCTGCGCCGTCCTCCGTCAAAATGCGGTTGAGAAGTTGTTCACTGCCCGCTCGAAGAAGCTCCGTCTTTATAAAAGGATATTTCTGTTCAAACCGCCGCAAAAGCGCGTTGCTGTCATTGATGTTCAGCGTAGCGTACCACACCACCCGCCCTTCTTTTTTAGCGCCTTCGATGAGACTGGCCTGTCCGGCGGCCTGGGCAAAAACCTCACAGCAAAGAAAATTTCCAGCACGAACGCCAGGAACAAAATTTGGCCAAACCGCCCGCGAGTTTTTTTCATAAAACGATCGCCCCGGATTTTCTGCAAAGCGTAAGGCCGGAGATCGAGCATATTTTGAAGGCCTACGCAGATTTCTTATAATACTTCTCCATCAGGTTTTTAACGCCAGCTTTCACGCAAGCTTCCTCAAACATCTGTCTAACGCTGGGATCTTCATCTTCGTACTCTATCTGGTTTCCGCCTAACTTGACGTCCAAAACACGGCGGCGATACTCTTGGTTCAACAAACGGGGTACTTTCTTCTCCATATATAGTGATGGGGAAGCGATTCGTGGGACCATTGGTTTGGCTGCGCCGGTTTGGGAACTCTTCCGGCGATTCACTAACTGCAAACCAACCAATAATCCTCAGTTTAAAAGCTTTATGCAAGTGAGTTGTGTGGGACATTTAGCCTGTTGTTGGTGGTCGTTGCTCAGAAGGCGTAAATGCGTGACGCGCTGTCAGCGCGCTGAACACATCAAAAATGCAGCCCTCTGAGACGTTCATCCTTCGTATTCACGTACGGCACGTAGTGTGATACAGGGTAAACATTGGAGGAGCGTCATGACAAAAAAGGGAGATGCATTGTTGTTGAGTCTATGCCGACCTCATCGACTCAAAGCACGAGGAAGAATTTAATGCTTGGTACAACACAGAGCATCTACCAGAATTGCTGGCTTTACCGGGTTTTCTCGATGCGGCGCGTTATGTGGCCACCAGGGAGGTCGAAATATCTAGCTGTCTACGAACTCACGAGCATTGAGGCCGTCCGAAGCCCGGAGTTCAGCAAACGCAAACGTACGCCCTGGGAAAACCGTATGTCGCCGCGAGTGACCGGCAAAAACGTGACGCGAATCGTCGGCCGGCAGATTTTTCAAGCAGGCTGGAAAAATCCCGATCGCGGGATGGCGCCCGCACTCCAGATCGGTCGCATGTCTGTGCCGGAGAGTGCGGATGCCGAATGGAATGAGTGGTATAACACCGAGTATATCCCCGGGTATCTTACAGTCCCCGGCGTCATCTATGCGCGGCGCTATCGCGCGGTCGACGAGGCGGAGCTTCGCAACCGTCTATGAATTGGTGAACGATAAGGTGTCCGAAAGCGCCGATTGGTCACATCAAAGGGAACATTCCTCTCCCGCTCCGGCCGCATGCGGGCACTTATGACCATGGCCGCTGGCTCCCGGGCGTGTATCGCCGGATCTTTCCACAATAGAACCGCTTAGAATCGGCACTGAGCAGTTGAACCTTGTCAGCCAGAACCGCCATCAACCAATCTCTTCGCTTTGGCAACTTTTCGCAAGAATTCACATCGGATTGAGCGTACGGTAAGCGTTGCCCGGTTCGATCTGCATGGCCGCCAACGGGCAATCGGAGCAGACTAAATTGAGTTTCGTCTGCTGCCATCTAGAGCAGAATTGGGCTCAAACCTGACTTTGTCCTACAGCCCGAGAATTAGGAAATAAGGGCTTGTGCTAATCAACACAATCCCTATCCTGGCACGGGACCTCGACGAACTCGATTGCGGTTTGTTGTCGTTAGAGAGCTTCCGACAAGACGCGGTCAGGGTCTCCGTATTTGCTCGCCAACTCGCGGACATCGGGGTCGTCCAGAGCTTTGAGGCGACCGCGGTCGACGATCACTGTGCCATTGGCCCGAATCGTAGTCTGGAAAATGGGTCGGCCACCGTTTCGTGCGGATAATCCGTTATGGTCCAGTGGCAATTTGTCCCATACCTATGCCAGAGGCCTTGACCCTGTCAATAACGCAAAACCACCCTTGACTTCGATCGAAATTGTCTCTCTATTAAACACTAACCGAAAACGCATTGCGGAGCTTCGCGTTAAAGAAGAGCCGGTTGCCATCAATTTGCTCACAGACAGAGTATGTCCACGCGGGCGGCCTCATGTCTTACAGGGAATGACATCACCGAGCATTACCGGCATGTCGCATATTACGTGGACAAAATCCTAAAGGCGCCAAGCCCGCTGACCTGCCCGTCGAGCAGCCGACGAAGTTTGAGTTTGTGATCAATCTGAAAACCGCCAAGCAGATCGGACTGACAATTCCACCGAGTCGATGCTGTGCGCGGGCGGACAAAGTGATCAAGTAGCGAGCGCGAAGAAGCGGCAATAAAAGATTTTGCAACTTTGGATTGGGGAATATATTGAACAACAATTTTCAAACTCGAAACTCAATGTTCCTGATCCGACAAAACCGGAAACCGGTACTAAGTCGAAGTATCCAAAATCGAGAATCCGAAGATTAGGAGGAATTCCGTGAAAGCGAGAAATCCACGCTGCTGGTTCGTTCTTTCTCTGATCGCCGCAACGTTGCTAAGCGTTTGACCACACAGGCGGGTCTTTCTGCCACCGCCCATGCGGCTCAGAAGGAATTACAAAAACTGACGGTTGGCTACACCCCATTGCCGGCGCGTCGCTGCCGTTCTTCATCGCGGTTGAAGAAAGAATATTCCAAAAATACGGCTTCGAGATTCTCCCGGTATTCATGGGGGCTCGCCGCTAATCAATTCGGCGATCCTCGCCGGAGAATTTCCCATCGGCTACACCGGCGGCGGCGCGGTTATCGCCGAGCCGGCTCAGCGGCAGTGATTTGATCGCGATCGCGTCGCCCTTACCGGTCCTAACTATCGACGGTTGGTCGAAACCTGAGATCAAGTCTATCAGCGATCTCAGGGGCAAGAGAGTCGGGGTCACTCGTTTCGGCGCGTCGAGTTATTTCTCAGCGCTATCGATGTTGGAATCCGGCGGGGTGAAACCCAGTGAGGTAACGTTTATCCAGAACGGCGGCGTAGGAGAGTCCTTCGCAGCCCTAACCGGCGGCCGGGTAGATGTCTGCATGATCGGCTACCCCTTCGGCCTGAACGCAAAGAACGCCGGCTTTAACCTGCTCTTCCGCCCTTCGCAAACCGAATATGGTCTATTTCCCACCGCGGTCATTGCGGCGCGGGAGTCGTGGCTCAAGGACGCCAAGAACCACAAGACCGCGGTCGATTTTCTACGCGCGCTCAACGAAGGACAGCAGCTCGCCAGAGAAAGTGCCGCGGCAGCCAAACGCGCGCTGCGGAAATTTACCCGAGTCGACGATGACGCGTCCTTACAGGGCAGCTTCGAATACTACAAAGACGCTTTCCCATCCTCTCTCAGGGTCATTGAGAAAGCGATGGCGAACGCGCTGAAATTCGTCGATCATCCCAAAGCCAAGCAAGCCGACGTCAAGCAATCTTTCGATAATAGTTACGTGGACGAGGCGATGAAGCAATAGGGAAGGAAGGCAAGAGACTCCGCCGAGGTAGAACAAGACGATCAAACAATTGTCGAGTTCTGATTGACCGGTGTTTCGATTTTGAATCGGTACCCCTCATGTCAGGACCACTTCTGATAACGCTATCCGCCTTGCTTGCCGCGCAGAAAGGGCGACCAGTTCCATTCGAAGCTCGGATCGGTGTAGGCCTCCGGTGGCATGAGTGAAGTGAGTCCTCGTTTCGCCAACTCGCCCTCGAATTTCTCCCGCACCCATTGATCTTCGTTGACGTACTCGATCTGATCCTTGGCGCGGTCTTCGACTTTCTCTGCGTGGCCGTGGAACTGCATCGGCGGGTGGAGCGCAAGATAGCGCGCGGGCTCGCCGCCGGCGTTGAAATGTTGGTGAAACCACTTGTTGGGCGGCACGAAGCAGCTCGCTTCGTGCCAGGGTACAACGACTTTCTCTTTTCCTTCCTCCCACATGATCGAGTAGCCTTCGCCGACGGGAATCACAATTACCCGTCCGGGGCCGTGGCGATGGGCTTTTTATATAACCGCGCATCGAAGACGGACATGTGGCAGGACATCTCGGAATCGGGAAACTGAATATAGACGCTCCGGCCGCCGGCACCGCGCCGCGCGTTACTGTCTAACTTGTCCCAGGCGCGCATGTCCGGGAAGAAATTACCGTACCAATAGGCACGCCGTCCCCAAGATTCGTCCAGCATATTCTGTGAGACCATCTTGGCTTCGGAATAGAAATCCTTCTCGTTCTGGATATCCGGGCCTTCGTAAGAGTTGCCAAAGATAAAGTTTACGTCGCGCACGCCGGACAACGTTAGCGGCATATAATTATAGTGCAGCAGCCGCACCGGCTTATCGCCCTGCATGTTGCTGAACTGATGGGCATAGTTATGCGGCACCAGGAACATGCTGTGCTTCTGCCATTCGAAAGTTTTCTTGGACCGTTTCTCGCCTGCCCAAATCGTGGTGAGTCCCCGCCCTTCGACCACATAAACAATCTCATCCAAAGCGCACTTGAGCGGCGGCAGCGTTTTGCCGGGGGAATCTCGGTCACGCGCGCCGAGGTGACTCCCTCTTGGCCCACCAACTGGATAAACGCGGAGTTGCACTGGCGCTCGTCCCACCAACCGAGCTGCAACGTTCTCAAGTCCTCGATGTAATAGCCGCGGTAGATTGGAATACCCTGGGATTCCATCCACTCGTCATAGGTATAATGCTTGCTCCACATTTTCCGTTCTGCTTGCATCGCTTTCGACATTTCCGTTGTTCCTCCCGCATCACCTATCATTTTGTGTTTTTCGACACATATCATCGTTGATAACTGAAACAAATCCTCGCCACGATGCCTATTTCACTGTGTTACGGGGATCGTTCCAAGGACGGTCAGAAGCGCACCGGGGTGATACTGCGCGCAGTAAGCGCCTCTAGGTCCTTGAGAACGATCGCCGCGAGCAATCGAGTTGAACGTGCAACAAAATTAATCGGCGTGGCTGGTCGGAAACATCAGCGATTTTACCGTGACCGGTATGACTTCCGTGATCCCGAGACATTCACCGATGTCGATGTAGTCCAAATCGCCCACTTCGATGCCGTCCACGGCGATGATGTCGCGGGCCACTTTGAATTCGTCCTTCAGCATACCGCCAAGCGATTTGGCGATATCGAGATCCAACGTCAGATAGAGCGGGCATTTTGGATCATCAGCGTCCTTGAGAATCTCCGCAACTCCCTCTGCGATCCGTTTGACCGACTGATAATCCGGTACCCCGTTCACGGTCAAAGACAACGCCAGACCCGAAGTGAAACGCGGTAAGTCGAACTTTCTTAGCGATTGCTTCAACGTATCGCTCACCGGCTGACCGTCGCGAACAGACGCCTGGATAACTTTAAGACCATGGACCGGCAGCGCCTGCTCATTGGAAACGTAGCTTGTGTTGCCGCTCGCCTGGATAGTGTACTCGCCGGCGCCGATGACCGTGGCACGAATACCTTCAGTGGGTTCCCGGAGAATTTCCTTGGGGAGACGTTGTAAATGGGCGCGCACGTTCTTTCCGAGTACCGGACCAATATCTCCATAGGCCTTGGGGTCGCGGTCATACACATGCTCGGAGACACCACCTGAGAAGACGATATGCTGAACCTGTTTTAGGCCGCGGTAATTCGCTAAAGGCGGCGTCACCATGAGCTGGTCTGTCATCGGCAAGGTAGGTCCTTTCTCGATCACTTCGAGGAGAATCTTCGCCATATAGGCGCCGAAATCTTCCTTCATTTTGTCGGTGATCTTCTGGCCCAACTCTACTTCATAACCCAGCTCATTCATCATTGTCCGGCCCGCGTCTTCGATGCGCGTGATCACGTCGTTCTCGTCGAAAGCAATCAGCCGCGCGCCGATATTAATCGGCTGCGGTTTGGCTGACGACCCCGTCTTCGATAAGCGAAAACTTGGTCGTGCCGCCGCCCATGTCCACATTAAGAACCGTCTTATGCTCGGACTTGGATAGATCCACCGCGCCGCAGCCGTAGGCCGCGAGCAGCGCCTCGTGGTTGTGACCCGCAGCCGCGCAAATGAATTTTCCAGAGTACTTGGCGAAGAATTCGACAATCGGCTGGGCGTTTTCTTTCTTTAGCGCTTCGCCAGTGATGATGACCGCGCCGGTATCGACATCTTCCGGTGTGAGTCCCGCCTCTTCGTAGGCGCGGTGAATAAACTGATTGACCTTGTCCGTATCGATCTCTGGTCGCCGACAAGTATGGCGTCAGCATGATCGGGGAGCGATAGAGCACTTCGCGGTTGGTCACCTTGAACTTGCCGGAGAGAGAGGCGCCCTGGCGTCGTAAGGTGATGTGCGAGAAAATCAGATGCGAGGTAGAAGAGCCGATATCGATGCCCACGCTTTTAAGCGAGAACATCTCTAGTCCTTCGATTTCGGTTACAATCTCACCTTCTTTGATTTCAAAGTTTTCCGGATGATCGTGATCGTAGATGTCGTCGTGCATTCATTTGCCTCGAATGATGGATTTTTGTTTGTCCTCTATAAACAGGAATCCCGCGCGCTGGCCGGGGATTCCTTCATTTTAACTTTGTGAATCGCTACGCCTAACCGCCTATTGTTTCCCCATGGCCTTAGACCACTCGTAGTCCGGATTGGTATAGCATTCAGCGGGCATAATGCTCTTGATGCCCCGCTTGCCCAGTTCCTCTTCGAACTTCTTACGAATATAGGGATCCTCGTTCGGATATTCGATCTGGTCTTTGGCCCGGTCTTCGACCTTCTCCGCATGGCCGTGGAACTGCATCGGCGGATGGAGCGCCAGGTAGCGCGCCATATCGCCGCCGGCGTTGAAATGCTGGTGAAACCATTTGTTAGGCGGCGTGACCATGCTGCATTCATGCCACGGGCAAACGATCTTTTCTTTGCCCTCTTCCCACATGATCGAATAGCCTTCGCCCGCTGGAATAATGATGGCGCGGCCTGGACCATGGCGGTGCGCCTTCTTGTAGGTCTTGGGCGCGAACACCGACATATGGGCGGTTAGTTCTGAGTTCGGAAACTGGATGAAGACGCTCTTGCCGCCGGCACCGCGCCGTTCGTTGGCATCCAGTTTGTTCCAGGCGCGCATGTCCGGGAAAAAGTTGCCGTACCAGAACGCCCGCATGCCCAAACCTTCATCGGCGTCCTTGGCCTGAACCATTTTCGCCTCGGAATAGAAACTCACCCTCGGTCTGCGCCGATTTTTCGATTCGTAGGGATTATTGAAATACATGTCGGGTTCCGGCAGCGCCGACATCGCCATGGGCATGTAGCTGTAGTGGAACAGCCGGACCGGCTTGTCACCCTGCATGTTGCTGAAAACATGGTAGTGATTGCGCGGCACCAGAAAGAGCGAGTGCTCCTGCCACTCGAAGCTTTTCTTGGCTTGCCTTCTCCACCCCAAACCGTCGTGAGACCGCGGCCCGACAAAACGTAGACGAGCTCATCCAAGGCAAATTTCACCGGTGGCAGCGACTTGCCGGCGGGAACTTCCGTTACGCGCGACGCGCTGACACCCTCTTGCCCGAGCAGCTGGATAAATGCCGCTTTGCATCCCCGCTCTTCCCACCACTCTAGTTCGATGGTACGTAGATCCGGGATAAAATAACCGGTATGAATTGGAATTCCCTTCGTTTTCATCCACCGATCGTAGGTGAATTCCTTTGCTCCACATAGTGATAACGGGTTCTTGTTTCACCGGTTCCGGTTGAGCTACCTTGGCCATAAAAACCTCCTTTTAACTATTATCTTCTCGCTTCTCTAGCAGCGACATTGAGTCGGGCATTCGCCCAAAGAAGCGCTGCTTCAGCGGTCTTGAACTCTTTATCTTCGTAGTTTAGCTCTCCTATCCTAATTTCGGCAAACTCCTTGGCTTGACGCGCGCGACTTGTATCGATCTCGCCTGCAAATTCAGCTGCAGGAGCCAGTACGGTCATGACATTGTCCAAGACCTCGGCATAGCCCCCGCTGACCGCCAAGTAATGCCTGGTCGTTCCCTCTTTATAGCTCATCTCGCCCGGCACCAAAGAGTAAGAAAAGCGATATGGTTCGGCAAAACGCCGAATTCGCCCAAGGCGCCCGGGGCCGTGACCTCGTCGACCACATCATCGAGCATAAGCCGGCTCGGCGTCACCACTCTGAGTCTGATTTTGTCAGCCATCTTTTATCAGCTACAAACGTCGATTTTCTTCGCCTCAACCCGCGCTAGTAAGCCGCCGCCATTCTCTTGGCTTTTTCTAATACCTGTTCGATGGTGCCCGACCATGTAGAAAGCCTGCTCGGGGATATCGTCGTGTTTGCCCTTCAACCACTTCTTTGAAGCCGCGAATCGTGTCTTTCAATTCAACATAAGCGCCCGGGCTCCCGGTAAAATGCTTCGGCGACATGGAACGGCTGCGACAAGAAGCGCTGGATCTTGCGCGCGCGTGCACACGGTTAATCTTGTCATCTTCCGAGAGCTCGTCCATGCCCGAGAATCGCGATGATATCTTGCAAGTCTTTGTAGCGTTGGAGAATCACTTGCACCGCGACGGGCAACTTCGTAATGCTCCTGCGCCAACAACATGGGGATCCAAGATCCGCGAGGTCGAATCCAGCGGGTCCACCGCCGGGTAAATACCTAACTCGGCGATCTGACGCGAAAGAACGGTTGTCGCGTCCAGATGGGCGAAAGTTGTCGCCGGCGCAGGATCGGTCAAGTCGTCGGCCGGCACGTAGATCGCTTGAACTGAGGTGATCGAACCTTTGTGCGTGGTCGTGATTCGTTCTTCGCAGTTCGCCCAAGTCGGTGGCCAGGGTCGGCTGATAACCGACGGCAGAAGGCATACGTCCGAGCAAGGTCGAAACCTCCGAATTGGCCTGGGTGAAACGGAAAATGTTGTCGATAAATAGAAGCACGTCCCGGCCTTCGTCGTCGCGGAAGTACTCCGCCAAGGTCGAGCGCCGTTAGGGCGACACGGGCGCGGGCGCCGGGCGGCTCGTTCATCTGTCCGTAAACCAGCGCCGCCTTGTTGATAACGCCGGATTCCTTCATTTCGAGCCAGAGATCGTTGCCTTCGCGGGTCCGTTCGCCGACGCCGCCGAAGACGGAATAACCGCCATGCTTCATGGCGACGTTGTTGATCAATTCCATCAGAATAACGGTCTTGCCGACACCGGCGCCGCCGAACAGGCCGATCTTTCCGCCGCGGGCATAAGGGGCGAGCAGATCGACGACCTTGATACCGGTTTCGAAGGCTTGGACCTTGGTTTCTTGATCGACGAATTCCGGAGTGGGACGGTGAATCGGATAGGATTTTTTCGCGTTGATCGGGCCCCTGTTCATCCACCGGCTCGCCGATGACGTTGAGCATCGCGTCCCAGCGTTTCCGCACCGACCGGTACGCGTGATACCGGTGCCGGTGTCCATCGCATCCATGCCGCGAACCAGTCCTTCGGTCGTATCCATTGCAACGCAACGGACGGTATTTTCACCCAAGTGCTGCGCCACCTCGATGACCAAATTCCACTTGCTGATCGCTGATCGCCGGATTGCTGACCTTGAGCGCGTTGTAAATGGCCGGCAACGAGCCGTCAGAAAACTCCACATCGACGACCGCTCCCAACACCTGGGTGATCTTCCCCATGTTCATGGTCACCATTCCTCCGTTCAATTCCTCACTTCAAAGCTTCCGCCGTACCGACGATCTCCATCAGCTCGCGCGTGATCGAAGCCTGGCGCGCGCGGTTCATCTGCAAGCGTCAGTGTCCCCATCATCTTCGATGCGTTCGTCGTCGCGGAATCCATGGCCGTCATGCGCGCGCCATGCTCGCTGGCGGTTGCTTCCAGCAAAGCCCGCTGAATAGCTACCTCGGTAATCTTGGGCAGCAGACTGGCTAAAAGCTCCTGTATCCCGGGCTCGTAAAGATACTCGGTGAGTTGCTCCGTCTCTGCCGTCTGCCGTTACAGACACGGGCAAAAGTTTCTCCAGAGTCGGCACTTGGGAAAGAGCTGACCGGAAACTGCTATAGAGAATATAAACCGCATCGGTTTCGCCGCTGATGAAACCGGTTGATCAGCTTTTCCGCGATTTCCACCGCCAACTCTTCGGCGGGAGTTGCGAGAATATTGACATAGCGATCGGCAGATCTCGGCGCGGCGGCGGCGGAAATAATCTGCGCCCCTACGACCAATCAATGTAAGCTGAACTTCCTTTTCAGGACCTTGCTCACGTCTAAAAGCCTCAGCGGCGCGAATCAAGATTGGCGTTGTAGCCGCCGCACAGCCCGCGATCCGAAGTTAACAGCACAAGTTGGATTCGCTTCTCTTCACGCACGGTGAAGCAGCGGGTGGGCGTTGCTTGCGACTCGAGCCGCAAGGTTCTTTAACAAATCGGTCATCTTTTCGGCATAGGGGCGCGCCGCCACCGCCGCCTCTTGCGCGCGTCGCAGTTTGGCAGCCGACACCATCTTCATCGCTTTGGTGATCTGCTGCGTGTTGCGGATCGAACTGATCCGCTTGCGTATCGCTTTAAGGGTCGCCATTATCCCTTATAAGTTCCGGGTTCCGAGGTTGACCAGAACCCTGAAACCCGAAACCTGAAATCTAATGTCTAAAAACCGCTTTAAACTCCTCCAGCGCCTTGTTTATCTTGGCGCGGAGGTCGCCATCCAGTTCGCGCTTCTTGAGAATGTCGGCAAAAACGTCCGGATGCTTCGACTCGATAAAAGAATAGAGCTCTTGCTCGTACTTCTTGAGGGCCGTAAGCGGCAAGTCATCGATGAAGCCGTTGGTGCCGGCGTAGATGATCAAGACCTGTTTTTCCACCGGCAGCGGCTCGATACTGATCCTTGCTTGAGCAGTTCCGACGAGACGCGCGCCGCGATTGAGCTGGCGCTGCGTCGCCTGATCCAAGTCCGATCCGAACTGGGCGAAGGCCGCCATTTCACGGTACTGCGCGAGTTCCAGCCGTAGGGTGCCGGCCACCTGTTTCATCGCCTTGATCTGGGCGTTGCCACCGACCCGGGAGACCGAGATACCGACGTTGATCGCCGGTCGGACACCGGAATAGAAAAGATCGCTTTCCAGAAAGATCTGGCCGTCGGTGATGGAAATCACGTTGGTCGGAATGTAGGCAGAAACGTCACCGGCTTGGGTTTCAATGATCGGGAGCGCCGTCAGCGATCCACCGCCGCGCGCATCGCTCATCTTCGCGGCGCGCTCCAGCAAGCGGGAGTGGAGATAGAAAACGTCTCCAGGAATGCCTCACGTCCGGGCGGCCGACGCAGGAGCAAAGAGAAGCTGGCGATAGGCAACCGCGTGCTTGGAGAGATCGTCGTAGATCAGCAAGGCGTGACCGCCATTGTCACGGATGTGCTCGCCCATGGTGCAGCCGCTGTAGGGCGCGATGTATTGGAGCGGAGCCGACTCGGAAGCCGTGGCGGCAACCACGATGGTATAGTCCATGGCGCCGAATTCTCGAGCTTGTCGACAACCTGAGCGACGGTCGAGCGCTTCTGGCCGATGGCGACATAGATGCAAATGACGTTGCCGCCTTTTTGGTTGATGATGGTGTCGATGGCGACCGCGGTTTTGCCGGTCTGCCGGTCGCCGATGATCAATTCCCGCTGCCCGCGGCCGATGGGAATCATGCCGTCAATGGCCTTTAAGTCCCGTTTGCAGCGGTTCCTTAACCGGCTGGCGCGCGACGATACCGGGCGCTTTGATCTCGATTCTCCGGCGATCCTTGGTTTCGATGGGTCCACGGCCGTCGATTGGCTCGCCTAGGGCATTGACCACGCGTCCAATCAGCCCCTGGCCCACCGGCACCTCGGCGATTCTACCAGTGCGCTTGACCGTGTCGCCCTCTTTGATCATATGGGTTTCGCCGAAAGAGCGCGGTGCCGACATTGTCTTCTTCGAGGTTCAGTGCGACGCCAAAAATACCATGAGGGAATTCCAGCAGCTCGCCGGCGGCGACTTTGTCCAACCCGTAGACGCGGGCAATACCGTCGCCGGTGGAAAGAACCGTGCCGACCTCCTGGATCTCAACCGTCTTCTCGTAGTCCCGGATCTGCTCCTTTATGATTCGGCTGATCTCCGCTGTTCCTATTTCCATAACTAGTATCGCTCCTTAGTATCCGCGCGCGATGCGCTGTTTCATTTTCTCGAGCTGAGTCCGCACACTGCCGTCATAAACCTTGCCTTCGAACTCCACCAAAACACCACCGATTAGGCCGGGGTCGATCTCCTGCTGCAGCACAATTTCCTTGCCAGAGATTCCGTGGAGTACTTCACGTAGCCGGTCCAACCATCGCCGCCTCCAACGCACTGGCGCCTACAGCTTTGGCCTCCGACGCGACCCTTGGTCTCGTTCAGCAGGCGCCGGTAACGAGCGACAATCGAGGGAAGATAAGTGAGCCGATCACGCTCCAGCAAAAGCGACAGGAAATGAATCGCCAAAATCGAAAGTTGCAGCCGGTTCGATACTTCGATGACGACTCTCTTGCGGCTGTCCATTCCAAAGGCGGGATTCGTCAAGACCTTCTGCAACTGCGCGCCTGTATAGGCCCCGAGAAAGCTTTCAATCTCCTGGCCGATTTTCTCTTCTTGCCCCGCCTCGCCGAGCCAACTGAAAGAGCGCCTTGGTATATCTCCGACTTAAACTGCCTTCGATCATGCTAACCTGTCCGATGCTTTGAATGAAATCTCCGACCAAGCGACCCTGATCAGCCGAAGAAAGATGGTGTTGGACGAGCTCGCGAGCCCTGGCCTCGGCCTGGCTGGCCATTTCCTCACGCAATTTTTGCCGCGCCACCCTGACTTCTTGATCAGCAAGAAACCGCGCGTCTTCCTTAATCTTGGCGGCCAACGTTTGCGCGTCGCTGAGGAGCTTGACCTTCTCCCTTTCGCCTTCAGCCCGCAGCGACGCTGCGATCGACTGAACTTCCTGTTCCACCCGCGCCAGCCGTCCCTTGTAGTCTTGAACTATCGCCTCAGCCTGTTGTTTTCTCAAGGCAGCCGCCCGGACCGCCGCGAGGACTTCGTCGTACCGCGATCGGAGAAAGTTACGGACTGGCGGCAGTGCGTAATGAACTATGATAAAGGCAAAAATTAGAAAATTCCCGAGCGGGAACCAGATTTGATGAATGGATGGTGCATGGTGCTCCGGCTTCCGCGGCCGACGCCCATGCCTGTGCAACGCCAAAGAGCTCGAAAAACTCACCCTACGTTCCTCCCGAGGACCTTGCTCGCCATCTCCTGTGCTATCGTTCTCACCTCAGCCGCTGCAAATTGCCGTTCCTTCTGTATTTGGCTCTCCACTTCCCGCCGTACCCCTTCCAGCATTCCCATCGCTTCCTCGCGGGCCTGATTCAAAACTCTTTCACGTTGCTGGCGCGCCTGCTGTAGAATCGCCTCCTTAGCGGTGTAGCCGTCGGCCTGCGCTTGGGCGATTTTCTCTTCGTATTGTGCGCGCAATCGCGCCCCTTCATGTTCCAAGTCCGTTGAATCGTGCTGCGTTCCGATGGTTCTACGTTCTCGTTCGTCCAGCAGGCCTAAATAGGGACGAAATAGAACCTTACTCAGGATTAGCCAAAGGATCAGGAAAGGACAATTTGATAGACGACGGAGTAGTCTAAGGAGATCATTTGGTCATTTTTGCTATCAATTCGTTTTTGTTTCAATCCGATCGGGCAATGCGCAATTCAACGCCCAATTGGAAAAACCGCCTTCACAATCGGTCTATCTATGAACTTAGGATGCAGGGATGGGATGAATCGCGAAACGAAGTCTATTTCTCGAAATCCACTTGCAGCTTCACCGTTTTAGCTGCCGCAGCTTTATCAGCGTTTAAGTTCTGTGAACCTGCGATTCCACCTTTTTGTCTGGCCACTCCCATGGTGCAGTCACCGTCAAACACGACCCCCTCCGTGATGATCAATCGAGGAGTATCGATATCACCGAACAATCGAGGCCGGCGCCACCAACTCCACCTTTTCTTTGGCTACTACGTTGCCCTCGACCTTGCCACGGATAACTATAACATCGCCAGAGATTTTGGCCCGTACTTCAGCACGCTCGCCGATGGTCAAAGTGCCGTGACACTGGATTTCCCCATCCACGTTGCCCTCTATCCTGGCCGACCCCTGAAACGTCAGCTGACCCGTTACTCGACTCCCTTTGTAAAGGTAGCCAACCAGCCCGCGCGCCGCAGGCGGCCGGTTCCAGTTTCGGTGATGGTGTGCTTTCATCCGGAACAGGCTCCGAAACGGGCTGCACCATGTCGGGCTTCCTGTCGGTTTTCTGAGGCTCCTTTTTGCCGCCAAGGCTTCGATCAAACCATGTCATAAAAAGAGCTCCCTTGCTCGGGACAAAATTGGTCTATAGCATCCAGGCAACCCCATTGTCAAAAGACAGGGTCTCACGGTAGTGTATTAATTTGCAAATCGTGACACACTACAATCCGAAACTTACTACACATACTAAGATTCGTCAACGAAGTCGTCGCAGAACTAGGACGGAAATGAGGGAGATGATGGTTAGAAACTTGCTGTTGATCGCAGCATTGTTGCTCGGAGCGTCGATCACGTTCGCCGGCGAGGCTCAAGATAAAAAGGACCGGTTTACGCGACGTTAAAAACCAGTATGGGCGACATTGTGATTCAGCTATTTGAGGACAAGGCGCCAAAGACTGTCGCCAACTTCGTCGATCTAGCGTCGGGCACCAGGGAATGGACCGATCCAAAGACCGGGGCGAAAGTGAAACGGCCGCTCTACAACGGCACGATCTTTCATCGCGTCATCCCCGGCTTCATGATCCAGGGTGGCGATCCTTTGGGCAACGGCACCGGTGGCCCCGGATATCGCTTCGAGGACGAATTCAATCCCGATCTCAAGCACTCTAAGCCCGGCATCTGTATCCATGGCTAACGCCGGACCCAACACCAACGGTAGCCAGTTCTTTATCATCCACAAAGCGACTCCCTGGCTCGACGGTAAACACAGCGTCTTCGGCGAGGTCGTAAAAGGCCAAAACGTCGTCGACGCCATCGCCAACGTGCCGACGGGATCTTTCGACGACCGGCCGATGAAGGAAGTGGTGCTCCAGGAAGTGATCATTTCACGCGGGAGTTATTAGACGCGGCGTCACCAAGTCAAAGCGGTTGATCCGATGCTGCCTACTGTTTCATTCTAAATCGTAGCTCACCGAGAGCTGCTCGCTCACTTCGCGCAAGCCCTTAAGCACCGTGCTGTGCAACGGGATGCCATGCTCGGCTCTCTCTTGTGCTGTCTCAAATTCAATCTCGCCTGCCACATAAACGCGTTCTTGCCCTTCGATGGGCGGGGTTGACTTCAACTCTCGGATCAGTCTGTCCATGTCTTGTTTGAATTCATCCGCGGGCCGAAATGAATCGATGCGAATCGCGCCAAAGAAATGACCGCGCGGATCTTGATCGGCGTTGAGCGCGGTCATTGTCCCCGTCAAGACACCGCAAAGAATCTCCACGAGAATCGCGAGCCCATAGCCCTTATGGCTGCCGCCTTCACGCGATCCGCCGAGAGGCAGCAATCGGCCGCGCCTTCTGCGCGATTCGCGGGTCCGTCGTCTGCTCGGCTTGTTGATTCAACGCCCAGCCGAAGGGAACGGCCTTTCCTAGACGCGCCGCCAACTCCAGCTTACCAGCGGCCGCCGTCGTGGTTGCCATGTCCAGGACAAAGGGTAGCTCCTTATCCGACGGGCACCGCGAAGCACATCGGATTGGTGCCAAACCTGCTTCGCGGCCGAAGGTCGGCACCACTTGTCTGCTCGCATTGGTCATGGCGATGCCGATCATATCGTGCGGCAACGCCATCATCGCGTAGTTTGCCGACATGCCGAAATGCCGGCTGTTACGCACGCCCACCATCGCTACGCCTGACTCTTTGGCTTTGCGAATCGCCAGTTCCATCGCGCGATGGCCGATCACCATGCCGATACCGCGGTCGCCGTCGAAGAGCGCTGAGGACGGGGTCTCGCGGATGATTTTGATGTCCGGCTTGGCCTTCATAGACCCCTCGCTCAGCCACTTTACATACCAAGCATTCGGGCTAAACCGGATGACTCCATGGGTGTCCACGCCGCGCAGATCGGCCATGATCAGTGCATTCGCCGCGATCTCGGCATCGTTTCTTGGCACACCGAACTTTTCAAAAGATGCAACCAAGAAGCGACGCAACTTCCGGTGATCAATCCGTGTCATTGCTTCAGTAGATGACTCCATTGATTTCTCCTTGTGCCGTCCCGCGTTCTTCTTTTTACCCCGCTATCGTTAGGCAGGCGAGAGACGAACGCCAAGCTCAACGGATACCCAAGTAATCGCTGTAGATCTTCATGTACCGGTCGTAACCGCCCTCGGGTCGGAGGACGTGTAAATTTCCGCTTTCCATGAGCTGGTCGATTTCACGGGACTCGCTGCTGACACCGCGACGGAGCGGAATTTTTCCCGCCGCGGCAAGTGCGCGTTGTCCTTCAAGCGGAAACGTAGAAGTCAATGAGCAGCTGCGCCGCCGCGGGATGCAGCGGATTCTTGATCATCGCTACAGTGGAAATCGTCGCCAAAGTTGGCGCGCCGGCAACCCAGTCGACGGGCGCCTCTTTGCGCCTCATGGCGTCGAGCTTGGAGACCTGCATGAAGATCGTCAGCGGATATTCCCCTGCGGCCATCATGTTCACGTTGTGCGTGTATCCCTCGATTAGTCTCAAATCTTGTTGGCTGAGCCTTTTAAAGTAAGCGATTCCCTGCTCCTCGCCTCGCAAGGAAACCATGCCGGACAAGGGATAAGGAGTCCCACGATTGATGGCCATTTGACCTTTGAACTGCGGCTTCAGATAGTCGTCGTAATTCCTCGGTACCGCCGCCTTGGAGATCATTCTCGGATTAAAGCCGGTAAGGAGCAGGTCAGTTGTGATGCCGGACCAGTAACCGTCCGGGTCCCACGCACCCTGAGCAGGTTTTTGCTTTCTGGGGAACGGTACGGCCCAGTCACGCCCTTGCTGCTTGAAGTAGAGCAACGGCTCCGGGCTGTTGCCCAAAACATCGGCCTGCACTCTACCGGCGCGAAACTCCTGCATCACGCGCGCCACTTGCCGCCCTGAGCTAAGATAGACATGGCGGATATTGAGAAACGGATACTTTTCCTTGGCGGCTTTGCTGAAAAGCTCGAAGTCGCGCACCGTCATCGTCGTGTAGAGAATCACCTCGCCCTCTTTTTGGCTTGGTTCAAAATCTCAGGGGATTGTGCGAAAGCCAGCATCGGCCAAAGATCGAGAGCACAAACAGGAAAGCACACCTGATCATCATGGGCTATCTCCTGAACGACCTCAATTCAGTTTCGCGCCACGGGCGTCGAGTTTCGGATTCAACTCGAAACCGGGAACTCGGAATCCGATACTGCCACTACCGCTTTCCGTTGACGGCGTCGATGAATCCGGAAGCCTGAGATTTTCTGAACCAACACATTATCGAAAAACTCCTCCGGTTTCATCTGCTTCGCGTTGGGACTCTTGGCCACGTTTAGCACAGCTTTCACCTCCGCAGCGGTCATCAGCGGGACTTGTGGGAACACGTCTTTGTAGTCTTCATAAACCGATTCGAGCACCTCGCGATCTGTTGTTTTGAGGTACTTGCCCAGGGCTCGCGTCGTCGTTTCTTTATCCATCCGGATAACCGCCATCGCTTCGATGTAGGCACGCAGAAACCGAGTCAGCGCCTCGTTCTTTTCTCGGATGACTTTGGGCGAAGACAGGACACCAGTAAAAAGGAAGGGAATCTTGAGCTCGGTAATGTTGAGGATGGGCTTGATAACCGGCAGCTTTCGCCTTCAATGACGTCGGGGCGGACATGATACCGGCGGCCGCGTTTCCTGCACTGACATTATTGAGCACCCCCAAGATATCTTGTGAGTAGAGAATCTTTACGTCTTTATCCGGCTCCAAACCATTGCGCTTAAGCACAATACGCATGGCGTAATCGGTCGATGCGGCGGGCTGAGTGACCGCAACCACTTTGCCTTTTAGGTCAGCCATCGACTTGATTTCCGGTCGGGCGTACACCTGGAAAACAAACACTGGCAAACAGCTGGCAACATAGATCAAGTCCGCTCCCTCCAGCTTGGCATCGATCCCTGATTGCCGACCAGACCGACCTCCTCGCCGCCACCGACCATTCCTTGAACGGCCGTCGTGGCCGCTAAATATTTGAGATCGACGTTGACGCCATGTTTAGTGAAAAGAGCTGCTTCCTGCCCCACCCAGATCAGAGCCATGACACCGCTGAGCGCGTTATAAACCGCGCGCAAGCTCATTTCTTGGGCAGAGGCAGCCTGCGCAATGAGCATGACACCCATCAGCACAATGGTAAGTATCGTTCCACGAGACGTTGCTCTTCGGGTCATATGGTCGCTCCCAAGAAATGAAGTTTCTCTCACTTTATCAACGGAGCCGAGATATTTCCACATAACTGCGAGGTTAGTTTTTCTGCTGCTGACGGCCGAGGGCTGAAAAAAGACGGCATTAGGATTGCTTCTAAAACAGCATGATGTCATAGAACCCAACTGCTATGGACACGTTAACGTTTGGGCTAACGATCATCTTCTCGGTTGTGCTTGTCGGCCCCTTTAAACAAGTGGATCGAAAGTAATCTTGAAATCTTTCTTTTCGTGATGGGTGCCGTCAGCGCAACTCTCTCTAACGCTTGGACTTCGGAGGTTATCCACGAAGGGTTCGTTGCGCCGATCAACATCACCCTAGCCGTTCTCGTGGCGGGTGTGCTCTTTCACTATACCCGAAGGTTCCTTGACAGAGGAATGCGACGTGTGCTGATCACTGTTCCTCTTCCTGCCATCGTGTGCGCGGGGATTGTGATCCTGGGTCTCCTGTCAAGCATCATCTCAGCCATCATCGCCGCCTTGCTCTTGGTGGAGTTGATCACGGTTTTGCCGCTGCACCGGCACGCCGAGGTTAACTTAACGATCATCGCTTGCTTTGCGATCGGTCTCGGCGCTGCCCTTACTCCCCTAGGAGAACCGCTTTCCACCATCGTGGTGTCCAAGCTGAGTGGTGAGCCGTATCACGCTAGCTTCGGTTACTTGGCTGAACTTCTGGCCCCATACGTAGTTCCTGCGGTCATCGCCTTGGGCATAATTGGAATATTTCTTGTGCGTCAAGTCATGGATGATACTGAAGCGTCTCTCGCAGCCGAGGAGGAAGAAGAAAAGCTAAGCGAGGTCTTTATGCGGGCGGCGAAGGTCTACGTTTTTGTCATGGCGCTGATCTTTCTGGGCGCCGGCTTCAAGCCGCTCATCGACGCCTATCTGATAAAAATGTCCTTCCAAGCTCTGTTCTGGATGAACATGGTATCGGCCGTCCTGGACAACGCGACTCTCGCGGCAGCCGAAATCGGCCCGTCGTTGACCGAAGCTCAAATCAAGAGCGCGCTATTGGGCCTGCTGATCTCCGGCGGGATGCTCATTCCAGGAAATATTCCGAATATCATCGCTGCCCACGCGTTGCACATCAAAAGCACCGAGTGGGCGCGTCTTGGCGTCCCTCTCGGCTTGATCATCATGGCAGGGACCGCGGTCCTGTTGTCGTTAGGCTGGATCTAACTCGATCAAATCTGCAGTGCAGCCCTTCGTAAATTCTCGGAGACAGCCTTTTAGGTCTTGCCGTGCGACTTCAGTAGTGCGCTGAATTGCTTGTGCAACTTGTTCAGCTTCGGTGGGATCATGTACTGACAATAGGGCTGGTAAGGATTGTTGGCATAGTATTTCTGATGATAGTCTTCGGCTTCGTAGAACTCCCCAGAGGTTCCAGTGTGGTAACGACGGGTTTGCCAAAAACTTTTGAGTCGTTCAGCTCCTTTAATGAAAGCTTCTGCTTCCCGCTTCTGTTCTTCATTGGCATAGAAAATCGCCGACCGGTACTGCGTGCCGACGTCATTGCCCTGACGATTAAGGGTCGTCGGGTCGTGGGTCGCGAAAAAACCGTAAGGAGATCCTTGAAGGCGATTTCAGTTGGATCGAAGTCGATTTTGATGACTTCGGCATGACCTGTACCCCCGCCGCAAACTTCTTCGTAGGTGGGATTTTTGTGCTTCCGCCAGCATACCCGGACACGACCGATTTCACGCCACGCAGTTCATCAAACACCGCCTCCGTGCACCAAAAACAACCGCCGCCAAAGACCGCAACCGCTGATTTCGGATCATTCATTGCTTACCTCCTAGTTCCTGATTGACCTCTCTCGTTGTCGTCGCTTTCGTCGGCACTGGAAAGTCGCGCTCTTTGGCTCGTTGGGACGTTCCCAATATCAAACCAAACCGTCGTTGTAGTTGGGCTTGGGCACGAAATTAAAAAATGGCCCGAGCCCTCGATAATTCGCTGGCAATGTGGCGTGCCCGCCGGAATATTTACGCCCACGGGGCTCTCGACAACAACTTTCTCGTCGCCGATCACAAATTCGATCTTGAGACCAGTAAGCTCTGGCCCGGTTCCAATGGCGATATGCTGGGTGTCGCAGTTGTGCGTGTGCTTGTCGACGTAATTAGCCTGCGTCGGCTGAACGTTGGAGACGCTCCGGACGACGGTGTAAAAGCCTGCTTCAGGCCTGAGTTTGCCATCTACGAATACGTAGCGCACTCCGGGTGCTGCGTCGGTGTGATATTTGATCTCGGTCGTCGGACGCACGTCGGGTCTGATAATGTAACTCGCAAACTTCGCGGCTTCTTTGTTTCCCTTTTCTAAGTCAGGCTGTTTATCTTCATGTGTGTAACCGCGGTTTCTGAACAGGACCGTCACCGTCCCCGCGCCGCGGGTGACCTTATACTCGTGAACCGCACCGGTAGGAATATAAACGCACGCCGGCGAGACGATCTTGTGGACCCGCCCTTCAAAGATGATCTGGCCTTCCAGTCCAGTTAGGTCGGGGTTATTGCCGATAAAATAGTAGAATTCGTCCGTGTTGTGAAAGTGTGGTACTTGATAATCCGGTACGCTCGCCGGCAGATCTTTGGCTTCGTGGATCGCGACATAGATGTCAGCATCCGGATGCGAATCACGGTTGATAAAAATATGTCTTTTTACCGGCAGCTCGATCCGCTCGCGCAGCGGGCGCTTTTCTTCAAACTTGCCGCCGACAACCCCAGGCCGTGCTTTGACAATGTACTTTTCAAGGTTCATCTGTGTCCCCCGATCATTCGCCCATTACTTTTTTCATCCGCTCGATGATTTCCGGCGGCTGATTGATAACCTCTTTGGCCAGAGCTTCTAATCTTTCACCGCTAACGGGATTTATCTCCCACTGCCGTTTGTTTGCATCAGCAAGGAACTCCGGATCTTTAAGCATCTGAGTGTAGGCCTCGCGCAGAAGCTTAACCCGGTCCGCGAGAATCCCAGGAGTTGCCAAGATCGGGCGACCAAAAGCACCTGGGCCCAGTACGACTCGGGCTAAACGCCTTTTTGCTTCCGTCCCTTTTTCCTGCTCCATCAACTCCCAGATCGTCGGCGTGTCTGGCAGTCTATGATTTCTCTTGTCCCCGTCTGCACAAGGAACCTCACAAAGCCATTCTTCGCCCAGGTTCGCCCAGGTTCACGGCCAAAAAAGCACTGATCGTTGTCCCGCGGCAGTGAACTTCGTTTTTCCACGGCCACATCCACGTCTGCCGCCCCTGGGTATCCAGTGACCATGTTAATCTTCAGGCTAAAAATCTCCTCCAGCAGTTTAGGAATATAGAAACCCGTGCTGCCAACTCCCGAGGCACCGCAGCGCGGAGGTTCGCTCGCTTTGCGCAGATCGAGCAGCGTTTTGTAGGGCTGATCTGACCGAAGGAAAAACAACTCATCGTTCTCTTCCGGCGTTCCAATCCAGGTAAATTTTCCCCAGTCAAACTGAACTTCTTTACGACCCAGAAGCTGGGCGAAATAGATTGGCGCAGTGACGGCTCCAAGAGTCAGTCCGTCTGGTTTAGCCACACTATAGACATAGTTGGCCGCAGTAATGGATCCGCCGCCGGGCATATTCTGCACGATGATATCTGGCTTTCCGGGAATCTGTTTAGGCAGGTGATGAGCGACCACGCGAGCATAGAGATCGCTGGCAGCGCCGGTGGAAGCGCCGACGACAATCTTCATCTGTTTGCCTTTGTAGAAATCGTTCTGTGCCTGAAGCGGCGAAGAAAACCAACTGACACAGACAATGAGAAAAATCATTCTTTTCATTCGGCTTATCTCCGCCTCTTCCTAGCGGAATACTTCGCCTCGAGCCTGCTCAGCTCGGTCATGCCGGTCGAGTCCCAGTTCCACTTCTTTCCGCCGGTAAACGGCGTGTCAGGATTTGCGACGATAAACTCTTCCCATGCCCGAATACCGTCCCTTTTAAAAGCCTGCAAGAATGACCAGGCCGAAGTTTTGAGCACCTGGTCTGGAAGGAATGTGTACCACGCTGCACTGAGCCGTAGGGCTCTATGCTCTTCTAACGTCAGGGCTCTGGGCAATTGGCCTTTCATGGCCGAAAACGGTCCCCTTACCACTTTACGAGCGCGCTTGATCTCGTCGATTGAATGGGGCGCTTCGAACTGCACCCAATCGACGCCCGCTTCCTTTTCATAAAGGCGAAGCCTTTTGAGTGTCTCTGCCATGCCACCGTTGACTGCATTGCGAGCATAGCACTGGGCCATGATCACGAAGTCAGGATCAATTTCATTTTTCGCGTCTACCGCCGCGTGATAGCGCGCCACGGCCTCCCCGCGCGATACGATGGAAATCCCGCTGGACATCGTCCGCCGCTTCTGCTCCAACGGCTGATCGTCAAGGCGCACCCCGGCAAGTCCCGCATCGATGCACTCGCGGACCAATCGCCGCACCGCCATGATCCCGCCGTGCCCCGTATCGCCGTCGAGGATGACAGGAATCTTCACGCTGCGGGCGATCCACTTGGCAATCTCGACGCATTCCGTCATGGACAATATGCCGAGATCGGGAAGCCCAGTGTAGTTACCGCCGGTAATGCTCGTGCCGACAAAACAAGCCTCGACACCATTGGCCTCCATGATCTTCGCATGGAAGGCGTTGGGCGCGCCGAGGACGGCGAGAACCTTATTTTTCCGCCGCAGGAGCTGCCGTAATTTTGTTGTGGGCCTCATCCCAGGTAACGTCGGTAATAACGGACCGCGTTGTCCCATAGAAGTCTGCGCATATCAGCTTCCTTCAAATTCCACCCGAAAACCGTATCCACAGAAACCGGAAACCAACTCTCCCCGTGTGGATAGTCCGAACCGAACATAAGAATGTCGGGACCCAGTAGATCAATGACCATCTGAGTGAGCGCCGCTCCTTCGGAGACCTCAATGCTTTGGAAGTAGCGCCCTCCCGTCACATACTCGCGAATTGTCTGTCTTAGCGGCGGCAAGGCTTCAGGACAGAGTTTGGTATGTTCTTCCAAACGATTCACCCAGGCCGGCAGCCAACCGTGGCCGGCCTCCAAGGTTCCGACTCTAATATTCGGATAGCGATCCATGATCCCAGCGCCGATTATCGCGGCCATGTTACGCTGGCCGCACCATGGATGAGCGGCGGATCGTTGCAGCCATAGATTGTCCCAAGAGTCCAAACCGCCGGGCGCATAGGGGGCATCACTGTAAAAGTGTGAAGCGCAATGGATAAATCGTAATCGGCGGCCGCTTTCCAAACCGGCTCCAAATCCGGATGGTCCAGCGGAAACTGGTAAGGGGCATAAACGAAGACCGCCAAGGGCCAGGACTCCTTTGCACAACGGTGGAGCTCCGCCAGTGAGGTGCCAATATCCCGCGCGGAGATGAGAATCACGCCCTTAAGACGACTCGCAAACGCGGCGCAGTATGTCGCCATCCAGCGATGGTAAGCTTCATAGATAGCCGTCTCTAGGCTCAAATCTTCGATCGTGGTCCAGGCACCGAACCAACCGGAGGGAAGCATCAGATTGACATCGACGCCCTCGACATTCATGTCCTTGATGCGCACAGCGGGGTCTCGCTCACATAGTGGATCAGGCTTCCCATGCTGATGCCTCTTGTAGCCCCGCATATAATCTTGATTTTCGGGAGCCTCATCATCGGCCGCCCCAAGCCGGCGCTTATAGTGACGTGTACCCATGAGATACGTAACTGCGCCCTCTTTGTTTTTTGTCTTGTGCCGCTCAAACAGCGCGAGCTTTGCTAGTGCTGCGGCTGAGAGGTAGGGCTCGAGGAGATCCGCATCGGGTCTCACGTGCGTGTCCGCGTCAAAAATCTGAAAGCCGCCTCGCATACTTAGACCTCTTTCCGATTGGTTGGTTATGCTGCGCCGATAAAAACTAGGTCAAGACCGTGACCGCGACGATAGCTCCCGTTTTGTATTCGTGCACTGCTACACGTTTTTCAACTTGCAATGGTTAACACAAGAAAGATTTTAAGGGCAAGCGCGAAAGTGGCAGGTAAAGGTCGCCTTGCAACTTAAGGATCGTCTTTGTTATGGTCAACAAACGGATTCAGCCTTAAAGTACCGAACTTAAGGAGGAGAGATTATGCAGGAGCAACACTTTAGAAACCAGATAAGCTGGCCTGAAGGATATCACATGGCCGTCGTGCTCACGTTTGACTTTCAGGGGGTGAGGACGTGAAGCCGGACAAAAACGGAAAAATCAACCACGAGGAATGGACGCAAGGCGAATACGGCCCCCAGACCGGCATCTGGAGAATTCTTCGCATCTTGGACGAGACCGGCGTGAAGGGAACGTTTCTTACCTGCGGCGCCATTGCTGAACGCTATCCCGAAGCGATCAAGGCCATCGCCCAAAGAGGTCACGAGATTGCGGGCCACGGCTACCATCACGAGGTCGCGCGCGACCTCACCCGGGACGAAGAGCGCGAGGTTATGCGCAAGACCATAGAGATGATCGAGAAGCGGTCAGGCAAGCGACCCGTAGGGTGGCGCTCTTGTACGCAGAGTCCCAATAGCCTGGAACTCTTGATGGAGCACGGATTTCTCTGGAACAGCAATTCATTCGCTCACGATCTTCCCTTCGTCTGGGAAAAAGACAATGGTATGCTGGCCGAGCTGCCCAGACACCCTTTTGGTGACGGCAGAGTCTATACCCACAGAGATTCCGGCAACCCGAATGACGCCCTGGTGATTTGGCAGGCCTTCTTCGACGAACTCTACGAGGAGTCAAGAAACGGACCCACCTTTTGCCCTTTTCAGATCCATCCTTACATTTCGAGCCGACCGGGTCGCGCTAAGGCTCTGAAAGAGATGATCCAGTATATGCAAAAGCACGCAGGGGTTTGGTTTGCTCGTGGCAGTGAGATCGCCGAGCTGACCCTTAAACTAGGAAAACGGCGCGAAAGACACACCTCAAAGAAGCCGTGGGTTCTTGACGCCCCGAATTACACTTCAACTACATTGGTTTGATCCACAGAGGCCCGAACTCCCCAAAGTCGGGCCTTTGTGTTTGATGCTTCCGTCGGCTTCCAGGTCCGTTTCGCCGCTAATTCTTGACAACTACCTATGAACATGATTGTTCTTGAAATTCTGAAACAAAACGGAGGATTCTATGGCAAAGTTGTTAGTCGCCGGCGAGTCTATTGACTCGGAAAGCAAAGAAACCACCCCGGTCCGTAATCCGGCCACGGGCGAGGTGGTCGATTCGGTACCCAAAGGAACCGTCGCCGACATTCGTCGCGCTATTGATGTGGCCGCGAATGCTTTAAAAAATGGTCCATCATGGCACCTTCCAAGCGCGGTTCTATATTGCTCCAAGCAGGGCATTTGATTCTTCAGCAGGAAAAGGAACTTGCGACTCTTCTTACCCGCGAGCAGGGTAAGCCGATGCGTGAGTCAATTCTGGAAATCCGCCGTTTCGTTCACACCCTGGATCATTACGGTGGGATGGCGAAGAGTCTCCGAACGGGAGCGGTGGTCCTCGATAACGGCCGTCATGGTTTGGTTCTGCGCAAACCTTTGGGGGTTTGTGGGGCGATTGTACCGTGGAACTTCCCGGTATCACTCATGGGTAACAAGCTCGGTCCAGCACTGCTGGCGGGTAACACAGTGGTTGTTAAACCGGCCGGCACCACTCCGCTTACGGATCTTCGCGTCTGCGAATTGATCGACAAGGCGATTCAAGATGCCGGTGGTCCAAAGGGAGTTCTCAACGTCATCACCGGCCCCGGAAGCGTGGTCGGTGAAGAGCTGCTGGTTAACCCCACCGTGCGCAAGATCGGTTTCACAGGTGCGACAGACACCGGAAGGCGGGTGATGCAGTCCGCCGCCAAGGACTTTAAGCACGTCACATTGGAGCTGGGCGGCAGCGATCCGATGATAGTCTGCGACGATGCGGATATGGACCGGGCGGTGAGCGCCGCTTCGGTGGGCCGTTTCTTTAATTGCGGTCAGGCCTGCTTAGCGGTGAAACGCCTCTACCTGTTTGACAACATCGCCGACGCTTTCGTGGAGAAGTTGGTTGAAAAAAGCCAAGAAAATCAAAGTTGGGAACGGCTTGAGCAAAGACACCCTCATGGGACCGCTGCACACCAAAGAGCAACGCCAAGAGGTCGAAGAGCAAGTGGAAGATGCCGTGAAGCGCGGAGCCAAGGTCCTCTGCGGAGCCCAACAACCCAAAGGCGAAGAATACGACAAAGGGTTCTATCTACAGCCGACACTGGTGGCGAATGTCGACCCGTCCTCTCGACTCTTGCAGGAGGAGTGCTTCGGCCCGGCTCTCCCCATTGTTCGAGTCAAGAATCTTGACCAGGCCATAGAGCAGGCCAATAATTCGATCTTCGGTTTGGGTTCGTCCATTTGGACCCGCGACATTAATAGGGCTATGGCCGGAGCCGAGAGAATCGAGGCCGGATATACCTGGGTCAACTCCGCACAGATCATCTACGACGAACTGCCGTTCGGCGGTGTGAAGCAAAGCGGTTTGGGCAAAGAGCACGGCGAGGAAGCCATCGAACACTACACCGACTCAAAGTCCGTCGTCATCGCAACCGAGACCCAGTCGGAGATGGTTGGTGGCGAGTGAAGGGACGGCGAGGACAGAAGATCGAGGATGGACGACCCCAATCCTCGATTCCCAGGTAGCGCTACAAAAATGCCCATAAGACTTGACCTCCCTGATATTTACAATGCCGCCACGACCTTTGTCGACGATAATATCGTGCAAGGGCGTGGTCAACGCACTGCGATTTACTATCAGGATCAGAAGTTTACCTACCAAGAGGTCTACGAAAAGGTTAATCGCACCGGCAATGCCCTCAAGGAGCTCGGCGTGGAAATCGAGCACCGGGTGCTGCTGGTTTTGCCCGACTCGCCTGAATTTGCTTTCAGTTTCTTTGGAGCTATCAAGATCGGTGCCGTTCCTATTCCAACTAATCCATGGATGGCCGCCAAAGATTATGACTACTTGCTAAATGACAGTCGCGCGCGGGCGATCATCGTTCATGAATCGGTTCTTCCTGAAATCAAAAGATCTGGGACGGCACCCGCTTTCTTAAACATATCATCGTCGTCGGCAAGCCGATCGGCAAAGCGCTTTCCTACGAGAGTCTTATCGATAAAGCTTCCGATAAACTTGAGGCGGAAAGGACGAGCAAAGACGATGTATGCTTCTGGGCCTACACATCAGGCAGCACGGGCGCGCCGAAGGGTGCCGTTCATCTTCAGCACGACATGATCACGATCAGCGATTTGTTCGTGAAGCCGGTACTTAAAATGAACGAAACCGATTTATGCTTCTCAGCTTCCAAGATGTTTTTCTCCTACGGCTTGGGCAATTCGCTCTACTTCCCGTTCCGCTTCGGCGCCGCAACGGTTCTCTGGCCCGAAAACCCGATCCCGAAAAAATCCTTCAGGTCATCGAGAAATATCGGCCCACTTTCTTTTTTCCGTACCGACCCTTTTCGCTCGCTTCCTGCGCGTCGAAAAAAGTTATGATTTGAGCTCGCTTCGCACCTGTCTCTCTTCTGGGGAACCTCTGCCTCCGGCGATTTTCCATCAATGGGAGGAGCGCACCGGCGTGGAGCTTTTGGATGTCGTCGGTTCAACAGAAGCTACTCATGATTTTTTGGCCAATCGTCCCGGCAGAGCGAAAGCGGGTAGCAGCGGAGAAGTAACCCCCGCGTTCGAAGCAAAAATCGTCGACGAAGAGGGACGCGAAGTGCCCCTGGGCGAAGTGGGAAATCTGATGGTCAAGGGCGACGCCAATTCGCCCTATTACTGGAATAAACATGAGCAAACCAAGCGAATGATGCAGGGCGAGTGGCTCAAAACCGGTGATACCTATTACCGCGACGAAGAGGGCTACTATTGGTACTGCGGTCGCTCCGACGATATGCTAAAAGTCGGTGGCCTTTGGGTTTCCCCCATCGAAATCGAGAATTGCCTGATGGAGCACGCGTCGGTTCTCGAAGCCGCGGTGGTCGGTGATCAGGACGCCGACGGCCTTCTTAAACCCAAAGCCTATGTTTTGTTGAAGAGCGAGTTCAAAGCGTGCGATGAGCTACGAATCGAACTCCAGTCCCACGTCAAGAGTAAACTTGCGCCGTACAAATATCCCCGCTGGGTGGAGTTTGTCGAAGACCTGCCAAAGACAGTCACAGGCAAAATCCAGCGGTTTCGGCTACGTATCCAAAGCTAGACGCTGCAATTTTTGACTGTAAAATAAGGAGCGATAATGCCGAGCATCAAAGAGCTAAAAGAAACGCTAGCGTATTCCTGTAACATCCTCGCTCACGAGGGCCATTGGGACAATATTCTGGGTCACGTTTCGGTGCGGATTCCCGGACAGGAGCGTATCCTGATGAAGCCGCATAGTTTCGGTTTCGAAGAGATCCGACCCCAGCACATTATCGTTGTCGATCTAAACGGCAAAAAAGTGGAGGGAAAATACGAACGCCACTCCGAAGTCTTTATTCATACAGAGATCTATAAGGCGAGGTCCGATGTCAATTGCGTGGTTCATTCCCATCCCCTTATGCCACGGCGTTTGGCGCACTGCGCCAGCCCCTTAGACCCATTAGCCACGAAGGTAATGTCTTTCATGGTGGCCTACCCCTGTTCGATTACACAACAGCGCTCATCCGCACGGCCGAGTTAGGAAAGGAAGTCGCCAAGAGTCTTGGCAAATGCCGGGGCCTGCTAATGAAGAATCACGGCTCTACGGTAGTAGGCGAAAGCATCGAAGTGACGACGCTTCACGCCATATTTCTTGAGAAGGCGGCACGCATCCAACTGCTGCTGCCACAGCGTCCGGCGAGCCTTCCTGGACCAGTGATGAAGAATCGAAAATAAAATACGAGCAGATTTACACGCCGCATCGATTGGGCACCATGTGGGATTACTTCGTTCGGCGAGCCAAAAACTCCGCAAGCTAGTATAGGCCAGCTCGGCGAGTTCTGTTACTCTATTCCCAGCGCCTGGAATTATTTAATAGCGAACTTCCTAAAAAAGCCTTCTTTTTCAAGCTCTGCGACAAAGCGCATATCGATGAAATCATCGGGTTTGGCTGCCTTGGCCGCAGGGTCCTTATCGCCAAGCTCCGCGAGGATCAGCCTCCATTCCTTTGCGGCTGACATAAGGTGGGTAATCCAGATATTGACGGAATTGATTGTAGGTATCCTCCTGAATATCCACTTCCTTTCACCTTTAAGATGGGCCTGGATCATTCTTTACGAGCCGCCGCTTTGTTAGTCTTGAAGACATACACGCCTTCGGCATAGGAACGAACCACGCGCCGGACGGTATCCTCATTCGCACGCTATATAAGACCGGCTCGTGCCGACCGCTACTGAAACATACTCCGGTCCATCTTTAGCTAAGTCCACGAGTTCTCTGAAGCCAGCCTTGCGTGCCCGACTGTTAGTGGGCGGCGAAACTACCCCGGCGTCGATTTGCCCGGCTGCCAGGGCCGTAAAGATATTGGGCACTTCCATCAAGGGCAGGATTTGATAGTCGTTGGGCCGCAGGCCGGCCTGGCCCAAGGCGTAAAGCGCAGACGTATGGGTGGAGGAACCGATCCGCGTGATACCGATTTTCTTACCCTTTAAATCACCTACCGATTTTACTTCCGGCTTGGCCATGAGCGAAAACACCTGACGGTTGGTGGCGCCTGCAACCAGGGCCAAGTTTGCTCCCTTGAGATTCGCTTGGACTTCATTTGCGCCGTCCATGAAAGAAAAGCCAATCTCGCCGGCCAAGATCGCCTGAATGCCTCTAGAACTCGATGGGATATGGATTAATTCCACATCGAGGCCATTTTTCTTGAACAGACCTTCCTGCTGCGCCATAAACATGCCACTTTGAGCCCCGTAACAGCGGTCCAGTTGATTCGAGTTTTCGGCTGCGCCCAGGCAGGTGCAGCAACAAAGAGTATGATCGCTATTACAAATGAATTGCCAGATGGTCGTTTCATAGTCCTCCAGTTTTCCGTAACGGGTTGCAAAAATACGCTCCAAAGTACCAATTCGCTTTGGTAATTCAAGCGTTGGCAATTCCCGGTAAGCATGTTAGATAAGCCCCATGAGCAACAAAGTGAATCTTACCTTGGCGTGCGGCGATTACGAAAGTATTCGAGCGCTGAAAGAAGGAACGGTCAAGCCGGATGGGATTGAATTAACGGTTTTGACCGATATGACCTCGGATATCCGGCATTGGCGCATGATCCGCAACCATGAGTTCGACGTCGCCGAGCTGTCTATGTCGAACTACCTGATGGCGAAATACATGGGACTGCCGTTTGCAGCAATTCCCGTTTTTCTCCACCGCCGATTTCGACATGGCTTTATTTTTCTAAACGCCACCAAGAACATCCGCAAACCGACTGACTTGATCGGGAAAAACGTTGGTCTACGCAACTTTCAGGCGACGGCCAATCTCTGGATTCGGGGTATCTTGGAGCATGAATATCAAGTGCCGCACAAAAGTATTCAGTGGTTCAAGCAAGACGAAGAAGAAGTCGAGTGGAGCCCGCCGTCCGGCCTAAATATCCAGCGGGTTGCAGCGGAGAAAAACGTTGAGAAAATGCTGGTCGAAGGTGATCTCGATGCTCTGATCCATCCGGAATTGATTCAACCTATACTGAATAAAGACAGGCGAGTCACCCGGCTCTTCCCGGCATATAGAGAGCTCGAAATAAACTATTTCAAGCGCACCGGAATCTTTCCGATCATGCACACCACCGCTATCAAGCAGGACGTCGTGGACAAACATCCCTGGGTACCGATCAACCTCATGCAAGCCTTTGAAGATTCCAAAAAGGCCGCTTACAAGCGCATGGAAAATCCAAGAATTGTACCTCTAGCTTGGTTTCGTCATTTCTTGGAAGAGCAAGACGAGATCCTCGGCGCGGATCCATGGGTTTACGGTCTTGGCGATAGCAATCGGAAAAACCTGGAGACGTTGATGCAGTATTCCCAGGAGCAAGGATTGCTCGGTAGAAAAATGTCTCTGGACGAGTTATTCATCAACACTGCGGGGCATTCGTAACCAGGCACTCGCGCCATGTCACACCGGAGGAGATGATTATGTTTGGGAAAGGCGTTCACCAGGAAGAAGAAGGGTTGTTGCGCGACATAATCCGCAGCATCAATAAGAAAATCGACTACACGGCCCGGGAGGGTGAAGGCACGCGATTCACGCTTCACTTAAAATTGCGGGGGCATGAAACCGATGTCTTGCTCGACCTCGAGGACCTCAAAGCAGCCAAAAACGATATGGCCAAGCGGCATCAAGTACGCCAGAAAATCAAGGCGCGCTACGATCACCTTGACAGATCACGGTACGCCGATGACATCTTAGGACTCAAACCTGCAAAACTTTTGCGCGCATCGCCAAAACCTGAACCCATACAGCAGCGGGGTTTCGGCCGCTCACCTAGGCGGTAATACTGGCTTGACCGTAAGCACCGACTTCGGTAACAGGGAGCCTTATGGAAAAGGCAAGGCTAGTCCGTCGGTATTTAAGTGAAAAAGGGCAATTGGTTATGCCCGGTGTGTTCGATGCGCTGAGCGCAAAAATCGCCGCCCGCGCAGGTTTCGAAGTGATTTTCATCACCGGCTATAGTGTTTCCGCCACGTTACTGGGTGAACCCGATTTTGGTTTGCTTACTCAAACTGAAGTCGTCAACGCGGCCCAACGGGTTTGTTCCGTCGTCGATACACCCGTAATCGTGGACGCGGATACCGGGTTATGGTAACGCCATAAACGTGATTCGGACTGTTCACGACCTTATACGTGCCGGAGCCGCCGGGATGTTCTTGGAGGACCAGATCTGGCCTAAACGTTGCGGTCATATGAAGGGGAAACAGGTAATTCCCGTCGACGAGCAGCTAAAAAACTACGCGCCGCGATTGAGGCTAGAAATGATAGCGACTTCTATATCGTTGCTCGAACAGACGCTCGCCAGGCCCTCGGCTTAACCGAAGCTATTACTCGTGGAATTGCTTTTAAGGAGGCTGGAGCCGACGCTGTTTTCGTAGAAGCGCCGGAAAGCAAAGAGGAGATGAAGGAAATAGCCAATCACGTGCCGGGTCCGTTGGTTGCAAACATGCTGGAGCGCGGCGTAACGCCTCTCATGGGCCCGCAAGAATTGAAAGAACTGGGCTTTGATCTTATCGTCTGGCCTCTTGCGCCACTTTACTCGATCGCCAAATCGTTAACCGAAGTTTATTCGACATTACGGCGCGATGGTTCGACCACAAAGATACTCGATCAGCTGATGCCGTTCGATGAATTTAACGAAATCGTTGGACTTGAAGAAAAGTATACCTTGGATCAGAAGTACAGGACCTAAAGATCGCCAAAAAGCATGATTTAGTTAGCAGGCCTGGGGACTTTTAAAGACGCATGGGCATTAGCACATAAATATAGCCCTCGTCTCCACCTTTACGAATGATGCTCGGACTAAGCTCATCCTTCAATTCAATCTCGATATCTCCATCACCTCCCAACACCCCAAGCACGTCAATCAAGTAACGCGCATTGAACCCGATGGCCACCGGTTTTCCTTTGTAGTCCGCCTCGATATCTTCAACCGCTTCGCCCAAATCAGGATTATTCGCGGATATCGAAACCCGGTCTTCCTTGAATTCAAGCTTGATTCCTTTATAGCGTTCACTGGACAAGATTGAGACCCGGCGGATGGCTTGTAAGAACTCATTGTGCTCGATTTTCGCGATGTTGGGATTGCCTTCGGAATGACTTTGGTGTAGTCGGGAAAGTCGCCCTCAATGAGCCGCATAAACAGCTCTACCTTGTCTTTGATAGCCAATCCCATGTTTTCCTTAAACCCACCGAGAACGACCCCATCTTCGCCACTTTCAAGGAGCTTTTGAGCTCAGCCAGTCCCTTGCGAGGCAAGATCACCCCTTTGGAAAGCCCTAGTGAACTTAAGTTGCGCTCATCGAAAGCTAGACGATGGCCATCCGTCGCTACCATCCTTACTTTCCCTTTCTCGCTCTCTTCAATAAACACACCGTTTAGACTGTAACGAGTCTCGCGTCGGTTGAGACCGAAAAATGGTTCGCTCTATCATCTCCCGAATAGTGGATGCGGGAATCGTCGATAGTCCCTTGCTGTCGAACTTTGGAAATTGTGGAAACTCCCGCATTCCATTCCAACAATCTTAAATATCGACTTGCCGCTCCTGATCTCCACCCATTCATTTTCCAGTCGTCTTAACTGTACTTGTTCGTCCGGCACCTCCCGAATAATCTCATACAATTTCTTTGCGTTGACCGTAATTGTCCCTTCTTTTGCAACTTCACCATCGACTCGGCCTCTGACGCCTACTTCCAGATCTGTGGCGGTAACGCGGATATCGTTTTTTAGGATTCTATAAGTACATTTGCCAAGATAGGGCATTGTATTTCGACGCTCAACAATACTTTGCGTCCAATAAAGCGTGGCGAGAAGATCTCCCCGCTTAGCTTTAATTTCCATACTTCCTCCTATCGATATCTATATAGTATAAAGTAATTAAGGAGTATTAGTAGAGGCTGTGGACAAAAGGAAAACCTGGATATTCCGCTGAAATTTCAACGGTCTTACCTGTGGCTTAAGCGGGTGCTTTTTCCCGCTATTGGGATCGACGCCGTTAATGCCGCTCTAGCGGCTGTGTTGCCCACATAGAATGCCATAAATAACCACAGGATATCCACAACTATTTCTTGACGTTTAGGTTTCTTTCGAGTTTCTCGATGGTCGTTTGCATGTAGGGGTCTTCTTTGATCTTCTTCTCGATGGTTTTTGAGGCGTGGATTACGGTGGAATGGTCACGGCCGCCGAATTTGTCGCCGATTGCCGGGAAAGACGTCTCGGTGTATTTGCGGCATAGATACATTGCCACTTGCCTGGGGAATGCAATGTTTTTGGTGCGCCTTTTTGCCTTCAAGTCGCCTATTTTTAGGTTGTAGTAGTCACAAATCGTTTTTTGAATGCCCTCGACGGTGATTTCCCTTTGTGCTCCCTTGAGCGTTTTTTGTAGGACCCTCTTTGCAAGTTCCACTGTAATCGTCGATTTTGTTAACGAAGCAAAGGCACCTAAGCGAGTAAGAGAACCTTCCAATTCCCTGACGTTAGAGTCGATATTTGCGGCTAAAAAATTGCAACCTCGTGGGGCAACTGAACAGTTTCGGTCTCAGCCTTTTTCTGCAGGATCGCGACTCTCGTTTCCATATCCGGAGGCTGAATGTCCGCTATCAGTCCCCATTCAAAACGATTGCGCAGTCGATCCTCTAACCCTGGAATTTCTTTCGAAACTTATCCGATGTGATGACGATCTGCTTGTGTGATTCATAGAGAGAGTTGAAGGTACGAAAGAACTCTTCCTGGGTTCTCTCTTTCCGGCAATAAACTGAACATCGTCTAATATAAGGAGATCGACATTTCTGAACTTCGTCTTGAACTCATCCATCTTGTCTCTTCTGAGCGAGCCAATAAGCTCGTTCATGAAGGACTCGGAACTCAGATAAACAACCTTCATGCTTGGGCGTCTGGCACTTGCCCGGTGACCAATGGCGTTGACCAGGTGAGTTTTTCCCAACCCGACTCCACCATAGATAAAAAGCGGGTTATAGTGCTCGCCCGGTTGGTTGGCTACTGCCATCGAAGCAGCGTGAGCAAATTGGTTGCTTGCGCCGATAACGAAATTATCAAACGTGTACTTGGCAATGAGGTTATTGTTGGCGCGCTGGGGCCTGTCATGCTCTCGGTCGATCTTTCTTTCGCCTCTCACTGACAAATCTTTGGTTTGCAAGTTCTCGCTGACGGTCAAGCAAACCTTTACTTCGTGACACGCAATCGATCCCAGTACTTGCTCGATGGATCCCACAAAATGATCCAATTAGCCAATCCCGAAAGAACTTGTTTGGAACATCAAGCCGTATCTCATTACCCTTTGTTCATTAAAACGAATCGGCTTGATCCAAGTTTCAAAATTTTGCTTGCCGAGCTGCTCTCTAAGTTCCGTGAGCGCCCCTTGCCACAAAGCATCCATGTCAAACACCAATTAACTCGTTGGCCCGTTGATGAACAAATCCGCTAGTGAAGACTTACAAACAACCTTATCCACAGCTGTGGATAACTCAAAAACATGCGTAAAATTCATCGCTTAACGCAAATCAACCACGCTCACATCAACAAAAACTACGCTACTAGTCTGTGTTGCCAAGAACGACTTCCCGCAATTCTAGTATGAACAAGTAAGGTAAAAATTTTTGGAACATCGGCTGCGTGCGAGTGCAATAAAAATTTATCGCGCGAGATTCAGAAGGAATTTTCATAATCCTTTTCAGATTTGTTTGCAAGAAAAAGTTTAAGAAAATTTTTCTTTGGTTTTTTCCGTTACCTTGACAGTCTACAACCCTGATGTTACGAGAATTTCACCTATGTCGACGAGCAAGTCAACACAACTTTACAGGCGTGCTCTAGAGAAAATTCCTGGTGGTGTTAACAGTCCGGTGCGAGCGTGGAAAGCTGTCGGCGGCGCGCCGAAATTTGTTCGCTGCGGGAGAGGATCACATATTATTGACGCTGACGAAAAGCAGTACATCGATTTTGTCGGTTCCTGGGGACCATTGATTTTGGGACATGCGAACGGAAACATTTTACGCTGCCTCAAGCAAGTTGGTGAAAGAGGAACCACTTTCGGCGCGCCCACGGAAAGTGAGGTCAAACTCGCGGAAACCGTCTGTCGTCTCGTTCCATCCATCCAAAAGATACGGTTGGTGAACTCAGGTACCGAAGCAACGATGAGCACCCCACGCTTGGCGCGGGCCTACACGAAGCGGACGAAGATCGTTAAGTTCGATGGCTGCTACCACGGTCATGCTGATGGGCTATTGGTCAAAGCCGGATCAGGGGTCGCGACGCTTGGCTTGCCCGATAGCCCTGGGGTTCCGCCAGGATTCGCGAGGGAAACCCTCGTTGCGACATTCAATGATGTTGGTTCTGGTCGAGAGACTTTTCAATCGGCACGGAAAGAGTATTGCTGCGGTGATTGTTGAACCGGTCTGTGGAAACATGGGGGTGATTCCTCCCGCGCCGATATTTCTCAGTTCCTTGCGAAGAATTACTCGCAATCACGGCGCATTATTGATATTCGATGAAGTGATTACGGGTTTTCGTGTGGCGCTCGGTGGCGCTCAAGAGATTTACGGAATTCAGTCCGATCTGACCTGTTTGGGAAAAATTTTAGGTGGAGGGCTTCCATTGGCCGCTTTTGGCGGTAGACGGGAGATCATGGATCTGCTTGCTCCGAGGGGCCGGTTTACCGCCGGACGCTTTCAGGTAACCCGCTTGCGGTGGCCGCAGGGTTGACGACATTGGAATTGCTTTCGCGTCCGGGAATCTACAAAGCTTTGGAGGCCCGGGGGAAAACATTACAAGAGGGGTTCGAAGAGGTGCTTGGAAAATACCATATGCGCGCCACGATTAACCGGATCGGCTCCATGATGACGCTTTTCTTTGGCGTCGAGAAGGTTCGGAATGCCGCCGAAGCCAGGGAGTGTGACCGCGAGGTATTCGCGAGATTTTTTCACGGCATGTTGAAGCGGGGAATCTACATGCCGCCGGCGCCTTTCGAGGCGGTCTTCCTATCGCTTGCTCATACGGCGGCGGATTTAGCCAAGACCATCGCGGCTTTTGATCAATGGGTCGCTGTGGAAACCTAAGTTGACCCTCTACAACCTTCATGATAGGAAACTATGCCAGTGGGGAAAGTTGGGGGCCGGCCTGATCGCCAGCAAGAGAGCCAAACTCCGTTCCTACGACGAGCAAGCTTATATCTCGGTGTCGCTTTTGAATTTCCTGGAACCATACTGGGCGGCCTGCTAGTAGGATACCTGTTGGACAACTACTTCGGTACGTCTCCTTGGTTATTGATAACGATTACTTTACTGGCTTTTGCAGGAGCCTTCGTGAGATTGGTGCACTGGTTTAAGTATTTTGCGAGGGAACGGGATGGAAGCCGCGGCAAAAAGACGATACTCCGCATTGAGTTATGGCATGTGGTCATGCTTTCAGCACTGCTGGTAACCCTCGCTCCTGGGAAGTTCATTGAACCAGAAGGACTACTCATCGGGGGCCTGTTCATGGGCATCAACTTCCTTCTATTGAGTTATGGCGTTGCCTGGGTGTTAATGCCTTTGGCTGGCAAAGGAAGAGTCAAAGCGGGTGTCGGGTTGTTAATACTCAAGATCGCCATCTTTCTAGTTTTGTTGGCCACGCTCTTCTTCCGGGTCCAAGTGGATGCGCTATCTTTTGCCTTGGGGTTTTCGACTTTGCTTTTGGCAATCCTCGTGGAAACCGTAAGAACGAGAATCGGATTGGGGACATAGTCGATGGAGCATGGGTTTACTTGGTACTATCTGCTGCCACATGAGTTGCAGGCACTCCTCCCAGAGCACACGTTTTTTGCTCTGATAGCGGCATTGCTGGTTTTTGTCTTTGCTTTGCGCGCGCGCGAGCTAGCGCGGGCAGAGGATCCGACGGTACCCGAGGAAAAGCTGGGCGCACGCAACTTACCGAGTTGCTGCTTGAGTACGTTATCGTACGTCAAAGCGACGCCATCATCGGAAAAGCTGGGCGCAAGTATGTGCCTTATTTTGCGAGTTTTTTCTTCTTCATTCTTTTTAGCAATCTGATGGGGCTTTTACCCGGTTTTGCGTCGCCAACAGGTAACCTCAACACGACTCTGGGCCTGGCGCTGGTGTCTTTCGTTGGCTATAACGTCATCGGCGTGCGCGAGCAGGGAATGGCCTATTTCAAGCAGTTCATAGGGCCTATGACCTATCTCCCGGGAAAGGGATTCCTCTCAAAGCTGGCATTTGTGCCGGTTCTGCTTATTTCAGTTATATTTTTTTTAGTCTTGGAGTTGTTCTCTAACGGATTTAGGCCGGTCTCGCTCTCTTTGCGTCTGTTTGGCAACATCATGGGAGACCACGAGGTCATTGGTGCTTTCACTGGGCTTACGAAACTTATAATACCGGTTGCCTTTTACGTGATGGGAGCTCTGGTATCGGTAATACAAGCTTTTGTGTTTATGGTCTTGAGCATGATCTACGTCGCCTTGGCTGTCGTCGGCCACGGACACGAGGAAGAACATGGACATGAACCCCATCAGTCACATCATTAAGCGATAGGCCACTCGGAGAGGATGATGACAGAGGAGTGGTAGGCCAGATTCGCTGGAAAGGAGGAAAGGAAATGAGGAAACTGCTTGTATTACTGGGCGGACTTTTCGTTACCCTGACGAGCTCGGGTGTAGCGTTGGCCGCTGCCGAGAGCGTTGCCGCGGGCGATTCCCAGATGAAAGCCGCGGTTGGGATTGCTGCGGGCTTGGCAGTCGCGGTCGCTGCCTTTGGCGCGGGTTTAGGCCAGGGGCGAGTTGGCGCCGCCGCGATGGAAAGCATCGGCCGGAATCCCAATGCTGCCGATAAGCTGTTTTTGCCGTTGGTGCTGACCCTCGCGCTGCTGGAAGCTTTAGCGCTCTATGGCTTCGTTATCGCGATCATCTTGAGCGGTAAGATCTGATATCGCGATTGGGACGTGAAACGAAAGGGCGGGAAACCCCGCCCTTTTTATTTAGGGAGGAAGATCAACTCCATAAAGATGAACTTGGGTATAGCGCAGCAACTCATCCAACGTGTGAAGTTTGTAACGGTTTTAAGTAATAAATGTCCTTGATCCCAGTGTTGACCAGCACCTTCAGGCAATGAATACACGGGGTATGCGTAATATAGATAGCCGCATCTTTGATGCTTGAGCCGTTCTTTGCGGCTTGAGCAATGGCATTCATCTCCGCGTGGATGGTTCTGAAGCAGTTCTCCTCGGTCTCCCCGTTGGGAGTTTTGGATTGATAGATGAGACAACCAACGTCTGTGCAGTGAGGCATACCAGCCGGCGCGCCATTGTAGCCGGTGGCGAGGATATTCTTATCCCGGACGATAATTGCCCCGACCTTGGCGCGTGCACAGGTGGAACGCTCCGCCACCTGCTGCGTTATGGTCATAAAATACTGATCCCAGGTTAATCGATCGCTCATGAATGACCTCCGTTTGGAGCTCCAACGTTCTTACGGAACCCAGGTGACCTGGACTTTGTCGCCGATGATCGCACCGCTACGTTTCTGTGCACTCCCCTTGTAACTGGCAATCTCCAGTACTCCCCAGCTGTTGATTAACGCAACGTACTTGCCTTGTTCAACCGCGGCGTAATTTGTCGCTAGGCCGAGAATTGAGAGATTGCGAAGCGTAATTCTGGGGTCGTGTCGAGGTAGCTCTTTTAGAACATCAGCGCCGATATTCGTAAACAGATTACCGGAAACCGTCGATGTATACAATCTCGCCTCTTATAGTCGTCTCAGTTTTGAGAACCGTGGGCCAGATCAGTTTAGTGAAATCGTCTGTGGGTTCGCCAAAAGCCTCTGGCGCAATGCCGCGTGAAAGGTAGGCAGCCGTTGGGGCGAAGATATCTCGTCCGTGAAATGTCGCGCTAGTGGGCTGCAGTTGGTAAACTGGATTCGATAGATGAACGATGCGTGTAGGCCTCTTTGCTTCCATGACCAGACTCAACACTCCATTGTCTGGTCCTATAAAATAGCTTTCATCGAGCTCCACAAGCAAAGGCCGGCGCGCACTGCCCACCCCCGGTCCACCACCACGACATGGATTGTCCCGCGTGGAAAGTATTGTGCCGACTGGCGTAGGACCAGAGCGGCAGCCATGATGTTCTGTGCAGGTATACCGTGACTCAGGTCCACTATTCGAGCCTGCGGATCAATTCCACAAATGACGCCTTTCATGATCCCCACAAAAGGGTCTGTGTAGCCGAAATCGGTGGTGAGCGTTATGAGCATCGCATAACCCGTGAGAGGTGAAATGAATCTAACGGAAACGAAAGTACAGGTAAAGGTTAGACCCCTTTCACGTTTCCGGGGAAAGTTATAAAAAGGATTTGCCCATGAGCAATTTCCAGCTGGGTTTGTGGCTGGAGCGCTCAAGCCCAGTTTAGCTGGCTATAGTTATGTTTTCCGCTATTGAAACCGCTTCACTGAGGTGTGTCGGATCGGTGGTTCCCAAAATGAGCGCATCGATAAATTGCTGGCGAAGTATAAACTCGATGGCGGGGCGCGCTTCAAGATAACCGCTGGAGAGCCCTTTGATGGCGAGGACGCCAAGACCAGCTTCGTGCGCTTGTCGCAGGGCTTCCGCTAGACCTTGATCTTTCTGGCTAAACGGAGCTTCATGACCAGATCAAGTGTTCGACAGGCTTCGTCGATTCCATCCTGCGTCTTGGCGGAGATACCTATTGCTCTTGTCTTCCGCTTTGTTTCAGACGGCCGAGCGCTTCCAGCGCGTCAGTCTGGGTTAGAATTTCAATGTCCCGCCCGTCGGAGTGTAACAAAAGGATGTCGACATGATCGACATGGAGATGCCTGAGACTTGCCTCTAGTGAAGCCGTGATCGCGCCTTTGGAAAAATCGTATATGGAATGGCCGTTGCTGTATTGTTCACCGCATTTGGTGCTCAGGACGAAACGGTCGCGGTGGCTCCCGACGAAAGCTCCCAGTCGCGCCTCACTCGCACCATAGGCTGGCGCAGTGTCGATTAAATTCACCCCTGATATTAACGCACTATCGAGCAGCTCGCCGATCTGTTTGTCCGAGGGGAGCGCAAAAGCTTTGGGATACTTCACATCGGTGTTTCTCCCCAGTTTGGTTGTTCCAAGACCGATGCGGCTTACGATCAATCCCGTTTGGCCTAGCGAGCGGGAAACCATTCGACCTCCTCCCAGGGATATCGCGCCACAGGGGGCGTCGGCCAGGGTACCAATGGCTCCTGGTAATCCCCGGGTTGCTTGAGTTCCGCGTTTACCAAGGCGAAAATCTCTTCCGCCAGAATCGGCACCATTGAGAGCTTGGTGGGCCAGCCAACAACTATTCCGGGAGCGACACCCGAGACGTGAACACCACTTGGGCGCTTTTGTTCCGCAGTTCTTGCTTCTGCCCGAGTAGCCGGATAAATGGCGATCTCGACGCCCGAGAAATCCAGCCCGGGTAGGCAACGCCGGAGCTCTTTCATGGCTGCTTGTCGTCCGTTTTCCAAATTTTCCTGATGCGCCAGGTGTTCCGCAATTTCGCCGCCGACCTGCCAGATGCCCTGAGTCGGCGTCGTAATTGTAAGCTGCGTCTTTCCGTGCATGATACAGTGGCCGAACAGCACCGGTAGGGCTGTGCCCCTGATTAGTACCATTTTAAGCGGCCGACGCTGCATGAGGTCGCCACGGACTCCGGCCCGTCGCATGAGTTCGGCGTTGCTCTCGCCTGCCGCGAACACGATCGAGCGCGGCTGAAAAAGCGCGTCAGCGATGTACACCTGTCCGCCAGCGAATTGCAGGTCAGAGACATCATAAGAGAAGATCCACTTGCGATGAGGGCGCGCCAGCGCGTCAAGAAGTGAGCCTGTTGCAACAACCGGCTCCGCCAGCGCATAGACAGCAAGGGCCGAACCTCGCAACGCCTCCGGCCACATTGAGTCCGGAAGTTCTTGGGGCGGTGTTGAAAGTAATCCACCCTTTGCAAGTAGCGGCATGAGTCCCCAAGACAGCGCACGCGCTGCCATTGACCCTGACGGCAGCCAAAGGTGGCATCGGCCTGAAAGAACCTGCGCTGCGCGCAGGTCCGGTTCTATTTCTCCGGCCAGACTTCGCCGCCAGCGCTCCGGCATTGCCTTGGTAGACCGCACGGCTGTGAAATCACGGACTCCACGCAGCGCATATTTTCCTCCCCGTGGATGATTCCCTGTGCCTGAATCGTCTGGCCGCAGCCGAGAGCCGTCGATTCCAGGAGAATTGCAAGATAGCCTGCGCGGCGAAAGCGGTCTAAACACCAGAGTCCAGCAGCCCCTCCCCCGAAAATGAGAAGATCTAGCCGCATCTGTCAGAGGAGTCGGCGCAGTCGTGAACGGTAGCCGGGAAAAGGATGCGGATACGTGCTCGGAGGCGGCTCTGATAAGGAACTCAGGAGATCATCGACCGTGTTATCCATCCTGTCTACTTCGTCTAGCATACCGTCCGGCAGTTAAACGCTGGTTTTTACGGACGGAGATTGTCCCTTCAGTGTGCTTTCCGCAACCTCCGACAACAGCTGATCCTGCTCATGGTTCAGCGCAAAAACTCGGAATTGGACCACTTTGGACGGGATAAACTCGAAAAGCTCGGCCAGGGACTCTTTGGTAATCTCACCGGTGGAAGGGTCGAAGATGTGAATTTGTTTTTTCCCCATGGCGAACGGATTTTCCGGTCGTGGATCTTGGGTGGCCATGTCTACGCGGAAGATCAGATCTCGCGCAGCCTGCGGCAGTGCTGAGCGAATTCTCTTTTCCCAGTCAGCGTCTTGTATCAAAGCCACTCCATAGCGAAGCTCGTTGAGAGACAAGGTCCGATCGTACGCCATCTTCCATTTGACTTCGCGGTGGAGGACGGTTTCCCATTCCTTGGCTAATGCCGCGAGTTCGCCCTTGTTTCGGCGCCAGCGGGAAACTTCTTCGAGCAATGACCAGTCCGTCAGATAGAGATACTCGTCCATATGCTCCGCAGGGTTGCCTGGGAAGAGAACACGCATGGTTTCGGGAAAAATCTCTCTTAAATGTAGATCGATGGCCCGCGTGGTGCGGTGGTAATAAACATTGGTGTAGAGATAGAGGCGAGTGTTTAGAAACATCGTCAGTGCGCTATTGCCCGCCTTGTGTAAGGTGAGGCCTTTGGGCGAGAAAAACGTGTAATGGATGAGGCGTGCACGATCTACAGGGCCGACGGCGACCCCGCACATGTAGGAGTCTCGCGATACGTAATCCAGATTGTCGAAGGTAAAGATGCCGCTCGTGAGGAGGCTCCAGAAACCTTACCCATTTCGGTTTGCCATGGTCTTCCTTGCCATCTTTCTTAATCGGGAACGCGATATCTTCAGGTCGCAGCTCCTCGCCTGGATCGAACGGGCCACTGGGACTGCGTCGTAACTGCCTAATAATCTCACCCAGATGGTTTTGGATGATGATCTGTCCGAGATCCTCGTGGGTTAAGTCGTATGCGTAGAGGAAATTGTCATCGAAAAAATGGCCGAAGGGTCCATGTCCCAGGTCGTGCAGAAGGCCTGTAACTCGCATGTATTCTTCAATAAAGGGAGCCGACGGACAATCGTCGCCAAGCACTTTCTTTAGAGAAGGATAAAGATGTTTTGCGAATTCTCCCGCCATGTGCATGGCACCAAGAGAGTGCTGAAAGCGGCTATGTTCAGCAGAGGGATAGACCCAACGGGCGCTTTGCAATTGATAAATGTAACGCAATCGCTGCACCCACGGGGAGTCGATAAGCGCTTTTTCGGTTACTTCGGATTTGTCCAGCGGTACGGTGAATTGAATGTAACGGTGGATGGGGTCCGCGATCAGCGCAGTTCCCTCGTATTCGGTGTCGGTGAGCTGCGTCATGAGTTTGTCAGATTTCAAAGATCAACTGTGCGGTCCACTGATCACCGGTCTTTTGCATTCGGCTTTGGTGGTAAGCTATACCAAGAATTTCTTGATTGATCTCGTGGCGATCGGGATCGATCTTCTCGCCGCATACTTCCGCTTTCACCAGCGTATCTTTTGCCTCCCGGATGTGGAATTCCTTGAGCAAATAGCCGCTTCCCTGATAGAGATAGAGTAGCTCGCGCATCCAATTGACCATGAGGTCCTCCCGGTCCGCTCCCTCTACCTCAAGAGGCACACGATCCCTTATATCAACTTTCTCGACATCAGTCATGACGTCGAAAAGTGCAAAAGCTGAATTGGCGAAGAGATCGGCTTGAGAGTTGCCCGAGACTCTCACAGCTAGCTCAGATTGCCGAGGCGTTAGACGGTATCTCTTTTGGTTCTCCATCATTCATAAGCCTTTGGAGTAATTGCGGTTCCTTGGTATTGGTTCACTGCATGGGTTGCTAGCAAGCACTGAGGAGATCCTTGATTAGGTTGTAGTCTGATCACGGGGTTGGCGTTGAATTAGCCACGACAGAATGTTTTTCTCAAATATCGGCGGGTCGGGGCGTCCACTTTAGTGCTGGAGAAGACCACGCTCCTCTGTCCGTGTGGAGCAGATAGTCTATTTTCTTTTGGAGTCTTTTCTTCGGTACTTTTCTAAGTCTCGGGTTCGCGGCGTATGCACTAAACCTATTTATATCCGGTTTATGAGGCTCGCTGCAAATCCCGCTCCAAAGCCATTATCGATATTGACGACTGTTACGCCAGACGCGCATGAATTCAGCATGGCCAGAAGCGCGGCTAGGCCGTTGAAACTCGCCCCATATCCGACACTGGTCGGTACCGCAATAACCGGTTTGTCGATCAATCCGGCAACAACACTAGGCAACGCCCCTTCCATGCCAGCGATCACAATAACAACCGAGGCCGCATATAACCGCTGTCTGTTGCCTAGGAGACGATGAATTCCGGCCACGCCAACGTCAAAGAGCTTTTCGACTCGGTTGCCCATCATAGCAGCCGTTAGCGCGGCTTCTTCAGCGACGGGTATATCGGAAGTCCCGGCGCAAACCACCAACACTGTACCTTTTCCGGTAATCTTTATCGGCTTGCCGACCCAGGTCACGGCATGCGCCACGGCATGATATTTGAGCCCGGAGACCAGCTTTTTGACCAGCGCCATTTTCTCGGCTGACAACCGGGTCACAAGTACGTTTGCCTTTCGACGGCGCAGAGCACGTACAATGGCTGCGATCTCTTTCGGCTCTTTCCCTTGTCCCATGATGACTTCGGGAAAACCCTGACGTAGGGCGCGATGATGGTCGACCTTAGCAAATCCCAGGTCTTCGAAAGGGAGATGGCGCAAGCGCGCCAACGCCTGCGATACGGTAACTTTTCCCCGCCGAACTTCTGTTAGAAGTTTTACAACACCTTCCGAGTCCATTAGATCTTTGTCTTAATCACACGGCGCAATTATAAATATTCTTAGGCCCAGGAGCTATCGCGTTTAAAGTGGTCGTGGCCCCGAGCACGGAAAGAAATGCGCTGACCCTTACGGTCCAAGACAGTCATCCCGTCGCGCGCCGGGACACAGGTACCGATGCGGGTAATCGGAACATTAAAGTGCCCTTGAAGCTTTTCGATTCGCGACCGGTCACGCCGCCGGGCACAAAAGACAAGTTCGTAGTCTTCCCCGCCAGCGAGGGCATGGCCTGTCCCACCATGTCCAGCCAGAGAGCGGTACGCTGCTGAGAGCGGTAGCTTCTCTTCTGCAAGGACAGCTCCGGTGCGGCTGGCTTTGCAGATGTGGTCTAAGTCCTGGAGCAGCCCATCACTGACATCGATCATGGCGCGCGCGAGTTTCTCTCTCGCCAATGTAGCTCCAGCTTGGACCCTGGGAGTCGGAAAATGATGTCGCGATAGAAGAAACTTTGCCGCGGGTTGTGTGAGCTTGGGCGACTTTTGTTTGAGCAGCTTCAACCCCAGAGCCGAGTCGCCCAGTGTGCCGGTGACATAGATGTCGTCCCCGACTTGTGCGCCGCCACGCGTGATCCGGAGGATACGGCGCATCGCCGACCAAGCAGGCTGAGATAAACAAAGACTTCGCGACGCTGGTATCTCCTCCCACCAAAGAGACGCCGCTTTTCAAAGCCAGAGAACGAATGCCCCGATAGAATTCCTCCACATCCTCACTCTCAAAGGTGACAGGAATTCCAAGAGAGAGAAGCAGATAAGCGGGTGTTCCACCCATCGCCGCTATGTCACTCATATTGACCGCGAGAGTCTTATGACCGAGCGCGTAGAGGGATGTCCACTTAAGATCGAAATGGACACCCTCGATCAGAAGATCTGCTGTCAACAGACATGAACCGGACCTCATCTGGACCCAGGCCGCATCATCGCCAATGCCCAGGTTTACGCCGCGGCCCTGAGCCGTTGTACGCCGCACGCGTTCGATCAAACCAAACTCGCCTAAGCGACTGAGTTTCATTGAGGGATGGCCGCTACACTTGACTGTTCAACCAGGTAAACTCCATCGCAGTTCAGTCAAAGCAGATGCACGGCAAGTTTTGGCCCTAGGAGTTGGTGGTTATATTAGGGTCGGAGTGGAATGGATCGTTCTCGCTGACTTTTGCGTAGCAATTTTTCACTGCGCTTCCATAGCCTTCCCTTGGTTCTCCTGCGCGGCATCTTGGAAGCTACCGTATGCGGGGCGCGACGCGCCCATTGTGTCCTGCCAGCAAAGCAATTTTCAGGACGTCAGACATGTTCTTAACGACGATCCATCGAAGCTTGCGGCGAAGAGACTTGGGAACCTCATCAAGATCCTTTTCGTTCCTTTCTGGAATGACAATGATCTTAATGCCTGCCCGAAAGGCGGCCAAGGATTTTTCCTTTAGTCCGCCAATGGGCAGCACTCTGCCGCGTAGCGTAATCTCCCCGGTCATCGCCACGTCGCGACTGACGGGCCGCTTCGTCAGAGCGGAAATCAGAGCCGTCGCTACGGTGATTCCGGCTGAGGGTCCGTCCTTAGGAATGGCTCCCGCGGGGACATGGATGTGGATATCGAGCTTCTGATAAAAATCTTCTTCGATGCCTAACTTGCGCGCGTGAGCGCGAGCGTAACTCACCGCTGCTTGAGCGGACTCTTTCATGACGTCGCCCAGCTGACCTGTCAAGGTCAAGTTTCCCCGTCCCTTTGACAGCGAAGCTTCGATAAAGAGCAGCTCACCACCAGCGCTCGTCCAGGCCAGTCCGGTAGCGACGCCGATTTCATGGTGTTCCTGCTCAGTTTCCGGTAGAAATTTCGACGCGCCCAAAAATGAGTGAAGGTTGGCACGGGTGATACGCGTGAGGTCTTTTTCCCCTCCGCAATCTTACGTGCGACCTTGCGGCAAATAGAGGCGATCTCTCGCTCGAGGTTCCTTAAGCCGGCCTCTTTGGTGTACTCAGCAATAATGCGCAATACGGCGTCATCGGAGAACTCGAGATATTTGGTTGAGATACCGTTGTCGTCGAGTTGTCTTGGAATCAAGTATTTGCGGGCAATCTCCAGTTTCTCTTCGTTGGTGTAACCCGAGAGCTGGATGACCTCCATCCGATCCGCTAGCGCCGGCGGAATCGGGTCCAGCATGTTTGCGGTGCATATGAAGAGGACATTAGAAAGGTCGAACGGCAAATTCAGGTAATGATCGCTGAAGGCATGGTTTTGCTCGGGGTCTAACACCTCAAGCAACGCCGCCGAAGGATCGCCACGGAAGTCGGCTCCGACTTTATCGATTTCATCCATCATGAACACCGGATTGTTCGACCTCGCTTGTTTAATTCCCTGAACGACACGACCCGGCAAAGCACCGACATAGGTTCGCCGATGGCCACGAATCTCCGCCTCATCGCGAACACCGCCTAGTGATACGCGGACGAAGTTTCTCCCCAGGGCACGGGCGACGGATCTTCCCAGAGAAGTTTTTCCGACGCCAGGGGGACCGACAAAGCAGAGAATCGGGCCTTTGATCTTCCGTCTCAGCTTGTTGACCGCGAGGTATTCCAAAATCCGTTCTTTGATCTTCTCCAGGTTGTAGTGATCTTCATCGAGGACCTGTTTTGCTTTTTGATATTCAGATTGTCTTTGGTTCTTTTGCTCCATGGCAGGTCCACCAGCCAGTCAAGGTAGGTGCGCACTAGGGATGCTTCAGAAGATTCTGGGTGCATCTGCTCCTAATCGCTTGAGTTGCTTGTCTGCCTCCCGTTTCACGTCCACGGGCATCTTGGCTTTATCGAGCTGCTTCTTAAGCTCGTTAATTTCCTCCGGTGCGCTCATCGCCTTCACCCAATTCCTGCTGGATCTGCTTTAGCTGCTCGCGCAGGAAGTAATCTCTTTGGGTCTTGCTCATCTCCTCCTTGGCTTGATTTTGGATCCGGGCCTGCATCGTCGACAGCTCTAGCTCGCGGCTAAGGAGTTCGTTGACCTTTTTAGGCGTTCAATGGGATCAAAAATCTCGAGAATCGCCTGGCTCTCTTCAATCTTGAGACGTAGGTTTGATGCCACCAGGTCCGCCAGCACACCCGGATCACTGATATTGTCGGTAACCATGACAATCTCAGGCGGAAGATTTTTGAGATTAAGGATCTGTTCGATCTTTTCCTTAGCGGTACGCATCAAGGCTTCGACCTCGATGGGGACCTCCGGCAGCGTTGGTTCAATGACCTTGCGTATTTTAACTTCGAAGAAGGGTCGCTCGCGCACGTAGGTGTCGACTTCTCCCTTTGATAAACCTTGGACAAGAATCTTGACTCGGCCATCCGCAAGTTTGAGCATGCGCATGATCGAAGCGATGGTTCCGACGCGATTGATGTCCGACGGACTCGGGGCCTCTTCGGCGGAATTTTTGCGCCACCAAGAAAATGAGTCGATCACGAGAAAGAGACTCTTCAACGGCGCGGATCGAGACGTCGCGGCCGACGAACAGCGGCAACATCATGTAAGGGTAAATGACGATGTCTCGAATCGGTAAGAGAGGCAGTACATCAGGAATCTCGACTTGCGATCCTTTGCTCTCTTGACCTTCACTTTTCCATTCAGCTTCACTCATGGGCTTGATCACCTTAATCACACTGGGATTAGAGGTCAACTAAAATCTTACGGGCCGACGTGTCTTTGTGCAGTGGTTGGAGGCAAATAAGAGCGGGACACGGACGTTCCTGGGACTCGCGGGTCTAGCCGAATAATTCTTTAACCTTATCAAAGAAGCCTTTCGAGAGAGGATTGACTTCCTCTCCACCGCTTACAGCAAATTCTTTCAGAAGCTCTTTCTGGCGTGGCGTCATGTGCGTCGGGGTCTCCACGACTACCCTTACGTGCTGGTCGCCCTGCTCATATCCTTGAACGTCCTTCACGCCTTTACCCTTCATGCGGAAGAGTTTGCCGGATTGCGTCCCGGCGGGAATTTTCATTTTCACCTTACCGTCCAAAGTCGGCACGTCGATTTCTGCGCCCAAGGGCCGCTTGGACGAAACTTATAGGAACGTCGCAAACAATGTCCAGGTTGTCCCGCACGAAGATCGGGTGAGATTCCACCTGGATGACGACGTAAAGATCTCCCGGAGCGCCACCGGTGGGCGCACTTTCCCCTTCATTTCTCAGTTTGAGCCGTGACCCGGTATCCACACCGGCGGGGATCTTGATGCTGAGGGTGTGTAACTTTCGTACGCGACCTGTGCCGCCACAAGGTGTACAAGGATCTTTAATGATGGTGCCGTGGCCTTGACATTGGTTGCAGGTCCTCGAAACGCTGAAAAAACCTTGTTGAAAGCTTACTTGTCCTCTGCCCCGACAAGTCGGACAAGTCTGCGGCGCGGTTCCGGGTTTAGCACCGTTGCCATGACAGGTTTCGCACGGACCTTGTCTCGGTATCTTGATTTTCTTTTCGGTCCCAGAGACGGCTTCCTCAAAAGTCAAGGTTAGGTTATAGCGAAGATCTTCTCCGCGAGTGCGACTTCGGCGGCGGCTGTTGCCGCCAAAGAACTCGCCAAAGATGTCACCGAAGACATCTTCGAAACCCGCAGTGAAGTCGAATCCGCCGGAAAACGGACCGCCATCACCGAAAGCTGCGTGACCGAACTGGTCGTATTGCGCGCGCTTTTGTGGTTCGGAGAGAACCTGGTAGGCCTCGGAAACTTCCTTGAATTTCTCCTCCGCTTGTTTGTCACCCGGGTTGCGGTCCGGGTGATACTTGAGCGCAAGTTTCCGGTAAGCTTTCTTGATCTCGTCCTCGCTGGAGTTGCGGTTCACACCGAGCAAATCGTAATACTCTTTCTTTTCGCTCAAGTCGGGACCTCAATAGAAAAAATCTGCATACGTCAGAAAGCCCCTCTCCTCAATCAAAAGTAGGAGCAGGGGCTTTCTTTCGTCACGAAGATCAGTCACTGCGTTACTTTAGGAAATCTAGTCTAATCCTTAACCTCCTCGAAGTCCGCATCGACGACATCGTCTTTCTTTTTCTTGCCATCACTCGTCGGTTGTTCCTTCGCGTCTCCCGAAGCCTCCTGCCCCGGTTGTTGTCGCGAAGCCTTAGCATACATAGCTTCCGCCAGTTTATGAGAAGACTGACTCAGTTGCTCGGCAGCAGTGCGCATCGCTTGGGCATCTTGTCCTTCCAGGGTCTCCTTGGCCTTTTAAGCGCATTCTCGATATTTTCTTTTACGCCGGCATCCAAGTCGTTTCCGTAGTCCTTGAGCGACTTCTCTGTCGAATAAATGAGAGAATCAAGTTGATTGCGTGCCTCGACCGTCTCTTTGTGTTTCTTGTCTTCGGCGGCATGGGCTTCAGCATCTTTGACCATTTGTTTGATCTCGTCTTCGCTGAGACCGCTTGACGCCGTAATTTTGATGGACTGCTCTTTACCAGTACCGAGATCTTTGGCCGCGACGTGAACGATACCGTTGGCATCGATGTCGAAAGTCACTTCAACCTGCGGGACGCCGCGTGGCGCTACCGGAATCCCAACCAGATCGAATTGCCCCAAAAGCTTGTTATTGGCCGCCATCTCCCGCTCTCCTTGGAATACGCGAATGGACACGGCAGTCTGGTTATCTTGGGCCGTGGAGAAGATTTGGCTCTTCTTCGTCGGTATAGTGGTGTTGCGCTCGATCAATTTTGTAAATACGCCGCCAAGGGTCTCGATCCCCAGTGAGAGGGGCGTAACATCGAGAAGCAACACATCTTTGACCTCACCCTTCAGAACGGCGGCCTGGATGGCGGCACCTACGGCGACAACCTCATCCGGATTGACACCTTTGTGGGGATCTTTGCCAAAGATTTTCTTGACTCGTTCTTGGACAGCGGGCATGCGAGTCATACCACCCACCAAAATAACTTCATTGATATCGCTGGGGAGAGCCCCGCATCCTTAAGGGCTTGTCGGCAGGGGCCTTCGGTCCGATCGATCAAATCTGCACATAGCGCCTCAAGCTTAGAGCGTGTCAATTTCATGTTGAGGTGCTTCGGTCCTTGCTGATCCGCCGTGATAAACGGCAAGTTGATGTCCGTCTCCATCGAAGAAGAGAGCTCGCATTTCGCTTTTTCCGCCGCTTCTTTCAAGCGCTGCAGCGCCATTCGATCTTTGCGCAGATCAATCCCTTGATCTTTTTGAATTCATCCGCGAGGTAATCGATGATTCTCTGGTCAAAGTCTTCACCGCCCAGAAAAGTGTCCCCGTTTGTTGCCTTAACTTCAAAGACGCCGTCGCCCAATTCCAATATCGATATATCGAATGTCCCGCCACCAAGGTCGAAGACGGCGATCTTTTCGTCTTTCTTCTTGTCCAATCCATACGCGAGAGAAGCGGCTGTAGGTTCATTGATAATGCGCAATACGTTGAGGCCTGCGATGCGTCCGGCATCCTTGGTGGCCTGCCTCTGGCTATCATTGAAAGTAAGCCGGTACGGTAATAACAGCCTCGGTTACCTTTTCACCAAGATAGTCTTCTGCCGTCTGCTTCATCTTTTGCAGGATAAAAGCCGAAATTTCTGCCGGACTATACTGTTTACCCCGGATTTCAACCCATGCATCACCGTTCTCATTGCGTACGACCTTGTATGGTAGTACCTTAGCTGCCTTCTGAACCAGAGGATCGTCGCTACGCCGACCGATCAAGCGCTTTACCGCAAAAATAGTATTCTCCGGGTTGGTGATGGCCTGCCTTCTGGCGATTTGCCCGACCAATCTCTCACCGCTATCGGTAAAAGCGACCACAGATGGGGTTGTGCGACTGCCTTCTGAGTTGGCGAGAACGGTCGGGTCTCCACTCTCCATAATTGCAACGCAGGAGTTGGTTGTCCCGAGGTCAATGCCAATAACTTTTGCCATCTTAGTTACTCCTTAAAATTCTTTGAGAATTTAGATATTTTGATAAAAATCTAATCATCGCCAGGTTCGTTTTCAACCTCGTCGCCGTTGTTTTTTTCCCTTGCGATTTCGGCGCCTTAGCTACGCTTACCAATGCCGGGCGAAGGAGTCTATCCCGAAGCAGATAACCTTTGTGATATTCCTCAACGACCGTATTTGGCTCGTAGGTGCCACTCTCTATTTGGGCCATCGCTTCATGCTTCTCAGGGTCAAATCGTTGGCCAACGGCCGAAATAGGCACGACGCCATGTTTGGCGAAGTATATCGAAGAACCCTCTAAGAACCATCTCGACACCTTCAACAAGGGGCTTACCGTTACCTCCATCTTTCGAATGTGCAACAGCCCGTTCCAGATTGTCTATAACGGGAAGGAGATCTTTGACCAAAGCCTCATTGGCAAAGCGAATCGCTTCCTCCTTTTCGCGATTAGCTCTCTTTCTAAGATTTTCTACTTCTGCGACTTGGCGGAGGTAGCGGTCGTAATTCTCGCTGGCTTCTTTCTTTTTTGTTTCTAGATGTTCGTGTAATTTTACCAGGTCGGCTGGGTGTTGTAACGCGGCAAATTCTGAATTGGTTGCCGAGGGCTCAATTTCATTCACCGCCGTAGGTATCGTCGTTTGTTCATCAATCTTTACTTTTTCGTCGGCCATCGTTTTTCCTCGAATTTTTAAAAAAATGTAATCATGGGGGTTGCATTGTCAAGTTTCATCGTTGTCAAAACCTCTGATATTTTAAATAGTTGTCTGCTTCGATAAAAAGTGATAAATTCTCTTAAGCTTAAAGTCCGAGCATCTTAACTCATGCTTCTCTGCCACGTCACCCCGGCTATAGTGTTGCGCACTTGGCCCTTTGGGGAGTCGGACAAGATTGTATCTTTCCTAACCGAGAGTCATGGGAAACTTACCGGCATTGCCAAGGGGGCGAAGCGCTCACGCAAGCGATTTGTCAATTCTCTAGAGCCTTTTTCTCTGGTTAATCTTCGTTTTCAAGATCGTGCCCACAGTAATTTGGCGTTCATTGTAGCTTCCGGACCTTGCGTTCGGGTTTAAGCATCTACTAACCAGTCTGGAAAAAATTTCGTTTGCTTCTTATCTAGTCGAGATCACAGATGGATTGATTGGGGAACGGGAAGAGAACCGTTTGGTCTTCCGTCACCTGAAGGACGGTCTCACCCATCTTGACGAGCGATCGACATCGCTAACTTTTCTGACCTCTTTCGAGCTCAAGCTCCTGAAATTAGCTGGTTACCAGCCTGTTGCTGGATAGCTGCAGACGTTGCGGTAGAGAGCGTTGGGATCAATGCCCAACGCGCTGGCACTTCAGTCCACGGGATGGCGGAATTCTTTGTGAGTCCTGTTCGCGATTGCGGAAGGAGATTTTTTCGCTTTCCGCAGCGACACTGGAAATTCTGACGAACCTCCAGGAGGAAAAAGGCATGCCGGCAGCCGATGTTTCGCCGCCAACCGGGGTGCTAAAAGAGATTCGTTCCGTCGTGGTTCGTTTCATCGAATTTCACATGGAGCGAGAGATCAAGTCGGCTGTGTTTCTTCGTCAATTCTCTGTGCGCATGAAGTAGTCTTGGGCGAGGTCTTTGCCGCAGAGTAATAGCACTCTGAACAACCGGGATGAGGATCGAGGACCATGCTTAAGAAGAAAAAGACAGTCTATTTTTTCGGTGACGGCAAAGCCGAAGGCCGAGCAGTCATGCGTGAGCTGCTTGGCGGCAAAGGAGCAGGGCTACATGAGATGACACGTATCGGGGTGCCGGTGCCGCCAGGCTTTACCATAACAACTGAAGTGTGCAGCTATTATTATGCGCACCAGCGGCAGTACCCGAAGGGGCTGCAATCTGATGTCCTGGTCGGTCTTGGCAGAATCGAAAAGATCCTCGGACGACGATTTGGCGGCTCCGACAACCCTTTGCTGGTCTCCGTGCGCTCGGGCGCGCGCGGAATCAATGCCCGGCATGATGGACACGGTTCTCAACCTGGGCCTCAACGATAGCACGGTGCAGGGATTAATCCGCCGCACAAAGAATCCGAGGTTTGCGTATGATTCCTATCGTCGCTTTGTGCAGATGTATGCGGATGTCGTGTTGGGACTCAAGCCCAAGGAAAGAACCGAGCGTGATCCGTTTGAAGAGATCTTGGAGCAAAGAAAAAAGACTCGCCTTGTGCGCTTTGATGCTGAGCTCGAGGCACAGGATTTAGAAGATGTAGTAGTTGCATTCAAGGAGCTTGTAAAGTCGCGCACAGGGAAAGAATTCCCTAGTGATCCCCAGGAACAACTTTGGGGTGCGGTAGGGGCTGTTTTTGGTTCATGGAACAACGATCGCGCCCTTGCTTACCGCGAACTTTACCACATTCCGCACACTTGGGGGACGGCTGTCAACGTCCAGGCCATGGTGTTTGGAAATCTTGGGGGAAAAGTGCGCCACAGGCGTGGCTTTCACGCGGAATCCTTCGACTGGAGAAAAGTCATTTTACGGTGAGTTTCTCGTCAACGCTCAGGGAGAGGATGTCGTCGCTGGCATCCGGACACCGAGGCCGATCGCGGAACTGAAAGCGGTGATGTCCCGGCCCTACACAGAACTTCAAAAGGTCTGCAAGATCCTTGAGACACACTACAAGGACATGCAGGATATCGAATTCACGGTGGAGAACAACAAGCTCTGGATGCTGCAGACTCGGAGCGGTAAGAGGACTGGGTTTGCCGCAGTGCGGATCGCGGTGGATATGGTCGAGGAGCGGATCATCAACAAGAAAGAGGCTTTACTGCGAGTTGAGGCTGACCATCTAAATCAGCTTTTACGTCCTATCTTCGACAATAAAGACAAAGAACAGGCAGCCAAGGAGGGACGAATTCTTGCGAAAGGACTGCCGGCTGGACCGGGAGCGGCCACCGGGAAGATTGTTTTCCACGCAGAGGATGCCGTGGCAGGGAAGGAAAGCGGCGAACAGGTCGTGCTGTGCCGAACTGAGACCAGCCCCGATGATATCCGCGGCATGGAGGCAGCACGAGGGAATTCTTACCGCTAGAGGCGGGATGACATCACACGCGGCTTTAGTTGCCCGGCAGATGGGAAAGGTCTGTGTAGCCGGATGTGAGGCATTGTCCATCGATTATACAGCGCACGCATGATGCGCGTTGGGGAGACGGTTTTGCATGAAGGGGATTGGCTCTCGGTTGATGGGAGCACCGGGGAGGTGATCCAGGGAGAAATTCAGACTCGTCCATCTGAGGTGCTTGCAGGTCCTCGTTGAAGGAACGCTGGAGGCCGAAGAAGTCGCGTGGTCTATCAGCAGTATGCCAGGCTTATGAAGTGGGCGGACGAAGTGCGCACGCTTGGCGTGCGTACTAATACCGATCAGCCCGACCAAGCCCGCGTGGCGAAGGCCTTTGGCGCCGAAGGCATCGGTCTCTGCCGTACGGAGCATATGTTTTTTCAAGGCGACAGGATTCAAGCCGTACGCGAGATGATTCTGGCGGACGACGAAGCGGGTAGGCGGCGGGCATTGGCAAAATTACTGCCTATGCAAAAGGAAGACTTCAAAGGTATCCTAGACATTATGGGTGGTCTTCCCGTGACCATCCGTACGCTGGATCCCCCGTTGCACGAATTTCTTCCCCATAGAGATGACGAAATCGTTGAGCTAGCCCAAGTCATGGGCGTCCCGGCTGATCGTCTTCGAGATAAAGTCAAGGTTCTTCAAGAATTCAACCCGATGTTAGGGCATCGGGGCTGCCGTCTGGGGATTTCTTATCCGGAGATTACCGAGATGCAGGCACGGGCAATCTTCGAAGCCGCATGCGAGTTACGCCAAGAGGGAAAGAATCCGTTCCCCGAGGTTATGATACCTTTGGTGGGCTCCCGTGGCGAATTGATCGCGCAGCGGAAGATTGTTGAGCAAGTGCGCTCGTGAGACCATGACCTCTTATGGGGTTAAGCTCCGCTATCTGATCGGGACCATGATAGAGCTTCCTAGAGCCTGCCTGGTCGCCGACGAAATTGCCGAGGAAGCCGAGTTTTTTCTTTCGGTACCAATGATCTCACGCAGACTTGCCTGGGCTTGTCGCGGGATGATGCCGGGAAATTCTTACCCACCTACGTATTGGACGGGCTATTGGCTGAAGATCCCTTTGTCAGTTTGGATCGTGACGGAGTCGGCGCGCTGATGCAGATCGCCATCAAAAAGGCCGGAAAGTACGCCCAAATCTGGAGATCGGCATTTGTGGAGAGCACGGCGGTGATCCAAAATCAGTTGCCTTTTGCCATGAGATCGGGTTGGATTATGTCAGTTGTTCGCCTTTCCGCGTTCCCGTCGCTAAGCTCGCCGCTGCCCAGGCTGCACTGCGCGAAAAGCCATAATTGTACCACCTCTGTTCTCTTCATTTCTAAATAGAAGCCCGTTCTTTTATTTAAAACTGTTGACAGAATTGGCTTTCTTTTAAGATAATTTACATCTTTCAGATAGCCAAAGGTGACATGGAACCGCGTATTGCAGAATTATTAGTCCGTGGGGGGATTGTTTCGCGCGATCAGCTTATCCAGGCCCAGGAAAAGAGCGGGACAATGGTTCCAGTGTCATTAGAGAGCTGGTTCGACTGGGGTTCACTACCGAAGATACCCTTACAGAGTTTCTTGCCAAGCAGTTCAATATTGAAAAAGCCGACTTAAATCCTTCAGAAATCGAGGATTCGGTCTTTAACCTCGTCCCGCCTCAGCTGGTTCAAAAGCATCAGCTGGTTCCGGTAAAGCTTCTTGGTTCCACTCTCACAGTGGCCATGGCGGATCCGACAGATCTCGTGGCAATCAACGAAGTAAAGTTTATCACCGGCTACGGGGTCAGGGTCACGTTGGCCCCCCTCGGCGATTAAAAAACGCTCGAACATCGTTTCGGCGGCGTAAGCTACGATGAGGTTTTGAAAAAGTTTGGCGATGGGGAGATGGAGGTTATCCACGAGACCGATGACGTTAACCTCCAGGAACTTCAGCAGGCCACCATGGAAGCGCCGGTGGTCACCTTGGTGAACGCCATCTTGGCGGACGCAGCAAAACGGCGAGCGAGCGACATTCATATAGAGCCTTACGAAAAAATCTTTCGGGTGCGATTCCGAGTGGACGGGGTTCTTCAGGAGATCATGAGCCCGCCTCTTCGGCTTAAGAATCCTTTGGTGTCTCGCCTCAAGGTTATGGCGGGGCTGGATATTGCCGAGCGACGTCTCACTCAGGATGGGCGGATCAAGTTGAAGATGGGGGTTGGCGGAGAGTTGGATATCCGTGTGTCCGTGCTGCCTACCTTATTTGGTGAGAAAGTCGTTATGCGACTATTGGATAAATCCAATCTCCAACTGGATATGTCCAAACTTGGCTTTGATCCCCAAACCCTCAAGGACTTTTTGGAAGCGATACACAAACCGTATGGGATGATCCTTATCACCGGTCCCACGGGGAGTGGAAAATCAACGACGCTCTACTCCGCGCTGTCGGAGCTCAACAAACCCGACGTCAACATTTCTACGGCGGAGGATCCCGTTGAGTACAACCTAGTTGGAATCAATCAGGTCCAAGTCCGGGAGCAAATCGGCTTAACCTTTGCCGCCGCTCTTCGGTCGTTTCTGCGCCAGGACCCCGACATCATCATGGTCGGAGAAGTCCGTGATCTTGAAACCGCGCAGATCGCCGTCAAAGCCGCGTTGACGGGTCATTTGGTCCTTAGCACCCTCGCATACCAATGATGCTCCTTCTACTGTTGATCGCTTGATCAATATGGGGGTCGAGACTTTCTTGCTGATTTCGTCCATCAATATCATCGCGGCCCAAAGGCTGGTGCGGCGGATTTGCGAGAAATGCAAAGAGCCGGTGGAAGTGAGCCCAGAGATATTGATCAACTTGGGCGTGGACTCGGCCGAGGTTGGCGCGGGCTTTTCCACCTTTAACGGGCGGGGCTGCGGCAATTGCAACGGCACGGGGTATCGAGGACGTTTGGCTATCTATGAAGTGATGGTCATGCACGAGGGGATCAAGGAGTTGATTCTGCGGAACGCGTCGGTGGTTGAGCTTAAGCGAGAGGCTGTGAAACAGGGCATGAGCACGCTGCGTATGAGCGCTCTCCAGAAGGTTCGGGAGGGGCTTACGACCATTGAGGAAACCGTTCGCGTGACCGATACGGATAAAGGGTTTGGGTCGGTTTTCTCATTGGGTTTCTGACGCCGGGTTCTACCACCCAACACAAAACGCAGCGCACAGGGGCGTTGAGCGAATCGATTTGTAGCTAGGCTTTAAGAGAGGACGGAACGCGATGGCAATATTCCTGTGGGAAGGTAAAACCGCGCAGGGACGAGTCCTAAAGGGGAAATTGAAGCTTCCAACCTAGAAGCTGTTTTTGCGATTTTGCGGGATCGCAGAATTCGGCCGATACCGAACCGGATTCGGGAAAAAGGCAGGGGATTGGATGCAGAAATCAAAATCCCCGGCTTTGGCGAAAAGCTCAAGGCCCGCGACCTTTCTGTATTCACCCGGCAATTCGCTACGATGATCGATGCTGGTCTACCGATCGTACAATGCTTGGATATTCAGACTCAACAAAGCGAAAGCAAGGTTCTCCGCAATACCCTGCGTGCGATCAAACAGGATGTCGAAGGTGGTTCTACTTTGGCTGAGGCGCTCCGAAAACACCCTAAAATCTTCGATGATCTGTATGTTAATATGGTTGAAGCCGGTGAGGCCGGCGGCGTGTTGAATGCGATCCTCAATCGGATCGCTCTCTTCATCGAAAAAGCCAACAAGCTTAAGAAAAAGTTAAAGGGGCGATGATTTATCCCTGCACGATCATTGTAGTCGCTATTGTCGTGGTGGCCATATTACTCATCTTTGTCATCCCCGTTTTTGCGGAACTTTACGGTAGCATGGGCAAAGCCCTGCCGGCGCCGACGCAGATAACGATCAACATCAGCAATTGGGTTCGTGCCAACTGCCTCTATATGGTCTTTGCTATCGTCGGGATCATCATTGCGATTCGCTTCTATTATCAGACGGAAAATGGACGAATGAACATTGATCGATTGCTCCTCAGGCTGCCCGTTGTGGGCGATTTGCTGCGCAAGGTTGCGGTGGCTCGTTTCTCACAAAACATGGCCATTCTCCTGAGCTCCGGCGTGCCAATCCTCGACGGCCTGGCGATTACGGCCAGGACCGCAGGTAACCGTGTCATTGAAAAAGCGATCATGGAGAGCCGCGTAAGCATCAGTCAGGGAAGGACGGTGGCTGAGCCTCTGCGGGAGAGCAAGATCTTTCCGCCAATGGTTTGCCAGATGGTGGCAGTCGGCGAGCACACCGGCGGACTGGACAACATGCTTAGAAAGGTCGCTGAGCTTTACGAAGATGAGGTGGATGACGCCGTGGCCAATTTGACTGCGCTCATGGAGCCCATGATCATGGTCGTCCTGGGAGTGATCCTTGGTGGACTGGTGATCTCAATGTATCTGCCGATCTTCCAATTGGGTTCTGTGGTGTCTTAGAACAGGATCCGACTAGTGGGATCTTCACCTTTCGTTGGAGTTTAATCCTTTACGTGATCGACGAGCGCAAGGATTTGACAGAGAAAATAAGATGGTTGCTCTTTCTCCGAGTAGTCATATTATCCTTTTTCTGGGCGCGACGGCGCTCTTCCACTTTTTCAAGCAGGACGGGGATCTTCATTTCTTTTATACGCTTTCGATTCCGCTCATCATCGCCTACGCCATTTCCATTGGATCAGCTCTTGTCCTGACGCATATCCCTGATCTTGGTTTCTTTGCGCATCTCCAAGTCGATTTCGATGTCGTCTTGATTACCGGTATTATCTGGCTCACCGGGGATTTCACCAGCCCGTTCCCCTTTCTCTATAATCTCGCGGTGATGAACGGGGCCATTCTGTTGTTTTATCGAGGTGCGTTCTTTACCGCTGGGTTTTCCAGTTTGTGCTATGTGGCTCTTCTGAGTTGGACCAGTGGTTTCGACCACGGCGGCGGCCATGGCCGCCGCCGTGGTCGCACTTGATGCCGGGCGTACTTAACATAGGCAGTTTTTTCGCCATTGCCGGACTGGGCGGGTTTCTTGCTAGTAAACTGAGTGATACTGAAAGACTGCTCAAAGAGAAACATACGGATTACCAGGATCTCGATGCGCTCAAAGAAACTCTTATCCAAGGTGTGGGTAGCGGCGTCGCGATTACGGATGCGGAAGGGCGCATCAACTACTTTAATAGCCAAGCTCAGAATTTGACATCGCTCAAGAGGCAAGCGTCAAAGGAAAAAAGTTGGACCAGATATTTCCAGGGATGACGCACAACTTTAACGGCTCACGGGAAGGGCGAAGTGTCTTGACCGACGAAATCGTTTTTGCTGCCCTCAGGGAAACCAAAAACAGTTACGACTCACTCTGGCACCCTTGAGCAACGCAAGCGAACAGCTCATCGGTTATGTGTCGATCTTTGAAGACATCAGCAAGCAAAAAGAGGTTGAAGAGAAACTGCGACTGGAAGACGAGTTGCGCCGGGCGCGGAGTTCGATTTGGAGCAAGGGCCCGCCGGAATTGATGATTCGGATTTCTATTTCGAGGGTATCATCGGCAAGAGCGGTGGGATCGAAAAGATCTACGGTCTGGTTCAAAAGGTGGCGAGGAATAATACAATTGTTCTGATTACGGGTGAAAGCGGGACTGGCAAAGAACTCATCGCGCGCGCGATTCATCTTAATGGATCAAGGAAAAACATGCCCTTTCGTTGCCGTCAATTGCGGCGCCATACCCGAAACCCTGATTGAAAGCGAGCTGTTTGGACATGCCCGCGGCGCCTTTACCGGTGCTGTTGCCGAGCATCTGGGGTTATTCAAACAGGCTGATCAAGGGACGATCTTTCTCGATGAGGTTGGAGAGCTGCCGCTCCATTTGCAGGTCAAACTGTTGAGGGTTTTGCAGGAGAAAGCTTTTACTCCGGTAGGTGGCAACAAGCAAATGAAGGTCGACGTCCGGGTCATTTCCGCGACGAACCGAGATTTGCACAAAGAGATGGAAGACGGTCGATTTCGGAGAGATCTATTCTATCGGCTCAACGTCGTACAGATTGTGATGCCACCGCTTCGAAACAGAAAGGATGATATTCCTGCGCTCGCGCATCATTTTATGCGCAAATTTGCAACTTCCCATGGCAAGCAGGTTGAGGAAATATCCAGTGGAGCGCTAATGCAACTAATAAACTATGGCTATCCAGGGAATGTTCGTGAGCTGGAAAACATCATTGAGCATGCCGTCGCCGTGGCGAGTAAGAATATTATGACGGAAGAAGATCTACCAGCTCATATTAAAGGAGTGCCTATTAACGAGGAGGCCGAGGTTTTTGAGAGAACCGCGCCAGGAGGCGCGGATCTGTTTTTCGCCAAAGGTTTATCCCTGGATGTCGAATTAGAGACACATGAAAAGTGTATACTTCTGGGGGCGCTCAAAAGGGCAAACGGAGTGCAAAAGCGAGCCGCCGAGATTTTGGGCATTAACTATAGATCTTTTCGCCATAGACTGGAAAAGTATGATCTGCTTAGCTCAAGAAACCCCGGGCTCGTTGACGATTCGCCCGCGAGCGAGTAACAAATTTTGTTACAACCTGAGTTCCCTTTACGTAAACTAGAATAGTTCCACCGGAAGTTGCTGAACCTTTCAAAGGCTATCGGCTCTTCTCGGCTGATCCATAACCTCTGAATAAGACGGCATTATTTCAAACAAATTCGGGATTCATATTCACTCTCTGCTGGCGATGCTGCGACTCGCGAAATCAGGCTGGCCTTGGATTTGCGGTGCACAGATTTCTAAGTTTACGCTTCGGAACGCACTTCCAAGGAGGTGAGAATATAAAGGGAGTGTTACTTGTGATCGAATTGCTTGTGACCTCCATTCCGTAGGGAGCCACAGCGGAGCTTAATAACAAACGGGAAAATATAGACGAAGGGAGTATTTCACAAATGAATAAATTGAGACTACGAAACGAGTCCGGGTTTACACTTATCGAACTTCTCGTAGTGGTCGCCATTATTGGTATCTTGGCTGCGATCGCGATTCCTCAGTTCTCGGCCTATAGAAAGCGTGGCTATGAAGCACAAGTAAAATCTGACCTTAGGAACGCAGCTACGGCGCAGGAAGCCTACTTCACCCAAGCTTTCACATACAAGGGTGGAGCGATGACTAGCGGAACGCCGACAGGATTTAACAAGAGCACTGATGTAACATCGACTGCGGCGGTGGCAACGAATGCCTTCTCGATAACAGCCAGGCACGCCAACTGTGCTACCGATACCTGGACCTTTAGCAGCGCGACTGGTCAGATCACGGGAGGCCCTTGTCAGTAAGGAAATTGTCGCTCACATTACATTAAATATCTGCGAAGGGGTGAGTCGTGACCGGCCCACCCCTTTTTTGGGTTACCCTATACAACCTTCCAACTAGACAGGAAGCACCAACGACTTATGGGTTCGAGAATTGCTTGGCGAAATAGTTTATCCAGGCTCGTACCTTTATTGATCTTATGCTTCCTGATCCTCTGCTTTTGCCAAGACTTAATTCTCGAAGAACAAGTCCCATTCTTCCGGGATCTCGGTCCCTATTTTTATCCAATACGGTTTAGTCTCTATGAGAGTTTCAGGTCTGGAGAGCTGCCCCTCTGGAACCGGCACATGGCGATGGGTTTTCCGTTGTTGGCTGCCTTCCAGTCAGGCGTGTTCTACCCACCGCACCTTTTATTTTTGATTCTGTCCTTCTTTGCAGCTATTCGCGTAATTTTTATTCTCCACTTCTTAATAGCGGGGATCGGAGCCTATTATCTCTGCCGAAAGTGGAAATTTCCTGCCTACTTGTCAATCGTTGGTGCGTTGCTGTTCACGCTCGGGGGTACAGTTGTTTCCCTGAGCAACTTGCTCAATCACTTTCAAACCGCAGTTTGGCTCCCTTGGGTCATTTTGAGTTGGGAGAAACTTCTTAGTTCACGCTCTTGGAAGAATTTTCTAGCGTTTATCTTGAGCACCGCGATGCAATTTCTGGCAGGTTCTCCTGAGCTGTTTGCCATCAGCATGGTCTTTGTTCTGATCGATGGGATGAAGATCAGACAGTCTGTGCCTGCAATATCGCATGGCAAGCTGCTGTCTGTTTTTCTAGGCGCGAATCTTTTAGTTCTGGGGCTCGTAATGGTGCAAGTCCTTCCCACCGCCGAACTTTTCTTGGAATCTCGGAGACACCAACCGATTCCGCCGCAAGAAGCCTTCCACTGGTCGCTTAAACCCGCGAGTCTGTTAAACCTATTCTTTCTGGATAAAGAGATTGACCCCACTACCTCCAAGGGGATGCGTCTCTTTTTTGGACGTGAAGCGCCTTTTTTGTAAGTTACTATCTGGGAGCAATCTCCGCTTTTGGGGTCAGTCTCTGGCTTTGTTTCAGCTCTTTACGCGAAAAATTACCTTGCTGAGTTTGGTTGCCGCGTCACTGATATGTGCTCTGGGTAGCTACACGCCTATCTATCCTTTTCTGTTTCGTCATCTACCGTTTCTCGGAGCCTTTCGATTCCCGGAAAAATTTTTCTTCTTCACTTACGTGCTCCTCCTGTATATGGCACTCAAGGGGCTCGGCGATCTGCTATTGCACAATAAGGATAGCGTTAAAGGACCTTTCGTAGCTCTTGCTATCGTGTGTGTGGTGTGGGTGGGACTCGATATTTTGTCGAGCTTCAATCTGGATCTACTTGCTCGTTTCATCGCCCCCCAAAGCGTGAATTCGTTGTCGTCTCCCGACCATGCCAAAATGGTCGCCGGGACAATGTCAAATCTGGATAGGCAAGTTGTCCTCTCTTTAGGATTCTTATTGTTGATTGTCTTGGCAAAGACCAAAGCGATCCGACTACCCCTTTTTGCCGTCCTTATGGTATCGGCCGTTTTCGTTGATCTAGCGTGGGCGCACAAAAGCTTTCTATTTCCTTACACCCCGGCTTCGCGTATGAAAGTCAGCGTATCTTGCAGACACGAGAAACTGAGCTCAATCGATTTTTTTACTTTCCGTCAGGTCGAGACTTACACCCTAGTTCAGTAACCGTCCTGGGAAGACCAACGTTAAAGGAATCAATTGCGTTATCGTTCAAAAACTTTCTGCCTAACGCAGGGCTGTTATATGGGGTTGACTATTTCCAGGAAATCGATGCGCTGGGCAGGCAGCCGTATACGGATTTTCTCTTCTTCGCCAATCAGCTCGATTTCACGCGTCAATTAAAGCTTTTGCGCACGTTCAACGTTAAGCATCTGCTCGCATTCAGACCCCTAGCTGAAAAAGGTATAACTCTCATCCACCATTTCCCTGATAACTTCTCATGGCTTTACAAGGTTGAGGGAACCATTGCACGCGTCTATGTCGTCAACAAAGCTGCAGTGGAGAATGACTCAAAGGGGGTGTTGCGGCTGTTATCCAGCGCAGGATTCGATCCAACGCTAGAGGTCGTGCTCGATCGTGAGATACCGATGCCGCCAACACGTCAATTGAAAGCGACGGCCAAGATAGTACGGTATGAGAATGAACGCGTTACGATAGCGACATCGGCTGATAACGAAGCAATCTTGGTTCTTGCCGATTCCTATTATCCGGGTTGGAAGGCTTTTGTGGACGGTAGAGAGGAAGTTATCAGAAGAGCAAACCTATTCTTTCGCGCCGTCCCGTTGCCTGCGGGTAACCACAACGTAGAGTTTCGCTACGAGCCCAGATCATTTACAGTCGGCCTTGTAATTTCTGCAGCTACTCTCGTCGCTCTTGCTGTAGTGACTGTTATTTTGGCTTTTCGCGCGCGTAGAAAAACTGTTCAAGGCTTGAAATCCTTATCTCAATAAGCCGAGCCTACGGTTGACAGCTCGTCCGCTACTGAGAGCTGTAGCGCAAATAGAGAAGAATCCAGTAACTTTTCCTGTTTTACGGCGATCAAACAAAACACCACCGGTGTTTATCCCGGAAGTTCCCCAAAGTGATCGGAGCAGACAAATCTCTCCCACCTAAAGATAAGCCTTGGGTTGGTTTATAGGGCTTTTACATCGTCACGCCTATCCTTTGGTATGCTTTTGTTGGGCTTGCGGTTTTTTGCACAGAAAATGGCTTCGTCTTCCTTGTTGCAAAGCGAGTAACATAGTATCCTTGCGCCGTCGTTTTTTGTGGAAAGGGGTTTCGCTATGCAAATCATGAAAGCATTGACGTTTGGGCTAGTGATGGCATTTTTGGCTCCAGGTGAGCTTCCAGCTCAAGCCATCGGTGAATACGGCAAAACTGTCGGAGGTGCTGGCCAGAGACAAGGCAACGTGAATCAGAAAGCTTCGAGGGCATCGTCTCAGAATAATAAAGGCAAAGGGGTTGTCGAGGGCATCGGCGACGTGGGAGGGCGTCCCATTCCAGTCCGCGTTGGTCGTTGCGTCAAGACAGGCGGCACTTTATCCGCGGCAAGATGATGAGGCAGAGAAAATAGCCGAACTATCCCAGGGGATACTCTCATCCCAATGGGCCAGAGCAACGGTGGGAATGAGTGGTACATGGTGAAGACTCAGAAGGGTCTCGTCGGGTGGATAAAGTCCGCCGACGTCCGCACAGAGACGGCAAAAAACAATAGCGAGGAAAAAGACTTACCTTTTCACCTCCAATGTTGAGCTCGATCTAAAGTTCCTCGATTCACTTCGCCAGCATGGAAGGCGAAAATGTCACGCTGGCAAACTCCATCCTTGAAATAGATCTTTCTAACCATAGCGGGTTCCCGGTCTTTTAGTCTGGTTCTCGCCAAAAATTCCAAGTAGTGGTTATTTTGGTCTATCCTATAGACGCTTCGTGGGCTGGTATAAAAGATGCTCTACGGAGTGATCCATGGGGCGTCTTTTCAAATCGCGAAAAATACTGATCCCTGACGTTCCACCTCCTAGGGTAAATGCCAACCGACAGACTTTTGTCATTGCCGGCATCGGCGTGCTCTGCGCTACAGGTTTAGCTGCTGCGATAGTTCTTCTGTTTACTGGTCTATAGAGGGCTGACTTCAGCTTTCGAAGCGGATTGTCAGGTCCCAGCCGCGGTGTCCTCTAAGCGACTTTGAGGCGTCTGAGAACCGAGTCGTTTCCGATAACGTGATATTCCATGTAGTCGATAAGGCGGCGTGCAATGACAAAGTATTTTTGAAGTTGTTCAGGAGACGATGTTCCCGATCCATGGGCATCCGAAGCATTTGCTGCGCGGTAAGACTCTACTTCTTTCACCAAGCTTTTTAGCGCCGGCGGAAGAACATCCCAGACACCGGTTGTCTGGCAGAGGGACACAAGTTTGTTGTGGTCGTGTTGTTGTGGAATGCTGCCGTGGCACTCGACTAAGGCAGCCTTGATTGCTTTCTCAACTGCCTCCGAAATCCTTTCAAAGTCCGTTGTGTTCCAATAATTTCCTCCAGCGGGTTGCTCTTGATAAGTACCTACCCTATCTCGAGCCTCACGCAACCATGAATCTGCATAGAATCCCATCAAATCCTCCCCGCACTTGCTGCGGAATATGATAAAGCCGCGACTGGTCTTTATCAAGCAGAGTGTGTGATCCATTCGCAAATCGCGGGAGTGGGCTCAACAGAAAAGAGCAAGAAAAGAAAAGACACCTCAGTATTGGTGTCGGGATCAGAGCGGCAAAAAACCCCGGACCGTGGTCCGGGGTTACGACCGCTCACTTATTATCGTCCGTCGGTTGAACGAACTATGCTGCCGATCGAGCTTTCTGTGCTTCTATCAGCGGACGATATTTTGCGTTGAGTTTCATCCAGTGCTCAGCGCGCCGCTTGGCTTTGGCCAGTTCAGCCTCCGGGAATGTTACAAAGGGTATTCGGGTTGGCCCGACCTTGCAGTAGTCCGCAAACTCGGCTGGCCGTTTGTTACCCGCACCTGGTACTGGTTTGCCGCCACTCCCATCGCCGATAATATCATCAATGACTTCCAGCGCCGTTTCGTCCTCGCCGCGTCGGACAAGATCTAGTAAGTACAACACTGGCCACGGACCCATCCAGACTTCGGTTGACCAACAACCAGCAGCGCCGAGTCGATAGTACGGATACAATTGGGTTTGGTTCACGAAAACGCTAATCTTTCCCTTAACGATCTTCCGCAAGTTCATGAATGCTTGGGTAGTTCTATGGCTGTCTTTCATGCCGATGATACTGGGCTTCTTCACCAGCTCTTTAAAAGCTGAGACTGGGATTGTGAATTTGTGGTTGTCAGGATTGTGGTAAACAAGAATATTGAGGCTCGGGAAAAGGTCAGCGATATCGTGATAAAATTTGATCGCATCTTGTACGTGAAGGGTCTCATAATAGGGCACGCCCAGTAGGACTCCGTCCGCCCCGAGATCCTTGACGAAGTTCATCTTTTGCACGACTTCCCGCGGATTGGGGCTCGTACAGCCAAGAAACAGCGGCACTCTTTTCTTCACGGCCTCTACGGTCGCGACTGACAAGGTCTTAAATTCATCAAACAGTAAGTTATAGCATTCGCCGTATGTTCCCGTCGTGGCGATGTTGTTGACGCCGTCTTTGATGATCCTATCGACGCCATCCTTTAGGTTATCGACCGCGATGGTTTGCGTTGCCCGGATATCGACCGCATCCGGGGTGGCAAAAGCCGGCATCATCCCGAGCACGCCTTTTAATTCATTAGCACTGATCATTGCACACCTCCTGTAAAGGTTTTGTTGCTTTCCGCGGCAATTCCGCGCGGATCTCTGCATCGCATTCCTCCGCCTTGTTAACAGTTCCGCGAAGGTGTTGTCAAACCAATGGTTCGTGGCTTTTATGGGAGGGGTCGCTTGTTCGTTGGGGAGGCTCCGGCGGAGACGAACCGGCGGGCATTGTCGCCGGCTAGTGATAGATCGATGATGACGATGCCTAACCAGCGAGCCCAGTATTCAGGACGAATCAGAAACCCGAAGGACGGACCTCTTAGCGGCGTTCAGCTCTCTGATGGCATAGACGCTACGGGAGGGAGCCCTCGGAGTCGTCGCCACCAGGGAGTGATGATGGGCATCAGGAAAAAGAAGATCGCCACCGCCGTGATCACTCCGGCGATCGGCCGATTGAAGAAAATCCCCAGCGAACCCTGAGACATAATCAAACTCTGACGCAGCGCGTTCTCCGCCATGTCGCCTAAGACCAGCGCCAGCACCAGCGGCGCCAGCGGGTAGTCCAGCTTCTTGAAGACGTAACCCACCACGCCGAAGATCAGCATGTACCAGATATCGAGCATGCTGTTGTGCACGGCGTAAGATCCGATAGCGCAGACCACGACGATCAGCGGCGTCAGGATCGCAAACGGAATTCGGAGTATGGCGGCGAACAACGGCACGAAGGCGAGGACCATCAGCACGCCGAGCACGTTGCCGGTGTACATGCTGGCGATCAGCCCCCAAACAAAATCCGGATTCTCCTTGAACAGCAGAGGTCCCGGTTGCAAACCCCAGATGATGAGCCCGCCGAGCATCACCGCCGCCGTGGGCGATCCGGGAATGCCCAAGGTGAGCATCGGCAGCATCGCTGCCACCCCAGCGGCATGCGCGGCCGTCTCCGGCGCCACCACCCCTTCCAGCTCGCCCTTGCCGAACCGATCGGCATTCTTTGAGAAGCGTTTCGCAAAAGCGTAGCTCATGAACGATGCCGGCGTCGCGCCGCCCGGTTTGAATCCCATCCAGAAACCGATGAAGGAGCTGCGCACAAAGGTACGCCAGTAGCGCGGCAAAATTTTCCAGGTGTCGAGCACCACGCGCAGGTTCATGCCGGTCTTCGTGCCCTGAAAGCTGAGCCCTTCCTCGACGCTCAGCAGGATCTCCCCGATGCCGAAGAGGCCGATGACGGCGATGATGAAATCAAAGCCTCTCATCAGCTCGGTAATGCCGAAGGTGAGACGCAGCTGGCCGGTGACGATGTCGAGCCCGACGGTGGCGAGGATAAAGCCGATGAGAATCGATACCAGCGACTTGAGTGGGTTGCCGCCGCCGAGGCCCACGAAACTGGAGAAAGTGAGAAATTGAATGGCAAAGATTTCCGGCGGCCCGAACCTGAGAGCGATCTGAGCCAGGAGCGGCGCAAAGAAAGTAATCAACACGATCGAGAAAAACGCGCCGACAAACGAGGAAGTGAAACGCGCCCGTCAGCGCCTGACCCCCTGCCCCTGCCGCGCCATCGGGTAACCGTCGAAAGTGGTGGCGACCGACCACGGCTCGCCGGGGATGTTGAAAAGTATCGAGGTGATGGCCCCGCCGAAAAGTGCGCCCCAGTAAATAGAAGTGAGAAGAATGATTGCGGAGGTCGGGGGCATAGTGAAGGTCACGGGAAGCAGAATGGCCACCCCGTTGGCTCCCCCAATCCAGGGAGCACACCGATGATCGTGCCCAGGAGGATGCCGACTACGGCCATCCATAAGTTGAATGGCGTGATCGCGATGTGAAAGCCGAGTAAAAGGTTCTCGATTCCCATCGGTCAGTAACCCAGCCACTGCTCGAGCGGCCCTTTGGGCATCGGGACCAGAAACCATTTTTCGAAAACCAGGAAGGCGCCAATCGGGACGCCGAGCGCGATGGCGACAACCATCACCCACGAGTGACGGCCGACCCAGCGCATATAAAAGCCCATGTAGAGCGCGGAAGCGACGTAGAGACCGACAAAATGCATCAGCGCGACGGCTGCAACGGCGGGCCAAAGCACCTTGAGAACCGAACCGAGTTGCTCACGGCTGACGAAGCGCTTGTCCGGTATGGTCGAACAGGGCTTGAATAAAGATGACGCCGCAGGCGACGACCATGATCAGGGCCAGCCAGAACGGAAAGAAACCGCTCCGCGGCCCGTCTGCTCCCCACCCGAAGCCGAGCTGAACGGCATCGAATAAGACGAGGCCGCCCAGAAGCATCAACACCGATGCCGTGACGAGGTCTGCAGCGCGCATCCTATTTCTTGAGCAGCCCGCCTTTGGCCATCAGGTCACGGTGGAGCTTTTCGTTCTCCTCCACCCATTTCGTGTACTCCGCGCCCGATGCAAAGGCCGGCTTGAGCGCGTTATCTTCCATGTATTTCTGAAAGTCGGGCGTATCGTAAACTTTTTCAGGAAGCCTACGTACCACTCGACAGCCTCTTTAGGCATATCCGGCGCGCCAAAAATACCGCGCAACATCAGATAATGGATGTCGGTGCCCAGGGCTTCCTTGACGGTCGGAATTCCCTTCCACTCTCCGACCGGAATCCGTGCCGTGTCGAAGACGGCGAGCGGACGCACAGTTCCGTTCTTCCAGTGACTCACGCACTCTGCCGGATTGTTGACCGTTGAGTCGATATGCTTGCCGACGAGATTGACACAGACTTCACCGCCACCTTTGAACGGTACGTAAGTGAACTTCACGCCCAGCGCCTGCTCGAGCTGGAGCGTGATGATCTGATCTTCTTGCGCCGAGCCTGTGCCGCCCATCTTCATACGGTTGTCTCCGCCCGAGCGCTCTTTGACCGCCGCAATGTATTCCTTTGCAGTTTTATAAGGCGTCTCCGCGTTCACCCAGAGAATGAACTCGTCAAGAGCCATGCGGGCGACCGGAGTCAGGTCCTTCCAGTTGAAGGGACGCCGGTGGCAAGCGGCGTGGTGAAAAGGTTGGAGAGCGTGATGATGATCGTGTGGGCGTCGCCCTTTTTACCCTTGATATCGAGGAAGCCTTCTGCGCCTGCCCCGCCCGACTTGTTTACCGGGATCAAGGGACGCGGGGAGAGTTTGTGCTTGTCAGCGATTCCGGCGATCAGCCGGGCCATTTGGTCGGCACCGCCTCCCGTGCCCGCTGGGATGATAAACTCGATGGGCTTCGTTGGTTCCCAAGCCTTTGCGGTGTCCCAGGAAGAAAAATGGCCGGCGTTAGGAACAAAAGACAAACACGGAAAATAGTTGTCATTTCGTGGCCTCCTTCCGTCAATGAACGGTCCTGCGATGTGCGTTTATCACCTATGGGAAAGTAAGGCAAATACTTTTACGATCGGGGCCACCTAGTTTGCCACTTTAGGGTATTTATAGTCATTTGTAGATATTAAAAGAAATTATTTGACAACAAGACCCCTTGGTGGTATTCGGGCCGCGTGACCAAGTTTTAGGCAAAGATCAAATTTTAGGCAGAGGAACAAATCTTAGTGAAAAGGGAGGCCAACATGAAGAACCGTGATCCGTAAGTAATTTGTTTGTGCTGCTGATTTTTACCATCTGCTTTACGGAAATCTAAAGACAAAGCGAGGAAAGCTGGCCATGTTGAAATCCGTATGCGTTCTCTTCTCTGTATTGTTTGTCGCGCCGTTGGCCTCCGCGGAAGTCTTCAAGTGCGTGGGAAAAAGGAGAGGATCTCTATCAGAATTTTCCCTGCCAGTTTGAGTCGAGGATGGGATGCCGACGGATGTCACCAACGGATGTCGCGGACACAAAGAAATCACCCGCGGATGTCGCGGGCCCAAAGAAATCACCCGCCGCGCCCGCAGAGCCGCGCGTCGGCATGACGACCGACGAAGTCGAGAAGCCATCTGGGGAGAGCCAACGACACGCATTGGGAGGAGCCCGGTGACGGCGACGCTTCGAGGTTTGGTCCTACGGCGCCTCTCGATCTGTGCGCTTTGATCGTAAAAGGCGCGTGGCCGCCATACAGCAGTAGAGTGTAGTGCTCGGGAGGACTGACGACGCGTCAGACAAACAAACGAGCCAGCCGGTCCATACAGACCGCTACGCTTTAGCAATCACGTCAAGCAGAAGTACGGGGGTTGTAACATCGTATCAAAAACTGGGGTGAAAGGAGTAATCAAATGAAGCAACATCCATGCATTACGCAAAGGCGCGTACTGCGCACAGCATTATTCGCGGCTGTTTTGGCTATTCTGGCATTCAGCAGCGGCGCACTGGCGGCCAGTGTAACGCAAAGCGGCGAGCAGAAGAACATGCGTCGCGTGGGGCATACCGACCTGCAAGGGCGGCCGTCCTACCAGCCGAATGTCATTCAGTACCCGGATGGAAGATTCATTGCATTCGCGGTGCACGCACCGAACAATATTCCGGTACCCAGGCCCGGCTTTACTTTCTGCCGAACCCGCTGAACAACAATGCGGATGAGCCGAACGGAACGATGATCATCGATGTCTACCGATCCGGCGAATCCGAAGGAGACGTCCCATATTCCGGTCCCGCTCGCTGGAGGCCAGGCGCAAATGGCGCGCATGTGCCTGGGCTCCGACCTGAACGAGGACCTAAGGGGCAAGGTTTATTTGATGCGCAACATCCAGGGGAGCGCGCAGCTCCGGGTACGAAGTCTGGGACGTGACCGATGTCACAAAAGCCGGTGCTCGCGTCGGCGCTGCGGGGCATTCGCTCCACGCACAAGCTCTGGTGGGAGTGCAAGACCGGTATCGCCTATATGCCGGGCAGCAACTGGACTTCCGGCGGCTGCACTCCGCTATGGCGCCAATCGCAGTCAATGGTGATCTGTCGATTGGCAGAATCCCGCTCGCGCCGCCGACATACCTCCGCACGTTCGGTTTGCTCGGTGGACAACCGGGCGCGACCGGAGCCGGTGCCCCCTCGCTCCATGGTCCGATCTCGGCGTATGAGCATCCCGATGCGGCCAACAAGCTCAGCCGTGGCGCAACAGCCGACGACATCATCGGGAACCGCGTCTACGCGGCATGGGGCGTCGGCGACGACGGCGTGCTGACGATTCTGGACCGGAAGAAGCTGCTACCGCCGCTTAGCAATGGTCGTGGCGGTACTAGTACGCGGGCGACAGCCTGACGCACCCGACGGCAGCCGGACTTGATCGGCCGGCGCTGAGCCGGGATCCTCTACATGTCGCCCGACCAAGGCGGCCACACCTCTATGCCGGTGTTCGGGTTGAAACCGGCGAGCTACCAGGCCTATACCGAGTTCCAGACGCGCGACATCGTGCTCCTGGCGTCAGAAGCGACGGCCGATCTGTGTGACGAGGCGCCGCACTGGAGCTTCATCGTCGATGTGACCGTGGAAAATTCTAAGACCGCGCCGCCGGGCACCCGGGTGCAGCACGAATCTCTACCAGGGCCCCATGCGTCCTGTCGACGATGTCGGTCGATCCGTTTGAGGGCGAAAAATATCCGCGGGGCAACTACTGCGCGCGTGGAGCGCGCTTCGGCACGCACTCGAGCGAGGAGAACTTCAATAATCCGTTGTACGGCAAGCTGACGGCGATCGCGCTTTTCACGGGGGCGTACGGATTTGGGACATCCGCGAGCCGCAGGCCCCGGTCGAAGTGGGGTTCTACGTGCCGTGAATCCAACGCCAACACCAATCCCGACGGCTACATGACCAACAACGTCGAGATCGACGATCGCGGCTTTATCTACGTGGTCGACCGTAATGGCGCCGGGTTTGACATCCTACAGCTGACAGGGAAGGCGCTCGACATCGTCTTCCCGGCGGCACGGCCACTCAAACTCAATAGCCGGATTGGTTAACGTACACACAGGGCACGCGAGAGTCGCGTGCCCTGTGTTTTTGCTTTCGTGCATCGTGCGAGCGGATTTATCCGGCTCTTCATCGGATGATCGCCGTTGCACGCAGAAACGAGCGAGCTCATCATGAAAGGACTTTTATTTCGTGTTGTTCTGTGGCGCTGGTCCTGATGACGCTGGCATCGGCGGCGATGTCTCACGACTGCAGGGTGCGCGACGGGTACCTTCGCGGTGCTTATGAAGGCGACTGCGACGAACGCACCGAGATGGCGCAAGGGAAGGGCGAAGCCAAGGGAGCCGACACGTATGTCGGTGACTTCGTCAAGGGCAGACCAACCAGGCAAAGGCGTCTATACCTGGGAAAACGGCGCGCGCCTGGACGGAAGCTTCAAGGAAGGCAAAGCCCATGGCCCAGGGTCTACGTGAGCGCCAAGGGTGCGCGCTACGAAGGACAATTCGTCAACGGCAAGCTGGAAGGATTGAAGACCACCGATTGTCCTTCAACGCCGGGGCCGCTCACCTGCTGAGATTGCGTGTGCTGACCGAAGTCAACGTCGATGTGTCTGCGGGAATGTAGCCGCCGGGTTAACACTGCCGATTTGTTTCAACCGGATAGCCTGGTTTCACCCACTCTGGATATACTTCCCGCATGACGGAGATATTTCGATATCCTTGAAATTTCCAAAGGATAGCCTCATCGGCAAGCTGTTTTTGATGAGAATTTGAAATCAGCAAAACTCCACGGCATTTTCTCACGCTTCACGTCTGCTTTCAGATTACGCTGTGTCGAAACGCCACCCCGCAGCTGGAGGTTGGTCTTATTCGGCTTCCGATCACTCCGTAATCTTTCTGAACCCACCTGCTTTCGACTTTCGAAATTCTGCTTTCACGCAAGGCGTGAAGGAAAGGCAAAGAGCAGAAAGCATCAAACGGGCATTTTTGTCTCACTTTAATTCGGCACGAACATCGCCCGCGTCAGGAGATAGGGTCCGGGCAGCGTGACCTTGATCGGGAGGTCCGTGTGGCGGCGCGCGAACGCCAGGTCGTCGACCGTCAGCGGCTCGCGCCGCTCGACGCGCGCCGTGCAGATCGGGCTGCTGATCGAATAGGCGGGGACGTCGAGCGTCTGGAGGAGCTGCTCGAAGCCGGCCTTGTCCTCGACGACGTCGAGCATCTCGGCGAGGGTCATGAGCCGCACGCCGGACAGCTTCTCGGCGACGAACGAGTAGAAGTTGTCGCGCCGCAGCTCGCCGTCCGTCACGATGTCGCAGCCGAGGGTCTCTTGCAGGCGCAGCAGATCCACCACCGCCTCGTCGGCGATGCGATCGAGTTCCGCGCGGTCGATCCGGCCGCGGCGATAGGCGCGCATCGCCTCGGCGACGCTGCGGCGGCCGCGGCCAGCTGCCGACGGTCGTGACGGGAAAGAGCGGCAGGACTCACGACGAGGCTGGCGCGAAGAACCGCTCCGACTCGACCGCTGCCGTCAGCGGACCGAAGCCCGTCGTCCGTCCTGGCAGCCAGGCCTTGAGGCCTTCGAGGTCCATCATCTCGCGGTGCGCGGGATTGTCGTAGCGCATGGCGAAGAGCGCGTCGAGCCACGCCTTCTCGGCCGAGGGGTCGAGCGCCTGGCGGACGGTGAAGACGCAGTGGTCGAAACGATCCGTTTCCCCGACGATGCTGAACTCGTTCGCGTCGATCGTGCCGTCCTTGATCCAGCCTTCCCAGTTCAGGTCGAGCATCGCGCACGCCGCGGCGTCGCCCTGCGTCGAGGCAGGCCAGCGCGTCGCGCTCGCCGCCGACGTGATCGCCGTGCTTGCCGACGAGGACGTCGAACCGCCGGACCGTGACGTCCACTCCGGGGCTGAGCCCCTCGCGGCGCAGGCGGCCGAGCGGGATGAGCGTGGCCTGCGGCGAGTCGATCGCGCCGGTGGCAATCGTGCGGCCCTTTCAGGTCCGTCGAGCGTCTGCACCGGACCGCTGCGCCGCGCCACGACGTAGGAGATGCGATCGCGATCCGTGTCGCGCATGGCGATGGCGCGGCAGCCGTTGCCGGATCGCCGCTGCGCGTCGACCCACGCGAGCGGCGAGTTCCAGGCGATGTCGATCGCGCCGGACAGCAGTCCGTCGTTCTGATCCTCGTAGGTCGAGTAGAACGCGACGTCGATCGGCGCGCCCTGCGCGTCGAAGAAGTCGCGGATGATTTCCCAGATCACCGAGACCTTGGGGTCGTACATCACCGCCCCGACCTTCAGCGGGCGCGACATCAGAACACCTCCAGGCCGCACAGGGCGCGGCCGATGAACTCGTAGGCGACGTCGCTCGTCGGCGCCATCACGATCGGCGCCCGCGCGTCGCGGAACAGGCGCTCGATGCCGTGCGCCCCGCCGAAGGCCGCGCCGCCGCACGTCCGCATCGCCATGTTCGGTGACCGCCGCCGCCGTTTCGGTGCCCGACGCCTTGGCCTCGAGCACCATCAACTGCGTCGCCGGACCCGGCGACTCCAGCGAATCGAGGACGGCGCCGAGGTGCGCCCGCGCGCGATCCGTGTCGATGCGCATCCTGGCGATCTGCGCGCGCAGCGTCGGCAGATCCGCGAGCGAACTGTTCGACTCCTCGAACCGCGCGTGCGTGACGTGGCCGATCGTCGCCTGCACGGCCGCTTCGGCGATGCCGATGCCGACCGCCGCCGATCCCACCTGGAAGAGCGGCAGGACGACGCCGAGCATCATGTCGAGCCCTTTTCCGTCAGCCGTGAGCGCGCGGTCGGCGCCGACCGACACGTTCGAGAGCGTCATCGGCGCGCTGGCGTTGCCGCGCGAGACCCAGTCCGCGCCACGCTCCCGACACTGCCACGCCCGCGTCGTCTTTGAGGACGAGGTAGATCGAGCTCTCGAGCGGCTGCGTCGCGCCGGCCGACAGTGTCGACGACGACGTAGCCGTCGGCGTGGCCGGCCGACGTGACGAACGACTTTTGCGCGCTGATCGACACGGCGCCGTTGCCGGAGCCGCTGGCGCGGCTCACCGGCGCCCAGAAGTGGCTGCGCGATCCCTTCTCGCTGAAGGCGAGCGTCGAGAGGTGGCGTCCTGCGGCGGCGGCCTCGAGCAGCGGCGCCGTCTTGTCCGGTGCGGCGGCGTAGCAGGCGATGCCGCAGAGGTGCATCAGATAGACCATCGCGGTGGACGGGCACCGCTGCGCCACGGCGTCGATCACGGCGGCGGCGGTCCGCGGACCCTGTCCGAGCCCGCCATGCGCCTTCGGCACGGTCAATCCGAGGAGCCCGCTCGCGCCGAGCGCGGCGATCGAGTCTCTCGGGAACGCCGCGTCGCGATCGACGTCCGCTGCCCGCGGCGCGAGTTCGCGCTCGGCGACCGCGGCAGCGGTGGCAGCGATCCGCTGCTGCTCGTCATTCAATCGATACATCTGCCAATCCTCCTTTGACTTACGACGTCAGGACGAGCTCGACGTCGAGATCGAGGGCCTCGCGCAGCGTGGAGACGAGCGGCAGGCGCTCGATCATCTCGTCGAACAGCGCGCGGGTGGCCTTGTCGTCCACCGACGCGACGAAAACCTTGATGGCGATCCGGCGGATGCGCGGCCGCCCGGTCTCGCCGATCACTTCCAGTAGGCGAGCCCGTCTTGCAGTTCGCCTGTGACGAGCGCCTCGACCGCGTCGATCGGGAGGCGCCGGCGCCGCGCGAACTCGCGCAGCCCGTTGACGACCTCGCCGCCGACGGCGCCGAGCGCGTACTCGAGCGCGGCCACGTGCGGCGACGCGTCGTCGAACTCGACGGGACGGCCGATCGAAAACTGGCGGCGGCCGACCGAGACGCGCGCGTCCGCGGGTCCCGGCGCCGTCACCCGCAGCGAGATGGTGATGGCGGTCGCCGGTTACGCGGCGCATCCTTCGGAACGCTCGGCATGGGCCAGGTGTCTGACTCGGCGGCCGCCTGGCGCAGTCGGGGCCAGTACTGCTGGCGGCAGAAGGCGCGTTTCCGCCGTAGCTGGAGAGCTCCTGCGCGTGCGTGATCTCCGCATTTCTATGAGCCAGCACCCGCTCTCCGGCGGTATCGAACACGAGTGTCATCGGCATTTCGCCGAACCAGCTCCGACCACGCGCTCCGTTGAAGCGTCTATCTCCGCGTCGCGCGAGTGCAGATCAGGAACGGGCGGCTTTGTGAGTCTGACAAGAACTCGCTGATATCCGCCATTTCCTCAGGGAAGTTCAGCGAGACGGCAAACAAGTTCAGCCTTTGTCGTGATACTGCCGCGCACCTTCGATGATGGCCGGGAACTCCCGCACACAAGGCGGACACCAACTCGCCCAGAAGCTGATCAGCGACGACCTTGCCCTTGCTGGTCGTCAACGAGTGCCGGACTCTGCTTCGCAGTAACCGTGCGAATCTGCGTGCACCTGGGGGCGCTGACTCGCTTGGAGGCCGTGCTGTCTGCTTTGCCGTGGCGGTCGAAGCGACCTCTCGGTCGCCGGCAACCGGAAGCGGCCATCCCACAGCATGCAACACCGCCGCCGCTGCCCAGGCCGCAATTGCTCGTCGAAGTACGCCTTCGACGTTCGGTCTTTGACGCTTTGCTTTTCGCCAGCATGCTCAAAGTGGCCTGCTTGACCTTATCGAAGTCGCTCGATCCCAATATCCGAAACATTCGTGTCGACCATACGATTTCTGGTGACCAGAAACGATGTTGCGGACATTGGGATCGAGCTTGTAGAGCCTGACGCCGACGTCTTGCGGACCTCTGGGCGAGGACGACGAGCGGAATCTCGAGGTTTCGTGACTTGCTGAGCTCCTCGCAGCCAGGGCTTGGCGTCGGGTCCCGGGATGAGAATCGCCACGGCCTTGAAGTTCTCGTCTTCTCCTGCCGATACAGCTTGTCGAGCTGCACGATGAGCTCGGCCGTCTGCTCGTCTGCGTCGCGGAAGAACGCAATGACATTCGGATCGTTCTGGAATTCACAGACATAGCAGGTGCGCTTGCCTGCATATGCTCCGGTGACGTCGAGGACCGGCACGAGACGGCGTCGGCGCACCCGGCGCGAGCCAGCCCACCTGCAGCAGACCCGTCACGACAGGCCCATCGCGGATGGCGAACTCCTCATCATCGATCAGCCTTCCCACTTTGGCCTCGGTCTCGTAACCGAGATCGAGCCATCCCGATCCAGCCACCCTTGAGGATCTTTGATGTTCTGATAGCCGTATTCAGTCAATTTCTTTGCGGTATCGATCGACTCCTCCTCGGCGTTGCATGCGCAATAGATCACCAGCGTCTTGTTGCGCGGCAGCGTGATGGGCTGCGGGAGTGCCGGTCCATACGGAAAGTTCACCGCGCCGGGTATGTGCTCTTCCTCGAAGATCAACGGCGCCGCGGTATCGACGATCACGATGTCCTTCGATTTCTCGTCGATGAGCTTCTTCAGCTCCTGGGCGGAGATGAACTTGGGTTCGTAGACGTAGTTTTCCACCTACACGCCATCGATGTACGAACCAGAAGGCTTCGCCGGCTTGTCTTGCGCGTAACCTGCCGTCGCCCAAAGCATCGCGACTCGCGGCTGCCCAGCATGCCGGCCTGTCTGCTTCGATGTCTCAACATGACTCAAGCCCTCTGAAGACTGCGATTTGCCGTTAGGTTGTCGCTGGTTCCGTAGCGCGGAGCAGACTTTACGCCCGAACTCGAGAGCACTCGGGCGTCGCAACAACCTGCGACATCTTCAGACTGGCCTGCCGCCTCGCCGGAGCTCAGCGGGTGGCGGGGCGGATAATCACGTAGGTGGGCAGGCCGATGGCGCCGTAGCGCTGCATGATGCGCATTCGCCGGCGGTTCGTCCGGCTGCTCCGCCTGGTATTTGATCTTCACGTAGCCGGCGAGCGCCGCCGACGACCTTCGGATCCTTCAGGGTCGTCTTGTCCATCGCCAGGCAGTTCTTGCACCAGGTCGCCCAGAAGTCGATCAGGACCGGCTTCTGTTCGCGCTCGGCCGCTGCCAGCCCCTGCGCCAGCGATCGGCGTACCAGCCTTCCTTGAGCTTCTCGCGCCACGCTCGACTCGACTTCGGCCGCATCCACCCAGCGCGCCGAGAACAGCCCGTACGCGAGGTAGCCGTAGTAAACCGCCATGCCGAGGATGAACGACGCCGAAGGCCTGCTTCACGCGGACCATCCAGGCGCCCGGCTTCGGCAGGGCGGCGATGCCCGCGCCCGCGATCGGCCACGGGATCGCCATGCCGACGCCAAGCAGAAACGGCAGCGCGAGCGCCGGCGCCGGTGCCCGTCGCGTACAGATTGCTCGAGAACACGCACGACCTGGATGACGACCGGCGCGACGCAGGCGCCCGGCGAGGAGCGCGGCGACGGCGCCCATCGTGAACGCGAGGAGGAACGTGCCGCGGCTCGCATTGTCGACGCGGAACCGGCTCGACAGCCGCGAGAAGTCGATCACGAAGATGTCGAACATGGCCAGCGCGAGGACGACGAACAGCAGCGGCGATGCCGACGTTGAACCAGGGGGACGCGTTGATCGTGCCGAACGTGCCGGCGGTGAGAATCACGATCAAGCCGAGCACGCCGTAGACCAGCGCCATCGCGCCGCCGTAGGTCGCGCCGAGCAGGAACCCGCGCTTCCGCGATCCCGCCTGCGCGCCGGCGCCGATGATGGCCAGGTTGATCGGGATCATCGGCAGCACGCACGGCGTGAGATTGAGCGCGAGGCCGCCGGCGAGCACGATGACGAGAATCGCCGCGGCGCCGCGCCCTCGAACCAGCCCTTCTCGGTGACGCCTGTTTCCGCGTTGCGAATGAACTTCAGGAAGTCGTCGGTTCCGAGATACCCGCGCCGACGCTCAGCGTGGTGAACCGATCGAGCGCGGACGAGGGATCCCTCCCGCGCCCGGAGTGGCCGCCGCGGCCGGCGCAGCGGTCGGAGCGGGAGCGTCACCGCTCCCGAAGCGAATCGCCTTGAACGCTTCTGCGTTCGGCGCCGCGATGCGGTCCCGGCCGGCACCACGCGCAGCTTCCACTGGATGGACTCGGATACCGGCAGGTAGCACATCTTCTCGTCGCACGCCTGGTAGCGGAACCGGCCGGCGACGGTGATGTCGCCCGGCGCGGCGCTGGCGGCGACGTTCAGCCGCACGCCGACGAGAAACTCGCGCTCGTAGACGCTGAGGGGCTGTTCGCTGCCTTCCTGTTTGAGATCGGACGCCGTGCGGATAGACGATCTCCGCCACCGCCACGCCTTCCGTTGGCGTGATGGTGAGGACGATCGGGATCAGACTTTTATCTCGCGGCTTGTTCGAGTTCGCAGTGGAGCTTCTCGGGCAGGAACGACCTTGACGGCGGCGCAAGCCGTGCCGCCGGGCGTGACGCCGTCCTTTCTCGAGGAGCGTCGTCACGGTCGCGCGCGGCGGCCGCACCCTGTGCGGCGCCGACGGCGGCAGCCGAGAGCAGCGCGAGCAGAGCAGACGGACCAGCGCGTCACGTCGACGCGCTGGTCATCACTGACCTTTCGGGGCTGGCAACACGAACTCCTGTAATGGCCGATAGCCAGCCGCCTTCATCAATTCGTCCCAGTTTTTGGGCAGCCGAATTTGTATGGTGTTAGTAGCCATTCGCCGATAACGTCTGCACCTTGTTTCTGCTGGGATCGCCCAAGACGAGAATTTCCAGGTCATCCGGACTGGCGACTACGGGGTCGTCTTGATGTCCTCCCAACCTGGGAAGCGTGGGTACCAAGGGCGGCAGCTTTCCCTTCTCCGCCCGTGGCTCTGCCATCGTCGTGGCCAGCTCCTCTTCAAACGGCGGATAGATCGCGCCGTACGAGCCGTGCACCTTCGACCAGGCCCACTCGTAGGTCACCACTCGGGCAGTGGCGGCCAGGTCTTTCTTGAGACTCTCCTTGGTATAGCCGCCCTCTGCCAACACCTGCGCAGTCGTCGGCGTGATCAAGAGTGTCCGTCGTGATCCGTTCCATCCCGCGGCAAACTGCTCCTTCTTGAGTCAGGTCATAGGCGATCAATTGCATCAGGATCTTCGGGTCGCTGGTCGACGGAATCAGGTTCTGACCCCACACACGGTACTTTCGCCGGTGGTGACCGTATTCGCATTCAGATCGAAGCCCTTTTCCACATGGTTAGGCTTCCAGCCAATCCGCAGGGCAGACTCTTCGTCTTCTGCCAGCACCCAGGGAGGTCACCTTCCCGAAGCGCACCACCTGGGTCAGTTTGATCTGGTAACCGGCGATATTCCTTTCAATCAAGCTCATGGTCCGACCGATGACGTGATTGACAGGAAACGCGATCAGGCCCTGGCCGAAATCGATCCCGAGCTGCCGCGCAAGCGGACCGTTTAGCCAGTAGTAGCGTCTGGAACGAATGCGTACTGCCGGCACGCCGCGAGTACGACACCTTATATTTCGGGTCACCGATCGCCTGGACCATCGCGATCAGCATCGGCATGTGCTCCGGGCGGGCGCCGGCCATGACTGCGTTGGCAGCGATGATCCGCGGCGTCGCCCGAAGATTTGCCGAGGCAAGAATGGCAATTTCCTCATCCGGCGCGTAGTCCGTGTACTTCAGGAATGCCGCCACTCTTGTCAGGCGTCGGCGGAACGATGGCCGCGCCGTCACTCCAGCCGACATCGGAAAAATATCGGTTGATCTCCTCCAGGGTCCCGGAAAATACAATCTTCTCGCGAGTTCCTCTTCTCCTGACCGTCGCGGTTGCCTCGATTTTGCCGGTCAGTGCCTTGACAATCTGGGGCACCAGCTCTTTCTCGGCGTTTTGTCTCAACACTTCATCGGTATGAAGATCGAATGGCCCCGGGCAGACGGCCACCTGCAGCGAAGGTATGGCGTTACTGGTGCCGGTCAGCTGAGCCAGTTGGACAAAGCCAGGACCGGCCACTGTGACAGCGGGGATTCCGGCTTCTCGGCTTCTGCGGCCGCCCGCGACGCGGACGGTGTGCAAACCCTCAACCACCGTTGCCGCTGACGACGGCATCGCAACCTTTCGTTTTGAACTGGCCCGGCATCGCGTCCCAATCCGCTCCCGAATACGCCGTCGCCATCTGGGTGTAGGGCAACGATCTTGAGCCCGGGATATTTCGCCTGCAGCGCCTTTGCGATGGCAGGCATCGTGATATTGACTTTGAACGAGCTGTTGCTGACCATGCACACCGTCTTGTTCGACAGCGTATCGAGCCTTCGTGCCATCTCGATCATCTTGACGGTGTTCTCGCCAGAGAGGACTGATCACCGAGCAGACGGGTTCCGCCGTGTCGTTGCGCCAGCGCCGTCATCATGCATGCCCGTTGCGAGACGGACACCAGCGCTGCAACGACGCCCGTTCGCCGCGCGCGCTCTGCTACTCGCCATTTGAAGCATTGCTCTTCTCATCGTCTCTATCCCTCTAAAGCCTCGGAGGCTCCTGCTAAAACTCGATCTGCATACTGATATGGAACTGCCGCGGATCCTGGACGCCGGTCGCATTCAGCCAGCTGCTGTTCGTCGTCGCAAACGTCGTGTTGATCGGTCTGAATCGCCGTTGGCGTTGAACGCGTTGTAGACGATCCGCGTTCACCTGGAACCGACGTCTGTTGACGCGCAGCAGCTTCGAGAAACGCAGGTCGAAGGCGTGACTGGCGCGTCAGATGTACTCGGTTCCTGGCTCGAGAAGCGCGACCGACTTGGTGGCTCGGCACATGCCGGTCGCCGGGCACGCCGCGAGCGCTGCGACCGAGTGCCGGCTGGATGATGCTGTTGGGCACCGACCAGGTCGCTGCGATCTGCGGCCCGGCCAGCATCCCGGTAGGTGCCCGACACCCGAACGTCCAGCGGCAACGGCATACGACCCGCTGAACTTGACGTCGGGACGGTACGCCGGTGTTCGTGTCGCAGAAGCGCGCTCTGCTCCGGATTGTCGATGACGTCGCAGGTAATTTGAATGCTGGTTCGCGAAGCTCACGCCGCCAGACACGAAGGCCCCTTCGCCAGCCGCGCGTTCACGTTCAGCTCGACGCCGGTGTTGACGTTCTGACGCTTGACGCCAACGCTCTTGGCGAAGGTCACAAAGCTGTTGGTACCCGAGCTCGCCCGGAACGCCGGCTTGATGTCGTACAGCCCGCAGACCTGCTGGCCGGCATTCGACAGGCGCGCATCGGTCGTCGGCGCCGTGACGCAGAACGGCCCGTCATAGCTGGCTCGGAGTGAGCGTCCGGTCGTCGGTCACGCGGTTGTTCCCGTCCGCAGCGCCGGTAGTACAGCGCCGATGACGCCGACACGCGGCAGGAGTTCGTGCTGGACCGAGACATCGGTCTCCCAGCTGTAACCGCGCTTGAACCAGCCGTTGAGCACATCGTCGTCGAACGTCGTCGAAATCACGGGCGTGCCGAAGTTCGACGTTGCCGGTCGGCCCCAGTTCGTTCAGCTGCACCGGTCCCGTTGGCGTTGTAGATCGAGCAGTCGCCGTTGGCGTCGGTCCACGAACGCGCGTCGGCTGTGGCGATCGCGTTCATCGGATTGACCTGGCCCGTCAGGGCGATCGTCTCTCCGTCGACGAACCGGGCCACCGCCACTTTCAGCGCCGTCTTGCCAGTTGCCGAACAGGTCGTAGCGCCAGGCCCAGTCGCGGCGAGAGGTCCTTCCAATCGATCACGTCACGAGCGGCGAAGTGCTGTTCCGCGCAGCCAGACACTGGCCGGCAACACCTGGTCGGGCACGCTGGTCTGCAGCCAGTCCATGCGCAGCCCGAGGTTCGCCGTCAGCCGCTTCATCGTCCAGCGGTCCTGCGCGAAGAATCCCCAGTCGCCGTCGACGCTGTCGTGACGATTGGTGGGCAGCGTCAGAGCCGCCTGGCTCGCCGCGCCGCTGTTCAGGCGCAACACCGACGTTGCCGTACACCGACACCGGACGATGATACGAGCCGCGGAAGAACGATCCGCCGGCCTTGAAGTTGTGCGAGCCCGTCACGTACGTCGCGCTGCTACGGATTTCAATCGACTTGGAGAGATTCGCGGCGCTGTTGACCGCAACGTTGAGCAATTGATTCGTCGAGGCCTTCACCGATGACGTATGTCGCCGGCGCCGACGGCTGGAATTCCGTCCGCCAGGTACCTGCGCCGACCATGGTCGCGGCATCGCCGCGATAGTCGTTGTAGTTGTTGCGGACCGAACCACTGATGGTCGTATCGAAGAGCAGGCGTGAGCTCTGCGTTCTCGTCCAGTGCACGCCGCCGGAATCGCCGTTCGTCGTGGCATCCTGCGTCGTTTCCGGCGACAGAGGCGCAGCGGTGGATGTGAGCGCCAGGCGGTTCTGGGCGTTGTAGAAGATCGGGGTCTCTGAGCGGAATCGCTCGTAGTATCCGGCGATCTTGTCGCGGCGGGTGGCCTGCCACGTCAACCGCGGTGCGATGCTGGCTGCTGCGAACCTGGGAGATGCCGGGCCGATTCGGATCCGCAACGTATCGGTACGGCAGCGGGTCCGCATCGTAGAACGACCCGGTCTGCACCGTATCCTGCCCGATGTTCTGATAGGTGAAGTAGTACCAGAGCGAATCGCGTCGAATCGGACCACCGCCACTCGGATTGAAATCCCACTGTTTCGGTGTCTGCGCTGGCAGCCGTGACACCCTGGGCGCGCAGCGCGTCGTCGATATTGTCCGACTGCCACGCGTCCCGCGTGTAGCTCGGCGAACACCGTGCGCGTGGAACTGGTTGCCGCCGTCGCGCGAGCACCAGATTGATGCGCATCCCAGGCTGACCGAATTCGGCGGAATCGATGTTGTTCGAGAAGCTGAACTCCTGGATACATGTTGCTGTTGGTCGGCGCGCTCGTGCTCCCGGGACCTGCGCCGACCAGGTACGTCATGCGCATCCCGTCGACCATGGTCAGCGAGTCTGCCGAGCCCCGGAACGAGAACAGACCGAAACTCCCCGCCGCGGTGCCCGGAATCGTGAACAGGACGCGCGTTCGGCGTCCGGTCGGTGGGAAGCGCGTCGACCACGTCGCGCGTGTACACCTTCGGCCTGCCCGACGCTCTGCACGTCGACGACAGGCGGCCGGACTGGACCGTCGACGGTCTCCTCGACAGCGCCGACCGTGGCGGCTGCGAGTTCACGTTCGCCGTGAAGTCCGAGGTCAGCTCGATGCCCTCGCGCTTGACGGTCGAAAAGCCCGCCAGCGTGAAGGTCACGGTGTACGGTGCCAGGTCGCAGGTTGACGATCGAATAGCGACCCGCGTCGTTGGTGGTCGACCGAACGGCTGCCTTCGATGAGTGCGGGACTGCGTCGCCTCGACGGTGACACCCGGCAGCACCGCGCCGCTCGCATCCGTCACCGTTCCGGCAATGGTTGCCGTGCCGACTGCCTGCGCTGCGGCCGAAGCCGGATGCAGCAGACCTACCACGAAGCAGCACTGGCAACGCGGGACAGACCGAATCGAGCCCATCAAACCCTCCAGGGACCTCGGTCGCCGCCAGCGTCTGAAGCCTACGTCGGCGATATCTGACGCGCATTGCGGGCGTGCGCAGTGGTGTTATTGTGTGCAGTGTGTTGCACGAACCGTGGTTGCGCCGAATCGGAGCTCGTCGGAACGGAGAACTCAGCTTTCAGCAGAGGAGCCGCCATGTCACAGATGAATCGCAGAGAACTGTTCGAGCACATGGGGCACGGCCTTCATCGCGACGTCCTCGCCGCGCACGCAGGCGGCGGCGCAGATCAACCGAAACGGTGGGGCCGAGCCGGTTTCTTCCAGGCTTCACGGTCTCCAGGGTGCAGACGAGCGGCACCATCGGTCGACGGGCCGAAAGGCGCGATCCAGACGGTGGGCACGTAGCATCAACGTCGCCGTAGGGGGCGACGGCCCGCCGCTGCTGCTTCCTTCATGGCGCGCCGATGACGCACATCAGCCTGGCGGCTCATGGCGCCCCAGCTTGCGAAGTCGATACACGGTGATCGCGCCTGACCTTCGCGGCTACGGGGACAGCGGCAAAGCCGCCTGACGGCGACGAGCACGCCAACTACTCGAAGCGTGTGATGGCGCGGGACCAGATCGAGGTGATGCGTCATTTCGGTTTCGACGCGGTTTCCGGTGGTCGGCCACGACCGCGGCGGACGCGTCGGCCACCGCCTGGCGCTCGACCATCCGGAAATCGTCACCAAACTCGCCGTCCTCGACATCCTTCCGACGCACTACCTGTATACGCACGTGACGCTCGACTTCGTGCGCGCGTATTACCACTGGTTCAACCACCTGCGCTGCATGCGCCCGGTCCTGAGAACGAGTTCGAAAGCGCAGTACGAGGCCCGCAGTCCGCCCAGGCCGCAACCGACGTCGAAAAGGAATACTGCGCGCGCGAGGAGCGATCCGGCGGCGATCCACGCGATGTGCGAGGACTGCCGCGCCAGGCGCCTCGATCGATCTGAAGACACGACGAGACGGATCTGAAGACAGCGGAAGAAGGTCACGCTGTCCGCTGCTGACGCTGTGGGGCGAACGCGGCGCCGATGGGCCGCCTCGCACGACGTCCTGGACGTGTGGCGCGACTGGGGCGCGCAGGTCAGCGGCAAAGGCACTGCCGGCGGGTCACAACCTGCCGTGAAGAAATCCCAGACGCCGTGCTCACAGAGTTGCTGGCGTTCCTGCGTGTCGTCGTACGCAATCAGCCAGCGTCGAGGGCGAGCGCGCCCCTGCCCTGCGCTGGGTAAACCGCAACGGGATTGATATCAATTTCCTTGATCGCGGGCACGGAACGCATCAGGCCTGCCGACGCGCTGAACGATGGCGGCAGCCGCCCGAACGTCAGGGCCGGGCGCGCCGCGAAAACCGCGGAGGACAGCCGCGCCGCTTCAGTTGCGTGCAGTTCGCCGAGTGATGGCATCCAGGCTGAGATCCGGGGGCAGAAGGCGAACGTCGTGCAGCGCTTCCGCCAGCACGCCCTCCGAGACCCACGCTCAGCACCACCGGCCCCCAGTCAGGATCGTTGCGCCCGCCCACGATCAGTTCAGCGCCTCTTGCCGCCATCTGTTTCGACCAGCACGCCGTCGAGCCGCAAGCGCCGGCATCGCTCGGGCCAGGTCCGCATGTAAACGGTCCCCACGCGGCGGTCAGCGCGACCTCGGACTGCCCACATTCAGCACCACGCCGCTGACGTCGCTCTTGTGGAGAGATCAGCCGACTGAGCCTTGAGCGCGACGGGATACCAACCTCCGACGCAATGCGCTGCGCTTCCTCGAGCGTTCGCGCCAGTGCGCACCGCTGGGTGTCGGGATGCCGAACGCTGCGAGGATTTCCTTGCTTCTGATACTCAGGGATGACACCGGAGTGGAAGGTCGATCGTGGAATGGCGCTGGCAGTGTCGAGGCACCTCTTGCCTGCGTCCGCCCGCCAGCGAGCGTCGCCAGGCGACCGAGGCGCGCGAAACGCGCTCGGGAGACGGAAGCAAGGCGGCGCCCAGCGTGCGCAGCCTCTTCAACGTGCGCGGGAGCGATCGGCGCGCCCTCGTTCATGGGCGTGAAGATGACCGGCTTGGCCGGAGCCCATGGCGCGAATCGCATCGAGCAGATGAGGCAAGCTTGAAGCTACTCGTCGCCTCGTCGGTCAGGATGATGTGGCCAGCACGATGCTTCTGAATCGTTCATCGGCCAGCAGGACAGGCAGCGTCCTTTGATACAGCTCGGGCTCAGCCAGAGGTTGCGCCGTGATGTCCAGAGGATTGGTCGGAGGAATGCAGAGGTCAGGCAGGATCCGGCGGAGATGTCTCCGCCGTCTGACTCGTGAGTTCCGGCAACGGCAGGCCCACAGCGTGACAAGAATCCAGAGCGCCAGCGCCTTGTGGGCGCCCGACTCGGTGAACACGACGGTGCCGCCGCGCGGAACAGACGCGCAACGGATCAGGATGTGCGACACATCGATCAGCTCTTCGAGACTGTCGACAATGATCACGCCGGCGTGCGCGACCAGGGTACGCATCACGTCGTAGTTGCCGGCGAGCGCCCCGGTGTGCAGTCGCCGCGGACGCCCGCGCCGCGCTGGGTTCGTCCCGGGATGCAGGAGCACGATGTGCTTGTTCCGCCTGCGCGCGCGATGGACCAGCTCGAGGAACCTGCGCGGTTGCCTGAACAGTTCGACAATCATGGCGATCACGTGCGTGTGCTCGTCGTCTATCAGGTAGTCGACGAAGTCTTCGACGCTCGTGGTCGCTTCGTTGCCGGTAGAGATCGAATAGGAGATACGAAGCGCATGGCTTCGTAAACTGGCGCCGAGCACCGCGGCCATCGCTCCGCTCTGGGAGACGACCGCGAGGCCCTTCCCGGCATCCAGTTCTCGGGCGGGTGTGAGAACGAACGTCAACGGGATGCCGTCGACACCGTTGATCAGGCCGAGGCAGTTCGGACCCTCGATGATCATGTCGTGATCGCGAGCGATCCGCGCCATTCCGCTCTTGCTCAGCGCGACCGTCAGGACCACTCTCCGCGAATCCAGCGGAAAAATGATCACGCCGCCGACGCCGAGTCGCGCGCACAGCAGCCACAGCGTCGATGACGCCGGCGCGAGGGATGGCGAGCACGACACAATCGACACCGTGCGGCAGGTCCTCGATCGAGGCGAGGCACGGGCGGCCCGCGAATCTCCGCCCGCTTCGGATTGACAAGAAACAGCTCTCCACTGAACTGCGCCTGCTCGAGATTGCGCAGGACAGCTTCGCCGAGCGATCCCGGTGTCGCGGAGGCGCCGACGATCGCCACTCGGACCGCGGACGCAGCAGCCGGTTCATGGCAGCGCTCGGCGCGCCCGCGACGAGGTCGTCCGTACTCATCGCCTCACCGCTTGTAGCTTTGCAGTCCCGGTTTCAGCGTCTTGTCGTCGAGGAACTGCTTGAGCCCCTTGTCGCGGCCATGCTCCGGGTCGCGCAGCAGTGCCTGATCGAGCTTGGCAAAGAGGTAATCCTCGCTTCGCTCCCAGGTGAGCTCCGCGACAGCGCTTGAACCCATGTTTGGCGGCGCGCAGCACCACGGGGTTCTTGTCGCGAAAGTTTCTGTGCGAGCGCGACGGTCTCTTCCCGGAGTTTCTCGAGAGGCACGGCCCGGTTCACCAGTCCGAACTCGGCGCGGCCTGCGCGCCGGTGAACGTATCGCCGGTCATGATGTACTCGAGCGCCCTTCGGTGGCCCATGGTATCGGCCACCGCCTTGCTCACCAGATTTCCAGGCGGGATGCCCCAGTTGATTTCGGAAAGTCCGAAGACCGCGGTGTCGGCCGCAATGGCAAGATCGCAGGCCACCAGAGGCGAAAATGCGCCGCCAAAACACCAGCCGTTGACCATCGCAATCGTCGGCTTCGCGTGACATGCGCAGCAACTTCCATTGCCACGCACGTGGCATCGCGGCGCGCCCTCTCCTGAACGATCTCAGGCATCGGGTCGATCTCGCGAAAGTACTCCTTCAGGTCCATGCCGGAAGACCACGACTCGCCGGCGCCCGTGAGCACGACCACGCGAACGTCTTCATCCAGCTCCAGCGTCTCCGAGCAGATCGCGCATCTCGCGGTTGAGTGTCGGGCTCATCGCATTGCGCTTCTCCGGGCGGTTGAAAATCGCCCAGCCGATGCCGTCCTCGACTTCGGCGCGAACGGTCGTCCAGCGCCCCTTGTATTCAGACATCTACCTGCCTCCTTCAAATGGGATAGTGCCGCGGTGTTGTTTGCACGGTGATCCAGCGGAGATCCGTGAACTCATCGACGGCGGCCTTGCCGCCGAAACGCCCGTAGCCGCTGGCCTTCACGCCGCCAAACGGCATCTGTGCTTCGTCGTGCACCGTCGCCGCATTGATATGGCAGATGCCCGACTCAATCCGTCGCGCAACGCTCAGGTGCACGTCCGATGTCCCGGCCGAAGACCGCGGCGGAAAGCCTGCACTCCGTGTCGTTGGCCACACGCACCGCTTCGTCTGTACTCGTCAACGCGCACCACAGTCACGACCGGGCCGAACGACTCCTCTGGCATACAGCCGCATCTCGCTCGTGACGCGATCGACAACCGTCGGCTGCAGCATCGCGCCGTCCACTGTTCCGCCAGTCACGATTCTGGCGCGCCTTGCTGCGCGCGTCTTCGAGCAGCTCGCCGATGCGTGCGGCGGCCTCGCAACTCGACCATCGATCCGAGGGGCGCCTTGTTCTCCTGGGATCTCCGGTCGAAAGCGACGCGGCTTTCCCTGCCCAGTTGTTCGACGAACGCATCAGCCACTGATGCGTCGACGACAATGCGCTCGGTCGACATGCAGATCTGGCCCTGGTTGAAGAACGCTCCGAAAGCGGCGGCACTCACCGCCTCATCCAGATCGGCGTCATCTGAGCACGACGCAGCGGCGCCTTGCCGCCGAGCTCCAGCAGCGCCGGCTTCAGGTGCTTCGCCGCGCAGCTGGGCGACGATGCGGCCGACGTGTGTCGAGCCGGTGAAATTCACTCGTCGCACGGCGCGGATTGGCAATCAGCCGCTCGACGATCGAGCGCCGCGTCGGCTCGGCGCGTTGAGGATCGACGTTGACCACGCCGTCGCCGAGCTCTGCCGTCCTGCAGCACGGTGCCGATCAGCCGGTGCACTGCCGGACAAATCTCGGAGGCCTTCAGCACGACCGTGTTGCCGCACGCGAGCGGCATCGCGACGGCGCGCGTGCCGAGAATGACCGGAGCGTTCCACGGCGCAATCCCCAGCACGACGCCGCACGGCTGCCGCATCGCCAGCGCCATGTTGCCGGGCACATCGGAGGGAATCACTTCGCCGCTCAACTGGGTCGTCATCGATGCGGCTTCGCGCAGCATCCCGGCCGCGAGCTTCGCATTGAAGCCGCACCACACTCGCGTCGCACCGGTCTCCAGCACGCCCACGTCGATGAAGTCGGGAGCGCGCTGCTCCATCAAATCCGCGGCTTTCAGCAGCCGGTCGCCTGCGTTCGGTCGGCGGAAGCCCCGCCCAAACGGGGAATGCCTTGCGGGCAGCGGCAACGGCGGCATCCGCGTCCTCCAGCGTGGCGGCCGCGGCGCAGGTGACGACTTCACCCGTCAGCGGACTCACGCGGTTGAAGGTGGCTCCATTACTGGCCGGCCGGTCCTCTGCCTGCTATCAAGAGATTCGTCTGGTTCATCTATCTACCCTCCGCCGCTCTGCGTGGCCAACTGCCGGGAAATGCCTTCCCACGAGCGCCAGCCCGACAAAACGCGATAACCATGGAGACGGCGACGAAGCCCCAGTACGCGCCAGCTCCCATGCCGATGATCGTTGCGCCGAAAATAGAACTGAAGATGCCGCCGACACGCCCGATCGCGGCCGCGCTAGGCACTCCAGAGGCGCGGATCGCTGTCGGATACACGTGAGCAGCCAGGGCATACATCGCGGTTTGCACTGGCGTTGGCGAGCATGCCGTTGAGCGCGAGGGCTGCCAGCATGAGCGCTGCTGCTGCCGCCGGCCGTCGCCGGGACGAGCAGGATCAAGAGCGCACTGCCCGCCGCCGCCAACGCTCCCGAGAGCAGCGGACCCGCGAACCGAACTTCGTGATCAACGCCGCCCACACGAAGACGCCGATGACGCCACCGACGTTGTAGATGGCGAGCGCCTGACTCGCGGCGGCAACGCTGACGCCTTGGGAGCTGAGCAACGTGCGGCAGCCATCCGAAGATGAGATAGATACTCCCGAGACAAAACAGGAACGCGAGCCAGAGTCCCGCGGTATCGCGGAGTGGGGTTGGGCCCAACGAAAGCCTAAGCAATACGTAAT
>ERZ1370068.5364-contig-4387_pt1 | contig 170609 bp, 198 predicted proteins | sample MGYA00561227_ERZ1370068 | MGnify/ENA primary metagenome ERZ1370068 (study PRJEB38410, sample SAMEA6850437) | metagenome | study: Metagenomic assessment of the ecological functions of the soil: analysis of the soil microbiota associated with the... | reverse complement strand
CCAAGCCACGTATTGCCCAATTTCGAGGCCGAGCATCCTGGCGGTCTCGGCGTTGATGACCAGCTCGAACTTGCTCGCCTGCACGACCGGCAGGTCCGCGGGCTTCGCGCCCTTGAGGATGCGGCCGGTATAGACGCCGACCTGACGACACGCATCCGCAACGTTGGCTCCGTAGCTCATCAGCCCGCCGGCTTCGGCATATTCACGCGCCGAATATGTCGCGGGGATCGCGTGGCGCGCCGCCAGGTTGGCCAGTTGCACACGCCGGCTGGTGAAAAAGGGGTCGGCGCCGACGAAGAGGGCGTCGGGCCGCTCGCGCACAATAGTTGCGAAAGCCGCATTGATCTCGCCGGCTGGTGCTGGCGTTGAGGACCTGGATTTGCAGCCCGATGGCGCGAGCAGCCGCTTCCACGTCTCTCAACGTGGTTTCGGTATTCGCAGCATTGGTCGGATTGACGAGCACGGCCACACGAGCCGCTCCGGGCACCAGCTCACGCAGGAGTTCCAGCCGCTTTGCCACCAACTCACCACTGAGAAAATTGATACCTGTCAGCGTTGCCGCCCGGCCGGGCGAGGCTGGCGACAAGACCAAGCCTGACCGGGTCTTCGGTGACGATGAAGACGATGGGGATCGTCGAGGTTGCCGCCTTGGCCGCCAACGCCGAAGCGGGTACCTCCGGGCGCGGCGATCACGGCGACCTGTCGGCGAACCAATTCGGCCGCCAGCGCCGGCAGCCGATCGATTTGATTCTCGGCCCAGCGGTATTCGATCGCCACGTTCTCGCCCTCGACATAGCCGGTGTCTTTGAGGCCCTGGCGAAATGCGCGCAGACGGTCCGCGTATCGCGTCAGGCGATCTGGGGTCGAGGAACCCGATCACCGGCATCGCCGGCTGCTGCGCGCGCGCCGCGAGCGGCCACGCCACGCCGCGCCGCCGAGCAGCGCTGACGAACTCCCGCCGCCTCATGCCGGGCATGGGCTCCCTCCCAGGTGCCGCCGCCGATCATAGCAGGTAGGAACCGCCGGGCGCAGGCGGTTTGACGCATCAGGAGCCTATCGGCGCAGGTCAGCTGGTCCTGGGAGCCTGAATTGTGATCCGAGCAGGCTCGCCTGCCAGTCTTCCCCTACCTCACGAATCGCCTCTGACCGGCGTACCTTCTTGTCCGCGATACGGAGCGGCTTCATGGGATTATGGAGGACGCGATGCGCCTTCAACTGCGCTGTCACGGCGACATCGACCTCAGCCAACCGGGTATGTAATCCCATCATGGTGCCCAAAGATCGCCCCATCGGCGGCAGGAGGACGACTTCGCCGGGTCGACATTGCCAGCCGCCCAATGGACCAAATCGGCTGACCAAATCTTGCCTCAGTAAAAGCTTGCCACAAAGCGCAGCAGACATTATGCAAAGTTGAACTTTAGATTCACGATCAGACGATCGCTCGCTTATTTGGCCGGTGCTATCCACAGGCGTTCCGGCTGCACCCGTTGGAGGCAGGCGCCACTGCGCCCCAGAACCAGCGCGCAGAACTGGCATTACCGAGCTGGTCGCCCCTGCTGCTCGCGCCATTGCAGGAATCCGCGGAACAAAACCTCGCGATCGGCTTCGCTTTGGGGCACACCGCTTCCAGGCCGATCCATGAAAGCCTGGAAATCGCGACTGGTATCATTCTGGGCTGATGCTGAAGGACCATAAAAGCGAGCCAGCATCTGCTCAGCGATAGTGTGCCGGGTCCAGCCTGGGAACTGTGGCCGCTCAGATTCACATCGCGCCATTTGGGATGTCGAGGCGCAACCAAAAACTGGTCCCAATGACTGAAGAGTCGCTCGGCAAGACGCTCGATACGGCGGTATCGGTCGCCGCCTTTCGACCAATTAAACACCGCAAGAACTGCCGGCACCGCGATCGTGTCGACCTTCCGCCCTTCCGCAACGAGCGACGGGATAGTCCTTCGCTCTCGAACTCACCCGCCGTGTAGTAGTCCGCGAAGGTGCTTCGTAAACGGGATCGGGATCGAGGTGGAGTCCCGAATTCGACGGGATCTTGGCGAAGAAGTCGACCGGCTTCCCAACGACGCGCACCAGTGCTCAGCGACTTCACCCGATTGCAGCTTCTGTAATGCACTCTGCTGATCAATCAAAACCTGCTCGACCTGCACCCCGAGCCGTTGGAAGACGATCGTTCCCGTCAGACTTGACCCACTGCCCGCCGGTCCAAAGTTGACCTGCTTGCCCCGAAGGTCTTCGAGCTGAGCGAATATCCGTCTTCGCCAGAATGTGCAGTTCCGCGATCGGAAGCCGCAACATGAAATGAACTCTGCTTCTGCAGGTTGGAGGTCTTGCGCTCGGTGCGGAAGTATTCGAACACATCGGATTGCGTCACAGCGAGGTCGACGCCGCGCAGATAGAGCAGAGTCGTCGAGGTTGGAAGCGGCCCCGTAAGAGACCATGGGCAAGACGCGTAAATTGTCACCGTCGTCGAGCACCTTGCCCAGTTCATCGGCGATGCGCATATAGGTGCCGTCGATGAGGCCGCCGGCAATGCCCACTGTCCAAGCATTCTTACGTTGTTTGATGGCAGCGTCGCTGCCGCCCTGCTGGATCGATTTTGGTATTGTCTGCGCATTTGCAACATCAATTCGTGAAACAAAGAGATGAGCGCGACAATAAGCAACGTGCCAACGTGATTGAGAGGCATCTGAACAATCCACCGACGTTTGTATGTCATCTCAGCGGCCGATCTGTCGCTCGGGTTAGTATCTCGAGCCGCCGTGGTCGCCACTTAATGAGCCAAGCTCAGCCGCTTTTTCATACCAGGTGCGCGCCATAGCGGCATCCCCCGTAAAGCCATAAACCCTTGAGCCTCGAAGAACGAAGGGGTCGTAGGTCGCGGCGAGCGCTAATGCCGCCTCGGCGTTGTTCGCGTCCGCGGCGCGTCGCAGACAATACGCGCGGCGGCGAGGTCGCCACTCGCTATCAAGTTCTTTCCGCGGTTAAGGAAAAGCGGTGATTTCTTTCTGATCAAATTGGTCCTGTGCGGAGGCCGTGAGATTGGTGGGCTCGCAGCGATCTCTTGGTGTTCGAGTTGGGGTAGCGAGGGAGCTGGCGCCGACGGTGGGCGCGCCGCGATCTTTCTTGATCCGGTGGGCTGCGGCGTAACGGCTGATGAGACCTCTGAATCCGGGCGCTCTTCCCGATCTGGCTGCTCCTGGGCGGGAATGGCCAGAGAGCGGTCGCCTGATAAGCTCTCCGTTCGATCGGCTTTCGGCCGTCGCGGACGCCAGTGCGACCGCTGGTGGTGCCTCTTTCAGAGCATTTTCATGTTGTGCGGGAGGAGGTGCCGGTGGTGAGACCCACTCGACTCAGCGCGACCCGATCGGCAATCTTGCCATCGGACAAGTGCAACTCGGCGATGAGATCAATCGAACCAGCAAAATTCTCCGGTGGAGCGATCCAGGGCACTGCCAAGCTCGGCTACTGAGATCTGCCCTTTATCGGAGGCAGACCATATCGCCCACGGACAATTCCACGTCGGGCGGCAAGCCAGCAATAACGACAACGGCGTCCTCAGCTCGCCCCCTCCACGGCCAAACCCAGCGGGTAGGCCCGGTCGACACAGCGCCGGGACGAGGACGAACAACCAGCCGCGCAGTCGGCTCGGTGCCTCATACTTGGTACCGCTGAGCCTAATGACGAGCTTAGCCCAATCACGTGTTGGGTCAGCTGGTGAATACCTCTCAAGGGCGACTGTTCAAGTGCGAGGAAGGCGGTCAGGCTGATCGCCAGCACGACCGCGACCATACCCAACCAGCACAGCGGGTACTTTATATTTGCTTAAACCCGCGGCTTGCATACCAGCTCGCCCGTAGGAAGGATCGAAATATCTGATTTCCGACTTCCGAAGGCTTTGGTTTTCCATCAGGGCACTCGGAGGCCCGCGTAGCGGCTAACGCGAGTCGCAGTCTCCGAGACTCGCTCGAGCCAAAAATCCCGACTTTCGATCGGAGTACTCAACGTAGCCTCGCTCACTCGGCCGGATCGTTGGTCCTTAACAGCTCGTGTCCGCGCATCATACGCTTCCTGGGGGCCTTTCGGCCGCTGGGTGCCCTGCACTTCCCTTGTAGAAAACAAGCGTGCCTTGTAGAAACAAACGTGGTGAAATGTGACGCCGCAGCCATAAAACGGCCAAGCAACGATGTGCGTCAGCACGGACTAAAAAGTTCTCTGGTTCTAAGCTCAAACGAGATTTTCAGATTGTCGAAAAAATTGATCTCTAAACATTGATCTGAATGTCTATATATCAAGCGGTCTATGATGCACGGGCGCGAGCGCAGGCGGCCATGTGAGCGTGAAGGCGCAGACCTTGACGCTGCACCTTCCTTGAAGGCGGGGACAACAGGGCAGCGGACTCACTGGGCGTTTTCTAAGCCCCACCCGGCTAGGGGCGCCAAGAATCCGCCGATCGCATCAGTGGACTCCGCTGAGTCACGGCGGGCATTCCGATCTGACTCTTCGCCGCGGCCACCTAAATTAGCGACGCATGTTAATCGAACGCGGCTGAATGGCAGACATTCCCCGCGATGTCACCGGGATCAAATACCAGAAGGTCGACGCCGAGAGCGCTGATGAGCGCCGCGGGGAAACGCCATCCCGCGCCTTGCGACCTTGCGCTCGAAAGCGGCCTCTCATCCATGGCGCCACCCGCGCTTGATGGGCGAGAATCTTGTCGAGGCCTGGCCTGCTGCCTTTGGCAGATACGCGTTGGCCTCTCGGTGAGCCCGGCCTGCGCGAGGTGATAGGCCATCAGCTCGGGTTGCGTTTCGACCGTGTCGCGAAATTCCGTCATCAGGGCATCGGCAATCCGACTGTGGAGTTGTTGGCGCTTACTCCGCACCATAGTGGCATAAGCCGCATCCTGGACCAGCGCATGCTTGAACATATAGGTTGAAGTCGGTGGTTCGCCGCGCACCAAGATCAACTGACAGGCGGCAATGTGTGAGAGAGCGGCTTGCAGAGAGGGTCATCTAACGACGCGACCGCAGCGAGCAGGCGATAGGAGAATTCGCGACCGATAACAGCGCCGATCTGCGCGATCTCCTTGCTCGGCCCAAGCCTATCAAGGCGCGCAGTCAACGAACCCAGCAGGCGTCGTCGGAATCACGCGAGAAGGTGACAAACCACTGATGACGTAGCGGTCACCCACAACGCGAAGCAGCCCAGATTCCAGCACAGCCTTGGTGAGTTCCTCAGCGAATAGAGGAACGCCATCTGCCTTGCTTAATGATCTGTTCTTGAATCCTGCAGGGCAACTCCATACCGCCGGTTACATCAGAAATAATTAGCTCGGTTTGCTCGCGCGACAATCGATCGAGGCGAACCATGGTTACGTGCGACTCGTTGAGCCAGTGCGGGAAGAATTCTGGCCTGAAAGTGCACACGACGAAAACCCGAGCAGTCTTGATCGATGCGATGCATCGATCGAGCAGCTCAAGCGTACTGGAATCGGCCCAGTGGACATCCGCGACTTTGAGGATCACCGGCCGTGTAAGCGCGATGCCGAGAATCTGTCGGCACAGCGCAGCGATCGTGAGATCCCGCTGCCGCTGGGGCGTCAAATTTGGCGATGAACAAAATCCGTCTGTAGGTATCGACAGCAATTTAGCGAACAGAGGAGTGTCCACTAGCGTTCGCTGCGCCGGCCTGAGAGAGCACCGTTTCCAGCTTTTAAGCTTTAGTTCCGGGCTATCGTCTCGCTCGAAACCAGCTGCATGCTCAAGCTGTTTGATTGCCGGGTAAAATGGGCTGTTGGCGTGATACGGTGAGCACTGAATGCGAAGAATGATGTGTGGTTCATTGGCGATGCTATCTAACCAAGCCGTGCAGATACGGGACTTGCCAATGCCGGCCTCACCACAAAGAAGCACGACTTGACCTTTGCCACTCTTGGCGCGTTCCCAGAGGGTCGACATTTGCTGCAATTCATACTGCCGTCCAACAAACTGTGTATGCTTCCCACAGCTCTTGGCGTCGAATCGGCTCTGACCCGTTCGCTTTCCGGTGACTCGATAACCAAGTCACCGGCTCGAAACTCCCTCAAGTTCACATCGCTGGGGATCATCGCAAACAAACACGCTGCCGAGGAGCTTGCGTGTGCTTGCCGAAACGCTGACTGAATTTGGAGGCGTTATGGTCCGCAATTGGCCAGCCACGACGATGGCTTCTCCGATGGCAGTCCGATTCTCGCCAATGAGGACTAAACCGGTCGCAATGGCGCTCCGCACTTGCAAGGGCTCACCGGACGGGGACAAGAGCTCACCTACCCGTGCCACAAGGTCGAGGCTTGCGTGCACGGCTCGTTCCGCATCATCCTCGTGGCTCGTGGGGTACCCAAATAACGCAAGAATTTCGTCCCCTACAGAATGGATGATAGCTCCGCCCCATTGGGTGACGACCGAGGTGCAAATGCCTTGGAAAGAACGGACGGTGTTGCCAAAGTCCTCAGGATCCAAATTGGCTGCCAGCGCCGCCGCTCCAACGAGCCTGCAGGACAAAACGGTGAGCTGACGCCTTTCTGGCTCGGAGTGTCGTGCGGCAACGCCCTGACCTGGTGAAGTTACGCGCGTGCCATCTCCGCGGCCGGACCGGTTGAGCAGGTCGATAGTCGCCAGCGCATTGCCATGATCCGCGGCCTGTGGCCGCACAGCGAATTTATACCCGACACCTGCCACGGAAACGATGAAGCGTGGCGCCTTGGGGTTCTGGCTCTATCTTGCGTCGCAGCCGGGCGACAAGCATGTCGATGCTTCGATCGTCCGATCCTGCGCCACGTCCGACAATGGCACGGCGCAGCTGGTCACGCGACAGCACCTGACGGGGACTGCCTGTAAATACGGCTCAGCAGCGCGAACTCGGCGCGGGTCAACGGCACTTCTCGGCCGTTGCCATCAACAAAGACATGGGCAGCCAGGTCGAGCCGGCAGTCCTCGATTATTAGAACGACGGGCCTTGTCCCAGTTCCGTCACCGGCGCCTCCTGGCAGTGCTATCGGTTCTCTGAGCTGATCGAGGAGTTTCTGCTCGTCGAATTCTTGCGCAGGCACGTCGGCCCCACGAAAAGGATGTTCCGGCCGACGGATCTCGTCCGTTCGATGGTCCAGCATGATCGTCCGTGGGAATCTGTTCGCGTAGCTCCTGCCCAAGGCCGTTGAGGTCGCCGCTATGAACGACGATTGCCGCTTCGATCTTCTTACCCGCGGCCAGCTCCAACGCCCGGGTCCGGCTTCCGGCGAGCTCGACGGTATGACCAGCCGATTGCAGCACGCGCGCAATTCTGGCGCGTAGCTCAATCTCTTGCGCTACGATCAGGACGCGTCTTTGCGGCCTACTCACAGGGACGAGGACTTCTTCTAGCCGCTGCATGTCATGCATGGCGATGCCATTGCGGGCCGACAAGTCGACCAGACAACACTGGCAGCGTTGGGCTGGACCAGTGGTTTCAAGGCCGGCTCGTAGGTTGTGGCCGTCAACGCGGAGTTATAGATAATCGTGAATAGTTATGAGCCCGGCTCGCCCGTTCCGCGAGTGCAATTTTTGGACAACCAATTCTAATCTTTGATGGGGACTTTCAGTTCCGGAATGTTGCGTGCTCGGCCGCTCGCGGCCCCTTTCGCGCCTGCGCGTTTTCTTAGAGCGGTCTTCAGGCCGAGTAGCCACTACGAAATCAAGCTGGATAAATCAGCTATTCGTTCAAACGATCGCCGTGGGTCAGCAACCCGCTGCTCGTCGCCGTCGGGCGAAGAAAGTGCGGCGCCCGTCACGGGCTGTGCCGATCGCAGATCCTGCATCGCCCTGCGGATCGGAGGCGCACGGTTCACTCGGCCGAGATCGTTGATCACTAAAAACTCCGAGGGCGTCAGCGCCACGGAAGACAAAGTCTCGGCACCAAGCTCGAACGAAGTTTTCAGATTGCCGAAAAATTGATGATTTCAAAGTGATCTCAATGTCATATATATCGAGCGGTCTAGCAATGCCTTATATATAGATAGCAGATCATATACAGATAGAAGAACTAATTTACTATTGATTGCACGTATGAGACGCTCCGCAGAGGCGAGCGACGTCGAGTCTTGAAGTCTTCCCGGTGGTGGTGATGACGCGCAGGGCTGGCTGCCCTCTTGCTTGCCATTCATTCAGGGGAAACCGACAATGGTTGTTGATTTTCAGCATCATTATACACCGCCGGAGTTGATGGAGCGCGGCAAAGGCGACGGTACCCTTCGGCTCGACGAAAACGGCAATCCAAATTACCGGTTCAATCCGCTGCTCGCCGATCTTCCTGCGCATGTGCGGATGATGGACAAGGCGGGCATCGACGTTGCGGTGCTCTCCTGCGGCTCGGGCTTCGATCAGCCAAACCTTGCTACCTGCCGCCTGATCAACGACCGCATGCACCAGGCCGAACAGGATCATCCCGGCCGCTTCATCGGACTCGCGCACGTCCCGGCGCTCAATCCGCGAGAGGCAGGGGCCGAGCTTAAGCGCTGCGCCATCGAGCTCGGCTTCCCCGGGATCGTCATCGCCGCTGAGATTCAAGGACAGCCTCTGGACGCACCTAGCTTACGCCCCTTTTGGAAGGCGGCTGCCGACCTCGGGCTCTATGTCTTCATCCACCCTCCGCCGCAACTCATAGGCTGGGCGTACATGGATGCGGACGACCTCTGGCGCATGCTCGGCTGGGAATTTTCGCTGATGGTGGCGACGGTGCGGCTGATCAATAGCGGCCTCCTCGATGAGCTTCCCTCATTAAAGATTCAGGTCTCGCATTTCGGCGGCGGCATCGCTCGTTACCTCCCGCGCATCAGGGGGCTCCAGGATCGTGAGAAAAGCGGCACAGCGCAAATTCCGCGGCATTCCCGGATGCCACGAGAGCCGTTTGATCATTATCTGCAGCATCGATTGTTTTACGATTGTGCCGGCTGGTCAGGCCCCGATCATGCCGCCGAGCGAGGCGCCGAATGGATGCGCGTCGGCCTAGCGGAGCTGCCGTCCTCGCAAGTCGTATTCGCAACCGACTATCCTCAGGCCGTGCGTCACGACGATGAGGTTGTCGCATACGTTAAGGCCGTGGGCACGCTCGGGTCGGGAGCTCGGAAAGTTCTCGATGGCGCCAACGCGGAGAAGCTCATTCCGAACCTAAACGAGCGGCTGAACTCGTGTGGTCGCGCCCCGGGCTAGCAGGGGGTAAGATGTCGACCCAGCAAACCGCCGGGCGGGGCTGAAAATCTCCCTCAAAGCCCCAGCCATGGCGTTGAACGTCTAAGACGTCGGTGGAGCCTCAGCCGCCCGGGTGGTCACGCCAGCGGACACCGGGGTGACGTAACGTGACGGATTTCGAAGAATGGTCCGCATGGCATACATCGCTGAACCCCGTGGACCTCACCTGGTCGGAAGGAAGCCCCGGGCTCCTTCAGCGCCATGCGCAGACCATGGTGCCAAGAGCCTTCCCGTTGCAGCCAAATGCCGGGAGGCGGATTGCACCGAGGGTAGACTCCACAGCCGAGGTTGGCAGGACGACGCTCAACCGGCATCAAGGCGGCGACGGATCGCGACGTCGGAACCGTGGCACGATACTCTTCGTGCCTTCTCGTCAGCATCGCCTGGAGCGCAGGTTCCAAGCAGATAGTGGGCGGCAAGCGCTCCGGCCGTGAGAGAGCGTGCTGAAGGAGCAGAACTGGCCGGCTGGGAAGCATTGACCTTTTCGAATGTAGCCCCTCTGGACGTACCCGGGTCTCCGCCGACCTCGCGCGCGAGCAGCAGAAAGCCGCAACAGCGAAAATCCCGCGCAAAGCCGGATCTCCAAAGCCTGAGTGCAAGGCTTTCTGGCGTCACACCGCGAAGCAATCCAAGAGTATCGGTAGTTCCCAGGAGGGTGAGAGGAACCGGAGCACGATACCGGCAGTTCATTCTAGACACACGCTGCAGGGGGCATTTAGGTGTCCGCCATGCCCAGCAGATCCATCGGAATCGGCGTAAGCGCGGGTTGGCGGTGCGTGGTCTGGCAGAAAGGCAGCCACGACTCCCAGGTGAAGCGCCGTGCTCATATCTCGCCGAGCAGTGGCTGGAAAATGGCTCGACCAGAAGATTTCGAGATTGGCGACGTGAAGCTGATCATTATCGAACCCGATCAGCAGCTACCTCGGACCGAGTTGTCGATAAAGCCGCGTCAACGCTGGGCAGGACAGAGTGTCCCTTTGAGCTCTGTGAGCGAAACCCGCGCACGCGGAAGAGGCCGTCGCCGCGCCACCGGCTCGGACGGAGCGAGAGGCATACGCAGCGCCGAGGATCCAGCGGCGATCGCCATCGGTCCTGGTCCCGGTCTCGACCTTTCGCCCTCGCGCTTCGCGGCGGAGTCGCCTCCCGGACTGTCGATCTTCAGCCAGTCCCAGAGCGGCCGGAGGCTGATAGCGCGAGCCGAGCCAAAACAACAGCTCAACGGTGGCAATTTTCTTTTGACTGACATGGACCGAAATCTCGACGATCGATTTTGCACCAACTTGGCGCCATTGACTGGCAAAGGACCGAGCTGATTCACGCTCGATACTTCACAGGATCCAGTTCGCAGCGCAGACCCAGGAGGTTCGCTGGCGAATAAGCTCAGTCTACGTGGCGGCGGAGCCGCCGCGCGTGATTAATACAAAGCCTCGAACCATCGCATGAAAGTCGCCTATCAGAGCGATTCTGGGTGGGAATTCGGAGCACCATTGCGCGCCAAAGCAGCAGAGTGATCGCGGCGATCAGGCATCGTCATGGCAGCCAGAGCGATGAAAACTAGCTGCACGAACCGGCGTTGTTCATAACCGATCCTTCGATCTTGCGCGAGGACGCGACCAGCTTCGTGAATGCCGACAGGAGGTTCACACTGTTTGTTGATGCCCAAGGCCACGCGAACAAAACCGGGAAATGGCCCGCCATGCCCGACGAATCATTCGACCTCGGGATATCTGCCAGCCCAAGTTTCTGCGCCGAAATCCAGCAACCGCCTGAAGCCAGGAGATAACGCTACCGTTACCCAACCCCAATGGTTGGGTCGCCGATCCAGGGGTCCACTTAAAATGGGTCACATCACGTTTCCTATATGCGCCCGCGTGTCGAGCTTCGTGCTCGCAGCCTGTTCACCGCCTCGACGATGAGCGGGTAGCGCGCCCCCAGTCATGTCCGTTCCTGGTCAGCCACCGCCGTCAACCTCTCTGTCGCCGCAGGGCAGCCCTGCTTTCGGGCCCCAATTTGAAGGGGAGCGACCGGGCTGCCCCTCCCTGTGCGCGAGTTGATGGCTCGAGCCGTACTTACATGAAAGGCCCGCGAGCGGGGCGGCAGGCCTCTTTCTGGGAACAAACCGAGCCGCTAACTTTAACTCGATCGACTTGTTATTTCGCGCCAAAGGATGTTGTTCTGCGCTGCCATTGTGGTTGGGACTCACCGAGCTTGCCAATTGGTCCGATGTGATGGTGGCCGCCATCCGTGGCGTTATGTCCAAACCTCGATTGCGGCCCGATAGGTCACAACCGCAACATGAGGGACAGTGCGTGGGGGCCAGTCCCAGCCACAATGGCAGCACTGAGCCGAAAGCTCTAGACCGTTAGATAAATAGACGTTCGGGTGATTGGTACGGCAATTTACCCCATTACGCCTCAAACAGGAGACCAACGTGCGTTGAAAGGAAACCAGCCATGAAAAGGTGCGCTCTATGCCATATAGAGGCTCGGGACTAGGTACCCGCTTCAGTAATGACCTGGAACGGTCGTTGGTGGGTTGTCTATGTTCTGGTTTATGTTCGGTTCGGTTGCAGAGACATTTAAGAGGTCAGGCTTAGACGAAACGAAGGCCGCCATAAACATCGTTGGCACACCTTCCACTCGCTGGGGCAATCTCGCCGAGCAAACTGGACCGGCTGGCGCTGCCAGCTTTCTTACACCGGCAAAGCAGCAAGGGCAGCTGGCGTTCATGCGCCGCCGATCGGCGGATGTACCCGACAGTGAACGCGTAAGGGGCCGCGTGCTGGTCGCGCGGGGCCGGCGCGGCCTTCAGTGGAGGGGCTACGCCGATGCTTGCTGGGTCCCGCCGCCGCCACCGCAAGCTCGGCCTCGAAGGCATCGTGTCGAAGCGGAGGACTCCGCCTACCCGTTCTGGCCGCTCACCTGATTGGCTCAAGATGAAGAACCCAGCCGCGCCTGCCAGGTGAAGCGGGAGGCAGAAGAAGAGGCCTGGGGCGGAGCGCTGCTGTAGAGGAGGGCGAGATGAAAAGAGCGAGGTGAAAGAGACCTGGCGTTTATAGGAGCAGCACGGGGCGCCTGGTGGGCCTACAAAGGAGAACTCTGCCCCCGGCCGCGGCGTTCCAGAACACCTGCGCGCGGACCTGGGATCCCGAGGGCCGTATCCTTCTCCGCGTCAGTCGCGGAGGCAGATACTTGAAAAAGCAGCGCCGCGCCCCTACCACCGGCTTCCAGTTGCGGCCCAGCAAGCGGTCCGCATCGTTGATTGCAGCCTCTTCCGGCGCAATGAGCTGGCCCGTGCGTGTGATCTCTCCGAGCGAGGCGTAGATGCGCCCTTGCGGCGCGGCTGGCGCAACGGCCTGGCCGCCTGTCCCCGCTGCCGCCCCGCAACTCCCGGGCCTCCTGCGAAAACCGTGCGGCCGACATCTTCCGGATGGCGGGCCGCGTGCTCGGCGAGCGCCTTCTCCTTTCGCCTCGGCCTCGTCTGCCCTGCCGACCGATGATGCCCCTGCGGCCATTTCCGCGGCGGCGGGACTAGCGTGGCCTCGACCTTTGCCAGCAGACGCTCAATGCGAAGGGCGCTGGGCTTCATGGGTGCTGGTCCTCTCGCGCGCAGCGCCTGTCCTCTCATGGGCAACCCGGTCGGCAATCTCGTCCATGCGGCTCTCAAGTTGCTCTAGCTTCCGGGTTTCGAGGCACGCGCGCATGATCGCCCAGGCCGTTGCAGATACGGGCGCCGACCTGACTGTCGAGGGTGCCGTCCGCCATGGCCCGGATCGTCTTGCCGAGGGCGACGATGACCTGGTTGAGGTGCCGAGCGGCCCAAGCTTGAACGGCGCGCTCTCGCGCCGTCGGGGCTCGGCCGCGCCGAGGGGGCCTGTGTCGCTTTCGTCGGGCGTTGTCGAAACTGGAAAAATGCCTGGCGCTTCTTTCAGACCGGCTGGTGCCGCAGCCAGCTGGAGCTAAGTGACGTGAACGCCAGCGCGAGGCTCCTCGCTTAGATCGCCCTGCCGCGATGGCGATGCTCTACGCTTGTAGGGTTCCGGGTCGTCTTATTTGCGGATACGCCAGTGCAAGTTTCCACAACAAGTGCTATAGCCGGCCATCGACTTCGCTAATCCACCGAAGCGGAAAGATTGCGTGATCAAGGTCGAGAGCCTCGCAAGTTTCCAAAGGTAATACGCGTGCGCGTTCTTCTGGCTGTTAAACTTTGATAAGCCGTCACAAACTGCTCTCTCGGCGGGGCCCATTTTTTAGATGCTGTGAACATTGAGCGATTGAAGCGCCTGCAAGAGCCCGGCGCTTCCATCGAGGACGGCAAGCTGTATTAGCCGATGAGAGCGCGCCGCGAACAAGCCGTCGCGCTTGCAGAACTCCCTTTACTGAGAAGCTTCCAGCGCGCTCTGGGACCGATGCTCCAGTACTTGCCGCAATCGACTGCTTCCGCTAATACCGCGCGCCCTCTTCGATCTTCACTACTTCCGGATTCTGTAACCCTAAGAGCAAGTACGGTTCGGTTTTTGACAGCCAGTTTCTCATAGATGTTATGCAGGTGAATTTTTCACTCTGTTCCTTCTGCGGCGTTGAGATGCCGCGCGATTTCTTTGTTGCTCAAGCCTTTAGCTACGAGAGTGGCCACTTCCCATTCTCTTATGTTAATGTCATTATCAATTGTTTTCCTGTTCCGCAACTGACTGTGGAACCATCCGGTACTGGGTACTAGAAGGATCCCCAGTAAAATACCGGTAACAGGTGAGGTTCTGTTCAGTGTTCTGGAAGTGTAACTCGCCGGTAGTGGTCCGATGCGCGACGCCAGCTGCGAAGGCTTGCCTCAGCGTCCAAAAATAGTAACTCAGCGGGTGCTCTGGGGTTGACATATTTCCGCCAAACACGGGACTATGAGCAAACATCCGCCTCCGCTGCCGCTTCGTCGGACAAGTCGTGCTGGTCGCGGCCTTTGTCACACCGTTATCAGCGTCAAGCCTATCCTGGTGGCTATCGCCGCCGCTGAATACGATCATCGTCTGGAGGGCGCGGTGATCTTCGAGCGGCATGCCACCCAAGATGAACCCGCTTGTGGTGCCAACAGCGGTCCCACTCGATTGCCTGCGCCAGCAAGATCAAGTAAACTACACTTGTCTGATAAAGCTGCTGCCGGATGCCATGCTCGCCGCTGTAAGGTCCTGCTTGAAGTCGTGGTGCGGCACGAGTTAGGGCAACGTAAACTGTGGCCTTCCAATCATCATCCCAGCCTTACTCACTATGACGACAATTATCCCAAGTAATCGCGGTGCTTAATTGGTTGAGCTTGCTGAAAAGGTGACTGATTGGACTTGGCACCTGTAATTAAGATGACCAGTTCTGCCATGCCGGTGTTCGTACTGGCGGTTTTATGACGAACTGATACCGATAGCGGCGGTCGCCGTAGCTTCGCAAACGGCAGAACGGCATCGGCATCAGTCAGAAGCCACGTCACGCGCCGGCAATCCCGGCTGCGCCAGCGTTATGCTCTCCTGGCGTAATGCTTCAAAACCTTGGTCGCGTGAAGCTGCGTAGTCAATGCATCGCAAGCAGCCGCCTGACGCCGAACTCGGCAAATCCAGCTTCATCGTGAATAAAGTCCACCTTGGGCCAGGCTGGTATTGTCGGATAATCCGCCGGTCGTGCCTGGTTCCGTTCACCCCTTTAGTATCTCCTACTCTTTGACGTCACAATTGATTGCTTCGCAGTAAGTTGACGCCAGAAAGTCTCGCACCAGGCTTTTGCGCCATTTCGCCGGATCTGTCCGTTTCCGGGGACCGGAATGTTAGACCACATCGCTTCCGCCCGCTGTGCAAGCTATCTAGGCAATTTGATCGGATCGGACATCGACGATGTTGAAATTAGAGACCCATAAGGCTGTTCAACTCCTGGCGTCGGCCATGGTATCGGAGAATCGGTGCGAACGGTGTCATCTTGATTGAATGCCGGCCTACGTGCCGCTGGGGCTCCGGCAGTGGCAACATTCATTTCGACTTCAGATGGCTTTGGGTCCCCACACGGTCGGACTTCCGCGTAGTCGCTAAGCGCAGTCGCAGCATCTGACACTCGCCCCAGTTTTCGGATTGCCGAAAACTGGTCTCAATGTCTATATATCAAGCGGTCTAGCTCCTAAGACTTTGAAAATAATAGTCCCATTGAGCTTGGGCGGTCTGCGCCGCGGATCGAGCCGCGCTGCTACCCTGACGATGTCGATAACGTGCGGTGTCGCGCTTACGGCTACGCGGAGCATCGGCGCAGGGCCAACAATGTAACCCAGAAAGATAGGGCAAGAACACCCAATGCCACAATGAGGAGCTTCTCGACGCAAGTCATTCCACGTCCTCGCCCTCGGCTAGCTTATCGTCGCCTCGAGCTTGTGACGTAGCGGTTAGGTAGCTCAACGCGTCTGCGGCACGCCTCCAGCAACAGCGGCCCAGCCGCACGCACCTCTCGTCCTGGCGTATGCGCAACTCGTCCAGTTCCTTCATCACGGCCACCTTGTACGCTTTGCGATAGAGATCACCGTCGACGATCGCTTTCATCATGGCCGCGATCAGCGGCAGGTTTGCCTTCGCATCGGCATCAAGATAGACAGTCTTCTCCGGCGGGTTCTGATCCTTCGGCAAATTGCGATACAACACCGCCTTCCCACCGTAGAGCGGTTTGATCGTGCCGGTCTTCTCGTCGATCCAGACGTGGTAGCGCATGCCGTCATGCTCGAACGATACGCAGAATTTGCCGTAATGGTCGCTCAGCTCAACCTCAATATTGGTGATCTCGGGAAGCGTGTTCATCTCAGCCTTCCACATTCCCGCAGGGCGTCGAGATAGGCCGTCTTTCGCAATGCTGCGGTCGTTCGCGGCACAATCGAAGTCCGTTTCATTTCCGTTTCTCTGGTTTGCGGCCGCTTCAACGGCCGGAAGCGCGCTGGACGCGCCCTGAATTCACCGCTTCGCCGTCGCCGAAAGTTCCCCGTACCGGACTCGGTTGCTTCGCGCCAAGCATTTGTTGGTCGCTGCCGTCGGCCGACGCCGTGCACACCATGCTGCCTGACCGACCGCCGCCTGGCCGGAGCGGATCGCCGCCGCCGAGGTGGTGGGAGCCGCGCTCCCACGATCTTTTTGCCCGGCCGCGCTAAACCAGCGGTGTCGGCGCCGGAGTGCCTCGTTTCCCGCGCCCGGCCGCCTGGGGACGGCGCGATGCGCACCTCCTCTGGGGCAGCCAGTTAGGGGAGGCGTGGCGGAAATCGGCACCGCCTGAGCGTTGGGCGCCGCAGGCGGATCGGCACCGCCGGATAGGGTGAAAGTTAACACGCGGACCATCCGGCAGTCCTTCTCCGGAGCGCCGTCGTACCCCCCTGTCTCGCCTCCAGAAACGGCCCTACAGTGCAGTTTTTCCGGCCGCCCAACGCGCCCTAGGGCTTCCGGCGTGGCTCGGCCGCTCTCAGGGAAGCGGTGGTGATGGCTAAGGCTGAGCTGGCTGAAATTTTCGGAGCGCTCGTCCCGACTTGAAGGGCAAGAGCATTGAGGCGGTAAGGCGGATATTGCGCCGTGAGGCACTAAAACACGAGAATGAATCCGGCTGCACTGCCGGTACTGACTCCGGTCGACACATGTGACCGTGCTAGCCCAGGCAATTGGCTGGCTGACGCGGGCCCCGGCTCGCACTACGGGGGTGCCGTGGGTGCAGACGCTTGTTGGTCGGCTTTGCTCTCGGTGGGGTTCTGTTGCTCAGCCAAACATTTGACTTGGCGCCAAACACGCGGCTGCGTGCATGAGCTGCCAGGCGCTTCAGCGGGAACTGTCCGGCTAGGCAACCGGCTCACACCTCTGGACCGTGATCCAGTAGGCCATTATGGCGGCGTGACGAAATGGCGTTGCCTGCCGTTACTGAACCCTGCCTGCCATCGCCTGGTGAGCAACCGCCAACCGGGCCGGGCTGGGTGCACGAGATCAAGCACGACGGCTATCGGCTGATGGCGCGTAGAGATCCTCGTCGGCATCCGCCTGATTACCCGGCGCGGCAATGACTGGTCAGACCGCTTCCCGCTCGTGGTCGAGGCCGTGAACCACCTCAAGGTGCGAGTCCTGCCTGATCGACGGCGAGGTGGTGTGCTGCGATGAGCGTGGGCTGGCCCGGTTCGATCTCGCTCCGCCGTCGTCGGAACGAGGCTATGGCGTTCCTCTACGCCTTCGACCTGCTGGAACTCGACGGCCAGGACTTGCGCCGCGAGCCGCTGGAGGTGCGCAAGGCGACGCTGGCCAGCATCCTGCGCAAGGCTAGGCACGGCGTGCGGCTGAACGCAGCACCTGGAGCACGACTGCGGGCTGACTGTGTTCCAGCACGCCTGCAAGATGGGGCTTGAGGGCATCGTCGTCGAAGCGGCTGGGCTCGCTTATCGCTCCGGGCGTTCACCCGACTGGCTCAGAGTTCAAGAACCCGGAGGCGCCTGCAGTCAGGCGGGAGGCGGAAGAAGATTGGGGCAGGGCGATGACTGTCCTCACCATGCGCCGCATCCATGCGACCATTTTGTCGTGACTGGGCCGGATATCGAGCCAGTGACCTTCAAGACCCGAGCAGAGGCGCGGGACTGGTGTCTCAAGCATCACCAGGGCCCGCCAATTCGCGAGCTTGGCGGCCGTAAGAGGGCACACCGGAGGCAACGGTGGCTACGCGCTGAACTGGCTGAAATTTTGGAGCGCCGCCCCGACTTGAAGGGCAAGGAGTATTGAAGCGGTAAGGCAGGATATTGCGCCGTGAGGCACGGCTATCGCTCAGACCTCTAAGAACTTCAAAAGCACGAGAATGAATCCGGCTGCACTGCCGGTGCAGCGTGAGGCCGCGGCAAGGTGCCTGCTGTACTCAGCCGACAAACGGCGATGTACAGCTTGCTTTGATTTCTGTCGCCGTCGCCACCAACCGAGCAATCCACCGCTTGCGAGGATCAGACCGGGTAAACCAGCGCCAGCGATGGGGGCGGGAACGGGCACGGTGCCAGCTGCGGTGTCAATACTCAACGTGTCCACACCGATATACATTGGCGAATCTTGTGGCCCAACGTGTTCAATTGCGAAGCGCCCGATTGAACCCGGCGCTCCTGCCGAAAACGGCACCAGTGATCTGATTCCATACAACCGACTGCCACGACTTGCGAACCTAACAGGGTAAAGTCGGCCGTTGCGTCGCTACCGTTGCTGAATCCGAACGCGACTTGATCCTCAAAACCCGGAAAGTCGTCGCCTCGGATCCAGAAGGTTACGGTGCCAGCCGTAACCGTCGAAAAGGTCGGCGTGATCAGCCAATTGGCCATTTGCCCGTGCTCTTCGGCTACATTGTAATTGCTGGCGATATACGACTCGGGAAATGCGCCCGAATGGGCTGAGAAGATAGTTTGGTCCCCTGATACCAGCCCTGGGTCACTATGCCCAACGGAACGCTCTCGTTCTTAATGGACCAACCCTGCGCCTGCAGAAGGGGTGATATCGTCGAAACCTTCAGCTTAGCAGTGTAGTCGCTTGGCTTGTTGAACTAGGGGCGAGAAGTGCAGCGCAAATGGCCCTGCGCCGGGCTTTACCTCGTCGAACGCCTCGTCAGCTATATCCTTCAATTCGTCGCGCGGGGCATGTGCAACAAACTCGCAACCATTGGGCAGAGTGATTATGAGAGTGAGTTGGTCCGCGCCGATGCCCGCGCCAATGCCGGACCTGTGAAGCAGAACCTGCATTTGGCCCTCGACTACGGCAAGCTCTCCATGCTCGCGCGTAACGTCGATGGTGAAGCCAGGACGCGCAGCCCCGCTTGGTCTTGTTCGTCGAATAGTTCCAACGGCATGTGTCTAGTGCCCACGGCAATCTGCTCCATGCTCGCGCGTAACGGTCGTCGAATGGTGCCAACGGCATGTGTATCTATCGCCTCCCGCTGAGCGTGCCACGGCTGCAAGCGCGCTCAACGGACGAGATTTCATTTATTATTGACCCTAACGTCGATAAATCACCCCGCGCGGCTTATATGAGGCGGACCGCATCAGCGCGGACAAAGGGCTGCTGAAGACCTCCTGCCAGCACGACGCGGTCCCGATCTGCACTACGGGGTGGTGGGGGATGACCGGGGTGCAAACTGGTTGTGATAGTCGGCTTTGTGCTGGTGCAGCGCTTGTTATTGGCGGCCAAACATTTGGTTTTGGCGGCCATGCGGCTTCGTGACGCCTGCATGAGCGTGCGATGTCGAAGGCGAACCAGAAAATTGTAATGTTGTGAAATTGTGATTGGACCGGGACAAGTCCCGGTCTGCGGGCTGCTGGCAAAATGCTGCTGTATTGACGAAGTTCCGAACGTCTCAGTGCGGCCGTGGGCGCTCCCCTGCAGGCGGAGTTCCTCAAGTTCGGTGCAAAAGTCCATGAAGGCGGCGATTGGCAGCAGCCGTTCGAGCAGGTCGAGCGTGTGAAATAGCGTCTTGGTATCGCCCCGCAGTGCTGCATCGCGGGCAATTGCCTTCAAGTCCGTGGGTTGCATGTAGGGACGTGGGCTTTCGTTCGGGTTGCCTGAAGTGGGACCGCGCCAGAGCGGTGCAATTGCCTGACGCGGCCCCGATCTGCACTACACGGGGGTGCCGAGGGTGCAGACGCTTGTTGGTCGCTTTGCTCTCGGTGCGGGTTCTGTTGCTCTCAGCCAAACATTTGATCTTGGCGGCCAAACAGTTGTTCTTGGCGGCCAAACACGCGGTTGCGTGCATGAGCCTGCCCAGGGGCGCTTTCAGCGGGAACTGTCGGCTAGGCAACCCGGCTACACCCTCTGGACCGTGATCCAGTAGGGCCATTATGGCATCGTGACGAAATGGCGTTGCCTGCCGTTATCGAACCCTGCCTGCCATCGCCTGGCGAGCGGCCGCGCTTCGGCCGATCAAAGGGCGCTCAGAGCGAGCCGACGAGGAGCGAGGCCGGTTGTATCCAGATCAAAGCCCGTAGGAAGGCCACAGGCGCGTTTTCGCGCGGAGTTGAGAACGGCGTGTGTTCACTGCGGCGTCGCGAGGCGTTCAAGGCGTCGCGGTATTCGTTGAGAGCATCCGCGAAGCGCGGGTCGAGTGAGCTGAGCTGTGACAGTTGATCGGCTGCCAGCTTGACACGTTCGTGCGCCGCTAAGGTGACGCGGGATGGCTTTGCGTAGTAAGCTTTGCCGCGACCGTTGTGCTTCTTTTCATTTCATGTCCGCTGATTGTCGATGCAGGCAATGAGCCGTTCGCGAGTTGCGCCGGCTCGCCGAGCCGCGAGGAAAACAGCGCCCTCCTGGTCGGGGCCGTCTGAACAAAACCAAGAGCTGGAGTTTCCAACAGAGGAACGGTTCTCCCTATCCCATCTTTCGGTTCTACTTGTCCATCGGCCAACATTTCGCTTGTTGTCAGAGCCTGTCACCGCCATCACTCCCCGCGCCGGTCCCTGTGAACCTTCCTGAGCCTTTCAGCGACGAAGAGACATTACCTGATCACCGAAAGCCAGCCTGACGCAAATCATTGCTGCGTCTGGCTGGTGACTTTCCTTTGCGCGTTGAGCATCCCGCTTGGGATAGATTGGAGCGTTCGCTTCCGCTCTCTGGCCACCACGACCGGCCCTTAGATATCCGTTGAATTGTAAGTTCCGCAATTCGTGCAGCGGATCAGGAAGCCGCGAACTTGGCCTTCCTCGGCGTGCAATAGAACTGTGCTGCAGCGTTCGCAGGCATAGTCCACAGAGTGATCGCTCGCTATGAGCACCGGCGGAGCTCTCAAAACTATTGGCGGAGCGCTTTTTGATGGCGCGGGGACTGCTTTAAGGCTGATTATCTTGTTGCGGGTGGTCATGCGGCGCTCCTGCGTAACAGGCGGGAGCACTAACACTCTCAGCCACCGACGCCTGGGCGCATGGCCGCTGCCGGTGATTTTGTAAATGTATTCTGATTTTGTTCTGTCGTCTGCCTGATACCAGACGGAGGCTGAAGTTCAAGAACCCAGAAGCACCGGCGGTGAAGCGGGAGGCGGAAGAGGACTGGGCGTGAAGGCGCTGGTGACTGTCCTGATCAGACGGCGTATCCGTGACGACTGTTTCAGAGGGCCGCAGAAATGTTAGAGCCGCTCAGGAACCCCGTGAATTGGGACAACTTCCGCAAGGGCGCGGTGCTGGTCTTAATACTCTCGGCGGCGGCCTCGGTGCTGTTCGGCATCATCTACTTCTTATGGGAGTGAGGGCCGCAGCCCTGCGCCGGCGGACATATTTCGGGGCACTATTTTGCTTGTCTCGCAATGAGCTTATACCCAGCCAAGGGAATGGCTGGAAACAATGACAGGAGCGCAGTTCGAGATTTCCATAGACGGCGTACCGCGAACCTATCGCGATCAGAAGGACCTCGCTTTACTGGCCGCGCAGATTCTGAAGTCCAGAAATCCCAACAGTGTGGTTAGGCTGAAAGACCTGAAGACCGGGAAAGAGATCGTCGTCGCATTTAAGGCGGCGCATCAATAACGGCATGGCCCTCACGCTCCGCCCGCAGCCGGCCCCGGCGCCGGGATCGATGAGGACCGCCCGGACTACACCATCTACAGCGGCGATTGGGCGGTCGGCCGGATCTATGAGACCGCGGTGGTCCCGATCGCCTGCGCTGGTTTTGGTCGTTCACCGTCACCTGTCCGATGACGCACTCCGATCGTGTGGGAGGAGGCCAAGGCTCAGTTTCAGAAGAGCTGGGACGCCTGGAAGGCGTGGGCGGGACCGGTGACGATGAAATGACCTGGAACAGCTCGCATGGTGAGCGTGGTCATGTCTAACGTCGGTCTGGCAGGCTGGACCGTGAGGGCGCGGTCCCATCCCGTCCCCGCTGTTGATCATTCGTTGCGTCCGAGGCTCAGGGAGCGCGCTGTAGGATCGGCGCACCAACGCCCCATCCAGCGGTTTCAAGGCACCGTTGGGCTGTTTATTTGCCGTTTATTTCAGGATCCGATACTGATTCGCCGAACGGCATTTACTGGCGGGAGCGACGGGGCTCGAACCCGCGACCTTCGGCGCCGGATCGGCGGAAGTCTGCAACTGCCGGTTCTCGTGCTCGCCGAAGACGAAGGCGTCCTGTGCCCTCACGGCAAACAACAAATCGGCCGCCCGCCGGGCAGGCACGCCTGTGGCTCGGCGGGACATCCTATCCTGCCGCACGTTGGCCGCGCGACGTCAGCTTCGCAAGCCGAGTTTCTCTGATTGTTGTCCCGGGCGTTGTCCGCGATTTTCAATTAACCTCGCAATCGGCCCTAAGTCTTCGATTTGTATTGGTGGGCGCACTAGGGCTCGAACCTGGGACCCGCTGATTAAGAGTCAGCTGCTCTACCAACTGAGCTATGCGCCCTAACCGAGGAATTTCAGGGGGTTAGGCACTTCCACCATTTTGCGGGCACCGCCGGTGCTCCGAACGTCCATTGCCGCTCCGTCTCGCGGCGCGGGTGCCACACATAGGGCATCGGCGCGGGCTTTCCAAGCGCGACGATGGGAAATACCGCCCCGACGTCCACACCAAAATCCTGCAGATTCGGCCAGATTGCACAGGTCTGTTGCGTTGTAACATGCGTGCCGGCTCGGGCCGCCGGCCGAAGCCGATCGAGGCCCTCAGCAGAGCGGCGCTCCGCCACGGATGAGGAACTCCTGCCGTGCCGTCGATCGCCGAGCAAGCAGCCTGGTTCTCTGGGCGGGGCGTAGCAATCTTCGGGCGGAAAGGCGCAACGCGTCATGGAAGGCATCGGCTTCATAGCGCTGGCGATCGCCGCGGTGCTCGTGGGCTTCTTCGTCGTCAGGCAGTCGAAGACGAAGGGCCGATGGGGCATCGGGTCGCTGAACCCGGCTTGTCCACGCTGCGGCACGTCCATGCCCGCGATCCGCCGGCCCGCATCAATCGCGGAAGCGATGTGGGGCGGATGGACGTGCCCGAAATGCGGCTGCAAGGTCGACAAGTATGGGCACGAGCGGGCTGCACGCTGAGGCGTCACGCCCGCGTCCCGCAAGTCGGCGCGGTTGCGCCCAGTCGCTTTCAGCCGCTCCGGATCTTCGAACTGGTTCCCGATGCGTCGTTGCAGCCGGCTACCGTCGCGCGGAACCCACAACGATGAATCACGCCACGCGTGCGAGCGAAGCGCGCCGGCGCGACAAGGCCAACCGGTTCCCTCCGCCTGCAAACAAGTTGCCTTTGCAACCAACGCGAATTCCTTAGGCATCCCGGGGTTGTTACTTACTGTGGTTGGGTCGCCGCATGAGGTTGCCATGAGCAGAGAACCGCAGGAATGCCTGAAGCGTGCCGGCGAATGCGTCCGATTGGCTGAAACGGAACGTGATCCGGAGCTGAGGGCGTATCTGATCAAGCTCGGGTCGTCGTGGGCACAGGCCGCGCGCGAATTGGATGAAGGCAAACGCCAGGACGCCTAGCGTCCCCTGCCGTGTCCGCTCACGGAGCAGCGTGTAGCGTCGCGAGAGCGTCGTTCCCTCCCTTCGGTTTCGCAGAAGAGAAAAGCGCCAAGGCACGCGGTGCCGGTGAACTTGCGCTGCCCGCGGAGGTACGAGTCTGTTCTGAAACGGGCGGCGATGGACCAGAGCCAGGTGCCCACGCGCCTGCCGTCCCGGAAAGAAAGCGACCTTCAAAAGGGAAAGCCGCCGGGTGGGGACCCGGCGGCTCCCGTACGTCGGCGATCGTGTCGGGGGCTGGGAGTGCGACCGCCGGCGCTAGGCTATTGATGTGGGAACTACAGGCGCTGTCCGCCAGAGTGTTCCATATCCGTTGGGCCAGTGTTGGTGCGGCGCGGACCCCAGTGATGGCGCATACCGTCGCCGTCACGTCCACCGCCATCACGTCCACGGAACCCATCCCGGTCGGTTCCGCTCAGGCGGTTGAGAATCGCAAAGCGCCGCTTCTGATTCTCGTCCAAGCTCTTGTACAACGGATCTGTGGCGTCGGCCAATTTCTTCAAGGCCGCCCCGGTGTCCGTCAGGGATGTGGCGCGCTGACGCAGACGTTCCACCGGATCGTCGCTGGGCGGAGCGCTGCGCATCGCCATCCTGCGGTCCATCCGCACCTTGCCGAAATCACGCGCCGCCTGCTCGAAGGCCGGCCAGTTCTTCTCCTGATCGGGCGTCAACGTCAGGCCCGCTTTGAGCGCCGCGAGCCGCGCCTCGCCGAACGCCCGCAGATCCTCGGTGCTGGGCCGCCAACGCTGGGCGCCGTCACGGTCGCTGCGCTGCTGCGCATAGACAAGGAGGTGCCGGCGATTGCGAGCGTTGCTGTTCCGGCGACGATGGCTTTCCACATGGGCGTTCCCCTTCAATCACCTTGCGATGGACGCGAGTACAGAGGGAAAGGACCGGGGTATCAAGTTAAAGTTCGGTTAGGTAACGAGCCCAGGACGCAAGACTAGATAACGATTTCGCGAGCAACATTACAGCGATGTCATGTAGTCGGATCGCTTCTTCTATGGCCGCGAACCGCTCACCTTGCGCCTAGCGCGGGCGCGCCTCGGTGACCGACGCGCCCGCCCCGTTATGTTCGCTCAGCCGACCTCGGTCGAATGCAGACGCCGCGCCGGCAACAGCGGCTCGACCGGTGCCCTTCTGGCGCCGGGACAGGAGCTTGTTGAGGGCGCCGAGATAGGCCTTGGCGGAGGCGACCAGCGTGTCGGGATCGGCGCCCTTGGCGGTGACCGACCTGCCGCTCTCGGCAAGCCGCACCGACACCTCGGCCTGCGCGTCGGTGCCCTGGGTGACCGCGTGCACCTGGTAGAGCTCGAGCACCGCCTCGTGCGGCATCAGCGCCTTGATGCAGTTGAAGGTCGCATCGACCGGCCCGTTGCCGGTCGACTGCACCGTGTGGTGGCGGCCGTCGATGTCGAGCGTCGCGGTCGCCGATTGCGGCCCCATGGTGCCGGCGATCACGGTGAGCTGACACGAGCTTCACGCGGTCCTGCGCGTGCGCGATCTCCTCGTCGACCAGCGCCTCGATGATCCTCGTCGTAGACGTGCTTCTTCTTGTCGGCGAGCGCCTTGAAGCGGACGAAGGCGTCCTCGAGCTGGTTGCCGGCGAGGCTGATAGCCCATCTCTTCGAGCTTGTGCACGAAGGCATGGCGGCCGGAATGCTTGCCCATGACCAGCGAGGTCTGCTTCACGCCCACGCTCTCGGGCGTCATGATCTCGTAGGTCTGGGTGTGCTTGAGCATGCCGTCCTGGTGGATGCCGGACTCGTGCGCGAACGCGTTGCGCCCGACGATCGCCTTGTTGTACTGCACCGGGAACGAGGTCGCGGCCGACACCAGCTTCGATGCGCGCGTGAGCATCGTGCGTGTCGACATTGGTCCAGTACGGCAGCACGTCGTTGCGCACCTTCATCGCCATCACGACCTCCTCGAGCGCGGCGTTGCCGGCGCGCTCGCCGATGCCGTTGATGGTGCATTCGATCTGGCGGATGCCGGCGCGCACGCCGGCGAGCGAGTTCGCCACCGCCATGCCGAGATCGTCGTGGCAATGCGCGGAGAAGCGCGCCTTGTCGGCGTTCGGCACGCGCTCGCGCATCATCTTGATGAGCGCGAAATACTCTTCCGGCACCGTGTAGCCGACGGTGTCGGGGATGTTGATGGTGGTGGCGCCGGCATTGATCGCGGCTTCGACGCAGCGGCAGAGGAAGTCGTGCTCGGTGCGGGTGCCGTCCTCGCTCGACCATTCCACGTCGTCGGTGAAGTTGCGCGCGCGGGTGACCTGACGCGATCACCATCTCGTAGACCTCCTGCGGCTCCTTCTGCAGCTTGTACTTCATGTGCACCGGCGAGGTGGACAGGAAGGTGTGGATGCGGCTGCGCTTGGCCGGCTTGATCGCCTCGGCGCAGCGGTCGATGTCCTTGAACGCGGCGCGCGACAGCCCGCAGACGACCGCGTTCTTGGTGCGCTTGGCGATCTCGTGCACGGCGGCGAAGTCGCCCTCCGATGCGACCGGAAAGCCGGCCTCGATGATGTCGACGCCCATCTGGTCGAGCAGCTCGGCGACTTCGAGCTTCTCCTCGTGGGTCATGGTGGCGCCTGGGCACTGCTCGCCGTCGCGCAAGGTGGTGTCGAAGATGACGACGCGGTCCTTCTCGGACTTCGCTGGGGTGTTCATCACGTGGTCCTTCTGGTCGTTTGCGCCCACTCTGTCGGGGCGGCTGGCGCGCTTTCGGGCTGCCGGTCAGCCATCCGGAAAACACGCCACTTGAAGAGGTGGAGCGCGCAGACCGGTTCCCACTTTTTGCTGAGCGCGCTCTGGTTCCGTCCTTCGGTGCCCCTGAGCGCCCAGGCGCAAGCGCCCAGCCGGCCCTCAGGGGAGGGTAAGGAGCAGCAGCCCGCCGAGAATCAGGGCAGCGCCGGGCCGGGGCTGAGCCCCCGGGTCATCGCGCGGAAATCACGGCGCGTCGGCATCAACTTCGCCCTCGGCATGGCCACGCAAGGCGCGGCACGATCGCGGCCGCGTTTCCTGTATGGGACCGCCGCCTTTCTAGCGGAAGAGCGGTTCGCTTCGCAAGATCAAATCCTCGCGCGGCCAGCGACGGCTTCGCGCGGCATCGTCCATCGTCTAAACCTTGCAAGGCCGGCGATCTTGTCGGAAGCTGGCAGTCGTTCGCGATGATGTCAGGACAGCAACTGCTGACCTTTACGTCCCCAGCGACGGGTCGGCGCCTCGGTCGCGCTAAAATCCCGGATCGAAGTCTACTTGCCCACCACCGCGGTCACGTCGATCTCGAGCAACATGCCCGGAATCGCAAGCGCGCTGATGACCAGAAAGGTATTGGCCGGGATCGGCCCGTCGCCATAAGCCTCCCGCCGGCACTTGGCGACGTCGGCCTGGAAGCGGACGTCGGTGACATACACCACCTGCTTCACCGCATCGGCCAAGGACGCCCCATGCGCGGCCAGCAGGCGCTTGATCTTGTCGTACGCGTACCGGCACTGCTCGTAGGGGTTACCCGGATGCAGGATGGGGCGCTTGCACCCGCCGGGACCGTTCTCATCTTCCGCGCCGATGCCCGCGAGGTAGATGGTCTTGCCTGGGCCGTTGACGGTGACAACCTCGCTGAAGCGCCCCTTGGTCCATTCCGACGGGTTGTAGCGCCTGACCTCCAGGCCCTGCGCCAGCACCGCGGTCTGCGCGACGACGGTTGCAACGATGAGAACGGCGGAGAATCTGGCGATCGGCGACATGGGGCCTCCTCGAAGGTCTGAATTGCTGCGGTTCAGAGATACGCCCGCGCCGTACGGGAGTGCAGCTCGTCATCGGTCATGGGCGTCGACGGCTTCTTTGCGTTCTTCTCGCGACGGCCTCAGGACTGCGCGTACCTGCTCGAGTTCCTTGAGCGCCGCACCCTGGATCTTCGGGAACTGAACATCGAGCTGTCAACATTTCGTTCATTGCGCGCGCCACCACGAGCGAGCAAACCATTTGCGGTCGGCCGGCACCACATACCAGGGCGCGAACTCGTGACTGGTCCCGATGAGCATATCCTCGTAGGCCGCCATGTATTGGTCCCACAGCTTGCGCTCGGCGATGTCCGGTCGCCGAAAGCTTCCAGCGCTTGGCAGGCTCCTCCAGCCCGCTCCAGCGGCATAAAGCGCTGTCTCCTGGAGACGTGGCTTGAGCACCGCCACTCCATTGCGGGCGAGATGGCGCTCGAATCCGCGAATGTCCTGACGCTCCGCCAGATGTTCTCGCCGACGCTGCGGCAGGAGGCGCTGGCAAACAACGAAATTCAGGATGCACACCACCACCAGCACGTCTCTTCATGGTGCTGAGCGGTTGAATGCCGTGCGGCGTCGCTCCGGTACGTATGGCGGCACGCCAGAGGAAATCGTGCGCGAGTTCCTCGTCGCTCGGCACCTTGAACGATGCGTACGCCTTATGCGGGTTGAGGCCCGTCGCGGCGTGGTTGATGACGCCGTCCTTGCCGGCCCGCATCCATCCCCTGCAGCACGATGAGCAACGCCCAGCGGCCGTCGGCATAGAGGCGCTGTTGCAACTCGGCGAGACGCGGCGTCGTCCGCCAGCATCGCTTCGGCGTCGTCCTTGTCGAGACCACCGGTATCCGGCGGATCGAGCGCAGCGAGACGGAAATGATCGGGGTCTCGTCACGTAGCCGCTTGATCAGTTTCGACGGGGTCATGACGCCTCCTCCGAAGCCTGGCTCCAGACGTGGGTGAGGAACGCCGTGACGAACGGCGGCATCATCGGGTCGAAGTCGGCGGGACCGCGCACGATGCGGATATCGGCGAGCTCCGGCTGCGCCTCGCGCGCGAGATGCGCGAGGATGCGCGCCCGCAAGACAGCGGCGGTCTCGCGCGCGTGCAGCGTCTTCACCTGCGCGATGCGCGGTCCCGCCAGCACCGTGATCCAGCCCGGCTGCGCTTCGAAGTCGGCGGGCGTAAGCCCGGTCTCCTCGCCGATCTCGCGCATGACGTTCCGCGCGAGGTCGACACGGGCGCCGTCGACGTCGTTCAAGTCCGGCAGTCCGGCGGGAAAATAGATCTCGCCCCGGATTCGAGGTATGCGCGCCCATGACACCGAGGACGAAGCCGCCGTCGCTGCCGCGCAACGCCCCATGGCAAAACAGTTCTTTACGCCTGGATCCGGCGCATCCCACTGGCGCCACGCCAGCATGCTGGCGAAATCGGTCTCGAAATAGGCGCCATGGAACACCGGCTCCCTTGATGGCATGCTGGTGCAGCATCAGCACGCGGCCGTTCCAGAGCGCCGGGTTGGACCGCCGCAGCGCGTCGAAGTGCGCCACGATCTCGGCCCGCCGTTCGTCCGCGAACGGCCACGGCCGCGGCGCCAGCGCCAGCTCCAGCCGCTCGACGGGCACGATGGTGATCTCGGTCATGCGCGGTTCCCGAGCGCGTTCCGGAGGCGCGCAGCGCGGCGGCAGCGACCGGAGTGAAGGGGATCATGCCTCGATCGTTCCTTCGGTCACGACGACGGCGTCGCCGCCGATCGAAGCGAGAGAACCCGCCCGGCCTCGACCACGGCGACCAGCCGGATCAGGCTCGGCCGTCCCATCTCATAGCCTTGCTCGATGGTGACGGCGATGCGTCCCGTCGGGCAAGTGCGAAGCGAGCAAGCCGGCAAACGCCGCGGCCGCGGAGCCGGTGGCCGGATCTTCCGGGATGCCCATGCCGGGCGCGAACATGCGGGCGTGGAAACCATGGCCGGGCTCGACGGTCTGGCGGCAGACGACATAGGCCGCGCCACCCGCGCCGAAGGCGCTGTCGAAGCTGGCGAGATCAGGACTGCAACGCTCGACCGCGGCACGCGAGGCTGACGGGAACGAATGTGAAGGGCATCCCGGCCGACCAGCGCGCCGGGCGGAACTCGCCGATGTCGGCCGGCGCCAGCCCCAGCGCCGTCGCGATGATCGCGTCGTCCGCGTACCGGTCCGACCTCGGCCGGCAGTTGCGGAATGGTGAAGCGCGGCGCGACCTCCCTCATTCGCGGTCGTCTCCGAGCGTGCAGCGCACCGCGCCGATCCGCTCCTCCAGCACGATCTCGCGGCCCGACGCCGCCGCCGTCGCGCAGGCCGAGCAGCACCGCCGTGCCGACCGTCGGATGACCGGCGAACGGCAGTTCCCGTCGCGGCGTAAAGATGCGAATGCGCGCGCGGTGAGCGGGATCGCCGGATGCAAAGACGAACACCGTCTCCGGGTGATTGAACTCGTGCGCAATCGCCTGCATGTCGGCCGTTTCGAGATGCTCGGCGTCGAGCACGACCGCCAGCGGATTGCCGGCGAAGCGGCGGTCGGTGAACACGTCAAGCGTGACGAAACGCCGGCGCATGAAGCTCCTCATCGTCCCTTGTTGCGAAGTGCGATCCCCTTCGCCGCGCAATTACGCCGCCGACATCATATCCGATGGGCGACGAAAAGCTCGACTTGGCGTCACCAATTCCTCCTGGGCCTCGACCAGCAGCATCTCGCTGGCGCCGGCTTCGGCGGTACGGTCGAGGATACCGAAGATCGACGAGCCAGCCAGCGACATGCGCCTCAGCCACCGCGCCGGTGCTGAGGTGGTGCGCGAAGAACAGGGCGGCGATGGCATCGCCCGCGCCGTTCACGACGATGGGCAGCAACGGCGTGCGCAGCCGGCAGCGATCTGCTCCCGTCGGACACGATCAGGTCGAGACAATCCTGCGGGCGTGTCGTCGGTGCGCACCGAGGTCACGAGCACCACCCGCGGTCCGCAGGCATGGATCGCATCGATGGCCGCGACCAGATCGGCCATGCTCATGCTCGGCCGGCCCACCAGGTAATCGAGTTCGAACTGATTGGGCGTGACGACGTCGGCGATCGGAAGCATGCGCTCCTTGATGAATTCGGGAATGCCGCGGCGCACGAACACCCCTGGCTGACATCGCCGATCACCGGATCGCAGCAATAGCGCGCGGCCGGATTTGCGCCCTTCACCCGCGCCACCGACTCGACCACGGCCTCGCCGGTATCGGGCGAGCCGAGATAGCCGGAGATCACCCCATCGCATTCGCCGAGCACGCCGCGCTCCTCGATTCCCTGCACCACCAGGCGGATCGTCGCGGCGCTGAAGACGCGGCCGCGCCAGGCGCCGTAGCCGGGGTGATTGGAGAATTGCACCGTCTGCACCGGCCAGACCTCGACGCCGATGCGCTGCAACGGGAACACGGCAGCCGAGTTGCCGACGTGGCCATAGGCAACATGGGATTGGATGGAGAGAATGTTCATGCCCGAGCCGGATAAAACGAGCGCCGCTTATGCACCAACGCTCGTGTTGCAAGCCAGCGCAATCAGCACAAGCGCGACATGCAGCGCCTAAAGCACCCTCGCGGCGTGGACGCGACGCAGGGGCGAACTAGCCCATCCGACGTGCAGACCTCGCGAGCCATCAGAGGCCTTTGATCAGGCCGGCGTCGATCAGAAGCCGGTTGAAGCGTCGCGCTTCCGCCCCGCCGGCGCAGGCGTAGAAGAGCCCTTTGCAGCGCTCGAGAATTTGCTTTTGCTCGGCGAACGACGGATCGAGCGGCAGTCCGGCAGCCTCCTGAATGACCAGCGGCAGATAGGGTCCCTCGATCGTGTCGAGCGCGGAGGAGAGATTGACCGGTTTGAAGTTGACCGCGTCGATCGCGTAATAGGTCGTGAAATAGCGCGGGTCGTAGACCATGAGATGCCGGTTGATGCCGGCCTCGTCGAGCGACGGGCTCGAGGATGAAGGAGGCGAACTCGGGCTGATGGTCGCCATAGCGCACCAGGAGGAACGACTCGTCGGGATAGTCGCGTTTGAGGCGATCGAGCAGGCCGGCATAGTCGCGGAAGCTCATGCTCTGGCGCCGCAGATACTCATCGACTTCCGGGCGCATTGCCCAGGCTCGCTCCAGTCCGGCACCAGATCGGGGCGCCAGCGATAGCTCCAGGGATAATGGTTCGCCGCCAGATAGACGAACAGGAACATCGGCCCCTGCCCGCGCTCGCGCTCGATCATCCGCAGCGCGGCATCGTAGTAGAAGCGGTCCGGCTCGATGCGGTGGGTGCCGAGCGCGTCCTGGTCGAGAAATTTCTGCATCCCGGTCGTGGTCTGAAAGTTCCTGGCGCTCATGAAGGCGCCGAGCGCCGGATAGATCGAGAATGTGCGATAGCCGCATCGGCGCAACGCGGTGGGCAGTCCGCGCGAGACCCGGCCGGCGGCGATCTGCGTCACATAGTAGGCAAAGCGCCCGAACGAGCGCGCCGACAGGCCGGCAAGCACGTTGTACTCGGTGTACCAACTCGGCCCGCCGGCGCCTTCGGCGATGAAGTGGCGCCGCTTGCCGTCGAACGACTGGAAATGGCCGCCATAGTCGGCCGGGACCTTCACGCCGGGCGCGACCCGGATGTCGAAGCTCGATCTCGTCGTGCACCAGAATGATATGCGGGGGCTTTGCGCTCGGCGTGCAGCTCGCCTCCGGCAGCATCTTCAGGCGCTCGGTGAGGGCGGCCCCGGAATCCATGTATCCGCGGGTCGCCAGGTCGAAGCTGGCGGCGACGCCCGAGTGCGCGAATTTCGACACATAGCTGTCACCGGAGAACGTCTCCCAGTCCTCCTGCTCGATCGCCAGGCCGATGCCGATGAGCGCGGCGAGGCACGCGAGGAATCCCATCACCGCGGTTCGCGCCCGCACCCGAAGACTGTCGATCCACCAAAGCAGCGCCAGCGCCGGAAGGATCAACGCGAGCGCGAGCAGAACCTTGACGATGAAGATCAGGCTTCACCGCGAGCAGGAAGCTGATCGTGTCGGCGTTGATGATCATCAGGTCGAGGAAATTGGCGGTCATCCAGATGATGTCGTATTTGAGCCGCGACACCAGGATCAGGACGACGATCATCGCCAGCGAGAGCGCCGCCGAGATGGCCGGGCCGGCGCAACAGGACGAGCCAGAAAAGTTGAGCACGCCCCACGTCAGGCAGAAGATGAGCTTCGGCACGAAGCCCGCTTCGCTCCAGAGCATGAGGGCCGAGTGCCGCCAGGTGCAGCGCCGCGATCAGCACGATCGGCAACGTGCGGCGCGGCGTCACCGCATCCGGCGCCGTCTGGCGGCTGGTCAGAAATGCAAGGGACGGCGGCATGGCGGCAGCCCGTGCCCGGCAATGACCACCCTAACGCCCGGCACACGGACACTCGTCATAAAAGTGCATTAATCTTGTCATTTCAAGGTCACATAACGCGATAGCGGAATGACTGTCACTATTTTGTCGCTGCCGGCGGCCGTCGATTAACGCTCGTTCATTGCGGACGAGCGCCGGTGCCTTCAAAACCCCTGGATCAGGCCGGCATCGATCAGCAGCCGGTTGAAACGCCGCGCCTCGGCGCCGCCGGCGCAGAGATAGAACAGGCCGCGGCAGCGATTGAGGATCCGCTTCTGCTCCACGAAGGTCGGGTCGAGCGGCACACCCGCTCCTTCCAGCACCACCAGCGGAAGGTAGGGCGCATCGAGCGTATCGAGCGCGGACGAAAGATCGAGCGGCCGGAAGTTCAGCCCTTCGATCGCATAGTAAGTGGTGAAATAGCGCGGATCGCGCGCCAGGATGCGCTGAGCCACCTCGGCCCGATCGAGCGCCGGCTCCAGGAAGCGTTTGGCGAATAGCGGCTGGTGGTCGCCGAAGCGCACGAGCAGGAACTGCTCGTCGGGAAGCTCGCGGCCGAGGCGCTCCTTGAACTGGCTGTAGTCGTGCGCGCTCAGCTCCTGCCGGCGCAGATATTCATCGATTTCGAACGGGTTTCCGGGATTGACCCAGCCCGGGCAGGAGATCCGGACGATAGCGGTAATTCCAGGGGAAGTGATTGACGGCGAGATAGACGAACACAAAAACCGGGCCGTTGTCGCGCTGCTCCGCGATGATGCGGGCAGCGTGGTCGTAGTAGAAGCGATCGGTATCCGCCGGCCCGCTGCCCAGCTGCTTGGCGTCGAGGAAATGCTCGATGCCGGCAGTGGTCTGGAAGCCGCGGGCGCCGACAAAGCCGCCGAACCAGGAATAGAGGCTGTAGGTCTTGTAGCCGCACTCGCGCAAGGCATGGGGCAAGCCGCGCTTGACCCGCCCGGTGGCCAGCCGGGTGACGGAGTCCGCGAAGCGGCCGTAGGAGCGCACGGACAGTCCGGTGAGCACGTTGTATTCGGTGTACCAGCTCGGGCCGCCGGCGCCCTCGACCACGAACGAGCGCGTCTTGCCGTCGGACGAGCGGAACCGGGCCTGGTAGTTCGGCGGGACCTGGACGTCCGGCAGCATGGTGGCGTCGAAGCTCGATCTCGTCGAACACCATGACGATATGCGGCAGCTTGCGGCCGGCGTCGCACCTCCCGGCCATTGCCGAGGATCAGCCGGCCCGGACCTGCGGCGTCGGCCTCGAAGACACCGTGCGGCGATGAGATCGACGGTCGCAACGGACGCCGACCGCGCGAACTTGGAGACGTATTGATGCGGATAGAACTCGTCTTCCCGGTCCGATCGGCAGGGCGAACGACAGCGCAGTCAGCGCGCCCAGGCAGCCGAGGCAGCCGAGCAGAGCCATGCCCGCGGCGCACCCGGAACGGATCGGACTGCCACACCACCAGCAGCACGGGATCGCCAGCACCACCGCGAGCCCGACCTTCCAGGCGAGACCCGGGATGATGGCCATGCAGGAAGGAGAACGTGGCGAGGTCGATGATCATGACGTCGACGAACGTCGCGGTCATCATCAGGACGTCGTGCTTGAACTGCGACAGCGCGATCAGGATGACGATCAGCGCCAGCGACAGCGCCGCCGCCGTCATCGGCCGCCGCAGCAGGACCAGCCAGAAGAAATTGAGCAGGCCCCAGGTGAGCACGAACGCCGCCCGCGCCGCCAGATCGGCCTCGGACCAGATCAACAGGCCGGCGGCGGCGAGGTGAAGCGCGGCAAGGAGCGCGACGGCGCCGAGACGCCGGCGATCGGCGGTCGCGAGGCGGCTGCTTCAGGTAGAGGACGGCCGGCGGCATGATGGGTGCCAGGGCCGCGCCCTGGCGACATCCCCGGCGCGGAGGCTGTCATCTTTCTGTAATAAAGCCGTCATGGCAAGGGCCTGGGCGGCCACTGCCGAGCTTGACCCCGGCGACGATCCTGCCCGCGAAGGCCAAGGCGCAGGGCGAACCGCAGCGCGATGGCGCCTGTCAGCTCCGCCGATCCGTTCCGGATGCGATACTCATTGCCCGCCGCGGCCCTTTTCACGAAGCGGTCGTCGAAGGTCTTTGCGAGGTCGATGTTGGCGCTCCTTGAGCTCGTCGTCGAAGGCAAGCAGCATGTCGGCGGCCGATTTCATGCCGGCGGCAGGGATGACGCCGGTGAGCGAATAGACCGGCTTGTTGGCCTTGACGGCGGCGACGTAGAGCGCCTTGTCGCCGAGGAAATATTCCTCCGGCACCGTCGCCGCGATCTGCTCGGGCGTCGCCTTCTCGAGCCACTTGAGCGTCTTGTGGAAGGCGTTGACGAGCGCCTGCACGGTGTTCGGGATTCTTGTCGATGAAGTCCTGCCTGGCGTAGAGCACCGCCGCCGGGTTCGAGCCGCCGAAAATCGCGCGGGTGCCCTCCTCCGTCCGGCTGTCGGCAACCACCTTGATGTCGCCCTCCTGCTCGAGCTTGGTCATCATCGGGATCGAGGTTGGAGATGGCGTCGATCTCGCCCTTCTTCATGGCGGCGACGGCCGAGGGGCCGATGCCGACGCCGATATAGGACGCGTCGGCCGGCTTGAGGCCCGCCTTCGACATCAGGTACATCACGAAGAAATTGGTGGAGGAGCCGGGCGCGCTCACGCCGATCTTCGTGCCCTTGCAGGTCGGCGGCCGATTTGTAGCTCGCCGCCTTCTCCTTGCGCACGCCCACGACGATGCCGGGGAAGCGGCCGAGCTCGATCACCGCCTTGATGTCCTGGCCCTTGGCCTGCATGCGGATGGTGTGCTCGTAGGCGCCGGTGACGACGTCGACCGAGCCGCCGACCAGCGCCTGCAGCGATTGCGCGCCGCCGCGGAAATCGTTGATGGTGACGTCGAGCCCCTGCTCCTTGAAGTAGCCGAGGCGCTCGCAGATCGTCAGCGGCAGATAGTACAGCGCGGTCTTGCCGCCGACCGCGAGCGTGAGCTGCTTCTTCTCGAGCGCCTGACCGGGTGCCTGGCCATGCGCGGCGCCGGCGAGTGAAGACGCGAGCGCGAGCGTCACCAGCACGAGCTTTGATCGATTTCATGCGGTCCTCCCGGGCGGCGAGCCAGTTGTTGTTGTCGGACTTTCTTATAGGGTGACGGCCGCGCGACGAAAAGCCGTCCAGCGAAGCGCCGGGCATCGCTAGGTGCGCGTTTCCGGCCGCAACCGGCCGCCAGACCAGGAGCCGCCGTTCGACCAGCGTGACCAGGTAGTCGATGACGAGCACGAAGGCGGCGAGCACGAACATGCCGGCGAACACGCCGGCCACGTCGAACACGCCCTCGGCCTGCTGGATGAGGTAGCCAAGCCCGGCCGCCGAGCCGAGATATTCGCCGACCACGGCGCCGACGACGGCAAAGCCGACCGCGGTATGAAGCGAGGAGAACATCCAGGAGAGCGCCGAAGGCCAATACACGTGGCGCATCAGCTGCGCGCTCGCTCATGCCGAGCATGCGGGCATTGGCGAGCACGGTCGGGCTCACCTCCTTCACGCCCTGATAGACGTTGAAGAACACGATGAAGAACACGAGCGTGACGCCGAGCGCGACCTTCGACCAGATGCCGAGCCCGAGCCAGAGCGCGAAGATCGGCGCCAGCACCACGCGCGGCAGCGCGTTGATCATCTTCACGTAAGGATCGAACACCGCGGCCACGCGCGGCTGCTGCGCGAACCAGAAGCCGATCAGGACGCCGGCGACCGAGCCGATGACGAAGGCGAGCACCGACTCGACCAGCGTGATCCACAGATGCTTCCAGATCGTGCCCTCGACGAACCATTTGACGATGCGGGCCGCGACATCGGACGGCGTCGAGAAGAAGAACGGCGGCAGCAGCTTGACGCCGCCGATCGGCACGGTGGTGAGCACCTGCCAGAGCAGCACCGCGACGACGGCGACGAGAAGCTGGAGCGTGAAAAGGGTGAGACGGGACACGCTGGGAGTCCGCTCTCAGGTGTCAATGGCCGGGCTCGACCCGGCCATCCATCCTCTTGCGAAAGTGATGGACCCCGGGTCAAGCCCGGGGTGACGAATGAATATCCGCGTCGCCCCACCTTACGGCTTCGAGAACGTTCCGATGATGCCGGTTGCTCCCTTGGCATGCCCTTCCAACGCCTTGATGAGTTCGTCGCGCGTCATGCCGGGCTGCAGCGCCGTCGGCTCCAGATCGGTCGCAATCAACGTGAAAGTGTAGTGATGCGGAGCGCCGGGCGGCGTGCACGGGCCGAAATAATGCGGCAGCCCCATCAGGCTCTTGCCGCCGACATATTTATCGGTCTGCTTGGAGACCTCCCCTTCCGCAAAGCCGGTCACGGATACCGGGATGCCATAGGCGACCCAGTGGCTCACACCGCCCGGCGGCCGGCCTTCCGGATCGAACATCATCAGCGCGTAGCTCTTGGTGCCTTCCGGGGGTTCGCCCAGGACAGCGCAGGAGAGATGTTGTCGCCGACGCAATTCGGATTCTGCTTGTTGTTGCCGGCCATCTTGGTGGCCAGCCGCTCGCCGTCCTTGAACGACGATGAGGTGATCGTGAATGCGCTCTGCGCATTGGCAGTTCTGGCCGTTCCAGGCAATGGCCAAGGCCACGCCGCCAGCCAGCAGAAGTGTTCGCTTTACCGACATTATGTTTCCTCCATATGGGTCGCTTCGCCCATCGCGACGAGTGTACCCGTCACTGCAATATCAAGGCAACAATACAACGCGGTGTCATCCGCCGCCGGTCTGGGCGTAGCCCTTGAGCACCTCGGCCTTGAGCATCGCCCAGATCTCGCGGTGGAGATCGTGGAACGCGCGCTCGACCTTGACCTCGGCGATGTCGCGCGGCCGCGGCAGCGCGCACCTTCCAGTCGCCGATGATGCGCGCGGCCGGCCCGGCCGACATGATCACCACGCGGTCGGAGAGCGCGATCGCCTCCTCGAGATCATGGGTGACGAACAGCACCGCCTTGCGGTCGGCGTTCCACAGATCGAGCAGCAGGTTGCCCATGATCTGCCGGGTCTGCGCGTCGAGCGGCCCGAACGGCTCGTCCATCAGCAGGATCTTGGGATCGCGGATGAGCACCTGGACCAGACCGACGCGCTTCCTCTGGCCGCCCGAGAGCATGTGCGGGTAGCGCGCGCCGAAGCCGGCGAGGCCGACGCGGTCGAGCCAGGCCTGCGCGCGCTCGCGCGCTTGCGGCGCGCGCGATGCCCGCGGTCTCCAGCCCGATCGCCACGTTTTCGAGCGCGGTCTTCCAGGGGAACAGCGCGTCCGCCTGAAACAGGTAGCCGGCCTGGCGGTTGAGCCCCGTCAGCGGCGCGCCGAAGATCTCGACGCGCGCCCGATGACGGCGCGACGAGCCCGGCGGCGACGTTGAGCAAGGTCGATTTGCCGCAGCCGGTCGGGCCGACGATGGCGACGAACTCGCCATCGGCCACCGTGAGCGAGGCGCGCTCGACCGCCTGGTATGAGCCTCCGTCGGCAAGGCGGAAGCTCACCGTCACCTGGGCAAGCGCAACGGCGGACGGCATGGCGGCGCGGCTGCCGCCGCTACTGCTTCATCATGCGCGCGGCGAGCGCGGTGTCGCAGAATTCGAAAAACGACTTGATGCGGCCGTCTTCCATTTCGATCAGATCGAAGAGATCGGTCTCGACGGTCTCTCCGGTGACGGCGGAGCGCATCTTGGCGCGCCATTGCACCGCCGCCTTCGATCCGTCGATCAGCATGGACACGATCTTATGGTCGAGCACCTCGAAGGTCTTGATCATGCCGGCAAGCAGCGGGCGGTATTGCTCCGCCCCTTCGACCAGTGCGGCAATGGGACTCGCACTGGAGCCGGCCATCTGGAACCTGGCGTGAGGCGCAAACAGCCCGCCGAGTGCGTCGAGATCGCCGCGCTGACGCGCGGCATAGGCGTCACGAAGGGTTCGCTCGATGTCTTCGCGGCTGCTCATGGTCTCCTCCCCTGATGTCCCGCCGGCGCTTTGCCGCCATCATGCCGGAACCACAGTGCCAGAGGAAGCCGTGCATCAGTTCCGGCTTCTGTCCACCAGGCGCGCTGCTTGATCCACGGCATCATGGCGCGCAGCTTGGCGCCGACCTCCTCGATCGGATGCGCGGCGCATCTTGGCGCGCATGGCCTTGAACGAGGTCTGGTTGACGCGGTTCTCCAGCATCCAGTCGCGGGTGAACTTGCCGGACTGGATGTCGGCGAGAATGCGCTTCATCTCCGCGCGCGTCTCGTCGGTGACCACGCGCGGGCCGGAGACGTACTCGCCGTACTCGGCGGTGTTGGACACCGAGTAGTTCATGGTGGCGATGCCGCCTTCGTAGATGAGGTCGACGATCAGCTTCACCTCGTGCACGCACTCGAAATAGGCCATCTCGGGCGCATAGCCGGCGTCCACCAGGGTCTCGTAGCCGGCCTTCATCAATTCGACCAGGCCGCCGCAGAGCACCGACTGCTCGCCGAACAGGTCGGTCTCGCACTCTTCGCGGAACGTGGTCTCGATGATGCCGGCGCGTCCGCCGCCGATGGCCGCGCCGTACGAGAGCGTGAGATCGTGCGCGTTGCCCGACACGTCCTTGTGCACCGCCATCAGCACCGGCACGCCGGCGCCGCGCTGATACTCCGCGCGCACGGTGTGACCCGGCCCCTTGGGCGCGATCATCATGACGTCGAGATCGGCGCGCGGCTCGATCAGGTTGAAATGGATGTTGAGGCCGTGGGCAAACATCAGCGCCGCGCCCTTCTTCATGTTGCCGACGAGGTGATCGCGATAGATGTCCGCCTGCAGCTCGTCGGGCGTGAGCATCATCATCACGTCCGCCCATTTGGCGGCGGCGGCGACCTCCATGACCTTGAGCTTCTCGCCCTCGGCCTTCTTGACGCCCTGCGAGTCCTTGCGCAGCGCGACCGCGACGTCCTTGACGCCCGGAATCGCGCAGGTTGAGCGCATGGGCGTGGCCCTGGCTGCCATAGCCGATGATGGCCACCTTCTTGCCCTTGATCAGATTGATGTCGGCGTCGCGATCGTAGTAAACGCGCATGGTCTTTACCTCTACTCCGGCCGGCTGGCCGCTGTTTTGCCGTGCTGCTTCTAGGTTCAATGCATCGCCGGGACAAGCCCGCGACGCGCAAAAGTGCTCACATCCCCTCCGGCCCGCGCGCGATGGCGACGATGCCGGTGCGCGAAACCTCGACCAGGCCGAGCGGCAACATGAGCGCGACGAAGCTCTCGATCTTGTCGCTCGCGCCGGTGATCTCGAACACGAAGCTCTCGGTCGAAGCGTCGATCACGCGGGCGCGAAACGCGTCGGCGAGCCGCAGGGCTTCCATGCGGTGCTCGCCCTTGCCGCGCACCTTGACCATGGCGAGCTCGCGCTCGATGTGGGGCCCGGCGACGGTCATGTCGACCACGCGATGTATCGGCACCAGCCGATCGAGCTGGTTCTTGATCTGCTCGATCACCATCGGCGTGCCGCGCGTGACGATGGTGATGCGCGACAGATGCTTCTCGTGCTCGGTCTCCGAGACCGTGAGCGAGTCGATATTGTAGCCGCGGCCGGAAAACAGGCCGATGACCCGCGCCAGCACGCCCGGCTCGTTGTCGACCAGGACCGACAAGGTATGGGTCTCGACCTGCTGCGCCACGGTGCGCCGCGGGATAGTGAGTGGTGGTGTTCACGGCGAATGCCCCTAAGACACAAGACTAACGCCACCTGCAGGCTCGCGCTCCGCCCGCATCCTGAGCGGCCGCGCAAGGCGCAGCGTCTCGAACGACAGGGCAGCCTCACCCTTCGAGACGGCGGATTCGCCGCCCGCTCAGCATGAGGCCGGGAGAAGCCGTCGCGTGGTGGCAGCGAAATCACACCATCACCTTGCCTTCCTCGGTGATGGCGTCCTCGATGCTCACGGCGGCGTCGCCCAGCAGCATCTCGTTGTGGGCGCGGCCGGACGGGATCATCGGGAAGCAGTTCTCGTTGGGATCGACCACGCAGTCGAAGATCACCGGCTTCTTCACGCCGATCATCTCGCGGATCGCGCCGTCGAGGTCACCCGGACGCTCGCAGCGGATACCGACGGCGTGATAGGCCTCGGCCAGCTTCACGAAGTCGGGCAACGCTTCGGTATAGGAATGCGCGTAGCGCCCGCCGTGCAGCAGCTCCTGCCACTGGCGCACCATTCCCATGTACTGGTTGTTGATGATGAAAATCTTGATCGGAAGATCGTGCTGCACCGCCGTCGACATTTCCTGCATTGTCATCAGCACCGAGGCTTCGCCGGCGATATCGATGACCAGCGAGTCCGGATGCGCAAGCTGCACGCCGACCGCGGCCGGCAGACCGTAGCCCATGGTGCCGAGACCGCCGGAGGTCATCCAGCGGTTCGGCTCCTCGAAGCGGTAGAACTGGGCCGCCCACATCTGATGCTGGCCCACTTCGGTGGTGATGTAGGTGTCGCGACCCTTGGTCAGCTCGTAGAGGCGCTGAATGGCGTATTGCGGCTTGATGATCTCGTTCGAGTTCTTGTAGGCGAGCGATTTGCGCGCGCGCCAGGTGTCGATCTGCTTCCACCAGACGTCGAGCGCCTTCTTGTCCGCGTGCATCGCGCCGGCGCGCCACAGCCGCACCATGTCCTCGAGCACGTGCGCGCAGTCGCCGATGATCGGGACGTCGACCTTGACGTTCTTGTTGATCGAGGACGGGTCGATGTCGACATGGATCTTCCTCGAGCCGGGCGAAAAGGCATCGAGCCGGCCGGTGATGCGATCGTCGAAGCGCGCGCCAATGCAGATCATCACGTCGCAATCGTGCATCGACAGGTTGGCCTCGTAGGTGCCGTGCATGCCGAGCATGCCGAGCCATTGCGGATCGGCGGCGGGGTAGGCGCCGAGTCCCATCAGCGTCGAGGTGATGGGAAAGCCGGTGAGCTTCACCAACTCGCGCAGGAAATGACTCGCCTCCGGGCCGGAATTGATGATGCCGCCGCCGGTGTAGAACAGCGGACGCTTGGCATGCCGCATCAGCTCGATCGCAGCCTTGATGCGCTCGAGGTCGCCTTTGAGCTTCGGCCGGTAGCCCTTGTGCTGGAATTCCTTGGGGCGGGAATAGAGGCCCTTGGCGAACTGGATGTCCTTCGGGATGTCGACGACCACCGGCCCCGGCCGGCCGCTCTTGGCGATATGGAACGCCTCGTGCAGCACGCGCGGAAGGTCGGCGACGTTCTTCACCAGATAATTGTGCTTGGTGCAGGGCCGGGTGATGCCGACGGTGTCGCATTCCTGGAACGCATCGTTGCCGATGAGATGGGTCGGCACCTGGCCGGTGAGGCACACGACCGGGATGGAATCCATGAGCGCATCGGTCAGCCCGGTGACCGCATTGGTCGCGCCGGGGCCGGATGTCACCAGCACGCATCCGACCTTGCCGGTCGAGCGGGCATAGCCTTCCGCCGCGTGCACCGCGCCCTGCTCGTGCCGCACCAGGATGTGCCTGACCTTGTCCTGCTGGAACAGCGCGTCGTAGATCGGCAGCACGGCCCCGCCCGGATAGCCGAAGAGATGTTCGGCGCCTTGGTCCGCGAGCGCCTCGATCACCATCTCGGCGCCGCTCATTTCTCTGCTCATTTGCCTGCTCCAGGATACCCAGACCGTTCCTGCAAAGAAAAAGGGCCGCAAGGGCCCCGTTGCACACCGCCAGTTCCGGGATGGCCTAGCCATCCCCGGCGGTGCGCACTCTACGATTACCAGCTCTTGAGCAATAAAATTGCGCACAGGGCCGTCCTTTGCATCATTTCGTTGCGGCAACTTATATGGGCTGCCGCTTCCCCAGTCAAGGCAAGGCAGGCGCCCGCGTAGGTCGCGGCACGGTCTGTCCGGCCGAAGCGACCTGACGGCGGCGGATTTTTCATCCGGGTAATATTGATTTCTGAGTTTTACCCGGATATAACCACCTCGAACAAGGATAGTCGTCATGCGCTGCCGGACTTCAAACCCACTGCACCGCGTTCAAGGGCGCGCGCTGCATCGCAGCCGGAGAGCTCGCGCGATGTCGCGCTGAAAGCCAAGACCGCGGTCGACAAAGGCGCGCAGGTGCTGATCTTCGACGACGCCACCAGCGAATCCATCGAGGTGGATTTCCGCGGATCCGCCGAGGACGTGTTGCAGCGGCTCGCGCAACCGGACGGCAACCAGGCGGCTCGCCGACGGGCCGCGCGGCCCCGGCCGCCCGAAACTGGGCGTCGTCGCGCGCGAGATCACGCTGCTGCCGCGGCATTGGGATTGGCTCAACGCCCAGCCCGGAGGGGCATCGGTCGCGCTGCGCAAGCTGGTGGAGGAGGCAAGACGCGCGAACGGGGGCAAGGACCGTGTGCGCCAATCGCAAGAGGCCGCCTACCGGTTCATGTCCGTCATGGCTGGCAACCGGCCGGGTTTCGAGGAGGCAACGCGCGCCTTGTTTGCGGGTCACCGCGACCGTTTCGACCAATTGATTGCGCCGTGGCCCAAGGATGTTCGCCATCACGCAAGAAAGCTCGCCGCCGATGCACTCGACGCCCAGCCCCGCGCAACCGGGCTCTTGAAATCGTGATCGGCGATGAACCTGCCGCGCGTGTCATTTGATTGGGCGTTACCCAACCTGCCGGTATGTTCGGCGCCTTCGGTGGAGCGGGCCTGAATGCCATTTCTTCGCGAGCGGTCCGGGCGCTGGTCGCCGGTGAAGGTCGTTGCCTTCGCGGCTTCGATCACGCCGGCGCTCTGGATCGCGTACCAGGCCGCGACCGGCGATCTCGGTGCCCGGCCGGTCACCGAGGCCATCCACCAGGCCGGCGACTGGGCCCTGCGATTTCTGTTCATCACGCTGGCGATCACGCCGGCACAGCGCATCCTCCACTATCCCCGCATCATTCTGGCGAGGCGCACGTTGGGCGTCGCATCGGCGAGCTACGCCCTCCTGCATCTTTCGCTTTACATCCTCGACCAGCATTTCGATCTGTTCAAAGTGGCAAGCGAGATCGTCCTGCGCATCTATCTGCTGATCGGCGCGCTCGCGCTGACGGGGCTGATCGCGCTGGCCTCGACCTCGACCGACGCCGCCATCAGCCGGTTGGGCTCGGCACGCTGGAACTTGCTGCACCGCCTCGTGTACGGCATCGCCGTGCTCGGGGCCGTGCATTTCTTCATCCAGTCCAAGCTCAACATCTACCAGCCGGTGTTGATGGCCGGGTTTCTGGTCTGGCTGCTGGCATATCGCGGCTTGTTCCGGCGCTACGGCGAGGTGACCCCGCTTGCGCTTCTCCTTCTCGCCGTTGCGGCGGCCGCAGTGACCGCGGTCGGCGAAGCGCTCATCTACATGTTCACGAGCGGCGTCGACTCGCGGCGCGTGCTGCTGGCCCATTTCGACGTCGACGCGGAGGTGCGGCCGGCCTGGTGGGTGCTTGCCGCCGGCCTTGCAGTCGCCGCGCTCGCCGTCGGGCGGCAGAAGCCCGCACGTCAGCGCGCGAGCCGCCGCCGGATCTCCCCAGCGCCATGTCGGGGGCGACCCAGGTCCAATCCGGCAGCTGATGGCGGAACCAGGTGGCCTGGCGCTTGGTGTAGCGACGGGTGTCGCGCTTTGCCTCCTCGGCGGCTTGCGCCAGATCGATCTCGCCTTTGAGCGAGCGGATCAGCCACGGCACGCCGTGCGCCTTCATGGCGGGCAGTGCAGCGTCGAGCGCGCGCTGGCTGAGCGCGCGCACCTCCTCCAGCGCGCCGGCCTCGAGCATCGCATCGAAACGAGCATCGATGCGGCGGTAGAGCTCCGCCCGGTCGGCGTCGAGGAAGATCTTGACCGCGCTGTCGGGCGTGACTGCAGGTTCCATGCCTTCGCTGTGCCAGTCGGTGATGGAGCGCCCGGTCGCCAAGACCACCTCGAGCGCGCGGGTGACGCGGGCGCGATCGCCGGGCCCGAGACGCTGCGCCGTCGCCGGATCGCGATCGCAGAGCTCGGCATAGAGCGGCGCGATGCCCTCGGCTTTGAGCCGGTCCCTGACGGCTGAGCGGATGCCGGCGGGGATCGGCGGGACGGCGGCAAGCCCCTGCGTCAGGGCCTTGAAATAGAGCCCGGTGCCGCCGACCACGATGGGCAGGCGCCCTGCCCGCTCCACCGCCGCCAGCGCCGCGCGCGCATCGACGCACCAGCGGCCGACGGAGTAATTCTCCGCCGCGTCGACATGGCCGTACAGCAGATGCGGGATGCGCGCCTCCTCCGCCGCCGCCGGACGCGCCGTGATGATGCGCAGATCGCGGTAGACCTGCATGGAATCGGCATTGATGATGCTGCCGCCCAGCTCCTCGGCCAAGCGCCAGCGCCAGCGCCGACTTGCCGCTCGCGGTCGCCCCTGCGATAAGCACCGCCCGTTTTGATGGTGCCCGGCCGGTCATCCCATGACCTTCGTCGCTACCCTGATTTCAAATCCCGCTGCGCCCGCGCTCGATGCCGCCGCGATCGAACGCGCGCGCGCCGCGCTGCCCTCGCCGCAGGCACCGATCTGGCTCGACCCCGGCATCGCCGCCGACATTCCGTTTAACGCGACCCAAAACGACTCCCAGGTTATCGACAACTCCCGAGCAATCGACAACTCCCGAGCAATCGACAGCCGCGCGCTTGCCGATCGGGTGCGCGCGGCACTCGCGGGCGCCCCATCGACGTCGTGGTGCAGCGCGCCGCCGGCCGCCGCAAAGCGCTGTTCCTGGCCGACATGGATTCCACCATGATCGGCCAGGAATGCATCGACGAGCTCGCGGATCATGTCGGGGTCAAGGGCGCATGTCGCCGCCATCACCGAGCGCGCCATGCGCGGAGAGATCGAGTTCGCGCCGGCGCTGCGCGAACGGGTGGCCCTGCTCAAGGGCTTGCGCGCTTCGGCCGTCGACGAGGTCATCGACCAGCGCATTCGCCTGACGCCGGGGGCACGCACGCTGATCGCGACGCTGCGGAAGAACGGCGCTTACACCTGCCTCGTGACCGGCGGCTTCACGCTGTTCACGCAGCGCATCGCGGCCCTCATCGGCTTCGACGAGAACCGCGCCAACACGCTCGTTGTCGATGCCGACCGCCGCCTGACCGGCGAGGTGGCCGAGCCGATCTTCGGACGCGAAGCCAAGCTCGCAACCCTGATCGAGCTCACCCGGAGGTTCAACCTGGCGCCGGAAAACACGCTCGTCGCCGGCGACGGCGCCAACGACATCGCCATGATTCAGGCGGCGGGCCTCGGCGTCGCGTATCATGCCAAGCCCAAGGTCGCGCAGGCCGCGGCCGCGCGCATCGACCACGGCGATCTCACCGCGCTGCTCTACGCCCAAGGCTATCGGCGCGACGAGTTCGTGTCGGACCAGGGCTGACGCACGGCGGCGAGACAGGCAATGCGACGGAAGGATCAGCTTCCGTCGCGCCCACGCCCGGCGTTCGGTCGGCTCGATTACTGCAGGCTCAACGCTACGAAGCGCAGTTCGCCGTCGGCGCCCGCCACCAGCATCAGCGCCGATTTGCGGCCATCCTTCTTGAGCTTGTCGATCTTGGCCTGGAGGTCGTCGGCGTTCGGCGACCGCCTCCTGCGCGATCTCCACGATGACGTCGCCGGCCGAGAGGCGCTTGTCGGCCGCCGGCGAGTTCGCGTCGATGCCGGTGATGACCACGCCCTTCACGCTGTCCTTGATCTTGTAGCGCTTGCGCAGATCGTCGGACATGTTGGCGAGCTCGATGCCCAGCGTCTTCTTCACCACGCCCTTGTCGGGCGCGGCGTCGCCCTTCGGATCGGCCGCCGCCACCTTCTCGCCGTCTTCGAGCCGGCCGAGCGTGACGGTCTTGGTCTCTTCCTTGCCCTTGCGGATGATGATCACCGGCGTCTGCTTGCCGATCGGCGTATCGGCGACGACGCGCGGCAGGTCACGCATCTCCTTGATGTCCTTGCCGTCGAACTTGACGATCACGTCGCCCGGCTCGATGCCGGCGGGCTTGGCCGGTCCCTTGTCGTCGATGCCGGCAACCAGCGCGCCGCGCGGCGGCTTGATGCTTCGAGGCTCTCGGCGATCTCGTCGGTCACCTGCTGGATGCGCACGCCGAGCCAGCCGCGCCGCGTCTCGCCGAACTGCTTCAACTGATCGATCACCGGCAGCGCGGTCTTCGAGGGCACCGCAAAGCCGATGCCGATCGAGCCGCCGGACGGCGAGATGATCGCGGTGTTGACGCCGACCACCTCGCCTTCGAGGTTGAACAGCGGCCCGCCCGAATTGCCGCGATTGATGGCGGCGTCGGTCTGAATGTAATTGTCGTACGGGCCGGAATTGATGTCGCGGTTGCGCGCCGAGACGATGCCGGCGGTCACCGTGCCGCCGAGGCTGAACGGGTTGCCGATGGCGATGACCCATTCGCCCAGCCGCAGCTTGTCCGAATCGCCGAACTTGACCGCCTTGAGCGGCTTGTCGGGCTTGACCCTGAGCAGCGCGAGATCGGTCTTCTGATCCTTGCCGATGAGCTCGGCCTTCAGCCGCGATGCCGTCATTGAGAATGACGGTGATCTCGTCGGCCTCCGCGATGACGTGGTTGTTGGTGACCACGATGCCGGACGCGTCGATGACGAACCCGGAGCCGAGCGAATTGACCCGGCGCGGCCTGCGCTCGCGGTTCTGCGGATCGTTGCTGGCCGCGCCGGTTGAAGAAGTCCCTGAACAACTCGTCCAGCTGCGGATCGTTCGGCAACTGCGGCATCGGCGTGTTGCGCGCTTCCGACCTTCTGCGAGGTGGAGATGTTGACGACCGCGTCGATCACCCGTTCGGCAACGTCGGAGATGCCATCGGGACCGCGCGCAAGCGATGAGCGTCGAGAGCGTTGGCAAGACCATCGCTGCCGCCGCAACCGTGGCCAGAGCAGGCCGACGGACCTGCCGCGCAAATTGGGCGAGAGTGCCGAGCATGGACGTCTGAGCTCCTGGATTGGTGGATGCGAGACACTGCTCCCGTCCCGGAATGGACGCAAGGGCGACCTCGACTCGACGAATTAGGCTGGGGATTGGGGCGGAATCGGGACCGGACGGTGCTTGCAGCCTCGCCGACCGCGTCCGCTTCATCCGCGCACGAGCCAGATCAGCACAAGCCCGAGCACGGCCGAGACGATGCCGGCGATCCGCAGCGACGTTTCCGGGCTTTCCAGCGCGCTCGCCGCCAGCCGCTTCGCGGCGCGGGGAAGGCGGCGAACAGAAGCCCTTCGATCACAAGCACGAGACCGATCGCAACGATGAACTGGGCCATCTTTGCCTGACCGGTGCCGTGATGGTGACGTCCGCCTGCTACTTCGCCGGCGTGCTCGCAGGCGGCGCGCTGTCGGGCGGCGCGGCGCTGGGCGGAGCGCCGCCTTCGCGCGGCTTGCCCGACGGATCGACGAAGAAGCGGAAGAACTCCGAATCGGGCTTGAGCAGCATGCGCGTGTCGTTGGCCTTGCAGCCCGGCTTCGTAGGCCTGCATCGAGCGGTAGAACGAGAAGAACGTCGGGATCGCGTCCATAGGCCTCGGCGAAAGATGCGGTTGCGCTCGGCATCGCCCTCGCCGCGGGTCTGCTCGCCCTTCGACTGCGCGTCGGCAATCAGCACGGTCACGTCGCGATCGGCGCGCGCGCGGATCTCCTGGCGCGCTGGGCGCCCTGGGCGCGGAACTGCGGCGGCTTCCTGCTGACGCTCGGTCTGCATGCGCTGGTAGACCGCCTGGCTGTTCTGCTCCGGCAGGTCGGCGCGGCGGATGCGCACGTCGACGACGTCGATGCCGAAGGCCTGCGCCTCGTTGTCGAGCTGCTCGCGCACCCGCGCCATCAGGTGATCGCGCTGATCGCGCACGACCTGGGTCAGCGTGGCCTCGCCGAGCACGCGGCGCAGCGCCGAGTTGAGCAGGATCGAGAGCTGCGAGGTTCGCGCCGTCGACGGTGCCGACGGTCTGATAGAACTTCAGCGGTTCCTTGATGCGGTAGCGCGCAAAGGCGTCGACCACCGAGCCGCTTCTGGTCGGAGGCGATCACCTCCTGCGCCGGGTTCTCGAGATCGAGGATGCGCTTGTCGATACTGATCACGCTGTCGATCAGCGGGATCTTGAAATGCAATCCCGGCTCGGTGACCACGCGCACCGGCTGCCCGAGGCGCACGACCAGCGCCTGGCGGGTCTGATAGACCGTGAACAGCGCGCCGTAGGCGATGATCAGCGCCACGATGATGACGGCGGCGACAATGCCGCCAACGAGATTGAGTCTCATCGGGCGGCCTCCCGTCTGCGGCGGCGCCGGCGGTTGCGGGCGCCGCGTGAGCTGGTCGAGCGGCAGATAGGGAACGACGCCGCCCTCGCCGGAATCCATGATGATCTTGTCGGTGCCTCCGAACAGCCGTTCCATGGTTTCGAGATACATGCGCTGGCGGGTGACGTCGGGCGCCTTCTTGTATTCGTCGTAGACCTGCAGGAAGCGCGACGTCGCGCCCTTGGCCTCGGCCACCGTCTGCTCGCGATAGGCCTCGGCGTTCTGGGTGATCTGCGCGGCGCGCCCGCGCGCTTCCGGCACGACCTTGTTGGCGTAGGTCTGCGCCTCGTTCTGCGCGCGTTCGAGGTCGGCGCGCGCGGCCTGCACGTCGCGGAAGGCGTCGATCACCTGCGAGGGCGGATCGACCTTCTGCAGCTGCACCTGCGTGATCTGAATGCCGGCGCCGTATTTGTCGAGAACGGATCTGCATCAGATCCTGCACGCCGGTTTCGATGTTCTGCCGCGCGCCGGTCAGGATCGGCTGAATGTTGGAGCGGCCGACCACCTCGCGCATGGCGCTTTCGGCGACCGCCTTCACCGTGCCTTCGGGCTGCTGGATGTTGAACAGATAATCGCCCACGCCGTTCGGCTTGATCTTCCACAGCACGGAGAAATCGACGTCGACGATGTTCTCGTCGCCGGTGAGCATCAGGCTCTCTTCCGGCACGTCGCGCATGGTGGTGCCGCGGCGCAGATCCTCGACGATGCGCATGCCGATGTCGATCTTGTTGACGCGCAGCGCCTTGGGCGTGAGCACCGTCTCGATCGGATACGGCAGGTGATAGTTCAGTCCGGGCTGCACCTCGCGCACATATTTGCCGAAGCGCAGCACCACGCCGAGTTCGTCGGGGTCGACACGGAAGAAGCCGGAGAATCCCCAGATGGCGACCGCGGCGAGCACGATCAGGCATGAGCCCCTTGCCGCCGAGATTGCCGCCCGGCAGCACCGTGCGCAGCCTGTCCTGGCTGCGGCGCAGAAATTCCTCGAGATCGGGCGGTGTCGGGCCCGGACGGCTGCTGGCCCCGAGCCCCAGGGCCCCTTGCCGCCGCCGCCTGATCCCCAGGGTCCGCCGCCCTGATTGCTCCACGGCATCGAGTATCTCCTCGCTGCAGCGGCCCCGAGGCCGCCGCGCCTGCTTCAGTTTGAGGGGGTTATAGGGGAGGTGTCAGTCGCGTTACAACGCGGCTCGCGCGCGTGCGGCGCGGCGGCGCACGGGCTTGAATTCCGGTCAGCGGCTACCATCAGCCGATCCGGTCTGCGCTGCCAGCGCGTTCGTAGGCGAGCACCGGTGAAGCTTGCTTCATCACCCGGGCCCGCCTGGTGCTCGGTCCGCTCCGTTTCCCTCCAGACCTCGCCATCGATGGCAGGAAATCGTGGTGTCGCCCGCCGGACGCAGATGCACGCGCGTGATCACCAGCCGGTCGGCCAGTGCCATCGTGTCCGCATAGATGCCGGCGCCGCCGACGATGGCAATTTCAGCCGCGCCGCGCCGGAGCGCGTCCCCGCGCGCGGCCGTCAGCGCGGTCTCCAGGCTGGGCGCCACCACAATGCCCGGCGCGGCAAACGTCCGGTCGCGGCTGACCACGATGTTGGTGCGGCCGGGAAGCGGCCTGCCGATCGAGAGATAGGTCTTGCGCCCCATCACGATCGGCTTGCCCATCGTCACTCTGCGAAAATGCGCCAGTTCCGATTTCAGTCGCCACGGCAGGCGGCCGCCCTGCCCGATCACGCCATTTTCGGCCACGGCGACGACGAGGACGAGCGCGATGCGTTGCGAGCCGTCGGCGGGTCGGCTACCGGCCGCGCCGGTCTTTGCATTCACACCGCCACCTTGGCCTTGATGTGCGGATGCGGGTCGTAGCCTTCGAGCGAGAAATCTTCGTAGCGGAAGGCGAACAGGTCGGTCGCGGCCGGATTGAGCACCATCCTCGGCAGCGGCCGCGGCGGCCGCGCGAGCTGCAGCCGCGCCTGCTCCAGATGATTGAGATAGAGATGCGCGTCGCCGAGCGTGTGCACGAACTCGCCCGGCTTCAGCCCGGTCACCTGCGCCACCATCAAGGTCAGCAGCGCGTACGAGGCGATGTTGAACGGCACGCCGAGGAAGACGTCGGCCGAGCGCTGGTAGAGCTGGCAGGAGAGCCGGCCCTTGGCGACGTAGAACTGGAACAGGCAGTGGCACGGCGGCAGCGCCATCCGGTCGACGTCGGCCGGATTCCAGGCGGTGACGATCAGGCGGCGCGAATCCGGATTGCGGCGGATGGCGGTCACGACATTGGCGATCTGATCGATCGCTGCCGCCGTCGGGCGTCGGCCACGAGCGCCATTGCCGGCCATAGACCGGCCCGAGCTCGCCGCTGCTCGTCGGCCCACTCGTCCCAGATGGTGACGCCATGCTCGTTGAGATATCTGACGTTGGTGTCGCCGGCGAGGAACCAGAGCAGCTCGTAGACGATCGATTTCAGATGCAGCTTCTTGGTGGTGGTGATCGGGAAGCCGTCGCGCGAGGTCGAAGCGCATCTGATGGCCGAAGACCGATAGCGTGCCGGTGCCGGTGCGGTCGTGCTTCTCCGCACCGTCGGCAAGGATCCGTTCCAACAGGTCATGGTACTGGCGCATGGGCTCGATCCCTCATGCGGCGAAAGCCGACTCGGGAGGCGGAGTCTACCGCCGTCCCGGCTGTCGGCAAATGTGCAGAACGCAGACTATGAACGCAAGTATCAGTTCAGCGGCCCGGCGGCCTTGATCACGGGCGTCCAGCGGTCGATCTCGCTCTTCACCAAGCGCGGCGAGCGCCTGCTGACCGCGGCCGCGTCTTATCCGGCAGCACGCTCCCGAGCTCGAGCAGGCGCTTGCGCGTCTGCTCGTCGTCGAGCGCCTTGTCGAGCGCGTCGGTGAGCTTGTCGAGAATGGGCTGCGGCGTGCCCTTCGGGGCGAACAGCGCATTCCAGGCCTGCGCCTGGAATTCCGGCAGGCCCGCTTCCTTGCTGGTCGGAACGTTGGGCAGGGCCGGATTGCGCTCGGCCGTGCCGATGGCATAGGCCTTGATCTGCCCCGCCTGCACCTGCGTGGACGACGTTGACGATCTGGTCGCACATGAAATCGACCTGGCCGGAGATCAGCGCCGTCAGCGCCGGGCCGGTTCCGTTGAACGGGATCGAGGTCGGCTTGATGCCGAGGATCGAGTTGAGCAGCAGGCAGGTCGTGAACGACACCGAGCCGACGCCGGCATGCGCCATGTTCAGCTTGGTCGACGTTCGCCTTCACATAGGCGACGAACTCCTTGAGGTCCTTCGGCGGAAAGTCCTTCTTCGCCAGGATCAGGACCGGCGTTCCGGCCACCAGGCCGATCGGCGCGAAGTCCACATCCGGCTTGTAGGCCAGGTTGGGGTAGAGCGCGACCGAAGCGGCATGGGTCCCCATGTGGCCCATCTCGATCGTGTAGCCGTCCGGAGCGCGCGCGCGCGGCACGGGTCGAGGCGGTGGTGCCGCCGGCCCCGACGATGTTCTCGATGATGATCGGCTGCCCGAGCGTGCGCGTCATGTGGTCGGCGGCGATGCGGGCGATGACGTCGGTCGGCCCGCCGGCCGCGAACGGCACGATCAAGGTGATCGGGCGGCGCGGATAGTCGGTCTGCGCCGCAGCCGGCAAAGCGGCAAAGCCGATCGCGAGGGCGGCAACCAGCCCACGAGACAGGATGCTAACCATGGTCGTTTCCTCTCGCTCCGCAGCTTCGGCATGCTTCTTGTTGCTTTTATGTATGCCTATCTGGCGCCAACGCCATCATACTAAGGACGATATGAGCGCATGCTAGCACCGCACGGCGGCCGTTGCGGCCGCCGCGCGGTGGTAACTTGTCGCAGCCGCAATGGTTCGCGGCGCGTCCTACTCGACGAAGACTTCGTCGCGGCGCGCGCGGATCTTGGGCATCGCGGCGACGATCAGCAGGAAGATGGCGATGCCGAGCAGGACCGCCGAGATCGGGCGGGTGAAGAACACCGTCGCAATCGCCGCGCGCGATCAGCATGGCGCGGCGGAGATTTTCCTCCATCAGCGGCCCCAGCACGAAGCCGAGCAGCATGGGCGCCGGCTCGAAGTCGTGCTTGAGCAGCCAATACCCGATCACGCCGAACATCGCTGCGATGGTGACGTCGATCGGAGAGTTGTTGATCGAATAGACGCCGATGCAGCAGAACACGATGATCGAGGGATAGAGCAGCCGGTAGGGCACGCGCAGCAGCGTGACCCACACGCCGACCAGCGGCAGGTTGATGACGACCAGCATCAGATTGCCGAGCCACATCGACGCGATCATGCCCCAGAACAGCTCCGGCTGCTTGGTCATGACCTGCGGGCCCGGCACGATGCCGTGGATGGTCATGGCGCCGACCATCAGCGCCATCACCGCGTTGGGCGGGATGCCGAGCGTGAGCAGCGGGATGAACGAGGTCTGCGCGGCGGCGTTGTTGGCGCTCTCCGGCGCCGCCACGCCCTCGATGGCGCCGTTGCCGAAGCGCTGCGGCGTCTTCGACATCTTCTTCTCGAAGGTGTAGGCGGCGAACGACGCGATCACCGCGCCGCCGCCCGGCAGAATGCCGAGCAGCGAGCCGACGATGGTGCCGCGGGCGATCGCGCCGGACGAGTCGATCAGATCCTTGCGGGTCGGCATCAGTCCGCTGACCTTGGCGTGCAGGACGTCGCGGCTCTCCGCCGGCAGTTCGAGATTGCGGATGATCTCCGCGAACCCGAACACGCCCATGGCGATGTTGGCGAAGCCGATGCCGTCGGCGAGTTCCGCGAGATCGAAGGTCATGCGGCCGGCGCCGGTTTCGAGATCGGAGCCGACCATCGACAGCAGCAGGCCGAGCACGATCACGGCGACCGCCTTGAGCACCGAGCCCTTCGCCAGCACGACCGCGAAGATCAGGCCGAGCACCATCAGCGAGAAGTATTCGGCCGGCCCGAACAGCAGCGCGAGGCCGGTCAGCGGCGCGCCGAGCGCCGCCACCAGCACCGTCGCCACGCAGCCGGCGAAGAACGAGCCGATCGCGGCGATCGACAGCGCGGCGCCCGGCGCGTCCCTGCCGCGCCATCTGGTGGCCGTCGAGCGCGGTGACCACCGAGGTCGCCTCGCCCGGGATGTTGACCAGGATCGAGGTGGTCGAGCCGCCGTATTGCGCGCCGTAGTAGATGCCGGCGAGCATGATCAGGGCGCCCACCGGCGGCAGCCCGAAGGTGATCGGCAGCAGCATCGCGATGGTCGCGACCGTGCCGATGCCGGGCAGCACGCCGACGAGCGTGCCGACCAGTGCGCCGAGAAGACAGAACAGGATGTTGTAGGGCTGGGCCGCGACCCCAAAGCCCAACGCCAGGTTCGCGAGAAGGTCAGACATGATTTACACCCCCGCGTCAGAATCGCGGCCAGAGTTGGAAGGGCAGATTGAGCAGATAGGTAAACAGGAAGACGCAGAAGGCCGTCATGACGGCGGCCGCGATGAAACTCTCCAACACCCGCATCTCCCTGGATCCCAAAATCGCGACCATGAACGTCACGTAGCTCGCGATCACCAGCCCCACAGGCCGGATCATCGCCGCGAATCCAGGAATCGACGCAATGACCAGAACCGGCCCGCGGACTTTGTATTTCTCGATGCGGGGACCGTCGGTGATAAGACCGACCAGCGCGACGAGCGCACCAAGTATGACGAGGAGACCGCTGAAAAGCCGCGGCGCAGTGCCTGGACCGAATGCAAATCCGCGCTGACCTGGAAGGTCGCGCGAGGCCCAGATGGCGAGGATCCCCACCGCGATCAGAACCAAACCACCCCAGAAATCACGTGGACTGCGGATTGAAAAATAAAGCCCCGTCCCTTCGGGGACGGACTGACGCTTTCTGACATGCTCCCTCCGTCGGCCCCGCACTGTCGCACGGAACCTCCCATCCCGCGCTACGCCAGTTCGTAGCACATTCCGGTGGCCGACGGGAAGCAACTGCGCCTAATTTAAGTTCAGATTAGCCCGCCGAGTCCGAGCAGCGCGGCCGCGGCAAAAATCCACAGGGGTTCAACCGCGTCGTGTAGGTCACGACCGCCGTCGCCAATGTCGTAGCCACTGCCACAAAATTGTGCGCCGTCGCCGATGCCACCACGATGGCGCTCGCCGCGATGAGCCCGATCGAAATCGGAAGCAATGCCGGCCTGGATCGCACCGCGCCACGGCGCGTCCTTGAAACGCTCCCAGACGCGGCCGACATAAAACGCGAACAGCGACGTGGGCCCGCACATCGCCAACGTAGCGACCAGTGCGCCGAGCAGGCCCGCCACGTGGTAGCCGATGAGGGTGACGATGATGACGTTCGGCCCCGGCGTCACCTGGGCGATCGCGAATATGTCGCTGAACTGCCGCGCCGTCATCCAGCGTTCGACCTCGACCGCCACGCGCTGCATTTCCGGCACGGCGGAGTTGGCGCCGCCGATCGCAAACAGCGACATCACGGCAAAATAGCCGGCCAGCGTCAGCAGCGTGCCGCCGTCGTCGCTTCATCGCCGCACCCAGGCGATCGCGATGCTCAGCGGAATGAGCCCGGCCAGCGCCCAGTACAGCGGCCAGCGCAGCACGCCGACCGAGACCAGGGTCGCCAGCGCCAGCAGCGGTGCGAGGCCGAGCGGATCCTTGAACAGCGGGAGCGCCATCTTTGCGCAGGTTCCCATCACCAGTCCGACCGCCGCCGCCGCCACCCCCATCAGCATGCGCTGCAACGCAGCGATCTCGCCGAACTGCGCATAGATCAGGCCGATGAACGTCACGATCACGGAACGGCGGCCCCAGCAATCCCAGCAGCGCGACGGCCGACCCGACCGCGCCGCGGATGCGCCGGCCGAATACGACCGAAAGGTTCACGACGTTGGGGCCGGGCAGGAACTGGCACAACGCGTAGGCGTCGTTGAACTCCTCGGGGGTCATCCACCCGCGCTCCTCGACCAGCATGCGCCGCGACCAGGCCAGAACCCCGCCGAACCCGCACAGCGCGATGATGGCGAAGGCGACGCATAGCTCGAGCAGCGTGGGCACTGGCGGGGAGGAAACCGGCGGCGGTGGGGCCGAAGCCGTGGAGATCGTCTCGGACATGGCAAAGTCTTAAGCCGGCCGCCCGGCCGGAACCAAATGATATTCCGGCATGGTGGCTATTGCCTCGGTGTCCGCCCGCTGACGGCGCTCCTGGACCACAGGTCCTTGCTCGGCCGGGCGCGCCGGATGCGCCGGGCCCGGCGGACGCGTGGGCTGCGCGGACGGCCGGCTGGAGGTTCGTGCTGGGGGCCCGCGCCAAGGCTCTTTTTCGTCAACCTTCCACGCTTATATTCATGGTGCCGGCGCAAGCCGGATATGGCGATAAATGGCCGTCGTAATAAACCTATCGGACCCGGGGGCAGTACCCGGCGCCTCCACCATCAGGGGTCAGTGGTCAGAAGCCAGTGATTGTACGCGTGCTTCTGATGGCTGGCCACTGATTACTGATCCCTGATACGGGGGCGAAACAGGATCGACGAGGGCGTAAAGGGCGTGCTTTTGCTCGGCATGGTTCCACCGTTATCGGGCCTATCCATAGTTGCAAACGACAACTATGCTCCGGTTGCCCAGGCCGCGTAACGCGGTTTGGAATACCGATCTTAAAGTCCTGACGGGTTAAGCTCCGGCAGGCGGGGTTCGGAGGCACCTGGCAACAGAAGCCTCCACTTCCATATTAAGGTGCGAGATTGCGGACTTGCGTTCGCGCCTATCTTCCAGTCCGACGTCTCGCGGCAATGCTGCTAGGAACGTCAGATCCGCCACGCTAGCATTCGTCCGGTGAGTCCATGGCGTGCGCGGGTGCCGGTAGACCGCCCGGAACGTTGCGCCCTTTCAAGGCAAACGGATCACCCCATGGCCGTCGATCACATCCGCTACGATATCCTGGCCCAGGAGGCCTTGCGCGGGGTCGTGCGCAGAGTGCTCGTCGACGCCGCCAAGAACGGCCTGCCCGGGGAGCATCATTTCTATATTTCCTTCGACACCCGCGCCGACGGCGTGCGCCTGTCGCCGCGCATGCTGGCGCAGTATCCCGAGGAAATGACCGTCGTCCTGCAGCACCAGTTCTGGGATCTGGTGGTGACCGAGGAAGGCTTCGAGGTCGGCGTGTCCTTCGGCGGCATTCCGGAACGGCTGAACGTGCCGTTTGCCGCGGTGAAGGGCTTCTTCGATCCGTCGGTGCAGTTCGGCCTGCAGTTCGAGGAGATCGGCGCCGACGGCGGCCGCTGAAGCCGAGGACGCGAACGCTCCCGCGCGGCGCGGAGCGCGGCGCCGCGCGGCCGCCGGCGGAGCACAAGGCGCGCGCCGCGCCCAGCGTGCGCGCAGCGGTGCCGACGCCGGCCAATCCCGACCCCGCCCAGGACTCGGCCGACGACGCCGACAAGCCCGCCGGCGGCGGCGAGGTCGTGCGGCTCGACCGCTTCCGCAAGAAATAGAGGCGCACGACCGCGGACAGTGCCCGAAGGCTTCGCGCCTGTGTCGCCTGTCGCCCGTCGTCCGAGCAGCCATGGCCAACTTTCGAACAAGCTAGGACGAAGCATCAAAGGCAGGCCGTCAAGTCGATCAAGACGCGCGTGGAGAGCGACACGTTCGGACCCATCGAGGTGCCGGCCGATCGCTATTGGGGCGCGCAGACCGAGCGCTCGCGGCGCAATTTCCGCATCGGCGAGGAGCGCATGCCGCTGCCGATCATCCGCGCGCTCGGCGATCATCAAGCGCGCCGCGGCCGAGGTGAACCAGCGGCTCGGCTCGCTCGATGCGCGCCGCGCGCAGACGATCGCGCGCGCGGCGCAGGAGGTGATCGACGGCAACGCTCGACGATCACTTTCCGCTGGTCGGTGTGGCAGACCGGCTCCGGCACCCAGACCAACATGAACGTCAATGAGGTGATCGCGGCGCGCGCCAACGAGATGCTCGGCGCGCAAGCCGCGGCGCAAAATCGCCGGTGCATCCCAACGATCACGTCAACATGAGCCAGTCGTCGAACGACAGCTTTCCGACCGCGATGCATATCGCCGCGGCGGAGGAGATCACGCACCGGCTGCTGCCGGCGCTGGCGCATCTGCAGGCGGCGCTGGAGCAAAAGACCAGGGAGTTCGCGCGCATCGTCAAGATCGGCCGCACCCACACGCAGGATGCAACGCCGCTGACGCTCGGGCAGGAATTCTCCGGCTACGCGGCGCAGGTCGAAGCTGGCATCGCGCGCGGCTGCAGCCGGCGCTCAAGGAGCTCTATCCGCTGGCGCAGGGCGGCACCGCGGTCGGCACCGGCCTCAACGCCAAGCCGCAATTCGCCAGGCTGGTCGCCAAGCGGATCGCCGCGCTCACCGGCCTGCCGTTCGTCAGCGCGCCGAACAAGTTCGAGGCGCTCGCCTCGCACGACGCGATCGTGTTCGCGCATGGCGCGCTGGCCTCGGTCGCCACCGGCCTGTTCAAGATCGCCAACGACATCCGGCTGCTCGGCTCCGGCCCGCGCTCCGGCCTGGGCGAATTGATCCTGCCGGAAAACGAGCCCGGCTCCTCGATCATGCCGGGCAAGGTCAACCCGACCCAGTCGCGAGGCGCTGACGATGGTGTGCTGCCAGGTGTTCGGCAATCAGACCACGATCACGGTCGCGGCGAGCCAGGGCCATTTCGAGCTCAACGTCTACAAGCCGGTGATCGCGCATGCCATGCTGCAGTCGATCCGGCTGCTTGCCGACGCGGCGATGTCGTTCACCGACAATTGCGTCGTCGGCATTCGCGCCAACGAGGCGCGCATCGCGCGAGCTGATGAAGCGCTCGCTGATGCTGGTCACCGCGCTCGCGCCCAAGATCGGATACGACCGCGCGGCGGCGATCGCCAAGGCGGCGCATGCCAAGGGCACGACGCTGCGCGAGGAGGCGATCCGTCTCGGCCACGTCTCGGCGGAGGAGTTCGATCGCCTGGTGCGACCGGAGAGGATGATCCGTCCGGGGTGACGGTCGCGCGGCGCGGCGGCCCGCGATGAGCCGTCGCGCGCGGCGGTAAAACTTTGTGAAAGGCATCGTTCGGCCCGGGCACAGCCGCCGGCGGGATTTCCGCCCCGCCGGTCGCAGTCCGCCGCCAGTGTTGGCGGAGAGTACGAAAGATAAAGCGCGTGGCCCCGGGCCGGGGAGACGTCGGCGTGCATCGGCGAATTCGTCGGAATATCAATAGGTTAGAATTTTTCTATTGCAGCGGCGGGACAAATAACATTAGATTACTGTATTATTGTCGCCAGCGGGTGGGCAAGGCAGTCGATCCATCGTGTTCCCGGCAGGAAATGCCCGCTGGCCGTCCCTCTGCCGATCCGGCCCACGCTCCCGTCGCCACGTTATGGGCGCATTTGGCACCGAAGCCACGGAAAGGGACCTGATGCATCACCCTGGACCGACATGGTCGAGTGCAGGATGGGCGACGTCGTCAACCTTCGCAGAGCGCGCAAGAAGAGCGCAGCGGGAGCTCGCTGAACGCGAAGCGGCCGCCAAGCGACTACTGTATGGGCGCAGCAAGGCCCAACGCGACCTCGACTCCGAACGCGACGCCAAGGCCAGCCGCGACCTCGAGCGCCACCGGATCGAAACGGGAGACGAGCGATGAAATCTCGGGTCGTCAAACGCTCCATCGTCATCGCTGGTCACAAGACCAGCGTCAGTCTCGAGGATGGATTCTGGAAGAGCCTCGAAGGAGATCGCGGGCGAGCGGCACATGACCTTGTCCGATCTCGTCGCCTCGATCGACACCGACCGTCAATACGGCAACCTGTCGTCGGCCATTCGCCTGTTCGTGCTCGATTTCTATCGCAACCGGCTGGCAAACGACAAGGACGGGCGGGACGGCACGCGCGACGCCATCGCTGTGCCCCCGCTCCGACGGCATAGCGTCGCGATTGCGAACTCCGCCGCCGTGCACTTTGATGCGACCTTTGGAATCAGTCGCGCGCGATGGATTTGAAGCTCCGCAGCGCGCTTGCAGCTGCAATCAGTTGCCGAACAATATTTCCGACAACGTGCGCTGACGCGGAGGGTGCGGGCGCCGCCACCGGCTTCTGCGGCTGCGGTTGCGGTTGCCGCGCCGTGCGTCCCGGCTGCGCGGCGCGCGCTGCGGGCGGCGTCGGCGCGGACGGACGTCGATCGGCGGCGGCAGCGTGGGCGCCCGCTCGGCCGTGGGCGCGGCGGGTTTCGGCTTCTGCGCTCTCGGCGTCGCCGGCTGGGGCCGCGCCGCGGGCTGCGGCTCGGCCGCATCCGGCTCGGTGTGCAGCGCTGCCGGCACCGGCGGCGTCGATCGCCGGCGCAGTCTGCGCTGGCGCCGTGCGCGGATTGGCGTTGGCCGTGGCTGCAGTCGCGGGCGTAGGACGGCGCGGCGGCGCGACGGCCTTCGAGCGCCTCCAGCTTCTTCGACTGCTGCTCGACCGCGCGCAGCGCGAGCCAGCTCGCGAGCGCGGCGACGTCGATGCTGCGCTTGGGCGTATCGACCGGTCCCTTCAGTGCGATGGTGATTTCCGGCCGGGTGTTCGCCAGGCGCGCTCGCTCCGCCCATGCCGAACAAGGTCAGCCGTCCTTCGAGCGCGGCGTCGGCCAGGTTGACGCTACCGCTCACGGCGAGATCCGCGCGTTGCGCGCGCACCGTGACGTCGCTCAGCCGCGCCTGCCCGGCATTGATGGTGATCGCGCCTTCGGCGAGCGCGACGGACAGGACGCCGCTCGCGAGCGCGGCATCCATTCGGTCTCTGACTCTGGTGGCGTCGATCGGCAGACCCTGATCCACCGCCCGCATCACGGTATCGAAGGCGCGCGGGATCAAGACGCACCACGCGCCCGTTTTCGAGCTTGAAGGTGCCGCTGCCGGCGAGCGAGCCCATGAGCGCAACCGCGCTCATGTCCGCTCCCTTCGGCCGTGGCATCGAGCGTCAGCTTGCCGGTGACCAAGCCGTCGCCGGGAAGCAGTTCGGCGGCGTTGACGCCGGCGAGCTGCACGCTCGCGCGCGCGGCGAGCCCCTCGGGACGGCGCGACAACGTCAGCTCTGCGCCCAAGCGTGCCGCCGGCGATGCTGCCCTCCACCGCCTGCAACGCCAGCTCCGATTCACCGAAACGGACCACGGCGCGGACATCGCGCGCGGCGAGCTTGGGCGTGAGCTTGACGCGCGCCGATTTGACCGCGACCTGCCCGCTCAGAGCGCGGCAATCCGCGCTCGAACGGCTCCGACGGCCACGGCCCGAGCGCGCTTGCGTTCGCGGCTGCGCCGGTCCCGACGCTCGCGCCGGCGCTCTGTGCGCGGTATTCCAAGCGCGACGGCAATCGCGGCCGGAAGATCCACCGCGCCCACATCGAGGTCGCCGTCGATCGTGATCGGTTGCTGTTGCAGTCCGACGGCGAGGCGCCCGCCGACCGTCGTTCCCGCCATCGTTCCGGTCAGGTCGGAGAAGCCGCAGGATGCCGTCGGTCAATGTGAGCCGCGCGTTCGCGGATGCGGGCAGCAGCTCGGCCGGACGCCCGGCCGCCGCCGGCACGCGGCGAGCGGAGGTTGGCGTTGGCGACTTTGAGACTGAGTGCCGCGCTTGGGCTTGGCCGCCCGGCAAGACGCATCGTGCCGCTGGTCGAGATGCCGAGCGCACCGGCAGCAAGCTGGCCATCGATCGCAAGCTCGCCGTCGAGCGGCCCCTTGGCCGTCAGCGTGAGGCGGCCCGGCCGCTTGTCGGCGACGACGAAACGATCGAGCCCGATGAGCTCGACCAGGGCGGCGCCGTCCTCGCCCTCGAGGCGGGCGCTGAGATTCATCTTCGCCGCCGCGAGCGCCGCGAGGTTGTCGAGCTTGAGGGCATCGCCGGCGGCGGCCGCATCGCCTTCCAGCGCGAGGCGGAAGGTGCCGGCGCGGCCGACGATCTTGAACTTGCCAGTCGCGGCGGTGGCTCCGGCGCGCCCGGATCGACCGCGAGCGAGGCCCGCAACACGAGCGGAGTGAGACGCCCGGCCGAGCGGCGAAGCTGGTCCGCCGCCTGCGGAGCGAATTTTTCCAGCGCCGCCGTCACGCCGTCGAGCGCGCGCGCATCGAGGTCGAGCGTCAATGCGCCGCGCGGCGGTTGCGCCTTGGTGCCGATGCGGCCTTTGACCGCGAGCGCCGCGCCGCCGAAATCGGCGACGGCGAGTTGCTCGATCGCGAGCCCGCTGGCGCCGAGGCGCAGGTTCACGTCGGCCTGCTTCGCCTCCACGCCGGCGATGAGCGCGCGGCCGATCTTGAGCGACAGCGCGCCTTCGCGCGGCCAGTCGAGCGCCGCGTCGCCGAGCATCGCGCTTGCAGCGACGCATGGACGCGGTCGAGATCGATGTCAGGCGCGGTGAGCGCAGCGTCGAGCCGCGCCGGCCGATCGTCGTCCGCCCAGGCATAGGCGAAACGGCCGGCGACGGTCATGCGATCGAGTTCGAGCTTCGAGTCGCTCGATCGCGATCGCATCGCTGCCGAGCGTAATATCGCCGCCAAGACGCCACGGACCCGCGGCCACGATCTGCTCATCGCTGCGTTCGGTCAGCCAGGCAACGAGCGCGCGCGGATCGTTGGCCTCGACCTGAGTCGATCCCTCAAACCGCATGCCCGCCGGCGTCGTGCCGACGCGCCCGCTGAGACGCAGCTGCGTCGCGCCCGGCGCGCGCAGCTCCAGCGCCTTGATCTCCAGGCCATCGCGCGTCGGATTTCACATCGGCGTTCACGCGCGCCAGCATCGTGCCCGCGAGCGTCACGCTCTCGACCGCAATGCTCAGCGTCGTCGGGATCGGCAGCCGCAACATGCGGGATCAAGGTTTCGGCCAGCGTCTTCGACGGCGGACAGTGGTCGGCGGCGCGTTGCGTCGGGCAGCGCCAGCACGCGGTCGAGGTCGATCTGCGGCGACGACAGGGTGCCGTTGATCTCCGGCTGCGCGGCCGAACGTGAGATTGGCGTTGCCCCGAAGCTTGATCGCCCTGTCGTCCGGCCCGTACTGGAATTCGATCTGATCCAGCAGGGCCGCCGTGCTGTCGCCCTTGATGCGGCTGGTGACGCGCCAGGAGTCGATGATGAGCGCCTGCGCGCCGACGGGAGCGCGGCCCACCGGCCGCACCAATTGAACGCTGCCCTCGAAACGCGGCGTGCCCTGCTCGGTCCAGATCGTGAGGTCCGCGTCGGTGGTCAGCGGAGGCTGCGGTCGACTCGACCGCGAGCCGCACCTTGACGCCGCCGTCCTCGGCGATGCGGCCGGTGGAGACGCGATACGGATAGCGCTGGCCGGCGACGACGAAGGAGCCGTCGCCTTTGACCGGCCCCGCCAGTGAGCGCAGCTCGCCCCTGAATTCCAGCTTCTCGAGCACGAGACGCGTGTCGCTCGCGGCGTCAGTGAGCACGGCGCGGCCGTCCTCGATCTGCAGGCGCTCGATCGACACCCCTTCGAGGTCGAAGCCGAGCTTGGGGAGCGGCCAGGCGATCCGACCGGAGCCGTCGAGCCCGGCCGCGAGTTCGGGCCCCTCCAGCCGGGCCTCGGCGATGCGCCATTCGCCGCGCATCAAGGCGCCCAGCGCAAACTCGATCCGCAAGGCGCGCGCGCTGACCTTGCTGCCCTCGTTCGGGCGGCCGAACTCGACGCCGTGCAGCATGATGGACGGGGTCGGCAGCAGGCGGGCATCGATCGCGCCGGTGACGCGGAAATCGAGCCCGGTCAGGCGGCTGGCCCTGGCCTCGAACTCCCCGCGATAGCTGCTCCAATCGACAAAGAGGGCCCTACCAGCGCCGTCACCAGCGCCAGGATGATTGCAAACGCGAAACCGAGCAGCGTCGTCTGCACGCCCTCTCCACCGCAGCCGGCCTGCCGAAGTCCTCGCACTGGGCGGTGGTGCGCAGGCCTCGGAAAAGCCTGATCGCCAAGGAGTCGAGCACGATCATGTCTACCGGCCGGAACGGCCGCACGTGCCCACGATCCCCTTCGTAAATTGCTCAGGCGCCCCTTACCGCCACAATATCCGGCGGATTGACGGCAATTCTATGTCCACGGACAAGGGCTTAGTTCGAAATCTTCTTCAAGTCTGCGAGTGCAGCAGGCAAGCGCGTGCAGGGCTCATTCCATCGCCACGATCTTTCCCGGATTCATGATGCCGTCGGGATCGAGCGCCCGCTTGATCGCAGCCATGGCGGCGAGCGCCGGCGCGCCCAGCTCGGCCGGCGAGATATTTCATCTTGCCCTGCCCGACCCCGTGCTCGCCGGTGCAGGTGCCGTCCATGGCGAGCGCGCGCTCGACCAGCCGCTCGCACAGAACTTTCGCCGCCTTGACCTCCGCCGGCATCGGCCATGTCGACCAGCAGGGTGAGATGGAAATTGCCGTCGCCGACATGGCCGAGGATCGGCGCGACGAGCCCGTGCTGTCGGCGATGTCGCGCTGCGTTTCGGTGACGCATTCGGCCAGCCGCGAGATCGGCACGCAGACGTCGGTGGCGACCGCCTGCGCGCCGGGGCGCAGCGCCCGCCCCGCCCAATAGGCGTCATGGCGCGCCTGCCACAGCCGCGTGCGGTCCTCGGGCTTGGTCGTCCATTCGAACGGACCGCCGCCGAGATCGCCCGCGATCTCGCCGAAGCGCTCGGACTGCTCGGCGACGCCGGCCGGCGAGCCGTGGAACTCGACGAACAGCATCGGCGCCTCCGGCAGCGTCGAGCTTGGAATAGAGATTGGTCGCCTTGACCTGCAGCTCGTCGAGCAGCTCGATGCGCGCGACCGGAATGCCGGACTGGATGGTCGCGGATCGCGGCGTTGCACGCCGCCTCGACCGATGGGAACGGGCAGACGCCGCCGGAGATCGCCTCCGGAATGCCGCGACAGCTTCAGCGTGAGCTCGGTGATCACGCCGAGCGTGCCCTCCGAGCCCACCATCAGCCGCGTGAGATCGTAGCCGGCCGAGGATTTCTTGGCGCGGCGCGCGGTCGTCATCAGCTCGCCGTTCGCCAGCACGACCTTCAGCGCCGAGCACATTGTCCTTCATGGTGCCGTAGCGCACCGCATTGGTGCCGGAGCAGCGCGTCGCCGCCATGCCGCCGAGCGACGCGTCGGCGCCGGGATCGAGCGGGAAGAACAGGCCCTGGTCGCGCAGATGCTCGTTGAGCTGCTTGCGCGTGATGCCCGGCTCGACCACGCAGTCGAGGTCCTGCGCGTTCACCGCCAGCACCCGGTTCATGTCGCGGAAATCGATCGACACGCCGCCAAGCGGCGCGTTGATGTGGCCTTCGAGCGAGGTGCCGGTGCCGAACGGGATGACCGGCACGCGATGCGCGGCGCAGATGCGCACGATCGTCCTGCACGTCGGCGGTCGTCTGCGGAAACACCACCGCGTCGGGCGGCTGGTTCGCGATCCAGGTCGTCGTGTTGCGCGTGCTGCTCGCGCACGGCCTGCGAGGTGACGAGCCGGTTGCCGAGTTGCGCCGCCAGCGCGGCGATGACCGCCTTGATCGCAGCGGGATCGCGCGCGATCCGAGCAGATTTTCCCTGCACCAATGTCATCGCCTGCCGATCGATCAATACGCCTGCAGATATTTGGTGATGTCGACCTTCTCCGGCACCGTGCCGACCTCGGTCGAGAAGTCGATGAATTTCTGGAACTCGGCCTTTGTGCTTGTCGGTCAGGTCGCCCGCCATGAAGTATCGCACCATCGGCACCGTATCGACGACGTCCTCGGGCGTGAGCGTATTCTTGGCGAGATATTTGCGCGCCTCCTGCGGGTTCTCGTTGACGAACGTGATGGCCTTCTTCCAGACGGCGGCAAAGCGCCGGGCGACGTCGGGGCGGGCCTTGATGAAGTCGCTGGTGAGCGCGCAGCCGGCCGCGAACGCGTTGCCGTTCTCGTCGCCCAGGATGTACTTGGTGATCACGCCGGCTTCGAGCGTGCGCGCGACGCCGAGCTTGCGCATGGTCGAGGCCTGCGGCTCGAGCGTGTAGCCGGCATCGAACGTGCCGCCGGTCATGCACGTTGACGTGCTGGCTCATGTCGAGCTGGTCGATGGTGTAGTCGCCGCTCCTTGAGCCCGACCTTGGCGAGCACCGCCTTGGCGGCGACGACGTTGGCCGGTCCCGGCGCCGACATGATGCGCGCGCCCTTGAGGTCCTTGAGCGACTCCGCGGGATAGCCTTTGCGGACCACGAACTGCTCCATCTGGTAGGTTTTGTTCTGGCTGTGCACGCCGATATACATGGCGACGCCGGGCTTCTTGAGATTGGCGTTCATCGCCTCGATGGTGACCAGCACGATCGCCGCCTCGATCTGATTGCTGATCATCGCCGCGATGTTGGGCGGGCCGCCGATCAGCCGGATGGTCTCCGGTTCGATGTTCTGCTCCTTGAAGAACCCGCGCTCGATCGCCACGAAATACGGCAGCGAGGACGCGGTCGGGAACACGCCGACCTTCACCTTGTCCTGCGCGACTGCGGTCTGGCCTGAGCCGGCGATCAAACCGCGCGACCAGGACGACCATCGCGCCCAGCGTCTTCAATCCGAGCTTTGGCATCCGTAACCCCTCCGTCCATCTCTGGATCTTGCGCGCGCGACGGCGCGGCGCCTGGTGCCGCTCGCCTCCGAACGGGAGAGCAGCACACGAGAGCGCGGACCACCCTACTCCAACGGAGCCCGGCGCGCTTCTAAAAGCGGTTTCCGCTCGAACGGACCAGGATGCCTGCGACAGCCTCTGCTCCGTCATTGCGGGCAGGCCCGCGGTGACGCCGAGAATGGCAAGCGCTGTACTGCACAATGATGCGAACGTCGGAATCGGACCACCTAGCCTTCGATCCAATCCCCGCACTTCTGCACCTCGCCGCTCGCTGCCCCAGGGCATGATCGGCACCGACGAGGTCGAATTCTTCGGTGAACCCTCGATGATCTTGTCGGAATAGACCATGTAGACCAGCACATTGCGCTTCACGTCGCAGCCGCGGACGATTTGCATCTTCTTGAAGAACAGCGAGCGCCGTTGACGGAACATGTCCTCGCCCTGCGAAAATTTCTGCTTGAAATGGATCGGCCCGATCTGGCGGCAGGCGAGCGAGATGTCCGAGACCTCCTCGGCCACGCCGATCCATCCCTTCAGTCCGCCGCGCTCCGGCACCGTGAAGTGGCATGCCACGCCCTCGACCTCCGGGATCGTCGAGGCCGTAGGTCGCCAGCTTGTCGTTTGGCGTGAGCCATTTGAAGACCGTGGAGCGCTTGAAGATGAGATCGGGCTCGTCGGCGGCAAAGGCCGGGCACCCCAGAGCGATCGACGCCAACAGGGCGCCATGGAGCGCAAGCGTGCGGCACCAGCGGTGGAAGGTAGGCATGTGAGGATCTCCCGGCGAGAGGGTCGAGGCAATTGCCGGGAGACTTAAGGTCGCCGCACCGCGCGCGGCAACTGCGCGGCGCATAAAGACCCGCTTCGCCGGCGTGCAACCGGGAAGCCGGTCACCCGCCTCGGCGACGCGCGACGGCGCGCATCGACCCGTTGATCGACGCCGCCTGTTGCGAATTCGCCCCGCGGCGAGCGTCGCTATTTTCGCAAGCAGAGCCCGACCGCGCCGGCCGGGGCGCTGCATTTGGCTCCGGTGCCCTGCAGGGTTGCGGAGCCTTCCTTGCAAATCGCCGAAACCAGGACTTCCCCGTCGTTGCAGGCGACGGCATCGCCGGCGGCCTCGACGCAACGAAGCCCGCTTGCCGGCCCCGGAGGTCCGGGTGGTCCCGCCGGCCCCGCCGGTCCCGCCGGTCCGGGAGGCCCCGCCTCGCCTTTGGCACCGGGCGCACCAGGGCGCGCCCAGGCTCCCCGCGCACGCCTTGCGCGCCCGCGGGACCCTGCTGTCCCGCTTCGCCTTTGCGGGCCGGCGGGCCCGGGCGGTCCGCCGGGGCCCTGGCCGCCGGTCGGCCCCGGCAGACCCGCAACGCCCTGCGGACCGGCTGGACCTGCTGGACCCTGCGAGCTCCTCGAAACACCCGGTCAACAGGACCGAGGCGGATAGTGCGACGACGACAGTTAGTCCACGCATGCGGATGCTCCGAAATGTGGGCGAGGGTGGCTGGACACAGCGGCAATCATTCGAGCGGCAGCGCCGCGATCGATTCTGGCGATGGAGGGCGCTCACGAGCGTACCGATTCCGAAGTTCCAAACTCTCGCGGCACCCCCTGACGCGAACTTCGGAATCAAAGGGACACTTGAACTTTATGATTCTAGTGCGGTCTTTGGTTTGAGTTCCTGAGGGGTGCGCGGCGACAATGATCAGAACTTCAAATCACCGCACTAGGCGCGCGAGGAATTTTGATCCGCGCCAATCCGATAGGCAAGCGTGTCGGTGGATAACCAACCTGCGACAGGTTGCCGGCCAGTCCACGTTCGGGCGCCGACGTCCCTTGGTTAACGCGCGCGCCCCCAGCAAGCGAAAGCCCGCCAACGCGTTGCGCTGGCGGGCCTTCGCTCGTGATCCGACTTAATGTCTGCGGTTATGCGCCGCGACCAGTTCGGCCAATTTCCTGCGCGCGTAGAACATGCGCGTCTTCACCGGTGGCCTCGGCGACGCCGACGATCTCGGCGACCTCCTCGACCGACTTGCCGTGGTAGTAGACGAGGTCGATGACCTCGCCGTGCTCCGGCGACAGGCTGGCCAGCGACTGGCGCAGCTGCTACGGCCCGGTGCTTCTTCTGCAGCACGACCTCGGGATTGTCCGCGGGATCCGCGACGGTGGCGGCGACCTCGTCGTCGAGTTCCGCGTCGGTCCGGCGGCGGCGCGCCGAGAGCGCCTTGTAGCGGGCGATCGCCAGCAGCCAGGTCGAAACCGAGGAGCGCGCTTCGAACGTGGCGGCCTGGCGCCAGACGTCGAGAAACACGTCGCTCAGGAGATCTTCGGCCAGCGCCTCGTCGCGCACGAGGCGCAGCAGCCAGCGATAGAGCGGCGACCCGATGGCGCGCGAACAGCGTGCGCATGGCGAGCTGATCGCCGCTTGGCGATCCGCTCGATCAGCATTTCGTCGGAGGAAGTTTCGCGAGCCGCTGCCTGTGCAGGCGGCGGCGGCCGATCCCGTACGGGTGAAGGCCAATAGTCATCGGTAGTCCCCTGTAGTCACGTCCCACTCCAACCAACTCGCAGTCCCAGGAGAAAGGTTGCTGAATACTTGTTCTGCGATCAAGCGACTGTGAGAACTCGCCGTGTTCCCGCCGCAACGGTTAAACTCCGCGCCTCGTCTTGTTAATTGCGAGCGGCGCGGCGGGCGCGGCCGCCGGCCGCTCAATCAGACTGGGCTTCCGAGCGCCGTCGCACCACGTTGCCGACCAGCGACGCCACGCTCGGAACATCGTTCTCCTGGAACGGGATCGGCCGGCACAGATCCATGACGATGATGCCGAGCCGGGCCATGCGATAGGAGGCGTAGAGCGCGTCGGCCGCGCTGGTGGCGATCCGCTCGGTGACTGCGCCGCCGAGATGCTGCACCAACGACGCGCTGGCGATATCCACGGCGCCGAGCTTGCCGGCTTCGAGCACGAGCCGGCGCAGCAGGTGGATCGTGGTGGCGGCGGTCGGCCGGTGGCCGTACGAGGCCGCGATCCCGCGCACCATGCGCACGCCGCAGGCGAGGAAGAACGACGGCGTCGGTCAAGGCGGTGGGGCTGATCGCGGTGATGCCGAACGCGCGCAGCACCGCCGTGCGCACATGCGCCTCGGCGCGGCGGTCGAGCGGCTTCATCACGGTGCGCGAGAGAATCTCGATCTGCTGCGCGGCGGAGTGATGCAGCTGGACCTGCCGCTGGAAGGCCTCGATCGCGGCTTCGATCTCGCGCTCGCGTGGGCACGACGGCGAGCACGTCGGCGATCGCGCGCGCGCGCGTCGGCCGGCGGCACGTCGCTGGTCGGCGAAGCGCTGCGATGGATCGCCTCGACGCTCTTGAGCCGGAACAGGCTCGCGAGCTCGCGCGCGATCACCGCGCCGGCGCCGGCGACACCGGCCGCTGATCGCGGCCGCGGCCAGTACGCCCAGCGCGGCGCTGCGCTCGAAGGCGGCCGAAATCCAGGCCGCGGCATCGACCGCGAGCCAGCCGACGAAGAACACCGCGACGCCCGCGAGCCCGAACGTGATCACGCCGTCGCGGCGGCGCAGCCGGCGGCGGCGCGACCACGACCGGCCGACGCGCTCGCGTCGGCGTCACCGGCTCGGTTCGCTCGGTGGCGATCACCTGCGGCGCCGGCTCGGCGCGCGGCGGCGCGAGCTCGTCTGCCGCGTCGACCTCGATCACGCGCGCGGCAATCGGCGACCGTGCGGTCGGATTGATCTGCTCATCGCAGCCGGTCTCCCAGCAGGAATTCGAGCGCCAGGTCGAGATTGATGTGCGCGATGCCCGTCGATCGGCGACGGGATCGATGGCCGGCGGCTCGAACACCGGCACGTTGAGGAACGGCGAGCCCCAGGCGTCCGGCCGCGGCGGACGGATCGGCACGTTGCCGACGAAGAATTTCGCCTGCTTCGTGCTGCCCACCGGCCGGCCGACCACGACCTGCACGCGCTGGCCGTCGATCTCCTGGCTGTCCTCCGCGGTCGAGATGACCGACGCGAGCGCCGTCACCTCGAACTGCGCGTTGCTGCTCTTGACCTCGAGCGCCGGGAAGCGCCGCCATGTTGCGCAACAGCGCCGCGAGATGGTCGCGCTGAATGTCGGGGACATGGTCCGCCTTGGTGGCGGCGAACAGGACCCTGTCGATATGCGGTCCGAGCAGCAGCTTGAGAGAATGCCGCCGTGACCGTAGCGGAAGCTTTCCAGGATGGCGTCGAGCGCGAGCCGCGTGTCCTCGAAGGCGTCGCGGCCGGCCAGCAGCGCGCGCAGCACGTCGACCAGCACGATCTGGCGCGAATAATGCCGGAAGTGGTCGTGGTAGAACGGGCGCCACCGCTTCGCGCTTGTAGACTCTCGAAGCGCTCCGCCATCAGCGCGCCGAGCGTGTGCGGCGCAAACATGCCGTCCTCTCGGCACGTCGAGCGGCGCGAACCACAGATAGGGCACGATCGCCGAGCGACCCCGGCAGAGGAAACGGCCGGGCTGCAGGAAGCTCAGGCCGTGGCTGGTCGCGCGCCTTGACGAGATAGGCGCAATAGAGGTCATGCGCCTGCTTCGCCACCTCGTTCGCTGGCGACCTCATCGGCCCGGTGCTGCGTCGATGAACGCGAGAAACTCGCCGCTGATCTCGGCGCGGACGCCCTTGCGCAACAGGTGCAGCGTGGCGCGCGACCACTCGGCATAGCTTTGCGCCAGCAGCGGCAGATCGAGCAGCCATTCGCCCGGATAATCGACGATCCGGATCGTCAGGCTGGCGGCGTTGCCGGTGATCTCGCTCAGCAGCCGCCCACCGTGTTGGCGGGCGCGAAGCGGACTTCGATCCCGATCTCGCTGAGATCGGAGGTGCGCGTCCGGCCAGTCCGGCGATCGGCCATCTTCTCGATATTGCCGAGATAGGGAAACTGCGGCAGCCGGTTTGCCCTCGCGCCCTCGAGATTGGCCGCGAGCAGGCGGCGCTCGCCCACCACGTTGAGCAGCGGCATCCGGTTGGGATTGTGCAGCGAGCTGAGCAGATTGTGGATCAGGCTGGTGATGAACACGGTCTTGCCGGAGCGGCTCAGCCCGGTCACCGCGAGCCAGACGGTCGCGCCTGCCGGCAAACTCGCTGAGGTTGCCGACCAGCCGCTCGGATGCCTGCGCGACGATCGGCGGCAGCCAGCTGAAATTCATCATGGATGGCATCTCCGCCCATGCGATGCAAGTGGCCCCAAAGTCGGGCGCCCGCAAGTGGCCGTCAACGTGGACGCGGGCCGGGCGGGCGATCATAATATCGTCTCATGCTCGACCGCCTCGATCTCGAACCCGTATTCTTCGCTCCCTTCGTCTCCTCGGTGATGGCGGTCGAGCCGGCCTGGATCGACTACAACGGCCATCTCAACATGGCCTATTACAACGTGCTGTTCGACCGCGCGGTGGACGAGGCCTTCGAGCTCCTCGGCTGCGGCCTCGACTACGTCAAGACCCGCAAGCATTCCTGCTTCACCGCCGAGGTGCATGTGCGCTATCTGCGCGAGCTCCACGCCGGCGATCCGGTGCGGGTGACGTTCCAGCTGCTCGATTACGACGCCAAGCGCATGCACTATTTCGAGCAGCTCTTTCATGCCTCCGAGGGCTGGGTCTCGGCCACCTCGGAGAACATGTCGCTGCATGTCGACATGGCGGCCGGCAAGACCGCGCCCTTCCCCGATGAAGTCGCAGGCTGCCTCGCCCGCATGAAAGCCGCGCACGGCCATCTGCCCCGTCCGGAGGCCGCCGGCCGCAGGATCGCGATGCGGTAGAGAACCTCGTGTGCGAAAGCACGCCGAACATTGCGCCCGGGGCGCGTCGTTCCGGCGTCGTCCCATGGATGGCGACGCCGAACCCCTCCCCATTTGCCCCTGCGAGTGCCATCTTTAGCTCGAGATTCGCCGCGACACGCGGCGCGCCGGCCTGTGCGCCGGTCCCATCACGGAACCTGAATGGCCGAACCGGGCAAATCGCCGCGCGATGACAGTGCTGTGCCGCCGCTGCCGCAACCCGGCGGGATCGCGGCACGGGCGCGCGCGGCGGCGGGCGCGCCCTATCTCAACGACCTCAATCCGGAGCAGCGGCTGGCGGTGGAGACGCTCGACGGGCCGGTGCTGGTGCTCGCCGGCGCCGGCACCGGCAAGACCCGCGTGCTGACCACGCGCATCGCGCACATCCTTGCGACCGGACGCGCGCGGCCGAACGAGATCCTGGCGGTCACCTTCACCAACAAGGCGGCGCGCGAGATGAAGCTGCGCGTCGGCACCATGGTCGGGCAGATCGTCGAGGGCATGCCGTGGCTCGGCACCTTCCATTCGATCGGCGTGAAAATCATCCGCCGCCACGCCGAGCTGGTGGGCCTGAAGCCCGACTTCACCATCCTCGACGTCGACGACCAGATCCGTCTGCTCAAGCAGCTGCTGGCGGCGGAGGGCATCGACGAGAAGCGCTGGCCTGCGCGCGTGCTCGCCGGCCTCGATCGACAGCTGGAAGAACCGCGGCCTCACGCCCGACCAGGTTCCAGCCGGAGAAGCCGCGAGCTTCGCCGGCGGCAAGGGCAAGAAGCTCTATGTCGCGCTATCAGGAGCGGCTGAAGGTGCTCAACGCCGCCGACTTCGGCGACCTCCTGCTCGAATGCATCCGGCTGTTCCGCGAGCAGCCCGAGGTGCTGCGCCAGTATCAGGGCCGCTTCCGCTACATCCTGGTGGACGAGTATCAGGACACGAACGTGGCGCAGTATCTGTGGCTGCGCCTGCTGGGACAGAACACGAGCGTCCGCGGCCGTCATTGCCGACTGCCTTCCGACCCCGTCGAAGTCGGGTCTATCCGACTTCGACAGCTAATGCCGAACTCGGGTAAACCCGAGTTCGGACGCGGAATCCATCACCACGCGACGGTGAGGATTCCGGACATGCGGGTCGGCGCCTCACGCCCGCGGCCCGGTGAGTGAGCGCCGGAATCCGACGCGCACGCCGCCGACTCCGCCACGCTCAAGAACATCTGCTGCGTCGGCGACGACGACCAGTCGATCTACGGCTGGCGCGGCGCCGAGGTCGACAACATCCTGCGCTTCGAGCACGACTTCCCCGGCGCCAAGGTCATCCGGCTCGAGCGCAACTACCGCTCCACCGGCCACATCCTCGCCGCCGCCTCGCACCTCATCGCCCACAACGAGGGCCGGCTCGGCAAGACGCTGCGCACCGAGGACGTGCCGGGCGAGAAGGTGCAGGTCACCTCGTGCTGGGATTCGGAGGAAGAGGCGCGCGCGATCGGCGAGGAGATCGAGCAGCTCCAGCGCAACGACGGCAGCGGGCGCCCGCACCCGCTCGACGAGATCGCCATCCTGGTGCGCGCCTCGTTCCAGATGCGCGAGTTCGAGGACCGCTTCGTCACGCTCGGCCTGCCCTATCGCGTGATCGGCGGCCCGCGCTTCTACGAGCGCGCGGAAATCCGCGACGCGCTCGCCTATCTGCGCGTCGTGCATTCAGCCGGCCGACGACCTCGCCTTCGAGCGCATCGTCAACGTGCCCAAGCGCGGGCTCGGCGACGCCACCGTGCAGCTCCTGCACGACCACGCCCGCAGGCAGCGCGTGCCGCTCACCGAAGCCGCGCGCGCCGTGATCGAGACCGACGAGCTCAAGCCCAAGCCGCGCGGCGCGCTGCGCGATCTCGCTCGCCGCGTTCGAGCGCTGGCGCGCGCAGAAGGACGCCCTCCCGCACACCGAGCTGGCCGAGATCGTGCTCGACGAGTCCGGCTACACCGAGATGTGGCAGAAGGACCGCTCGCGCCGACGCCGCCGGCCGGCTCGAAAACCTCAAGGAGCTGATCCGCTCCATGGAGGAGTTCGAGAACCTCGCCGGCTTCCTCGAGCACATCTCGCTGGTGATGGACACCGACAGAGAGCGAGGGCGAGGCGGTCTCGATCATGACCTTGCATTCCGCCAAGGGGCTCGAATTCGACACCGTGTTCCTGCCGGGCTGGGAGGAAGGCCTGTTCCCGCATCAGCGCGCGCTCGACGACCAGGGCCGCGCCGGGCTCGAGGAGGAGCGGCGCCTGGCGCATGTCGGGCTCACGCGCGCGCGCCGGCGCGCGAAGATCTATTTCGCCGCCAACCGGCGCATGCACGGGCTGTGGTCGTCGAACATCCCGTCGCGCTTCCTCGACGAACTGCCGGAAGCCGACGTCGAGATCACGGAGATCGAAGGGCGGCTTCGCCGGCTACGGCAACTACCGGCGCCTCGCGCTTCGACGAGATGACGCATTTCGGCTCGAGCTACAGCACGCCGGGCTGGCAGCGCGCGCAGGCGCGCGGCCGCGGCGGTTCGGCGGCGGCTTCGGCGACAAGGGCGGCTTTTCCGAAGACGGCGACGAATACGCGGCGCGCGATGACGGCACGGACGACGCGCTGCGTCCCCTTCCCCGCTTGCGGGAGGACAGGTCGGGGCTGGCGGCAGGCGCGGCCGCCCGCGCGCGCGCCTCCCGCTCACCATCGAAGGCGAGCTCGTCGCCAAATCCACCGGCGCCGTCTCCGACTTCGCGATCGGCGACCGCGTGTTTCACCAGAAGTTCGGCAACGGCAACGTCACCGCCATCGACGGCAACAAGCTCACCATCGCGTTCGACAAGGCCGGCGAGAAACGGGTGGTGGATAGTTTCGTGGAGCGGGTGTGAGACTATCGCGCGACAACAGAACAAGTGTCGCCTATCGGCGCTCCGCCCGCCCTCTTTGACTACTTAAGATACGCTGCTGCGCTCAGATCTCGCGTCCCTCGCTCATCGAGGCGCGATCTTCGGAAGACGATGCCCGAGATCGGCGGAGACGGCGCGAGTCGGCGTAACCCCGACCTGCGTGACCTAGGCGGCGATCGTAGACCGCAGCGCTCGCGTTGATTGCGTCCGGGACACCTGCTCCGCCACGGCATCGCCTACTGCACTCGGCTGGGCACGAGGCATGTCCATCTCCTGACGAACCACGTGGCAGATCGCCGGACGCATGGGGCGCGCCGGAGCACGCCCGTAGACATACGAGCAAAGCCGACCGACGGCCTGGACGCGCCGAGAGGTCGAGCGCCTCGCCGCCGCTCTCGGACGAGCCTGCGCCATCACCATGCTGGTGCAGGCCAGACGCTCATCTCCGCCGAGCCGTCGAGCGCGCCGGTGTAGCCAGTGCTTGGCCAGCTCTGCGGGCGCCGAGGCTGCTCTCAGAGCGAACAGCTTCATCGGATCGACGATCGACTCCCGCCAGTTCAACTCTTCCTGCTGCGCCGAACGCGGACTTCTTGATCAGCTCTTCGAGCATCGTGACATCGCGACATCGGCTTGCCGGTCGCCGCCGGTGCGCCCGCCGTCGGCGAGCTGGTCGGCGCAGCCAGGGATGCCGGCTTGAGGGCCGACCGGGCTCCGAGACGTGGGTGCCGGCGTGGGTGCCGGTTCCGGGGCGTGGGAGGGACCGAAGATCGCGGGGAGACGAGTTTGCCGAAGATGCTCATGTTGTCTTCCTCTCTGGTGGGCTCTGCACGGTATCCCCGCACGCCGGCATGGGTGCACGACAACGGCGGTGACCCTGCCATGTTCCGCCAGCGGGACACGTTGGGAGAAACAGCGACAGGATCACAGGGGCAGGATCACAGGAGAATGACATGATCCGCAAGCTTGCGTCGGGCGGCTATCGCCTCTATTCGCGCAAGGTCGATCCGAAGACCGGCCGGCGCCGCAATCTCGGCACCTTCAAGACCCGCGCCGCCGCCGAGAAGCACGAGCGCGCGGTGCAGTACTTCAAACGGCACTAGGGCGGCGATTTCGAAGGCCGATTTTGCAGTTCGCAAACCAATGGCGCCCCGCCATGACAGCGAGCTGCGGTATCGGGACACTGGCATTGACCAGGACGCCGCGCGGCGCAGCATCCCAACTGTCTTGCAACAGTCATCCCGACGGCAGATGCTGCTGCGGGGTTGGGACCAGTCAGGAGGTCGATATGGGCTTGCTCGACATTCTCAACAGCATTGGAAGCGCCGCCAGTGATCCGCGTGCACGTCCGGCACCGGCGGGTCCGGCAACGAGCCAGGCGGGTAGCCAGGGCATGTCGCCGATGGCGAAGGCGATGCTGGCCCTGCTCGCGATCTACGCGCAGAAACATATGCAACGCGCCGACGCGCCGACGCCACGTCCGGCGCCACAGCCGGCGCCGCGCTCGGGCAGCGCCGGGGCCGGACCGGGCGACGGCGGTGGACCGGGCAATCTCGGCGATCTGCTGCGCGGCACGCTCGGCGGCGTGCTCGGCGGCGCGGCGGCCGGCACGGTGCTCAATGGCGGGCTCGGCGGGCTGCTCAAGCAGTTCCAGGAGAACGGCCAGGGCGACGTGGCGCATTCGTGGATCGGCACCGGGCCGAACAAGACGATCTCCGATGGCGACCTCGCGAGCGCGCTCGGGGGCGACACGCTCAACACGCTGTCGCAGCAGACCGGGATGGGACGCGACGACCTGCTGGAAGGGTTGCGGCAGTATCTCCCCGCCTCGTCGATCAGCTCACGCCCGACGGGCGCGTGCCGAACGAGGACGAAGCGCAACGCCTGCTCTGAGCGCAAAGACGGTCGGCTCCGCAGGGCGGGGTCATCCCTGCCCTGCTCTACCTGCGCAGCTGGAAGGCAACCAGCGCCGCGATCATGACCGCGCCGCCGAACGCCTGCAGCGGCGTGATGAACTCGCCGAGGAAGAGCGCGCTGCCGATGGTGGCGAGCAGCGGTTCGAGATCTCATGAACAGCGCCGTGCGAAACGGACCGATGCGCCCGGTCGAAGCTGAACACGCCGAGAATTCCGGTCATGACCGCCACGCTCAGCACGATGAGGCCGACCCAGCCCAACGCCGTCGCGGGCGGCTGCCAGTGCCAGGCCGCGAGCGCCGCCGCCACGAACAACGCGCTCGAGGAGATCATCGAGTACCAGGTGATCTGAAGCGCGTCGGTCCCCTGCAGGGTCGCGCGCGTCACCAGCAGCATCACCACCCGGCAGCAGGCGGCCGCCAACGCGCCGAGGATGCCGACCAGCGCGAGCGAGGTCGGATGCGCGCCGATCATCAGCATGAGGCCGAGAAACGCGGCGACCGCCGCGAGCGCGCCCCGCCACGTGATCTTCTCCAGCCCGGTCGCGGCCGCCGCCAGTCCGGTCAGCAGCGGATAGACGAAATAGGTGAGGATCGCGATCGGGACCGGAACGGTCTCGAACGCCTTGAACAGGAGGAAGACATTGCCGGCGAACAGGACGCCGAGGCCGAGCGAAATCCATCGTGCGCGCGGCGGGAAGTCGGGACGCGGGTTGAGCCGCAGCCAGGCATACAGGATCGCAAGGCCGAGCACGCCGCGGATGGCCGAGAGCGTCAGCACATCGGCGCCGGCATTGAGCACGACCTTGGCCAGGACGTCCGCGCAGGCGAACGAGGAGGCGCCGAGCAAAGCCGGGCCGATCTGCGCCAGACCGGCGCGCGGGGTGGTCGGAGAGGTCACGATGAGGCGCGCTGCGAACGAGGATGGGAAACGCTGATGCCGCTTTAGCAGATCACGTTGCCCGAGGCAGCAGGCACGCGATGCCGCCGTGCGCTATGTCTCTGTGTCGCGCCGCGTTCGCCGGCCTCACTTCTTCTCCAGCATCAGCGTCGCTTCCTTGCGGATCGCGGGCGTGAGCTTTTCCGCGAACTTCGCCAGCAGCCAGGGCAACGTCACTTCGAGGCGCACGTGATCCTCGGCGATGTCGATGCGGGCCCGCCGCGCTCTGGCCGAGCGCGCCTCATGTTGAAAACGAGGCTGTCGCCGTCCCACGTCTCTTCACGGATGTTGAGCAGCGCGGAATAGTTCGAGCGCGCCGCCGCGAGCCCGGATTTGATGCGGCGTACCGCCTCCTCGCGACCGAGGTGGTGGGGAATGGAGACGATGACCGGCTGGGACACTTGAACCTCCAGAGAGCTGCGAAGGCCTGATATAGGATGCCCCGCGGTTCACGCCAACGCGCAAAACGACGACGGGCTGGCCGGCGCCGGCACAGCGGGGTTCCGGCCGGGCGGCGCCATTTCAACCGCAGGCATTGTTGCGGAGCGGCATCGACCTATGCACAATCGCGCCCAACGCGCAGGCGTGGGCCGCGCGCAACCCGCCCACGCATAATGCCACCAATCAAAAGCACGAGGAGCGCAACGAATGAGATGCAAGAACAGGCTGTATTTGAGCGTCGCGGCGATCGCCGCGGGTGCTCGCCGCCGCGCCGGCCGAGCTGCGGGCGCAGACCGCCGTCGCCATCGACAATGACGACATCGGCGGCGTGGTCACCGGCCCGAACGGGCCGGAAGCCGGCGTGTGGGTGATCGCGGAGACCACCGACCTGCCCACCACGTTACGCCAAGATGGTGGTCACCGACGACCAGGGCCGCTACGTCGTGCCCGATCTGCCGAAGGCCAAATACAAGGTGTGGGTGCGCGGCTACGGCCTCGTCGATTCGCCGAAGGTCGACGGCGAGCCCGGCAAGCAGCTCAATCTGACGCGCGGTGCGCGGCGCCGAACGAGGCGGCGGCGGCGCAGTACTATCCGGCGATCTACTGGTACTCGATGCTGAAGATCCCGGACGCCGAGCCAGTTCGGCGGCAAGAGCGACATTCCCGAGAAGATCACCCAGGCCGACTGGCTCAGCGTGATGAAGAACCGCGGCCTGCGTCGGCTGCCATCAGCTCGGCCAGCTGTCCACGCGCACGATCCCGGCGGCGCTCGGCGAGTTCAAGTCGGGCGAGGACGCGTGGATGCCGCCGCATCCATGTCGGGCCAGGCCGCGCCAGCTGATGATCAACCCGCTCGCCGGCTATCTCGGCGGCGCGCCGTATCAAGTATTTCGGCGACTGGACCGACCGCGTCGCCAAGGGCGAGCTGCCGCACAGCAAGCCGCCGCGGCCGCAGGGCGTCGAGCGCAACATCGTCGTCACGACCTGGGACTGGGGCAACGAGAAGCAATACCTGCACGACCTGATCGCCTCGGACCGCCGCAATCCGACCGTCAACGCCAACGGGCCGCTCTTCGGCTCGCCCGAATACGCGACCGACAGCATGCCGATCCTCGATCCCAAGACGCACACGGTCACGAACTTCAAGGCGCCGGTGCGCGATCCGAGACATGCCGGAATCGCTCGGCCCGGGCATGCCGCGGTCGAGCAAGCCGATCGCGCCGTCGCCCTACTGGGGCGAGGAGAAGATCTGGGACACCCGGGCCAACAACCACAACTCCATGTTCGACAGGCAAGGGCCGGGTCTGGCTCGCGGCGACGATGCGCGGCCCGGACAATCCGGACTTCTGCAAGAAGGGCTCCGACCATCCGTCGGCCAAGGTGTTCCCGCTCGAGACGATCGTCGCGCCAGGTGGCGATGCTCGATCCCAAGACGATGAAGTACACCTTCGTCGACACCTGCTTCGGCACCGCATCACCCGCAGTTCGGCTACGACGCCAACGACACGCTGTGGACTCAGCGGCGCCGGTGCCGGTCGCCGGCTGGGTCAACACCAAGATGTTCGACGAGACCGGCGACGCCGCGAAGGCGCAGGGCTGGTCGCCGTTCGTCCTCGACACCAACGGCAACGGCAAGCGCGACGAGTACGTCGAGCCCAACCAGCCGATCGATCCCGCCAAGGACAAGCGCATCATCCGGCGGCTCCGGCACCTATGCGGTGATGCCGAGCCCGGCCGATGGCTCGATCTGGTACACCGTCGGCGTGTTCGGCGGCACGCCGCGGCGTTGCTGCGCTTACGATCCCGACGACGCAGCTGTCGGAAGTGTTCAACGTGCCGATGCCGGGCTTCGGCATCCGCGCGGCGGCGACATCGACAAGCAAGGGCGTCGTGTGGGTGTCGCTCGCGAGCGGCCACATCGGCGAGCTTCGACCGCCGCAAGTGCAAGGGCCCGCTCAACGGCCCGAAGGCGACCGGCGACCATTGTCCGGAAGGCTGGGCGTTCTACCAGTATCCGGGCCCCGGCTTCCGAGGGCATCGGCGAGAACAGCGCCGAGGCGAGCTACTACACGCTGGGTCGACCAGCACAACACGTTCGGGCTCGGCGAGGACGTGCCGATGTCGACCGCCAACCTGCAGGACGGCTTCGTCGCGCTCAAGGACGGCAAGATGGTGCTGCTGCGCGTGCCCTATCCGCTCGGCTTCTACGCCAAGGGCTTCGACGGCCGCATCGACGATCCCAACGCCGGCTGGAAGGGCCGCGGGCTGTGGATCACCGAGCGGCGACCGCACGCCGTGGCTGATCGAAGGCGGCAAGGGCATGAAAGCCGATGGCGGTGCACTTCCAGGTTCGCCCCGACCCGCTGGCGAAGTAAGCGACCACATCATAAGGAACGACCGAAGGACCGCACCGCGCGGTCCTTCGCATTTCTGGTGTCGCTGGCAGCAAATAAACGAAGGACCGCAACCGCGGTCCTTCGCAGACGAAGCGGCCGTCAATTCACGGCCGCAGTGACGCGCAGCAGATCGCGTCACGGGCAGGAGTGGCGCCGGCCGTCGAAGCCCATATAGGTGCCCGACTGACGGATCGTAGGAGCGGAAGCGCTGCGAGCAGTAGGCCGAGTCGTCGCCGCCGCTGCTGTAGCCGGTCGCATAGCCGGGACCAGGCGCATAGCCGGGACCAGGCGCGTAGGCGGGACCGGGCGCATAAGCGTAATCGTTATAGCCTGCGGGCCCGTAGGCGTAGCCAGGGGCATAGTCGTAACCCGGAGCATAGGCGTAATTGTCGTAGTAGCCGTAGTTCCACGGCTGCGCCGCAGCGATCGCGCCGCCGACGATTGCGCCGGCAACCGCCGCCGGTGCCCAACCGCCGCGGCGCCAGCCACGCCGCCACTGCACGTTTTCGAGCGCGGGTGCGGCAGCGTTGTGCAACGATGACGGCGCCGCGATCGGCGCCCGCGCCGGCCGGAGCGGCAAACGACGCCGCGCCCGCGGCACCACGGCAGCGGCGAGAAGTTTGCAAGGGATATTCATTACGCGTTCTCCATATTCCGTTGGCTGACCACACCGTAGCGGCGTGACGCTGTTGGCCAACCGCGCACGGCCCGTCCCGTTCCGTGTTCCGTGGCACGCATGCGCACTGCGATGTTCACATCCGCGTGTGATCGATGAGACTACGTCGCCCAGCAAAATCCGATATCTGTTCCCGCACAAAGCGGGGGCGCCGGCCGCGCGGATGCCGTTGCGGGCGGCGATGGACTGTGCATGGATATGTGGCGAAGCGCTCGGCGGCGTTCGACTCGTCAGCTCGTGAGCCGGATCGCAGATCGCCCACGGGCGCTGTGACACCAAGGCTTGAACAACGCGAGGAGCGCACCATGAGACTCAAAGCCAGTCTTTATTTGTCCGTGGCCGCGATCAGGGGCGCGGTGCTGTTGAGCGCCCCGTCGATGCAGTTGCGCGCGCAGCAGGGCGCACCGGCCGGTGTCAGCATCGGGGACGGCGATCTCGGCGGCGTGGTCAGCGGCCCGAGCGGGCCGGAGGCCGGCGTCTGGGTGATCGCCGAGACCACCGATCTTCCGACCAAGTTCGCCAAGATCGTGGTGACCGACGACCAGGGCCGCTACGTGCTGCCGGAATTGCCGAAGGCCAACTACAGTGTCTGGGTACGCGGCTACGGTCTTGTCGACTCGCCCAAGGTTGCGACCGCGCCCGGCAAGATCCTCAACCTCACCGCGGTGCCGGCGCCGAGCGCGGCGGCGGCGGCGGAATATTATCCGGCGATCTACTGGTATTCGATGCTGAAGGTGCCGGACAAAGAGCGAGTTCCCGGCACCGGGCCGCAAGGCAACGGCATGCCGACCAACATCAGAAGCCAGGCGCAGTGGCTCGACGTGGTCAAGACCAACGGCTGCTACACCTGCCATCAGCTCGGCAACAAGGCGACGCGCACGATCCCGAAGGAATTCGCCGACATGAAACCGGAGGAGGCCTGGGCGCGGCGCATCATGTCCGGGCAGGCGCAGGTGCAGATGGCGAACGCCATGGGCCGCCTCGACGTGCCGCGCGCGCTCAAGCTGTTCGCGGACTGGACCGACCGCATCGCCGCCGGCGAACTGCCGGCCGCGAAGCCGACGCGCCCGCAAGGGCGCCGAGCGCAACATCGTCATCTCGGTGTGGGACTGGTCCGATCCCAAGGCGTATCTGCACGACGAGATCTCGACCGACAAGCGCAAGCCCACGGTCAACGCCTACGGAAAGATCTACGGGTCGACCGAGGACAGCACCGACTTCTTCCCGTGCTCGATCCCAAGGCGCACGCGGCGACCGCGGTCAAAATGCCGGTGCGCGATCCCAAGACGCCGACATCGAAGAACAACGGCATGGCGCCCTCGCCCTATTGGGGCGAGGAGGTGATCTGGGACAGCCAGGCCAGCATGCACAATCCGATGATGGATGAGAAAGGCCAGGTCTGGTTCACGTCGCGCGTCGGGCAATTTGCCAATCCGGACTTCTGCCGCAAGGGCTCCGATCATCCTTCGGCGAAGCTCACGCCGATCGAGCAGTCCACCCGCCACCTCTCGATGTACGATCCCAAGACCGGCAAGATCACGCTGATCCGCACCTGCTTCCCGACGCACCATCTCGTGTTCGCGGAGGATGCCGACAACACGCTGTGGACCAGCGCCGGCGGTCCGCAGAGCGGCGTCATCGGCTGGCTCAACCGCAAAATGTTCGAGGAGACCGGCGACGAAGCCAAGTCGCAGGGCTGGTCGGCCATCGTCCTCGACACCAACGGCAACGGCAAGCGCGACGAGGACTATGTCGAGCCGAACCAGCCGGTCGATCCGGCCAAGGACAAGCGCATCACCGGCGCGCTCTACGGCATCGGCATCAATCCGGTCGACAATACGGTGTGGGGATCGGTGCTGACCTTTCCCGGCTACGTCATCCGCGTGAATCCGGGCGCAAACCCGCCGGCGACCGCGTTGGCCGAAGTCTACGAGCCGCCGCTGCCGGGCTACGGGCCGCGCGGCATGGACATCGACCGCAACGGCGTTGCCTGGGTGCCGCTGTCGAGCGGGCATATGGCGAGCTTCGATCGGCGCAAGTGCACGGGACCGCTCAACGGCCCGGCCGCCACCGGCAAGCATTGCCCCGAGGGCTGGACGCTCTATCCGTTCCCCGGTCCGCAATTGCAGAACGTGAACGAGACCGGCTCAGCCGAGGCGAGCTATTACACCTGGGTCGACCAGTTCAACACCTTCGGGCTGGGCGAGAACGTGCCGATGGCGACCGGCAACGCCAACGAGTCGCTGCTCGCGCTGGTCAACGGGCAATGGGTCAATCTGCGCGTCCCCTATCCGATGGGCTACTACGCCAAGTGGATGGACGGCCGCATCGACGACCCGAACGGCGGCTGGAAGGGCCGCGGGCTGTGGTCGACGTTCGGCAACCGCACGCCGTTCCACGTCGAGGGCGGCAAGGGCACGCTGCCCAAGGTCGTGCGCTTCCAGCTGCGGCCCGATCCGCTGGCGCGGTGACGGCCGGCCGCGGGAAGGCCCGATAGACATCGGCCCGGCGCCGCGGCTGCGGCGCCAGGCGCGCTCTTGCGGGTCACCGCAGACCAGCTCGGGGAATCGAGATGCCGGCACTCGCGCAGTGGCTCGAGCACACCTCGGTCAGCCAAGAGATCCAGAAGGCGCTCTGGCTGATACCCCTGCTGCAGACGACTCACATCATCGCAATCGCGATGGTGCTGTCGTCAGTCCTCATGATCGAGCTGCGCATCCTGGGAGTTGGCAAGTCGCTCAGCATGACGCAAACGTCCGCCCGCTACGCGCCGTGGCTTTGGACGGGCCTCGTGCTTGCTCGCCGCGACCGGCCTGGGGTTGATCGTCGGCGAGCCCAAGCGCGCGTTGCCCAACCCTGCGTTCCAGATCAAGATGCTCATGCTCGCGGTCACCCTCGCAGTGGCGCTCGCCTTTCAAACATCGCTGCGAAGGAACACTCGCCTTCTGGGAGGGACATTCGCTCGGACGAAAGCTGACCGGCGGGTTCGCTGTCATCGTCTTCTTCCTGTGGTGTGCGATCGCGGTCGCCGGCCGGTGGATCGCCTATGTGCACAACACCTGATCGGTCAGTTGCAATAAGGCACCGAATTCGGAGCTGAACGTGCAGTCTGATCACTGAGCTCTTGAGCTGGCTGGAAGCGACGCGGCTGGCGGAATTCATCCGCGAATCGGAATGGGCGTTCCCCGCCGTGGAGTCGGTCCACGTCATTGCGCTCGCGCTTGTGATTGGAACGATCTCGATCGTGGACCTGCGCCTGCTTGGGCTGGCATCGACCAATCGCGCTCTATTCGGAATTGGCCAGACAGGTGCTGCCGTGGACGTGGGGCGCTTTCGGACTTGCAGCGATCAGCGGCACCTTGATGTTCATCAGCCAGCCGCAGACCTATCTCGGCAACGCTGGCATTTCGGATCAAGTTCGCTTTGATGTTTGTGGCCGGCGTCAACATGCTGGTTTTTCAGTTGATCACCAGCCGCGACGCCGCCAAATGGGACCGCGATGCTGCCGCCCCGCTCGCGGGGAGGATCGCCGCGACGCTTTCGCTCGTATTCTGGATCGCAATCGTATTTTTCGGCCGGCGGATCGGGTTCACGACAATGCCGGCGTGAATGCAATTCTGATGGCCGCCCACGGCAACGATGGAGGCGCATGATGACCGATCTGCAGCGCGCACTCTCGCTACCTCGAAACGCCCTCATCATGGGCTGTGCCGTATTCGTTGCTCTCGCCGTGAGCCCGTCGGCGTGGGGTCAAGAGCAGAGTGCGACGGTCGCAAAGGACGCGATCTTCGCGCGCAAGATCCTGATGGATACGATCAGCAACAATATGGACGAGCTTGAGACCATGACGACCTCGGACAAGGGGTCAACCTGATCGAGGGACGCGAGCACGCCGACATCATTTCAGTGATGCTCATGGCTTTTCCACATCTGTTTGCCGCTGAGACCAATCAGTGGAAGCCCAATGCCGAGCGCGATCCCGGGCGGGATACTTACGCCTCTCCCGATGCCTTCAGCAATTATGCGGACTTCTACGCCAAAGCCGCGCACGCGTCGAAGATGGCGTACAACGCAAGCCGCGCGAAGCAGGAGGGCGACTTCAAGAAATTCGTTGTGGAGCTGAGGGTGGCCTGCGATCTGTGCCACGCTGTCTCATCTCAAGGTCGATCGCTAGTGTCCCGATTCCGAAGTTCGCACACCCTCGCGGCCCCTCCGACGTGAACTTCGGAATCAAAGGGACACTAGCAACTTTATGATTCTAGTGCGGCATTTGGATTTGAAGTTCCTAAACGAGCTCGCGGCCGCAATGAATAGGAACTTCAAATCCGCCGCACTAGTGGCTGCGGGCAACGGCGAGGTCCGGAATTGGCATTGCCAGATTCCTGCGCGACCCTCTCGGCCCGGACTCGCCGCAAGCTGCCACGTGCCGAGCGCAGGGCCTCGCTTACCACCGGACGTCACCAATTCGAAATGACGGCCGCGTCAACCTTCTAAGCCATAATATTTCTGCATGATAAAGAACGCGTAAAATTCGCGGTTGGCAGCGCATATCCGATTACCTGACGGACGTGGCGTCGACTTATTGCGGCGTTGGCGTGAATGACGCCAATTAACGGCTCGACCTTTTGGGCGCATTGAGCTCCTGATATAATACGACGTAGGACGATCCTGGCTTATTCGTCCGCCAGCTGCCTGAAAACGGGATATGCCGGTATCTCCGTTCGTGACAATGGGCGGCAACAATGGTGCCATCGGCGGGCATCGCATCCTCAATGGCCGGTGCTTTTTTCCGGCTCCAACGACAACATTCGCATTCCACTGATATGGACGGCGCTGCGGCTGCGTCGTGCGGGCGGTGGGAGCGATCAACAAGGGGAGACGCCATGCGACGGCAATTAGCTGTATTGGCGAGCTGTGCCTTCGTCGCCACGAGTGGCGCCGTTTCCGCGCACCACTCGTTTGCAATGTTCGATCAGGAAAATCCGATTGAGCTCGAAGGGGTGGTGCAGGAGTTCAAGTTCACCAGCCCGCACTCCTTCATCATCTTGCAGGTCAGGCAGCAAGACGGAGGCACCCAGCTTTGGAGTCTCGAGGGCGGCGCCCCGAGCGCGCTGGTCCGCGACGGATGGTCGAGCAAGACCTTGAAACCAGGCGACGAACTGCAGCTCACGATCGAGCCATTGCGCAGTGGTGCTCCGGGCGGCTCCTGGTCCGTGGGCAGAGCCAAATTCAAGGACGGGCGGCCGATCATAGTCACTCCCTAGGGACATCCGTCCGGCGCTCGCAGGTTTCGGCCCACCATCGCCAAACGGGAGAACCAAATGCTTTACCGGAACTCGATCGGTGTGGTGGCGCTGGCCGCGGTATTCGTGACGGCAGTCGCCGACGCGCGAGCGCATGACGAAACGAAATATCCCGACTGGTCCGGCCAGTGGCTAAGGACTGGCGGCATTCAATGGGATCCGAGCAAGCCCATCGGTCGCGGACAGCAGGCTCCGCTGACGCCGGAATATCAGGCGATCTTCGAAGCGAGCCTCGCGGACCAATCCGCGGGCGGAGTCGGCAATGACGCCAGGTACTCTTGCTTCCCGGTCGGCATGCCACGGCTCATGAGCGTCATCTTTCCGATGGAATTCATTCTCTCGCCCAAGATCACGTACGTCTTGTTCGAGAACAACATGCCGCGTCGGATTTATACCGATGGCCGTAGCTGGCCGAAAGATCCCGAGCCGACCTTTGCAGGCTATTCGATCGGAAAATGGATTGATGAGGACGGAGACAGCCGGTTCGACGTTCTCGAAGTCGAGACACGTTACATGAAAGGTCCGCGCACCTTCGAGGGCACTGGACTGCCGCTCCACAAGGACAATCAAACGGTGGTCAAGGAGAAGTTCTATCTCGATAAATCCAATGCGGATCTTCTGCACGACGAAATCACCACGATCGATCACGCCCTGACCCGGCCCTGGACGGTAACGAAGAATTTCCGGCGCGAGCGCAACCCGAGCTGGCTCGAAAATGATTGCTCTGAGGACAACCACCACGTCGCGATCGGCAAGGAAAACTATTTTCTCAGCGCGGATGGCTACCTGATGCCCGCAAAGAAGGGGCAGGCGCCACCGGATCTGAGATATTTCAGGCAATCGCTGAGGTGAGGCCGATCGGCCCGGCGTCATGATGGGAGGACAGTCGTGCGAAGCCTGATTGGTTCGATCGTGCTGGCGGCGGCGATGATCTTCGCAGCGACCAGCACCCAGGCCTTCGATGAAACAAAGTATCCCGACTGGTCAGGCCAATGGCGCAGGCCCCCGGCGTCGGCAATCAATGGGATACAAGCAAGCCTCCGCGTCAGGGACAGGCTCCGCTGACGCCGGAGTATCAGGCCATCTACGAGGCCAACCTCAAGGATCAAGCCGCGGGTGGCCAGGGCACCGATCCAACCTATACCTGCATCCCCGACGGAATGCCGCGTGCGATGAACGTGATCTTTCCGATGGAAATCGTGATCCAGCCAAATATCACGCACATCATGATCGAATATCTGAGCATGCTTCGTCGAATTCATACCGATGGACGCGATTGGCCCGAGAATGCGGAGCCATCGTTCATGGGCTATTCCATCGGCAAATGGGTCGATGAGGACAGACGTGGCCGCTATGACGTGCTCGAGATCGAGACGCGCAACCTGAAGGGCCCTCGTGCGTTTGACGCCAGCGGCATCCCCTACACGCAGACAATCGGACCGTCGTCAAGGAACGCATCTACCTCGATAAAGCCGATCCGGACATCCTTCATGACGAAGTCACGACGATCGACAACGCGCTGACCCGGCCGTGGACGGTGACCAAGAACTACCGTCGCGAACGCAAGCCGGTCTGGGTCGAGGCTATTTGTGCCGAGGGCAATCAACACGTTCGGATCGGGAAAGAGAACTATATGCTGAGCGCCGACGGCTATTTGATGCCGGCCAAGAAGGATCAGGCCCCGCCGGACTTGCGATATTTCAAGCAGACCCGGAAGTAACGACGGCCGGAAGAGCGCACCGAGATTGCGGTGGCAAAGCGCAGAAGTAATGATCGTCGCCGTCACCCGCACAAGCGACCCAAAATGGAATAGACTGCCCGCTCGCGCCGCCTGCAGAACAGATTTCGCAACAGGAGACCGCACCGTGTCCGCAATGTCCAATCGGCTCGCCCTCGCCGCGCTTGCCTGCCTGATCGCGGCGCCCGCGAGCGCCCAACTGATCCAGCGCAAGGACCTGTCCTACGCCATGGCCAAGACCATCGCGGAGAACGCGCTGGCGGACTGCAAGGCGCGCGGCTACGCGGTCTCCGTCGTGGTGGTCGATCGCGGCGGCGACACCATCGTGGCGCTGCGCGCCGACGACGCCGGCCCGCACACGATGGAGAATGCGCGCCGCAAAGCCTATACCGCGCGCACCTTCCGCATGACCACGGAGGAGTTCGTCAAGCGCATGGAGACCGAGCCGGTGCGCCGGCAGCAGACCACCCTGCCCCATGTCATCGCCATCGGCGGCGGCGTGCCGATCAAGGTCGGCAACGACGTGATCGGAGGAGTCGGCCTCTCCGGCTCACCCGGCGTCGACGAGCCCTGCGTCAATGCCGGCCTCGACAAAGTGAAAGATCAACTGCAGTAAGGAAGCAGTCGCGCCCCGCAGGGCGATCGCAACCGGACCGCGTCCAACGCAATGATGAAACGCGAGACATTCGCGATCGCGAGCATCTATGTGCCGGCGAAGCGGCGGGCGACGCTCGACGCCGCCAAGGCGCGGGAGATCGCCGAGAGCATGCTGAAGGTCGGCCAGCAGACGCCGATCATGGTGCGGAAGGATGGCGACCGGTTCGTCCTGGTGGAAGGGCTTCACCGGCTGGAAGCCTGCAAGCAACTCGGCGAGGAAACGATTCTCGGCTACCTCGTGCAGGCACGGCTGCATTAGCGGTTGAGCCGCACCGGGATCAATTCGGCTTCTGGAACTTGAGCACGAACTCGTCCACCGGACCGGTCGGCCGGTTCACCGAGAAGTCGCGCGTGTCCTCGGGGTGACGCAGGAAGTCGCCCTCGCCGACCAGCTTGAAGCCGGCCGCCTCGACCTCGCGGCGGAGCACGCTCTCCTCGATCCGATGAATCGTCTTTGCCACCGAGGTACCCTCGCCGGGCTTCGCGGAGTGGTCGGCGATCACCAGAATGCCGCCCGGCTTGAGCGCGGCGTAGAGTTTGCGGTTCATTTCGGCGCGATCGACCGCCATGTAGGCGGTGTCGTGATAATAGAAAAAGAAGGTGATGAGGTCCAAATTGCCCACCTCTGCAGGCAGCGGGTCGTCGAACGCCCGCGCCAGCATGACGACATTTTTCATCGCCGGGGTTTGCATGCGCGCCTCGATCCGCTCTTTCGCCCGGCCGCCGAGATCAGGGGCGTTCTGCCCATAGACCGTGCCGCTCGGGCCCGCTGCGCGCGCCATCAGTTCGGTGCTGTAGCCGCCGCCGGCGCCCATATCGAGCACCTTCATGCCCGGGCGCACGCCGGTGAAGGCAAGGAGCTTCACCGGATCGCGGCGCTTGTCGGTCTCGCGATCGGCGTCGCTGCGCTCGGGCGCGGCTACAATGGCGGCGTAATCCGGCACGGCTTGCGCCCGCGCGGGCGGAGCAAAGAGCCCGGCCAGGAGAGCGACGCAGGCGAGAACGCCGATCGCGGCGGGAGTGCGGGCGCGTTGTCGCAAGTTTGCCATGTCGAGTTCCATCCTCGCCTCCTTTGTATTGAGCGCCTGTACTGACGCTGCTCCACCCGGAGCTTCCGCTACTTCTGGTCCGGCTTATAGAGAATGTCCAACATTCCCTGCGCCTCCGCGACGGTCATCGGCGCGGTGATGTACTTGAACTCGAGCGCCTGTTTCAGGGTGACGTCGAGGTCCCTTCACCTCCGAAAGCTGCAACGCCTGCTTCGGAAAGAAATCGTCGCGCGTCTGCTGCGCGAGCGCGCGCGGCACCTTGGCGATCTCGGCATAGTTGTCGATCGCATGGGGATCGGAATAGGCCCAATCGATGGAGCGGCTCAAGACTTTGAGGAAGCGCACGAGCGCGTCGCGCTTTTCCTTGAGCGCATTGACGTTCGCGACGTTCACGCGAATGGTCTGCTCCGCGAGCGCAGCGACGTCGCTGCCGCGCGCGATGATGACGAGTTTCCCGTCCGCCAATTGCTGCAGCACGAACGGCGGCACCGACCAGCCGACATCGATCTGGCCGGACATGACCTGCGTGAGCGTGCCCGGCGCGCCGCCGGTGGCCACGAGCTTGGGCGCAACCTTGGCCTGGTTGATGAGCTGCAGGAGGATGAGATTGGTGGACGAACCGGGCGAGGAGAACGCAACCGTCTTGCCGTTGGTGTCGGCAAGGCGGTTGATGCCGCTTTCCGGCCGCGCGTACCAGAACGCCTCCGCGGCGCCGGTTGCTTCCGCGCTGATGATCCTCACCGGCATGCCTTTGGCATAGGCCGCGACCACGCCGAGAATGCCGTTGGTCATGGCGATGTCGATGCTGCCGGCGATCACCGGCGTGAGCGTCGAGGCGCCGCCTTCGGTGTAGAGGATTTCGATGTCGAGGCCGGCCTCCTTGAAGTAGCCCTGCTTGAGCCCGATATCGATGAAGGTGCTGTTCCAGAAGCCACGCTGCGCAACCGCGACCTTCAAGGTTTCGGCGCCGGCGCTCTGCGCGGCGGCGATGGCGGACAGGCCCACCAGCAAAGCAAGTGTCTTCTTCATGGCGTTCTCCTGCCCAATCCCGGCCGATGGCTAATTTTTTGCCTTCCTTCCGGATCGCCTTTTTGGCATGACGGCATCAGCGAGAAAAGGACGTGCCGAGCGGGGCGGCACGTAACCCGTCATGAAGCTGCGCGATTGGCTGACCTTGGCCGCGATTGTCGGCGGGCTGCTCCTCATGTTTATGATTACCCGCTACAGCCAGCCGGAGCGCGTCAAGCCAGGTTCGCCTGAATACGCCGAATATATCGAGCACTACGTCGCCGAATGTCTGCGAAATCCGCAGTCCTTTGACAGGACCCACAGCGAAACGCCCTCGGAAGCCGAGCGCGAAGCTGCCTGCAGGATCTCGGTGCAGCAGGCCGACCGTCTCAATCCCGAGAACAGGCCGCTGAAACACCCTTAGGCTGCACTCCACTCGTCGTTGCCGGGAAGGTCAGGATCGTCCTGGCGTCAGCTGCTGCGCCGAGCGCGTTCCGGGCAGCCACGGTCGAGCCGCGGAACCGCGCATGCCAAGCGATTGAGTCACGCGCGGAAAGTCGAGTCGCGTCATCGCTTTGACAATCGCCGAATGGTCCGTAAACTACATGAGTCGTCAACAACTGAAAGGAGGTGATCCAGTGTCTCATTGCTTCACAAACGGGCCTGGATTGTCTGCCTTGAAAAAGGCCCGTTTAGCAATGGTTTAAGCCTAAGGGCTAAACGGCCTCGATCGGCCGAAACCTTGCGGGGGCACACCGGGGCACAAAATACCCGGTGGCCCCCGTTTGCATCTTGAGGTCGTCGCAACTTGGCGTCGGCGAAGCCGCAATGCCCACCTCGCCATCCTCGATTTTAACCGGATCGAGATCACGCTCGTCATCGCTCCTTCTCGACGCGTCGCGGAAAGCGTCCCATGCGAACCTGCGGAAGTTGCACGCTCTGTTGCAAAGTGATGGCGATCACCGCGCTGAAAAAGCCGATGAATAAGTGGTGCGAGTTCTGCGACAAAGGGGCAGGCTGCAAGATTTATCCGAGCCGTCCATCCGAGTGCCAGACGTTCGATTGTCTGTGGCTCAAAGATGAGAACTTTCCCGATGAATTCAAGCCGCAGAGGTCGAGGATCGTATTCACGGTCGAACACGGAGGCCGCCGGGTATCGGCTCATGTCGACGCCGCATTTCCCGGCGCGTGGCAGGAAAAAAATTGTATGCTTTGTTGAAACGATTGTCGGCCGTCCAGGCTCAAAAGAATTCCCAGTTGCTGGTCTTTATCGACAAGAGGGCCATCGCGATTCTGCCCGACAGGGATGTCGATCTCGGAGACGTCAATCTAGAAGGCAACACAATTTACTACGAGAAGAACCGCATGACAGGACGCATCGAGGTCACGGTCAGCGGCGGCGCGTCGCCCGGGCCTTAACGTGCAGGCGAGCACCGCGGACAAACAACCGACCGCGAAGGTTGCCGCTTGATCGCCCCGCTCCCTGATTTCCACTTTCTATCTGCCGTGGTCCGCGCTTCGCCGACGGCTACTCGGGCTTGATCTTGCCCTCGACGATCACCTTCTTCCATTTCTCGTACTCGGCGCGGGTGAAGGCCGCGCCCTCCTCCGGACGTGGTGCCGCGCGGCGAGATCCCGATCTTGGCAAACGCCGCCTTGAGCTCGGGATGTTGCAGCACCTTGTTCAATTCGCCGTTGAGTTTCGCCAGCACCGCCGGCGGCATGCCGGCCGGCGCGTAAATGCCGATCCAGAGGTCGACATCGAAGCCGGGCAGGCCCGATTCGGCCACCGTTGCCACGTTGGGATAGACCGGGCTGCGCGCGGAACCGGTCGTTGCAATCGGCCGCACGCGGTTGTCGGCCGTGAACGGCACCGCGCCGGCGATGCTCGAGAACGCGAGCTGCACCTTGCCGCTCATGACGTCCGGGTACGCCGCACCGATGCCGCGGTAAGGCACGTGCGTCATCTCGATGCCGGTTTGCAGCTTGATCATTTCGCCGGCGAGATGCGGCGCGGTGCCGATGCCCGCGGAGGCGAAATTGAGCTTGCCGGGATTGGCCTTGGCGTAGGCGATGAACTCGGCGAACGTCGTCACCGGCAGGGTGAGCGACGAAACGATCACCGCCGGCGAGGAGCCGACGATCGAAACCGCCTGCAATCCCTTGAACAGATCGTAGGGAACGTCCGGTTTGCAGCGTCGGGTTGGAGACCAGAGCCGGATCCGTCAAGCAGGATGGTGTAGCCATCCGGCGTGGCACGCGCGGCCACATCGGCGCCCACCATGCCGCCGGCGCCCGGACGGTTCTCGGCCACGACCGACTGTCCCAGGCTTTCGCTCAGCCGCAGCGCGAGGTTGCGGCCGGCGGTATCGATGATGCCTCCGGGAACGTAAGGCAGGATGATGCGGATCGGCTTGCTGGGATAGGTCTGCGCCTGCCCGACGGTGGCGGCCGCGACAAGCACGGCCGAGCAGAGCAGTCCGCGCGCCGCCAGTGCAAAGCCCATCATGTTCGATCCTCCGTTCGCAGCATTCATGTCAGACGTGGTATGCGGACCGCGGCCGCCGTTCGTGCACCAAGGTTACCGAGGGTTTGAGGGCTACTCCGGTTTGATGCCGACCCTTGCGACCAGTTCCTTCACGGCCGGAATCTCGGCGGCGATGCGGGCGGCAAGCTGATCCGGCGTGCCGGCAACCACCTCGAAGCCGGCCTTGCGCGCCTGCTCTTGCGCCTCCGGCGTTTTCATCGCCGCCTGGCTTTCCCGTGCCAGCCGCGCCACGATCTCCGGTGGTGTGCCGGCGGGCGCGAACAGCGCATTGAAAGTGTCGGACACGAAGCCGGGAAAGCCGGCCTCGATCATGGTCGGAACGTCGGGAAGCGAGAACCAGCGCGTTGCACCGGTCACCGCGAGCGCCTTGAGCTGGCCGTCCTTGATGAGCGCTTCCGCCGCGGCCAACGCGACCGAACCCACCTGCACCGTTCCCTCCAGCACCGCCATCGCCGCCGGGCCGGCGCCGCGATACGGCACGTGCACCATGTCGATGCCGGCGCGCAGCTTGAGCTGCTCGCCGGTGAGATGCGACTTGGTGCCCGCGCCGGGGCTCGCATAGTTGAACGTGCCCGGCGCCGCCTTCGCACGCGCGATCAGGTCGGCAACCGTCTCGATGCCGGAATTTGCGCCGAACGACGATCACGTTGGGCGCATTGACGAGCTCGGACACCGGCGCGAAATCCTTGATCGGATCGTAACCGAGATTCTTGAACAGCGCCGGGTTGACCGCGATTGCGGTCGAACTCAGGAGCAGCGTGTAACCGTCCGGCGCCGCGCGCGCCGCGATCGTCATCCCGATATTGCCGGCCGCGCCGCCCCGGTTTTCGACCACCACCGACTGTCCCAGCGCTTTCTGGAAGGCGACCGAGACGATGCGCGCAACGATGTCGGTCGGACCACCCGCGGCGAATGGCACGATCAGCGTGATCACGCGGTCGGGATAGGCGGCGTTGGCGACGGTTGACGCGACCAGCAGCGGAACGGCGATCGATAAAGCGGCAAGCGCACGCAAGCGACACGCTCGCCCGATACGGCGAATGATCCCGGGCATATGATCTACTCCCTCGCCCCGTCTTTTATCATTTCCCGGGAAGCGTGAAGCGCCGCCGGGCCCGAAATCCATCGGCGCGATCCAACCGGCAGGCCAAACAGCCGTGGCAAAACGTCACCGCCAGACAGTCGATCGATCCGGATCCGACCGCTGTCATCCCGGCCACTCGAATCCCGCCGCCGTCCAGATGTCGCGCTCGGCGGGATCGCGCCAGCGCGGCGATGAAGGCGGCGGCCGCCGGCCTGATCGGCGCAATCGGAGGATATGCCGGCGGCGTAGGTCGTATCGTTGCCGAGTGGCGCGGGGATTTTGCCGACCACGCGCACGCCCGGGATCGGCACGATTTCCGCGATCAGGGTGAGGCCGATGTCCGCCTGGCCTTCGGCCACCCGCGTGGCGACCTCACCGCCGCTCTTCTGCGGCATCGCCTTGCGCTTGATCTCGTCCGCCATGCCCATCCGTCCCCACAGCTGCGGCAAGATGAACCCCGGCCGATCCGCCAACCGCGGCGTCGCTGAACGCGATCACGCGCGCGCGCGCGCAGCGTTTGCTTGAATGCCTCGGCGGTCGAGATATCCGGCGCCGGTGCGTCGCTGCGCACGGCAATCGCCGATCGAGGTGCGCGCGATGTCCTTGCGGCTCCCCGGTACGATCGCGCCCGCCTGCTCCATCTTCGCAATCGCGGGTGCGCCGAGAATGAGAATATCGGCGCGCTCGCCGCCTGCGAGCCTCGCCTGCAACGCGCCGACCGTTGCAAACGTGATGTCGAGCTCCTGACCGCTTGCGCGCGTGAACTTGGCGGCGAGCGCATTGACCGCCGTGGTCATCGAGCGCGCGCACAGGACCTTGAGCGTCATGAGTTCATTCCGGCTCGATGCCGGCTTCCTTGATCGCTGCGGTCCATTTCACCAGCTCCGTCTTCACGAATTCGGAGAAGTCCTGCGGCCCGCTCCAGAACACCTCGGTGCCTCCGGCGTTCAGACGTTCGATCACAAGCGGCGTCGACAGCGCCTTCTGCACGGCATCGGCGAGCACCTTCACGATCTCGGGCGGCAGGTTCGCCGGCCCGAACATGCCGGCCCAGGCAAGAATGTCGAAGCCCGGCATCACCGTCTCGTTCAACGTCGGCACGTCAGGCAGGACCCGGTTGCGCTCCTTGGTCAGCACCGCGAGCGCGCGGACCTTCTGCGTCTTGAGTTGCGGCAGACCGGTGTTGAAATCCGGGATCGCCATCGGAATATGGCCGGCGACGAGATCGGTGACCGCCGCCGGATTGCTGCGGTAGTTCACGCGCACGATGTCGGTTCCGGTCCGCTTCTTGATCGTCTCGCCGGCAATATGGCCGGTCGAGTTGCCGACACCGTAGGAGAGCTTCCCCGGATTGGCCTTGGCATAGGCCACCAGGCTCGACGATGGAGTTGACCGGCAACGCTGGATTGACCGCGACGAAGGACGGAAAGCTTCCGATGCGCGCGATCGGCGTGAAGTCCTTGATCGGATCGTAGGGCACGCTCTTGAACAGGCCGTTTGCGGCCGAGTGAGTTGAATTGGTGGTGAAGAAGAGCGTGTAACCGTCGGGCTTTGCCCGCGCGACGGCATTGGCTGCGGGCAATCCTCCGGCGCCGGCGCGATTCTCGATCACGACCGACTGGCCGAGCGCGTCCTGCAGATATTGCCCGATCATGCGCGCGGCGGCGTCGGTCGCGCTGCCGGCCGCGAACGGCGTGATGATCGTGATGGTCCGCGTGGGATAGGTCTCGGCCGAAGCTGGCGCCGCGCTCAGCGCGAGGATCAGCGTCAACAGCCCCGCAAGCGCCCGGAACTCGACCACACCGCCATCGCTTGCTCCCGTCCCAAGCGTTTCCTGTCGCGACCGCCGCGGTCTCCACGGCCTGGTGGCGACTTCGTCGCCCCAAGCGATCCGACTCCCGATATGATATGACACCGCTCAGTGGATCAAGAAATTCATGGAGGAGCAGATGCCCAGAACGGGAGCGCCGATCGCGGCGCTGGCCCTTGCCGCGCTGGTGGCGACGTCCGTCGCCCAGGCGCAGGAATGGCCGACGCGGCCGGTGACCATGGTCGTTCCGTTCGCGGCCGGCGGACCCGTCGACGTGCTCGGCCGCATCCTGGCGCAGTATCTGGGCGAGGCCATCGGCAAGCAGGTGATCGTGGACAATGTGCCTGGCGGCGGCGGCATGACCGGCTCGCTGCGCGTGTCCCAGGCGGCGCCCGATGGCTACATGTTCGTGCTCGGCCTCGATCGGCACCCATGCGCTCAATCAAACGCTGTCCAAGAAGCCGCTGTACAACGCCGCCACCGATTTCGCCCCGGTCGCGCTGATCGCCGATGTCGGCGCTGGTGCTGATCACGCGCAAGGATTTGCCGCGCGAACAATCTTGCGGAATTCATCGCCTACGCCAAGGCGAACCAGGGCAAGATGCAGTTCGGCTCGGGCGGGGCCGGCACCTCCTCGCATATCGGCTGCGTGCTGCTCAACCAGACCATCGGCGTCGACACCACCCACGTCCCCTATCGCGGCGGCGGGCCGGCCATGGCCGATCTGTTCGCCGGCCGCGTCGACTATGTCTGCAACATCGCCTCGACCGTCGGCCAGGCGGTCGAGGAGAAGCAGGCGAAGGCGATCGCGGCGCTCACGCGCGAACGTTCGCCGATCCTGCCCGATCTGCCCACCGCGCACGAACAGGGCCTCACCGGCTTCGACGCCTATACCTGGAACGCCGTCTTCCTGCCCAAGGGCACGCCGCCGGCGCTGGTGCAAAAGCTCAACGCACGCGCTGGTGACGGTGATGGACAATCCGGCCTTCCGCGAGCGCCTCCATGCGCTCGGCCTCATCGTCGTGGCGCCGGAGCGCCAGACCCCGCCTATCTGCAGACCTTCGTCGAAAGCGAGATCGACAAGTGGGCGGTCCCGATCAAGGCGAGCGGCGTGAAGGAGGATTGATTCATTCTTCGCGAAGCGCGAGCAGCAGATGGACACCGCGTGGCGCACGCCCACGTTCACTCGCGCCGTTGAACGAAGACCCGGGCGAGCGTCGCTTGCCCACCTCCGGCGTGCAAGACATAAGATGTAAGGAGCAGCCATTGCAGACATTGCGTCAACTCATTCGCGGCGATGAGCTCATCGTCGCGCCGGTCGCGCTCAATCCGATCATGGCGCGGCTGGCCGAGGAAGCCGGCTTCAAGGCGATCTACATGAGCGGCGGCTCGCTCGGCTGGTACAAATGCGTGACCGAGGCCAACATCACGCTGCCCGAAATGGCGCAGGTGGCGGTCGACATGCGCGCCGCCTGCAAGCTGCCGATCGTGCTCGATGCCGGCGGCGGCTGGGGCGACCCGATGCATATCCAGCGCACCATCGCGCTGTCCGAAGCCGCCGGCTTCGCGGCGATCGAGATCGAGGACCAGCTGCTTCCGCGCCGCGTCGAGCATCACGTCGGCATCGAGCACCTGGTCCCGACCGAGTTCATGGTCGAGAAGGTGAAGGCGGCGGTCGCCGCCCGCACCGATCCCGATTTCATCATCGTGGCCCGCACCAATGCGCGGCGGCTCCACGGCCTCGACGAAGCGCTTGCGGCGGGGCGAAGCCTTCAAGAAGGCCGGCGCCGACATGGTGTTCGTGTTCACGCGCAACGCCGAGGAGATGCGCACCGTCGGCGAGCGCGTGCCCCCTCCCTGATGACGTTCGCGCCAGCCGACGGCTTTGCCGAATTTCCGCTCAAGGAGCGCGATCTTGCCGCGCTCGGCTATCCGCCTCGCCGCCTCCTCCGGGACCGCCTTTGCGGCCATGGTCAAGGCGGTGCGGCAGTCCTACGAATGCCTGGCGCAGGGCAAGATCGATCCCTTCATCGGCAAAGGCAATGTCGAGAAGGAAATGAAGGCGGCGCATGGCGACCACCGGCCTCGACCGGCTGTTGGAGATCGAGCGGCGGACCATGAAGGACTAGGACGACATCGTGGGCCTGGACTCCCGAGAGAGATGACGGCCGCAGTGCGATGAAAACGCGCGCAAGAAGCCGGCTCGACACTGACGCCGCGCAGCGCCTCGCCTTGTTGCGGCCGCACTCGTTGCGCTCGCGTGTTCGACAGTCCCGAGCGCAGCCGAGCCGTCGTTCTATGCCGGCAAACAGATCACCCTCATTGCCGGCTCCGGTGTCGGCGGCGGCTACGACCTGCTTGGCTCGATTGACGGCGCAGGCATCTCGGCCGCCTCATCCCCGGTCATCCGACCATCGTCGTGCAGAACATGCCGGCCGCCGGCAGCCTCGTCGCCACCAATCAAATCTACAACAGCGCCCCGAAGGACGGCACCGTCATCGCGCTCGTCCAGCGCGGCATGCTGCTCGCCAAGTTGATCAATCCGAGCGGCGTGCGCTTCGAGCTCGATAAGCTCAACTGGCTCGGAAATCTCAACAGCGAAACCGGCCTGGTGCTGGCTTGGCACACGGCGCCGCATCGCGCGCGCCCAGGACCTGTTCGAGCAGGAGCTGATCGTCGGCGGCCAGACCGGCGTCGATCCGGAGATCACGCCGCGGCTCTACAATTCGCTCATCGGCACCAAGTTCAAGATCGTCACCGGATATAACGGCACCGCCGAGATCGCGCTCGCCATCGAGCGCGGCGAGGTCCAGGGCATCGGCGACTGGTCATGGGCCAGCCTCAAGAAGCAACGACCAGATTGGCTGCGCGACAAGAAAGTGACCCTGCTGATGCAGGGCGCGCTGCAGCGAGATCCCGATCTGCCGGACTTGCCGTCCGCGCTCGACTTCGTCAAGTCCGACGCGGACCGCAAGGTGATGGAATTGTTCTTCACGCAGAAGACCATCGCGCGGCCGGTGATCGCTCCGCCCGGGCGTTCCAGCCGAGCGGCTCGCTGCGCTGCGCGCGGCGTTCGCGGCGCTCGCCGGCGATGCGCCGTTCCTGGCCGACGCGGAAAGATCCAATCTCGACGTCGCGCCGATCGCGGGCGAAGCCGTCGACAAGGTCGTCGCGCTGATCGCCGCCACGCCCGCCGACGTGGCCGATCGCTTCGCAAAAATCTTTGCTTCGCCGAGCCAATCGCGCGTGAAGAACAGCAAGCGGGAGGAACCATAATAGCATCCGATCATCGCGCCGCTCGTGGCCGTTGTTCTGACAACGGCAGCACTCGGGTCAGCGGGACTTGCATCACCCGCTTTCGGCCAAAACGCCGACACCGTCTTGCTCAACGGGAAGATCGTAACCCTCGACGCGGCCGCGCCCACAGCCGAGGCACTCGCCGTGCGCGACGGCAAGATCGTCGCGGTCGGCACGCTCGGCCGACATCCGGGCGTTCGCGGGCGCGGGCACGCGCACGATCGACCTCGAGCGGCCGCACCGTCGTTCCCGGCCTGATCGACTCGCACATGCACGCGATCCGCGCCGCGCTGTTCTACGCCACCGAGGTCAACTGGATCGGCACGACGCTCGATCCCCGAGGCGATGGAGCGCATCAAGCGCAGCGGCGCAACGGCGCGAAGCCCGGCCAATGGATCATCGTCGCCGGCGGCTGGACCGAGCAGCAGTTCGCGGAGAAGCGGCGGCCGACCCAGGCCGAGTTGCTCGCGGCCGCGCCCGACAACCCGGTCTACGTCCAGCTGTTCTACAGCGCGGCGCCTGCTCACGCCCGCCGGCTACAAGGCGCTCAACATCACCAGCGACGCGGACGTGCCGCCGAGCGGCAAGATCGAGCGCGCCGCCGACGGCACGCCGACCGGCTGGATCGTCGGCGACAATCCGCACCATCAGCGGCCTGTTCGACAAGCTGCCGCTGCCGACATTCGACGCAGAGCGTCGAGGGCACGCGCGCAGTTCTTCCGCGAGCTCAACCGCCTGGGCATCACCGGCGTGAGCGATCCCGGCGGCTTCAACCTGACGGCGCCGAGCTATCAGCCGCTGTTCCAGGTCTGGCAGCGACCGCGCGCTCACCGTGCGCGTCGTCTACAGCCTGTTCGCGCAGCGCCGCGGCCAGGAGCTGGAGGACTATCCAGGCCGTGACGCAGATGCTGCCGATGGGCTTCGGCGACGACTGGCTGCGCTTCAACGGCATCGGCGAGAACGTCACCTGGGGCATGTACAACAACGACAATCCGACCGAGGCGCAGAAGGAGCAGCTTTATCAAGTCTGCACAATGGGCGGCGTCGCGCGGCATGACGATCACGCAGCACTGGAACAACAACCGCTCGGTGCATCACCTGCTCGACGTGCTCGAGCGCGTCGACCGCGAAACTCCGATCGCGCCGCTGCGCTGGTCGATCGCGCATCTCAACGACGCCTCGCCGGAGAGCCTCGCGCGCATGAAGGCGCTCGGCGTCGGCTGGCTGATGCAGAACGCGATGTATTTCAACGGCGAGGCGTTCCTCGAGGCAGCGCGGCAGCGAGGCCGATGCGACTGACGCCGCCGATCATGACCGCGCTCAAGCTCGGTATGCCGATCGGCGGCGGCACCGATGCGCACCGCGTGATGTCGCTACAACCCGTTCGTCTCGCTGCAATGGATGGTGGACGGCAAGACCGTCGGCGGCACGCCGACGCGCGACGAGGAGCAACTGCCGACGCGGCGAGGAGGCGCTGCGGCTCTACACGCTCGGCAGCGCCTGGTTCACCTTCGACGACGATACGCGCGCGGCTCGCTCGAAGCCGGCAAGCTCGCCGATCTCGCGGTGCTGACCAGGGACTATCTCACCGCGCCGACCGAGCGAGATCGGCGCGCATCGAGTCGTTGCTCACCATGGTGGGCGGGCGGATCGTCTACGCCGCCGGTCCCGTACGCGCAGGTTCGAGGAGAAGCGGCCGGCGTCTCCGTGGGCTAGGTCGCAGCTGCGCCGGCGCAAGCGTCGCGGGTCGGCTGGCTCGAACCGCGCACATAGGCACGGCTGCCTGCGATGATGCCGATCACGGACGGCCCGGAAGGCGAAAACCAGCGCGCCTGCAGGCGCGCAAATTCGCCATTGCCGCGCACGAGTGCGTCAGCGCGCGATTCACCGCCGCGCACAGACCGTCGTTGTCCTTGGCAAAAGCGATGCCGAGCTTCTCGTGGGTCGGCACCTGCATCGCGACCGACAATTGCGGACGGTCCTTCACCAGCCACGAGATCACCGGAAAGAGCTTGATCACCAGACCAATGCGTCCGGCCTCGAGGTCGTCGAGCGCGACCCCGATGCCGTCATAGGGATAGTACTTGATGCCTGCGATCGCGCCTTCCGCCAGCAGGCGTCTGGCGACGAAATCCGAGGTATTGCCGGACTGGATGCCCGCCGATGAGGCCGCGCAGGCCCGCGACCGACGAGACGTCCGGGCGTCAACCGCCGGTTCACCGCCACGCCCTGATTGAATTCCAGATAGGGCTGCGAGAACAGCACGATTGCCGAGCGCTCCGGCGTAATCGTCGTCCCCGAGATCACGGCGTCGTAGCTGCGCTTTGCCAGGCCGTCGAAGATGCCGTTGAAGTCGCCGCCGGAGTACCGCACCGGCTGCAGGGCGACACCTGAGCTGTGCGCTGATCGCGCGCATCAGTTCGATGTCGAAACCACTCGCCGATCCGTTCTCGATCGAGATCGAAGGGTGGGTCGGGATAGGCCGAGGCGACGACCAAGGTGCCTGGCTTCAAGCGTGAGTGCCATGGGCGCGCCGGGCGCGCCTCCTGTTTGCGCCGAACTGCTCGTGGAGATGACGCCGGCGGTCGCCGCCGCGGCGAAGCCCATGGCGCACGCTGACCGCGAACTGCTCGCCGCGTCAACGCCGCCGGCGATGCGGTCCGAGCCCAATGGCTGACATCCCTGCACGCGGCGCGGACGGATCAGACCGAGAGCTCCGCTGCGGTTGCATCGAACATCGCTCGGCAGATTGAAACGCTGGCAGCGGCGCGGTCGAAGCAAACCGCGCCGCCCGCTGTTGCTGCCGGAACACCAGCAGCCCGACGATCACCAGATTGACGGCATTGGCGGCAACGCCGGCGGCGAAGGCCGGCCCGTAGGTGCCGAAGTGATCGTACAGCACGCCGGCCATCCAGCCGCCGATGGCCATGCCGCTGCCGCTGCACAGCAGGAACGTCGGGATCCGCCAATAGGCTTCCGACGCCGGAAACAGCTCCCGGATGGCCAGGATGTAGGCCGGGATGATGCCGGCAAATCCCAGACCGAAGGCGGCCGCGACGGTGAACAGCCCGACCTCATCCTGCGTGAGCATGAAGGCCGATCATCGCGATGATCTGAAATGATCGAGCCGATCAACACGGTGTTGAGGCCGCCGGCGCGGTCGGAAACCCAGCCCCAGAATTGACGGCTGATGAAGGCCGTGCCCCAGCAGCACCGACAGCATGGCCGCGCCATGCGACGCCAGGATGCCGAGATCGCTGCAGAGCGCGGGCAGATGCGCCTGCGGCATCGCCATGGGGATGCAGCAGAAGATGACCGCCGTAGCCACCAGGCCGAACACGAGATTGGGCGGCCAGCCCATCACGGACTTGGGGGCGGGCGAGGTGCCGAACGCGCCTTCCGGCAGCGGCAACTCGGGCGGCTGGCGGAGGAAGATCGCCGCCAGCGGGACGACCAGCACGACCTCGAGCAGGCCATAATAGAACATGGTCTGGCGCCATCCGGCATAGGTGATGGCGCGCTCGAACATCGACGGCCAGATCGCGCCGGCCAGATAGCTGCCGCTCGAGATCAGCGCGAGCGCCGAGCCGCGGCGGCGATCGAACCAGCGGCTCACATAGACGTAGAACGGCGCGTTCATACCGCCGATGCCGAGAAATCCCACGAACAGGCCCTGGCCGACATAGAGCTGCCAGGTCTCGCCGCCGGTGGAGAGCGCAAGCCCGATCCAGATCATCACGGCGCCGAAAATGACGGTCCATCGCACCCCGACCTTTTCCGCGATATGGCCCATGACGATGCCGCCGGCTCCGAAACCGAACCACGCGAGCGATGTCGCCAGGGCGGGGACCGACCGCAGGCCGGCCGTCTCGGCGGCGATCGGCTTGAGCGCCACGATGGTGATCCACGGCGCTCCGAACGACAGCGTCAGGATCACCAGCACGACCGTGCGCGACGGTCCAGGAGGCTCTGGTTTCGACCGACTGCAAGCTGACTGGGTCGATGCATCATGTGCTTCACGCTTCTTGGGCGCCGCGCGGCGCCGTTGCGGTGCCCGGCGTGATGCCGCGGTTGACAATGTGGGAGAAGATGGCGCCGCTCTATCGAATGAACGTCGGCGAGCACGCCGCCGCGCGGATGGGCACGGCGAAGAAGAACCCCGTCATCAGCGTTCCATCCCGATCGTTTCTTGTATTCGAGCAGCGAATCTAACGCTTTCGCGGCCGCGCGGCGAGGTCCCAAAGCTGGGGACAGCCCTGTGCAAAAAGCGGCCCAGGCGGTGGACAAGCGTGCGAATAACCGCTGGAAAACCACGCCGCAAGTCTGTGGACGATCCTGCGGCATAAACGCTGGATAAACTGAGGACCGCCCTGTGGATCGCCAGGCTACGGGCGTTGGATAAGCGGCGGTGAATGTCGGGGATGAGCGGAAAGACCTGAATGCCTGTACGCCTCGCCCCTGCCCGCCGCCACCGTGGTCGCGCGGCTGTCGACCGACGGCGCGAGGGCGCGACAGATCGGCGACCTGCTGGCCGAGAGCTTCGACGCGGAAGAGGTCGCCGCGTCCGCCTTCGAGCAGCCGGACGGGCGCTGGTCGCTCGCGCTGCATTTCCGCCGTCATCCCGACGAAACGGCGGTGCGGGCTCTGATCGCGTCCATCGCCGGCACGGCCGGCGGCCGATGCGCTGGTGTTCGAGACGCTGGCGCCGACGGACTGGGTGCGCAAGAGCCTCGAAGGCCTCACGCCGGTCGAGGCCGGCCGCTTCGTCGTGCATGGGGCGCATCACCGCGCCAGCGTGCGGGCGAACCAGATCGGCATTCAAATCGAGGCCGCACTCGCCTTCGGCACCGGGCACCACGGCACCACGCGCGGCTGCCTGCTCGCCCTCGACGCACTCGTGAAGGCGCGACGCCGCAAGCGCAAAGCTCGCGGTTCGCCCGCGCTCCGCCGCCGGCGCTGAACGGAAGGCCGGCGTGCTCGACATCGGCACCGGCACCGGTGTGCTCGCCATCGCCGCGGCCAGAGCGCTGCGTCGGCCGGTGCTCGCAAGCGACATCGATCCCCGCGCGGTCGCCATCGCGCGCGACAACACGCGCAGTCAACCGTGTCAGGCGCCGCGTCGAGGTCATCCATGCGGACGGTCTCGGCGCCGCGGCGCTTTCGTTGCCGCGCGCCTTACGGCCTGGTCTTCGCCAATATCCTGCTCGAGCCGCTCACCCAGCTCGCAACGCCGATCGCGCGCCTCGTTGCGCCCAACGGACACGTCGTGCTCTCGGGGCTGCTGACGGCGCAAGCTGGCGCTGCGCTTGCGAGCTATCGTGCGCGCGGCCTCGTGCTCGTGCGCCGCATCCGGCTCGAAGGCTGGGCAACGCTGGTTCTGTCGCGCCCGCGGTCGAGCGCGGCCGGCGACATAGTTCAAGCGAACGCGCGGAACCGATCGTTCCTGCCATGCGGATGCAGCATTGCCGGCGCCTGCACCGCGGCTCAATAGATTGCCGCCATGTTCGAGGCCCGCTTCCAGATCGTTCGACGATCGCGCCGAGCGCGCGGCAAGCGGCGCGCGCGTCGCGGCGCTGCGCACCGAGCTGGCGCGGCGCGGCTTGACCGGCTTCATCGTGCCGCGCGCCGACCGCCACCAGAACGAATATGTGCCGGCGTCCGAGGAGCGCCTCGCCTGGCTCACCGGCTTCACCGGCTCGGCCGGCGCCGCCATCGTGCTGATGGAGCGCGCGGTGCTGTTCGTCGACGGCCGCTACACGCTGCAGGTGCGCGAGCAGGTCGACACCTCGCTGTTCGCGATCGAGCATCTGGTCGAGACGCCGCCCGATCGCTGGATCGAGACAAACCTCACGAGCGCCGACCGCCTCGGCTACGATCCCTGGCTGCACACGGTCGAGGGCGCCGAGCGGCTCGCCAAGGCCTGCGCCGACGGCCGGCGCGACGCTTGGTCGCGGTCGAGCCCGACCTGATCGACGCGATCTGGACCGACCGCCCGCCGCCGCCGCTCGGCGCGGTCACGCTGCATGACCTGCGCTTCGCCGGCGAGGCGGCGGACGACAAGCTCGCGCGCATCCGCGCCGAGATCGGCAAGCTGCGCGCCGACGCGCTGGTCGTCTCCGATCCGCACGCCGTCGCCTGGACCTTCAACATCCGCGGCGCCGACGTCGCCCACACGCCGCTGCCGCTCGCCTTCGCCATCGTTCCGCAGCGAGGGCCGGCCCGCGCTCTATGTCGACGGCCGCAAGCTCTCGAACGACGTGCGCGACCGCCTCGAAGAGCTCGCCGATGTGCGCGAGCCGGCCGATTTCGTGCGCGACCTGGCAGCGCTCGGCCAGGCACGCAAGACCGTGCGGCTCGACCAGGCGACCGCCGCCGACGCGCTCGCGCGCCTCATCACCAGCCATGGCGGCAAGGTCGCGCGCGGCGCTGACCCGATCGCGCTGATGAAGGCGGTCAAGAACCCGGTCGAGATCGCCGGCGCGCGCGCGGCGCACGTGCGCGACGGCGCCGCCGTGACGCGCTTCCTCGCCTGGCTCGATCGCGAGGCGCCGCGCGGCAAGCTCACCGAGATCGACGCGGTCGCGGCGCTCGAAAGCTTTCGCCGCGACACCGGCCTGCTCAAGGACGTTTCGTTTCCGACCATCTCCGGCGCCGGCCCCGACGGCGCCATCGTGCATTACCGCGTCACCCGCAAGACCAATCGCGCGATCGCGCCGGGCGAGCTGTTCCTGATCGACTCCGGCGGCCAATACCAGGACGGCACCACCGACATCACGCGCACCGTCGCGGTCGGCGACGCCGACCGCCGAGATGCGCGAGCGCTTCACCCGCGTGCTCAAGGGCCACATCGCGATCGCGCGCGCGGTCTTTCCCGACGGCACCACCGGCGCGCAGCTCGATCCGTTCGCGCGGCAGTTCCTGTGGGCGCCGGGCCTCGACTTCGACCACGGCACCGGCCACGGCGTCGGCAGCTATCTCTCCGGTGCACGAAGGCCCGGCGCGCATCTCCAAGCTCGGCACCGACCGCGCTCAAGCGCGGCATGATCCTGTCGAACGAGCCCGGCTACTACAAAACCGGCGCCTACGGCATCCGCATCGAGAACCTGGTGCTGGTGGTCGAGGCCGCCGCCGTCGCCGGCGCCGAGAAGCCGCTCAATGCGTTCGAGACGCTGACGCTGGCGCCCATCGACCGCCGGCTGGTCGTGGCGGATATGCTCACGCCGGACGAGATGCGACTGGCTCGACGGCTATCATGCGCGCGTCGCGCAGACGCTGTCGCCGCTCGTCGACGACGAGACGCGCGCCTGGCTCGCGGCCGCCACCCGCCCGCTCGCGCAGCAGCTGAACCCGCTGGGCCGTCCGTTGCTCGATCCAACGATGAGAGAAACGACCAGCAGCGATGCGCGCCGCGCGCGATGGCGCTGCTCGCCTTGCTGATCGCCATGACCGGGATCAGCTCGCTCTCGCTCAACATCCTGGTGCCGGCGATCCCCAGCATGGTGACCAAGTTCGTCGCCGATCCCGCCAGCGTCCAGCTCACCGTCTCGCTCTACCTCCTGGGCCTCGCAGTGGCGCAGCTCGTGTTCGGGCCGCTTGTCCGACCGTTTCGGCCGCCGGCCGGTCGTGCTCGCAGGGCTTGCGCTGGCGACCGTCGCCAGCACCGCGGCCATCTTCGCCGGCCAGCATCTCGAGCCTCATCGTGGCCCGCGTCGCGCAGTCGCTCGGCGCCTCGACCGGACAAACCATCGGCCGCGCGATCATCCGCGATCTGTACGACCGCGAACACGCCGCCTCCATGATCGGGCTGGTCACCTCCGTCGTGGTGCTCATGCCGATGGCGGCGCCGCTGATCGGAGGCATTCTCGACACGCTTCTTCGGCTGGGAATCCATCTTCGTGTTCACCGCCGCGCTGAGCTTCACCGTATTCGCCTGGGCGGTGCTGGCGTTGCCGGAGACCCGCACATGTCTCTGCCACGCCCGGCGGGTGCGGATCGTTTCCGCGCCGACCTGGGCGCGCTGGCGGCGAAGCCCGCGGTTCTTCGGCTATGCGCTGTGCGCGGGTCTCGGCTCGGCGCCGTTCTTCAGCTTTCTCGGCGGCGCTCCCCATGTGGTGGTGACGGTGCTGGGACGCACATCGGCCGAATACGGCCTGTGGTTCTTCGTTCCTTCGATCGGATTCATGGCGGGCAACTTCGCCGTGTCGCGGCTCACCGGGCGGTTCGGCATCGACGCCCTGATCTGGTGGGGGATCGCGCTCACCGTCGCGGGCTGCCTGCTCAACGTCGTGGTCTACGTCGCATTGCCGGGCTGGGACATGAGCACGATCTTCCTGCCGCAAATCATCGATCGGCTTCGGCAACGGCCTGCTGCTGCCGACGTCGGTTGCCGGCGCCGTGAGCATCCGTCCGCAGGTGGCCGGCACCGCCTCGGGCATGACCGGCTTCGTCCAGATGGCGATCGGCGCCGCCGCCGCCCAGCTCGGCGGCGCTCGTGATCGCGCACGCAACGGGCGCCATGCCGCTGCTGCTGCTGATGCTGGCGTTCGGGGTCGCTACGGCGGTCGCCGTTTTCTCGCTGGTGCGGCGCTGACGTCGCAAGGCTGCAGACCTTTGGGCTGAAGCGTGTGGCGCCGACTCGGTTCCGCTCAATGGAACCCGGCGCGCGCCGCCGCGTTGTTTCGCCACTATTCACCCGAGCGAGGCACAGTCATGCTGACGACCATTCTGATCATCGTACTTATTCTGGCATTGGTCGGCGCGTTGCCGACCTGGGGCTACAGCCGGGACTGGGGCTACGGACCCGGCGGCGGCCTGGGCCTGATCCTCCTCATCATCGTGGTGCTGGCGCTCGACCGGCCATATCTAGAGCATCTCGCATGATCGGTTGATTCCAGTACGCCCATCGCGTCAACCGCGGGCTGCCCGGCCTCAGCGGGCCTCGCCCACGAGATCGAACCACTCGTCCTCGGTGAGCACGGCCACGCCGAGGTCCTTGGCCTTGCCGAGCTTCGAGCCGGCGCCGGGACCGGCGACCACATAGTCGGTCTTCTTCGACACCGAGCCTGCGACCTTGGCGCCGAGCCGCTCGGCCATGGCTTTGGCCTCGTCGCGGGTCATCTTCTCGAGCGAGCCGGTGAACACCACGGTCTTGCCGGCGACCACCGAATCGGCCGCCGGCTTCTCGGCGTCGAGGATCGTCACCTGCGCTGGTGAGCCGCTCGACGATGCCGCGGTTGTGCTCTTCGCCGAAATAGGCGGCGATGCTGTCGATCACGGTCTCGCCGATCTGGTCGAGATTGTCCATCTCCGCGCGCGTCTCGCGCGTCGCCTGGCGGCAACCTTCAGGCAGGCGTCGTGGAACGCCTGCCATGATCCATAGCCGCGCGCCAGCGCGCGCGCGGTGGTCTCGCCGACGTGGCGCATGCCGAGCGCATAGATGAAACGTTCGAGCGCAATCTCGCGCCGCGCTTCGATCGCGCCGAACAGATTGCGCACCGACAGCTCGCCGAAGCCTTCCTGCTCCTCCAGCTTGATCTTCGCGTTGCGCGCCGCGAGCGTGAAGATGTCGGCCGGCTCCTTGATCCAGCCCTGCTCGAAGAACAACGCGATCTGCTTCTCGCCCAGCCCCTCGATGTCGAAGGCGCGGCGGGAGACGAAATGCTTCAGGTGCTCGATCTTCTGATGCGGGCAGGCGAACTCGCCGGTGCAGCGGGCGCGCACGCCCTCCTCGCCGCCGCGCGGTGGCTGTCGCGCACCACCGCGGTGTTGCAGCGAACAGGGGCAGTGGCTTGGGAAATTTGTACGGCTTCGACCCCTTCGGCCGCTGCTCCAGCACCACGCCGAGCACCTGCGGGATGACGTCGCCGGCGCGCTGGATCGTCACCGTGTCGCCGATGCGCACGCCGAGCCGCTCGATCTCGTCCGCGTTGTGCAGCGTCGCGTTCGACACCACCACGCCGCCGACGGTCACCGGCTCGAGCCGCGCGATCGGCGTGAGCGCGCCGGTGCGCCCGACCTGAATCTCGATCGCCTTGACGACGGTCGTCGCCTTCTCGGCCGGAAACTTGTGCGCGATCGCCCAGCGCGGATTGCGCGAGACGAAGCCGAGCCGCTGCTGCCAGTCGAGCCGGTCGACCTTGTAGACCACGCCGTCGATGTCGTAGTCGAGGCGTCGCGCGCTGCGCCTCGATCTCGTGGTGGAACGCGAGCATCGCGTCGACCGGCGTCGCATACTTGCGTCAGCGGATTGGTCTTGAAGCCGCAGGCGCGCGAACCACTCGAGCATGCCCGACTGCGTCGGCGCCGGCATCTCGCTCATCTCGCCCCAGCTGTAGGCGAAGAAGCCGAGCGGGCGCGACGCCGTGATCGCCGGATCGAGCTGGCGCAGCGAGCCCGCCGCCGAGTTGCGCGGATTGGCGAAGACCTGCCGGCCGGCCGCCTTCTGCCGCTCGTTGAGCGCCAGGAAAGCGGACTTGGTCATGTAGACCTCGCCGCGGACCTCGCAGACGTCCGGCACGCGTTTGCCGCGCAGCTCATGCGGGATATCGGCGAGCGTTCGCACGTTCGCGGTGACGTCCTCGCCTTCGGTGCCGTCGCCGCGGGTCGCGCCGCGCACCAGGCGGCCGCCCTCGTAGCGCAGCGTGCAGGACAGGCCGTCGATCTTCGGCTCGGCGGTGAACGCCACCTTCTCCGTCGTCCGGCAGCCGCAGGAACCGGCGCACCCGTTCGACGAACTCGATCACCTCATCGTCGGAAAGGCGTTGCCGAGCGAGAGCATCGGCACCGCATGCCGCACCTTGGCAAATTTCTGCGACGGCTGCGCGCCGACCCGACGCGAGGGCGAGTCGGCGCGCACCAGCGCCGGGAAACGCGCCTCGATCTCCTCGTTGCGCCGGCGCAATGCGTCATAGTCCGCGTCCGAAACGGTCGGCGCATCGTCCTGGTAGTAGCGCTTGTCGTGCGCGCCGATCTCGGCCGCGAGCCGCTTGAGCTCGGCCTTGGCCTGCGCCTCGGTGAGTTATTCGGCGATCGGGCATGGTGCTGCTGGTTCGCGAACTCATGCGTGTCAGCGAAGCATTGCCAGTCTAGGTCACTGGTCAGAGCTCGCCACGGACTCCGGCCTGCTCCGCCAGAAGATGGACGCGTGGTCAGGCGCCGCAGCTCCCGTCATCCCGCCGCCTTGATCAGGCGCTCGGCGGCGGCGCGCGCCTCCGCGGTGATCTCCGCGCCCGCGAGCATGCGCGCGATCTCCTCGCGCCGCTTGTCGGCGGCGAGCTCGGCGACGCGGGTCGCGACCCGCTTGCCCTTGTCGAGCGCGCTCTTGCTGATGAGATAGTGCCGGTCGGCGCGCGCGGCCACCTGCGGCGCATGCGTGACTGCGATCACCTGCGCGCTGACGCGCCGAGCCGCGCCAGCCGCACCCCGATCGCGTCGGCGACCGCGCCGCCGACGCCGGTGTCGACCTCGTCGAAGACGAGCGTCGGCGCCGAGCCGCGATCGGCCAGCACCACCTTGAGCGCCAGCAGGAAAGCGCGCGAGCTCGCCGCCGGAGGCGACCTTCATCAGCGGTCCCGGCCGGGTGCCGGGATTGGTCTGCACCCAGAACTCGATGCGGTCGATGCCGTGCGGTCCTCCGGCGTCCGGCTCGGTCACGATCTCGGTCGATGAATTTCGCCCGTTCGAGCTTGAGCGGCTTGAGCTCGCGCGTTCACCGCGCCTGTCGAGCTTTGCGGCCGCCGCCTTGCGGCCGCTGCGACAGCGCGGCGGCGGCCTTGCGGTAGTGCGCTGTCGGCCTCGCGCGCGGCGGATTCGAGCGCCGCCAGCCGCTCGGCGCCGGCATCGATCAGCCCGAGATCCGCGGCATAGCGGGCGGCAAGCGCGTTGAGCCCGTCGACCGGCACATTGTGCTTGCGGGCAGCCGCGCGCAACGCGAACAGCCGCTCCTCGATGCGCTCGAGCTCGCGCGGATCGTGGTCGGCGGCGCGCAGCGCCTGGTCGAGATGCGCGCGCGCGTCGTCGAGCGCGGTGAGCGCGGCATCGAGCGCCTTCACCGCCGGCTCGATCAGCGCCGGCGCCTGCGACGCGCGGCGCTCCAGCCGGCGCAGCGCAGCCGACAGCGCCGGCACGGGCGAGGTCGCGCCCGCCACCGCCTCATGGGCATCGCGCAGGTCGCCGGCCACCTTCTCCGCCTGCATCATGGTGGCGCGCCGTTCCGGCGAGCGCGGTTTCTTCCGACGGCTCCGGAGCAAGCCGCTGCAGCTCCTCGACCGCGTGGCGAAGAAAATCAGCCTCGCGTTGCGCCCGCTCGACCTCGGCACGCAGCGCCGCCATCTCGCTTTCGCGCGCGCGCCGCGCCTCCCACAGCCGTTCGACCTCGCCGGCCTCGCCTTCGAGACCGCCGAAGGCATCGAGCAGGCGGCGATGCGTCGCCGTGTCCACGAGCGCGCGCTCGTCGTGCTGGCCGTGGATCTCGACCAGCGCCGCGCCCAGCGCCTTGAGCGCCTGGGCGCTCACCGGCTGATCGTTGACGAAGGCGCGGGTGCGGCCGTCGGCGAATTGCACGCGGCGCAGGATCAGTTCGTCCTCGGCCGGAATGTCGTTGGCGGCCATGAGCGCGACGCGCCGGATGGCCGCGATGGCAGCTCGAAGGCTGCGGTCACCTGTCCCTGCTCGGCGCCCTGCCGCACCAGGGCGACGTCGCCGCGGGCGCCGAGCGCGAGCGCAAAAGCATCGAGCAGGATGGACTTGCCGGCGCCGGTCTCACCCGTGAGCACGGACAAGCGGGACGTGAAGTCGATGTCGAGCCGGTCGATCAGGACGATATCGCGGATCGAGAGCCGGGCCAGCATGACGCCTGTCCTTGATTTGCTTTCGCCGTGGGTCCCCGCCTGGTCGGGACGCACATGACATGCGCGCGCAGTCGCAGGCAGCCGGTCACCGGCTATAGCCGAGTCCGGCGGCCTGCAGAACCGCAAATTCGGATACCCTTCAACGGGGAAGGCCGACAATGAATTTCGGCGCCGCGATCTTCGTCAGTGCGGACACCGGACTGGCGGCGAACGAGCACGCAGCCTACTATCCGAGCCCGAGCTTCTTGAACGCCTTGAACGACTGGCTGATCCAGGAGCCCTTGTTCTCGTTCGGCTGCAAGCCCTTCGACTCCATGAGGGCATACGCGTCCTTGTACCAGCGGCTGTCCGGGAAGTTATGCCCGAGCACGGCGGCGGAGGTCTGGGCCTCTTCCACGATGCCGAGCGCCATATAGGCCTCGGTGAGCCGCAGCAGGGCCTCCTCGACGTGGCGCGTTCGTCTGATAGCGCGTGACCACGACCTTGAAACGGTTGATCGCGCCGGTGTAGGCGCGCTCGTTCATGTAACTGACGCCCAACGTCCATCTCCTTGCCGGCAAGCTGATCGCGCGCGATCTCGATCTTGCGCTTGGAGGCGACGGCGTATTCGGAGTTGGGATATTTGCGGACGACCTCTTCGAGGTTCTGAACTGCTTTCTCGGTGCGGTCCTGGTCGCGCGAGATTTCAGGTATCTGGTCGAAATAGGACGCGCCGATGAGGATACTGCGCATAGGCGGCGTCCGGACTGCCGGGATGCAAGGTCACGTAGCGCCGCGCGGCATTGATGCAGTCGTCGTAGGCGCCGGCCTCGTAATAGGCATAGGCCGACATGATCAGCGACTTGCGCGCCCATTCCGAATAGGGATGCTGGCGGTCGACCTCTTCGAATTTCTTCGCCGCCTCTTTGGGTGTCTTCTTGCTGTTGAGAAGATAGAGACCCTCGTTGTAGAGCTTGTCGGCGGGCTCATCGGGGATGACGGTGTCCTTGTCGAACAGGCTGCAGGCGCCGAGCGCCGCCGCCACGAGCACGAGGGCCGCCAAGCGCGTCAGCACGCGCACGCCGCCCGCAAGGTCCTTGACCCTAACAGATTGCGAAGACATGGATCGGATGCCCCTCCCCCGAACGAGCGTCCGACCGGCCACAGCGTGCCTTATCGCCCCGTCGCCTGCCCGATAAATCCCCGTCCGGACGAAGGAAATAGGCCGACATTTCGCCGGGAATGTGGCAGGCTCGGATGGGCGTCCGGAGAAGCCGGGTTAAGAAATATCGGGCCCGAAGGCCGGCGACAGGCGGGAAGCGCACCTCGGCATGGCCGCGCGGCGGCCGCAGCGCGTCGGCGTCGACCCAGGTCCAGGCGCTTGCATCCGCCATCAGCGCACACAGCACCGCATGGTTGAGCTTGTGGCCGCCCCGCACGGACCGGTACGTGGCGAGCAGCGGGGCGCCGGCGAGCGCCAGATCGCCGACGGCGTCCAGCATCTTGTGGCGGACGAATTCGTCGGGGAAGCGCTTGCCTTCCGGATTGAGGATGCGGTTGTCGCTGACGACGAGCGTGTTCTCGAGCGATGCGCCGAGCGCATAGCCCGCGTTCCACAACGTCGTCACGTCGCGCATGAAGCCGAAGGTACGCGCGCGCGAAGCTCGCGACGGAACGTGTCCGGCTTGACGTCGATCGCCAACGATTGGCGCCCGATCAGCGAGTGGTCGAACTCGACCTCGCGCTTCGATGCGGAAGCCGCGCGGGTTGGGGCGCATTTCGCCGAAGGCGTCGCCCATCGCGACCTGAACCGGCTTGAGCACCTTGATGTAGCGCTTGGGCTGATTGAGCGTCGCGAGGCCGACCGCATCGATGGCCGCGACGAACGGACGCCGCGCTGCCGTCCATGATCGGCGCTTCCGGACCGTCGATCTCGATCGCGGCGTTGTCGACGCCGAGGCCCGCGAGCGCCGCCAGAACATGCTCGGCGGTGGACACCAGCGGCCCTGATCGCGTCGCCCAGCACGGTGGCGAATTCAGTCGCGGTGACGGCGCTCATGTCGGCGGGGATCTCGCGATCCGGACCGCCTTCGATGCGGGTACGAATGAAGCGGAAACCGGTCCCGGCGTCGGCCGGATGCAACGTCAAGCGTCACCGGTAAGCCGGAATGCACACCGACACCGCTCAGCGCGGTGTGGTCGCGAAGCGTCGTCTGCCTAGCGACTTTCATACTCCCGTCCCGCTCATCCCCCAGCCGCGCGTATCAACGGGACGCGGCGGATTAGACGGGCAACGTCGGTCGCAATCCTGCCATCGGTAAAGCTGTACATAACCGCGGGCAAGGTATCGGCCGCGTTGTCCCCCGACAAAAACCCCTTAGCTGTGGGTAGCTTACCGGCGGTTCGGCCGAACTCCAACTCACGCTTTTTACCGACTGTTACCACCAAGCCGCCGCAATCAGGCCGGCTGACGGTCGCAAACCAGCATGCGGGAGACAGTGCCGGCGTGCCGTGGCAGCGGCCAACGGGCGCGCGGCGGCCGCCCAGCGATCCCGATATCGTCGGGAGAGGACGTCCGCGCAAGTCCTTCAATTTGGCTTTCAGCTCAATCGCCTTACGCGAGTACCGCCAGACCGTGTCGGGCAGCCTGGCGGCGGCCCCGGCGATTAGCGCCGGGACCGCCGCGCAGCTGCAGCTGACGGGGGTCAGTTCGCCTGCCGGCGCAGGAATGCCGGGATGTCGAGCTGATCCTCCTCGAGCGAGTTGTGCACAGGTGCCTGCCGCCCGAGGGGGTCGAGGCCCTGGTGCGCCGGACGCTTGGCATATTCCGACACCGGGTCGGGGCCGCGAGGCATAGCCGGCGCCGGCATGGCCGGGCGTGGCGGCGGCGCTGGACGGTCCACCGGCCGCTCCATGGGCCGCTCCATGGACGCTCGATCGGACGCTCCATGGGACGCTCCGCCGGGCGCGGCGCCGGACCTGCGGCCGGAGCCGGCCGGACCGGCCGCACGTTCGCAGGCATTTTCTCCGGCTCCTCCTGGTCGTCGCGGCGGCCGAGGCCGACGGCGGCGAGCCGCCGCAGCAGGCTCACCTTGCGCTTCTCCGGATGGTCCGGATCTTCCTCGCCCCGCCTCGCCCGCAGCTCGGCCTGGGCCGGGCGCGGCAATTCGTCGATGGCGGGCATGCGGCGCGGCCGATTGACGGTGCGCTCCGGCGCCGGCGGGATGAACGCTCGCGGTGCCGGCGGCTGGCTCGGACCGCCGGCGCCATCTGCTCGGGAAACAGCGACGGCTTCGGCGGGATCGGCCGGATGGTCACGTCCTCCATCATCGGCAGCACCGCGGCTGCGACGGCGGCCTGGGCCGCGGCCTCGATCGAGGCCTGGGTCTGCGGCAGCGGCGGCGGCGCCGCCGGCGGCGTGCGATTGCATGCGCGGCTCGCCCCGCTCGGGGGCGAAACGCTGTTGCTGCTGCTCGGCCCGCAGCTGATCGGCGCGAAGCTTCTGCGTGAGCTCCGCGATGCGGGCCTCGGGCGCCGCCGACGGCCGCTGCAGCGCCGCCTGGTCGATGCCGGTCGCCACCACCGAAACGCGGATGATGCCTTCGAGGCTCTCGTCGAAGGTCGCGCCCACGATGATGTTGGCGTCCTGATCCACCTCCTCGCGGATGCGGGTCGCCGCCTCGTCGACCTCGTAGAGGGTGAGATCCTTGCCGCCGGTGATCGAGATCAGCAGGCCGCGCGCGCCCTTCATCGAGGCGTCGTCGATCAGCGGATTGGAGATCGCGGCCTCGGCGGCGGAGAGCGCGCGCTTCTCGCCCGAGGCTTCGCCGGTGCCCATCATCGCCTTGCCCATTTCGCGCATGACCGCGCGAACGTCGGCGAAGTCGAGATTGATCAGGCCCTCCTTCACCATCAGGTCGGTGATGCAGGCGACGCCCGAATACAGCACCTGGTCGGCCATGGCGAAGGCGTCGGCGAAGGTCGTCTTCTCGTTCGCCACCCGGAACAGGTTCTGGTTCGGGATGATGAGCAGCGTATCGACCACCTTGTGCAGTTCGGTGATGCCGTTCTCGGCGACGCGCATCCGGCGCATGCCTTCGAAGTGGAACGGCTTGGTGACGACGCCGACGGTGAGGATGCCGGCCTCTTGCGCGCAGCGCGCGACCACCGGCGCGGCGCCGGTGCCGGTGCCGCCGCCCATGCCGGCGGTGACGAACACCATGTGCGCGCCCTGGAGGTGATCGCGGATCTCGTCGATCGCCTCTTCGGCCGCGGCGCGCCCGACTTCCGGCTGCGAGCCGGCGCCGAGCCCTTCGGTGACCGGCCACGCCCATCTGGATGATGCGCTCGGCCTTGGACATGGTGAGCGCCTGGGCATCGGTGTTGGCGACGACGAAGTCGACGCCCTGCAGCCCGCTGGTGATCATGTTGTTGACGGCGTTGCCGCCGGCACCGCCGATCCCGAACACGGTGATCCGCGGCTTGAGCTCACGGACGTCGGGAATCTTCAGATTGATGCTCATGTTTGCCTCTTCATACGCGGAAGTCGCCGCCGGGTCGGGCCGGTCCGCCACCGCCCGTTGGGAATGTCGTGTCGAGTCATCAGAAGCTCTCGCGAAGCCATCGTCCGACCCGTGCGATATAGCCGCCCCCTGTGGCCGAGTGCCGCGTTCGTCGCGGTTCAAAATGCTCAAGATGTGCCGCCTGCGGATAGACCAGCAGTCCCGTCGCGACGGCAAACGCAGGTCCCTTCGCTTCTTCGGGCAGTCCGCCGATGCCGAGCGGCCGGCCGATCCGCACCGGACGGCCGAGAACGCGCGCGGCGAGCTCCGGAAGCCCGGTGAGCTGGCTTGCCCCGCCCGTCAGCACCACGCGTCCACGCGGCTCGGCCGCGAACGACGAGGTCGCGAGCCGGTCGCGCACCATTTCGAGAATTTCCTCGACGCGCGGCTTGATGATGCGCGCGAGCTTTGCCCGCGAAACGAAATGCGGGGCCTCGCGCTCGTCGTCGTCGACCGGCGGCACCGCGATCATGTCGCGTTCGTCCGATGCGCCGGTGAGCACGCTGCCGTAAAGCGTCTTGATGCGCTCGGCATCGGCGACGCGGGCATTGAGGCCGCGGGCGAGATCCATGGTGACGTGTCGGCCGCCGAGGCGCGAAGCCGTCGGCGTGCACGAAGCGGCCGCCGGAAAAACCGCCATGGTGGTGGTGCCGGCACCCATGTCGATCACGGCGGCGCCCAGATCGGCCTCGTCGTCGGCCAGCGCCGACAGCCCGGCCACATACGGGCTCGTCACCATCGCCTCGACGTCGAGATGGCAGCGCTCGATCGCAAGCATCAGATTGCGCGCGGCCGAAGCGTCGGCGGTCACGACATGCATGTCGATGCCGAATTGCCGCGCCGAGCATGCCGCGCGGGTCGCTGATGCCGCCCGCGTGGTCGAGCACGTAGCCGATCGGCAGCGAATGCAGCACGGCGCGGCCGGGACGCACGGAATGGCGGCTGCCGGCGGTCAGCACGCGGTCGATGTCGCGCTCGCCGATGGTCGCGCCTGCGATCTCGATCGACGCCGAGATGAGTTCGCTGGTCGGGCGTCCGGCGGAGACCGAGACGATGACCGAGTCGAGCTGCATTCTCGCGGTGCGCTCGGCGAGGTCGGCGCATTGGCGCACCGCGGCCTCCGCCTCGGCAAGATCGATCACGGTGCCCGCCTTCATGCCGCGGGCAAGCGTGTGGCCAAAGCCGATGACGTCGACCGAATGGGTGCGCAGGCGCAGCACGTCCTGCGGCCGGCCGCGGCTTGAGGCGTCCGATCAGGCAGGCGATCTTGCTGGTCCCGACATCGAGCGCGGCGACCAGCACCGAACGGTTGGGCGTCAGCGGCTTCATCTTCGGCGTGAGGCCGAACTGGAGGGTGCTCACGCGCTGCCCCCTTCTTCTTCGCCTTGTCCTTGGCCGCGTCGATGCGGGCCTGCGCGGCCGCCTCCGAGAGCCGCACCGTCACGCGATCGGGCAGCCTGAGATCGATGGCGACGATATCGCGCGTGATCAGGTTCTTTTCGCGTGTCGAGCGCGACCAGCCGCTCCAGCGCGGGCGCGATGTCGGTTTCCGGCAGCCGCACGTCGATGCCGTTGTTCAGCCGCAGGTTCCAGCGCCGTTCGCCCACCAGGACCGCGGCGCGCACGAAGTCGCGCAGCGCGGGATAGCGGTCGAGCAGCGCGAGGAATTCCTTGGCGCGCGTCTCGCGCGCCGCGCCCGACCACCAGCGGCAGCTCGATCAGGCGAGGCGCGACGTAGGGCTCGAGCACGGTGCCGTCATCGGCAATGACCGACACGCTGCCCGTCCTTCTGCCAGAGGGCGAAGGCCTCGCGCTCCTTGATGCCGATCTGCAGCTCGCCCGGATAGAGCTTGAGCACGGTGGCGTCGGCGATCCAGGGATTGGTCTTGAGGCGTTCGCGCGTCTGTTCGACGTCGAGAAACAGCAGCGACGTGCTGCCGGTGACGCCGGCGGCGGCGAGCACCTCCTCGCGGCTGACGTGGTGCTGGCCGGCGAGCGCGACCGAAACGATGCGGAAGCCGGCGGCATTGGCGGCGCCGTCGCGCGCGTCTTTCAATGCCGCAATGATGCTCGGGATATGATCGCCTTTGACGGCGCCGTAGGCGAGGCTCGCGAGAATGACGACGACGGTGCCGGCGACGCCGACGCCGCGGGGCCAGCGCGTGTTGATGAGCGACGACCACCGGTCCATGAGCTGCGTGAAGCGGTACCTCGGTCTCATGCGCTACGACCCCTGCCCGCCACGGCGCGCAGCACCGCGGCGATCGGCCAGGAGCGAACGCCAGCACGCGATCCCTTTCAGCGGTTGAGCGAGGCGTCCTCGATCATCCATTGCACCAGCTCGTCGAACGTGATGCCCGCATGTGCTGCGAGCTCGGGCACGAGCGACGTCTCGGTCATGCCGGGCTGCGTATTGACTTCGAGGCACACCAGTCCCCCGTCCCCTCGATGCGGTCGTCGTAGCGGAAGTCCGCACGGCTCACGCCCCGGCAGCCCAGCGCGCGATGCGCCGCCAGCGATAGTCTTCGGACCTCTTGGTAAACAAACGGTGAAACCGGCGCCGGAAGCAGGTGTTTCGAGCCCCCTGGGGCGTATTTAGCCTCATAATCGTAAAATCTTACCATCGGCACGATCTCGATCACGCCGAGCGCCGCGTCGCCCATGACCGCGCAGGTCAACTCCTTGCCGGCAATGTAGCTTTCGACGATGACCCGCTCGCCGTAAGCCCAGTCCTCGCGGGTGAGCTCCTGCGGCGGGTGGACATGATCCTCGCGCACGATGAAAACCCCGACGCTCGAGCCCTCCGCGATCGGCTTGATCACGTAGGGCGGCGGCAGCAGGTGGGCTTTGGCCACCTCGAACCGGGAGGCCACCACGCCTTCGGGGACCGGCACGCCGGCGGCGCGGAACAGGTCCTTGGCGACGTCCTTCTGCATGGCGACCGCGGACGCCATCACCCCGGAATGGGTGTAGGGAATGGCGAGGATCTCCAGGATGCCTTGCAGCGTTCCGTCCTCGCCCGGCCGGCCGTGCAGCACATTGAGCGCGACGTCGGGCTTGGCCGCGGTCAGGACCGTCGGCGATGTCGCGGCCGACGTCGATGCGGCTGACGCGATAGCCGAGGCGGACCAGCGCATCCGCACAGGCCGCGCCCGGAGCGCAGCGACACCTCGCGCTCGGCCGACCAGCCCCCATCAGAACGGCGATATGCTTGCTCATCGTTCCTCCCCATCAGCCGCAGCGCCGATGCTCTTGCCGCCCGCTGGAATCGAGACCGGCCGTTGCGTCGAGAGTCTGGGAGGCTGAAGTGACCCGGCGACGCGGAGCGCGACCTCGTCAGGCGGCGCTCCATGCAACACTACATGAACGTCACTAAACGATAAATTTCCGTCGACGCGGGAGCTCTCGGCCGTGATGGCGGCGCTAAGCCGCTCCGATCCGCTTGATCTCCCATTCGAGCTCGATGCCGGAATTCTCCTTCACGCGCCGGCGCACCGTCTCGCCCAGCGTCTCGATGTCGGCGGCGGTGGCGCTGCCGAGATTGATCAGGAAATTGCAGTGCATCTCCGAGACCTGCGCGCCGCCGACGCTTGAGGCCGCGGCAGCCGGCGGCGTCGATGAGCTGCCAGGCCTTGTGACCGGGCGGATTCTTGAAGGTCGAGCCGCCGGTGCGGCTCTTGATCGGCTGCGTTGCCTCGCGCGACTCGGTGATCTTGTCCATCTCGGCCGCGATCGTGGCCGGATCGCCGGGCGCGCCCTGGAACAGCGCCTGCGTGAAGATGACGTCGTCGGGCGCGCCGCAATGGCGATAGGTGTAGTGCATGTCGGCGTTGGCGAAGACGCGCACGCGGCCCTGCCGGTCGACGCCGCGCGCCTCGATCAGCGCGTCCTTGGTCTCGCGGCCATAGGCGCCGCCGTTCATGCGCAGCGCGCCGCCGATCGCGCCGGGGATGCCGCGGAAGAACGCGAGCCCGGCGATCGCCGCCTCCTGCGCGGCGCGGCTGACCTTCACATCCGGCACGGCGGTGCCGGCGCGGATGCGGTGCCCTCCTCGACCTTCACCTCGCCGAAGCCGCGCCCGAGCCGGATGACGACGCCCGGCACGCCGCCGTCGCGCACGATCAGGTTGGAGCCGAGCCCGACGACGGTGACCGGGATCTCGGCCGGCAGATGCGCCGAGGAAATAGGCCAGGTCGGCTTCGTCCTCGGGCATGAACAGAACCTGCGCCGGCCCGCCGACGCGGAACCAGGTCAGCTCCGCGAGCGGCTGGTTGGACATCAGCCGCCCGCGCAGCTGCGGCAAGCGCGCTTTCAGGTCGGCGGCGAGATCCGGGAAAGTCATGGCGAGACGGCAGCTCGATCGAGCACACCTGCGCCGCGGCCGGGCATCGTGCGCATGACGACGATCCTCAAGCGACCGCCCCGAGCGCGGCGAGCTCGCCCGGCAGCGCATAGGCCCATTGGGTGATGTTGCCGGCGCCGAGGCACACCACGATGTCGCCGGGTCGTGCCAGGCGCGCGACCATGCGCGCAAGATCCTGCGGGCCGTCGAGCGGAATGACCTGGCGATGCCCGTGCGCGCGCAGGCCCTGCACCAGCAGATCGCGGTCGGCGCCCGCGATCGGCGCCTCGCCGGCCGGATAGACATGGCGCGACGATCACGGTGTCGGCGTCGTTGAAGCAGGTCGAGAACTGCTCGAACAGCGATGCAAGCCGGCGTGTAGCGGTGCGGCTGCACCACGGCGATCACCTGGCCCTTGGTCGATCTCGCGCGCCGCGCGCAGCACGGCGGCGATCTCGACCGGATGGTGGCCGTAATCGTCGATGATCGGCACGCCGTTCCACTCGCCGGTGCGGGTGAAGCGCCGCCGCACGCCGCCGAAGTTCTGCAGCGCCTTGCGGATCATGTCGTCGGCAATGCCGAGCTCGCGCGCGACCGCGATCGCCGCGGTGGCGTTGAGCGCGTTGTGCCGTCCCGGCATCGGCAGCGTGCAGGCCGTTGATCTCGTGCATCGTCTCGCCGGCGCGGTCGCGGAAGACGACCGAGAAGCGCGAGCTGTCCGTCGGCATGGTCGAGGTCGGCGAGCCGCACGTCGGCCTGCGGGTTCTCGCCATAGGTGATGACGCGGCGGTCGGTCGATCTGTCCGACCAGCAGCTGCACCACCGGATGGTCGGTGCACATCACCGCGAAGCCGTAGAACGGCACGTTCTCGACGAAAGCGCGGAACGCCTCCTGCACCGCCTCGAAGGTCTTGAAATGATCGAGATGCTCCGGGTCGACGTTGGTGACGATGGCGACGTCGGCCGGAAGCTTCAGGAAGGTGCCGTCGGATCTCGTCGGCCTCGACCACCATCCAGTCGCCGGCGCCGAGCCGCGCGTTGGTGCCGTAGGCGTTGATGATGCCGCCGTTGATCACGGTCGGATCGAAGCCGCCGGCGTCGAGCAGCGCGGCCACCGAGCGAGGTCGTCGTGGTCTTGCCGTGGGTCCCGCCGATCGCGACGCAGCGCTTGAGCCGCATCAGCTCGGCCAGCATTTCGGCGCGGCGCACCACCGGCAGGCGCTTGGCGCGCGCCGCCGATGAGCTCCGGATTGTCGCGCTTGATCGCGGTCGACACCACGACCACCTCGGCGTCGCCGAGCGTCGGCGGCGGAATGGCCGACCGAAATCTTGGCGCCCTTGTCGCGCAGGCGCTTGACGTTGGCGCTGTCGGACGCGTCCGAGCCCTGCACGGTGTAGCCGAGATTGATCAGCACCTCGGCAATGCCGCTCATGCCGATGCCGCCGATGCCGACGAAGTGGATCGGACCGATGTCGCGCGGCAGTTTCATCGCAGGTTCCTCTCGATCGTCTGCAACCACGAGATCGGCCAGCCGCTCGGCGGCGTCGATCGCGCCCTGCGAGCGGGCGGCCGCGGCCATTGCTACGAGCTTTTCCGGCGCGCTGGCAAGCGCGCGTGATCTCGGCCGCAAGCCGCTCGGGCGTGAAATCGTCCTGGCGCAGGCGCATGCGCCGCGCCCGCCGTTTCCAGCACGCCGGCATTGGCGGACTGGTCCTGGTCGAGCGCATGCGGCAGCGGCACCAGGATCGCCGGCCGCCCGATCGCCGCCAGTTCGGCCACGGTCGAGGCGCCCGAGCGCGCGACGACGAGATGCCCGGCCGCGATCCGCGCCGGCAGATCGGTGAAGAACGGCGCGACCTCCGCCGCCACCTTCAGCCCGTGCGTAGATGTCGCTCGACCCGGCCGACGTCCTCCTCGCGCGCCTGCTGCGCGACCGAGAGCGCGCGACTGCAGATGCGGATCGAGCCGCTCGATCGCGGGCGGCACGATGTCGGCCATGATGCGCGCGCCCTGGCTGCCGCCGAACACGACGAGACGGACGGGCCCGCCGGGCTGCGGGACGGCATAGGACGTGCGTCGCCGCCGCGATCACCGCCGGCCGCACCGGGTTGCCGGTGCGCGTCGCCTTGGCGGCGAGGCCGGGCTCGCGATCGAGCACGCCGGCAAAGCTGGTGGCGATCGCGTTGACGCGCGCGGCCAGCAGCTTGTTGGCCCGCCCCATCACGGCGTTCTGTTCGTGGATCAGCGTCGGGATCTTGCGCAGCGTCGCCGCCAGCACCGGCGGCACGGTCGGATAGCCGCCGAAGCCGACGACCGCGCGACGGCCGGATGCGACCGAGGAGCCGCAGGGCCTGCAGCGGTGCCGATGCCGAGCAGCGCCGCCGTGCGCGCCAGCGACATGCGGATCGCGGCCGCGCACGGTCGCGCTGGTGATGATGTGAATGCGCCGCGCCGGGAATGTCATGCCGTAGCGCTCGGCGCGTTCGTCGGTGGCGAGATCGACCGCGATGCCGCGCCGGCCGAGCGCCGCCGGCAAGCGCTTCGGCGGGAAAGAGATGTCCGCCGGTCCCGCCGGCGGCCAGCAGCACGACGGGCGGATCGTGAGTTGCGTGTCGACATGGCTCGGTCGGACCTTCCCGACCGCTGCGCGTCGACTCCCGCGGGCCGACAGATCAGGCCGGCGCCCGACGGGACGAATTCGTTCTGGCTGCGAGCAACTCAGCGCGCGGACGCTCGCGCGTCAAGGCGAGCAGCATCCCCATGCCGTAGGCGAGCGAGATCATCGACGAGCCGCCATAGGAGATGAACGGCAAGCGTCATGCCCTTGGCCGGCATCAGATGCAAGTTCACCGCCATGTTGATGGCCGATTGCAGCCCGAACAGGATCGCGAGGCCCGCGGCCGCGAAGCGCGCGAACGGGTCCTCGTTGCGCATGGCGTGGCGCAAGGCGCGCAGCACGATGAACGCGAACAGCGCGACCAGCACCAGGCACAGCACGATGCCGAATTCCTCGGCGGCGACCGCGAACACGAAATCGGTATGGCTTTCGGGCAGGATGCGCTTGACGGTGCCCTCGCCCGGGCCGCGTCCGAACCAGCCGCCGCGCTGGAAGCGATTCCGAGCGCCTGGTCGATGTTGAAGGTGTCGCCGGAGGAGGGATCGCGGAACCGCTCGATGCGCCGCGCCACGTGCGGGATCAGTCATATAGGCGGTCGCCAGGCCGACGGCGGCGGCGCCGCCGAGCCCGACCACCCAGACGATGCGCATGCCGGCGAGGAAGAACAGCGCGCTCCAGACCAGCGCGACCAGCATGGTCTGCCCGAAGTCGGGCTGCAGCACGAGCCCGGCGACCGCGACGCAGCAGCAGCCCGAGCGCCATGGTGTTGGCCGGCATTTCCGGCCGCCGCGCCGACTCGCCGAACAGCCAGGCGATCAGGATCACGAAGGCGGGCTTGAGGAACTCCGAGGGCTGGATGTTGACGCCGAGCAGGACGATCCAGCGCCGCGCGCCCTTGACCTCGGCGCCGAAGTGCAAGCGTGCCAGCGACCATCAGCACAGGCTCGACGACGAAGACGATGAGCGCAAGCCGGCCGGATATAGCGCGGCGGCAGGAACGAGGTCGCCAGCAGCACGGCGAGCGCCGGGATCAGGTAGAGCACGTGGCGGCTGACGAAATAGAACGGCTCGAGGCCGAGCCGGGCCGCGACCGGCGGGCTCGCCGCGAGCGAGAGCACGATGCCGCCGAGCATGAGCGCGAGCAGCGCCGCCAGCAGCAAGCGGTCGATCGTCCACCACCAGGCCGGCAAACGGCGTGCGTTCAAGACGCGAGACCATCGAGACTCCCCGGAGACGGAACGCGGATCGATCAGGACCACGGCGGACGTTGCCGATCCACCGATCCGTATCAGTCGGTGACTGTGGTTGGTTGACAGAGGATTAACGGCGGTGCCCGCGAGCGCGAAACGGCAGCCAGACCCGGTTGGGCTGCACGATAGTCACTGCCCGTCGGTGAAAACGCAGCTCCACCGGCCGCCGTTGCTGAAATTGCCGATCTTGGTATCGATGGTGCACTTGATGGACTTCGCGAAGATGCCGCAATAGCCCATGCCGCAGTCGCTGAAGGCCGCCCCGCCGGGGGGTTCGAGCCCTGCACCTTCTGCAACAGCTCGGTCATGGCCCGGCCCTCGCCGAACCGGCTGACCGGCGGTCGTGCCGCGCTTGTTCTGGGAGTTGATCCGGCATTTGAGCGTCGGCAGCCCGGCGCGCACGCTCGATGCGTCCAGCGCCCCATTCAAGTGCTGATCGCAGTGGAAATTCTTGGCGTCCAGCACGAAGCACTCCGCCGCCGGCATTCTGCGGCTTCAAGCCGGCGTCGAGCAGCAGCGCCGTGGTCGCGGCCGCAACGCCGGCGAGACTGGTGGAATTGTCGGGCACCGTGACCGACGCCGCACCGGCGGCGGATGCCGCGAAGATGGAGCAAATGGATGCGAGAAGCGCCTTCATGATAACCGCCGCCCCATCAGCTTGATGACATCGGGACCATGCCGGGGAGCGCCCGCACCAGTTCGCGGAACTCGGTCGCCGCGCACCTCGAAGTTGCGATACTGGTCGAACGAGGCGCAGGCCGGCGACAGCAGCACAACCGGCTCGTCGAGACCGGCCGCCTCGGCATCGTGGGCGGCCAGCTCGACCGCCCGTTCGAGCGTGCCGGCAATCACATGGGGCACGCGCCCGTCGAGCTCGGCGGCAAAGCCGGCCGCCGCCTCGCCGATCAGGTAGGCCTTGCGGATGCGCGGGAAGAAGCCCGCGAGCGAGGCGATGCCGCCGGTCTTCGGCTTGCCGCCAGCGATCCAGAAAATATCGGCGAAGCAGGCCAGCGCCTGCGCGGCGGAATCGGCATTGGTGGCCTTGAATCGTTGACGAACAGCACGCGGCCCTTGCGCCCGACCTGCTCCATCCGGTGCGCGAGGCCGGGAAACGACCGCAGGCCCTGCTGGATCGCGTCGACGCGAGAGCCCGAGCGCGAGCGCCGCGCCGGCCGCGCAGGCGGCGTTCTGCGCATTGTGCACGCCGCGCAGCGAGCCGATGCCGCCGATCTGGGCGATCGCGCGCGCGCTGCCGCCCGCGGCCTGCATGATCGTTTCGCCCTCGACATAGAGGCCGTCGGGCGAGCGGCCGGCGCACGGAGACGCGCAAGCAGCCGCTTGCCGGCGCTGCTGCGATGCGGTCGGCCGCCGCCGCGCACCATTCGTCGTCGACGCCGACGATCGCGGTGCCGTCCGCCTGCACGCCGGCGACGAGGCGCTCCTTCACGGCGGCGTAGTGCTGCAGCGTCCCGTGGCGGTCGAGATGATCCTCGGTGACGTTGAGCAGAATGCCGACCGACGGATCGAGCGTCGGCGCGAGATCGATCTGATAGGACGAGCACTCGATCACGTGCACGCGGCCGTCGTCCAGCGGCTCGAGCGACAGGATCGCGGTGCCGATATTGCCGCCGATCTGGGCGTCGTGGCCGGCCGAGCGCAGGAGGTGCGCGATGAGCGCCGTGGTGGTCGACTTGCCGTTGGTGCCGGTGATGGCGACGAACGGCGCCGTCGGTGCGAGCCGCGCGCCGCTCGCGGCAGAACAGCTCGATGTCGCCGATCACCTCGACGCCGGCCGCGCGGGCAAGCGCCGACCGACCAGTGCGGGGCCGGATGCGTGAGCGGCACGCCGGGCGCGAGCACGAGCGCGGACAGCTCTCGACCAATCGACCTCGCGCAGATCGGCGGTCGGAATGCCGGCGCTGGTCGCCTTGACGACGGACTCGGCGTTGTCGTCCCAGCCGATGACGTCGGCGCCGCCGGCGAGCAGCGCGCTCGCGCTCGCCAGCCCCGAGCCGCCCAGGCCGAAGATGGCGACCTTCTTTCCGGCAAAGACGGTGACGGGGATCATGCGGCGCCGCTCCCGCCGCGAGAGCCGCAGGTCGGCGAAGCCGCACGCAAACGTGCGGCGTACTTTCACGCGGCGCTCCGCCCTACGCGACACGCAGGTCACCGCAACTTCAGCGTGGAGAGCCCGGCGAGCGCGAGCACGACCGAGACGATCCAGAAGCGGATCACGATCTGCGGCTCGGTCCAGCCGAGCTGCTCGAAATGGTGATGGATCGGCGCCATGCGAAACACGCGCTTGCCGGTGAGCTTGAACGAGACCACCTGCACGATCACCGACACCGCTTCGAGCACGAACAGCCCGCCGACCACCGCGAGCACGATCTCATGCTTGGTGGCGACCGCGATCGCGCCGATCATGCCGCCGAGCGCGAGCGAGCCGGTGTCGCCCATGAAGATCGAGGCCGGCGGCGCGTTGAACCAGAGGAAGCCCAAGCCGGCGCCGATCACGGCGCCGCACAGCACCGCCAGTCTCGCCGGTGCCGGCGACGTAATGGATGCTGCAGGTAGTCGGCGAACAACGCGTTGCCGGCGAGATAGGCGATGAAGCCGAAGCTCAGCGCGGCGATGATCACCGGCACGATGGCGAGCCCGTCGAGGCCGTCGGTCAGGTTCACGGCATTGCCGGCGCCGACGATGATGAACGCTGCCGAACACGATGAAGAACCAGCCGAGCGGCAGCACCAGCTCCTTGAAGAAGGGAAACGTGAGCGAGCTGGCGAACGGCTGGCGGCCGATCGAAGCGATGAAGTAGCAGGCCGCCGCCCGCGATCAGCGCCTCGATCAGCGAGGCGAAGCTTGCCGGAAACGCCGGCATGGGTCTGCTTGCGTCACCTTGAGGTAGTCGTCGTAGAAGCCGATCGCGCCGAAGGTGAGCGTCACGCCGAGCACGATCCAGACGTAGCGGTTGGTCGGATTGGCCCACAGCAGCGGTCGAGACCAGCACCCCGAACAGGATCATCAGCCCGCCCATGGTGGGCGTGCCCTTCTTGGTGACCAGGTGCGATTGCGGGCCGTCGCTGCGGATCGGCTGGCCCTTGCCCTGCCTGAGCCGCAGCTGGTCGATGATCGAGGGCCCGAACAGGAACACGAACACGAGCGCGGTGATCATCGCTCCGCCGGTGCGGAACGTGATGTAGCGCAGCACGTTGAGGGGCCCGATCGTGTCCGAGAATGCGGAGAGCCAGGTAAAGCATTGGATCAGCCGTTCATGGTCGAAAGCGCGGGCGCGCGTCGCGGCCGGCGCCTCGCGGCGATAGCGGCTTTGCAGCGCCTTGACGATCGGGCGCCATGCGGGAGCCGAGCGATCCCTTGACCATGACGGCGTCACCCGGTTGGATGGCGGCAAGCACCTGCGGTTCGAGCGCGGTCGAGGTCTCGGCATAGCCCCCTGGCGCTCCGGAGGAAGGGCCTCCCACAGCGCGCGCATCAGCGGACCACAGCAGAACACCAGGTCGACGCCGTTGCGCGAGCACCGGCTCGGCCAGTTCGCGATGGAGATCGCGCGCCGCTGCGGTCCGAGCTCCAGCATGTCGCCGAGGACCGCGATGCGCCGGCCGCGCGCGGCCCCACGTCCGACTGGCCGAGCAGGCGCGAGCGCCGCGCGCATCGAGGCCGGATTGGCATTGTAGCTCTCGTCGATCAGCAGCGCCGTGCCGCCGGGCAGTTCGAGCGTGATGCGCGCGCCGCGCCCGCGTCGCCGGCTGCAGTCTGGCAAGCGCGCAGCGCGGCGAGCGCGAGATCGGCGCCGACGAGCGCGATCGCCGCCAGCACGCGCAAGCGAGTTGAGCACGAGATGGCGGCCCGGCGCGCCGAGCTTGTAGGTGACGTCGGTGCCGAAAATGCGCGCCTCGACGGTCGAGCCGTCCGGATTGCAGCGCGCATCTGATCAGCCGCGCATCGGCGCTGCGCGTGCTCGCCGAAGCGAGACGATGCGCGCGACGCCGGCGCTCTGCGCGCCGCGCTCGAGCCGCGCGAACTGCGGATTGTCGCGATTGATCACCGCCGCGCCGCCCGGCTCGATGCCCGAGAAAGATCTCGGCCTTGGCGTCGGCGATCGCCTCGACCGAGCCGAAGAATTCGAGATGCACCGGCTCGACCGTGGTGATGATCGCCACCTGCGGCCGCACCAGGCGCGTCGAGCGGCTCGATCTCGCCGGCGTGGTTCATGCCGATCTCGAACACGGCGTAGCGCGCGCGTCTGCGGGCAGCGCGCGAGCGAAAGCGGCACGCCCCAATGATTGTTGTAGGAGGCGACCGAGGCGTGGGTCTCGCCGTCGCGAGCAAGCGCGAGCCGCAGCGCCTCCTTGGTGCTGGTCTTGCCGACCGAGCCGGTGACGGCGACGATCTTCGCCTGCGAGCGCGCCCGCGCAGCCCGCGCGAGATCGCGCAACCCGTCGAGCACATCGGGAACGACGAGCAGCGGCGCGTCGTGTCGGGAAAGCGGCCGCGCCGGTCGGCGGCGACGACCGCAAGGCCGGCGCCGGCCGCGAGCGCCGCCTCGCACGAAATCGTGGCCGTCGCGGTTGTCGCCCTTGATCGCGAAGAACGCTTCGCCGGGCGCGATCGTGCGCGTGTCGATCGAAATGCCCGGAACGGACAGCGGCAGCGGACCCGCCGGCGCGGCGCCCATCGCGGCAGCCATCGCCTCCACGGTCCAGAGCGGCCGATCGGTCATGCCACCCTCCCGGCAAGCGCGGCGGCGACCGCCTCGTGGTCGCTGAATGGCAGCACCTGTTTGCCGATGATTTGGCCGGTTTCATGGCCCTTGCCGGCGATCAGCAGCACGTCGCCGCGGCGCAGTCCGCAATCGACGCGCTCGATCGCCTCGCGCGCGGTCGCCGATCTCGATCGCGCCGGGCGCGGCCTTGCAGGATCGCGGCGCGGATCGCGGCGGGTTCTCGCTGCGCGGGTTGTCGTCGGTGACGACGACGCGGTCGGCCATGCCGGGCGGCGATCGCTCCCATCATCGGCCGCTTGCCGGCATCGCGGTCGCCGCCGCAACCGAACACCACGACGAGCCGGCTGCGTCGCGTACGGCCGCAGCGCCTCGAGCGCCTTCGCGAGCGCATCGGGCTTGTGCGCATAGTCGACGAAGATCGGCGCGCCGTTGTTCTCGCCGACCAGTTCGAGCCGGCCCTTGGCGCCTTTGAGCATGCGCGAGCGCCGCGAAGGCGGCGGCCGGCTCGCTGCCGGTCGCGATGCGCAAGGCCCGCCGCCACCAGCGCATTCTCGACCTGAAACGCGCCGGGAAGCGGCAGGCGCACCGTGTAATCGTTGCCGGCATGCGCGACGCTTGAGCACCTGCGCGAAGCCTTCGATGCCGAGCTCGGCGAGGCGGATGCCGTCGCCGCGCCGGCCGACGGTGAGCGATGCGCAGCCGGCGGCGCTTCGCCGCCGCCAACACGGCGTCGGCGTGCTCGTGATCGGCGGCGATCACGGCGGCGCCGCCGGCAGCGATGAGATCCGTGAACAGCCTGCAGCTTGGCGGCGAGATAATCTTCCAGCGTCGGATGATAATCGAGATGGTCGCGGCTGAGATTGGTGAAGGCGCCGGCCGCGACCCGCACGCCGTCGAGGCGGCGCTGATCGAGGCCGTGCGAGGAGGCCTCCATGGCGAGGTGGGTCACGCCTTCGCCGGCGAGCTCATCGAGCGAGCGGTGCAGCGCCACCGGGTCCGGCGTGGTGAGCGAGCCATAGACTTCGCGCGTCGGCGAGACCAGCCCGACGGTGCCGATGCTCGCCGCCTGCTTGCCGAGCGCGGCCCAGATCTGGCGCGTGAAGGCCGCGACCGACGTCTTTCCGCTGGTGCCGGTGACGGCCGCGATCACCTCCGGCTGGCGCGGAAAGAATTTCGCCGCCGCCGAGCGCCAGCGCGCGGCGCGCATCGCCGACCTTGATGAAGGCCACGCCGTCCGGGAGCGGCATGGGCGGGACCCGCTCCGCCATGATGGCCGCCGCCCCGGACGCCAACGCATGCCCGACGAAACGCAGCCCATCGTCCTTCGCGCCCGCCACCGCCACGAACAGGTCTCCGGGCTTGACCGTGCGGCTGTCGGTACTGATCCCGGCGAGCTCGAGCGCGGCAAAGCGCGCATCGCTGACGGCATCCGTGGTGAGGAGATCGGCGAGCTTCATGGCGTCCGGGGCCGTCTACTCTTGATCCGGGATCATCGTCCAGGCCGGCGAACTATACGCATGCAGTTGACAGCACATCGAAAACCCTCCTTCTAGCGCAGCCACTCCGCATCGGTCGGGAAGAAACCAGATGACTGATGTTTCCATTGGCGACGGCCTTGAGCCCGTCGTCGCGAGCGAGCCGAGCCTGCGCCGGGTGATGGGCCCGTGGCTGCTGCTGCTGTTCATCGTCGGCGACATTCTCGGCACCGGGATTTACGCGCTCACCGGCCAGGTTGCCAAGCAGGTCGGCGGAGCCGTATGGCTGCCGTTCCTTCTGGCGTTCGTCGTGGCCTTGATCACTGCGCTCAGCTACCTCGAACTGGTGACGAAATATCCGCAAGCCGCGGGCGCCGCACTCTACACGCATAAGGCATTCGGCATCCACTTCGTGACGTTCATCGTCGCGTTCGCGGTCATGTGCTCGGGCATCACGTCCGCATCGACGGCGTCACGGGCGTTCGCTGCCAACATGTCGAATGCGTTCAACCTCAATCTCGCAGGGGAATCGGAATCACCCTGTTGGGTCTGGCATTCATGGCCGTCGTCGCGCTGGTCAACTTTCGCGGCGTCGGCGAGAGCGTGAAGGCGAACGTCGTCCTCACCTGCGTCGAGCTGTCGGGGCTGTTGATCATCATCTTCATCGGCCTGTGGGCGATCGGAGCCGGCGCAGGCGATGTGTCGCGGATCCTCGAATTCAGGACCTCCGGCACCGGCAGCATGCTCTGGCCGGTGATCGCCGCGACGACGCTGGCGTTCTTCGCCATGGTCGGCTTCGAGGACTCCGTCAACATGGCCGAGGAATGCGAGGACCCGACGCGCATCTTCCCCAAGATACTCCTCGCTGGATTGGGCATCACCGGGTTGATCTACATCCTGGTGTCGATCTCGGCGATCACGCTGGTGTCGCCCGAGGACCTCGGCGAAGGCGAGACGCCGCTGCTGAAAGTCGTCCAGGCCGGCGCCCCGAACTTTCCGCTGGAGATTTTCGGCTTCATCACCATGTTTGCCGTCGCCAACAGCGCGCTTGATCAACATGCTCATGGCCAGCCGGCTGGTCTACGGCATGAGCCGCGAGCATGTCCTGCCGCAAGTGCTCGGCAAAGTGCATCCGACCCGACGGTCACCGTATGTCGCGATCGCGTTCACGACGCTCCTGGCCTTCGCCCTGATCACCTTCGTCGGCGAGGTTCCGGCGCTCGGCGGCACGACCGCTTTGTTGCTGCTGTGCGTCTTCACCGTCGTCAATATTGCAGTCCTCGTCCTGCGCCGTGATCGCGTCGATCACAAGCATTTCCGCACCCCGACATTCCTGCCGGTTCTGGGCGCGCTGACCTGCGCCTTCTTGGTGGGTCCATGGACCGGGCGGGACTCCGTGCAGTACACGGTCGCGGCAGTTCTGATCGGTATCGGCGTCCTGCTGTGGCTGGTGACCGTGCTGATCAACCGTGCCTCAGGCGCTGAAGGTGGCGGAGCCCACCCTGGAGACCGTCGGCACCGCCGGACCCGTCAACTAACCTCACCGTCCGCCCGCGCTCGCCAGAATGAGCTTGTCGGAGGCCGGCAGTTCGAACCGTGGCTCGATCCCGAGCAAGGGCGCGATCCGGGCGATGACAGCGCCTCCGACCGGCACCGCGTTCCATCCCGACGTGGCGTAGCCGTGGGTATCCGCGGTGGGCTGGGGCTCATCGAGCATGATGAGGAGAAGATAGCGCGGCTGATCGGCCGGCAATACCGCGGTGAACGAGGTCAGCACCTTGGTCTTGGAATAGCGGCCGCCGACCACCTTCTCCGATGTGCCGGTCTTGCCGCCGACATAGTAGCCCTTCACGTCGGCCTTGGTCGCCGTGCCCTTCTCCACGTTGAGACGCATCAGATAGCGCATCTTCTCGCTGGTCTCGGGTTTGACGACCTGGGTCGCGAGCGCCGCCGCTTCCTGCTCGCTGCGCTTGAGGAAGGTCGGCGGAATGAGCCTGCCGCCGTTCATCAGCGCGCCGATCGCCAGTCACCGCCTGCAGCGGCGCCACCGCAATCCCGTGGCCGAACGCGATCGTCACCGTGTTGAGCTCGCCCCAGCGCTTGGGCACGAGCGGCTCTGCGCTCTCCGGCAGTTCGGTGCGCAGCCGGTCGAGCTGGCCCATCTTCCTGAGGAACCACTTGTGGTGCTCGACGCCGAGGCTGAGCGCCATGCGCGCCGTGCCGACATTGGATGAATAGGTGAAGATCTCCGGAACGGTCAGCACGCGGTTCTGCGCGTGGTAATCGTGGATGGTGAACTTGCCGTAGTTGCAGTCGCTCCGCGCGCATCGAAGGACGACTTGAGCGTGATCTTGCCGGAGTCGAGCGCCATGGCCAGGGTGAGCGCCTTGAAGGTCGAACCCATCTCGAACACGCCGGTGGTGAGCCGGTTGATGCGGGTCGGGTCGAGCGCCTCGCGCGGATTGTTGGGGTCGTAGTCCGGCACCGAGACCATGCGAGATCGACCTCGCCGGTCCGCACGTCGGTCAGCACGCCCGGCGGCCGCCATGCGCCTTGAACTTGTCTGCGCGCCGCGATCGAGCTCGTCGCGCATCGCATGCTGCACGCGCAAGATCGACCGCGAGCTCGATCGGCTTCTGCAGACGGTCGGTGGCGAGCCCGGCCATGTGCAGGTCCGCGAGGCCGCGCGTCGTCGAGCCATTTCTCGATGCCGGCGATGCCCTGGTTGTCGATATTGACGTGGCCGATGAGATGGGAGACCTCCGGCGCCGTTCGGATAGATGCGCTTGTTCTCGGGCAGAAATCCGATGCCCGGAAGGCCGAGCCGGTGGATCTGCTCGCGCTGCTTGGGCGTGATCTCGCGCTTGAGCCACACGAAGCGGCGCTTGGACGCGAGCCGCTCGCGCAGCTCCGTCGCATCGACCTCCGTCATGACCGCGGTGAGGAGTTCAGACGCTTCGTCGACGTCGATGATGCGGTGCGGCTCGCGCGAACAGCGAGGGCGTGCGCACGTCGGTTGCCAGAATTTCGCCGTTGCGGTCGAGGATATCGGGACGCGCGGTCGCCACCGCATCGGGCCCCATGGCGCGCGCGCGCGCCGTGACTGTCGGGCACCGCCGCAAACATGCACGAGCCGGGTCGGCAATGATCGAATAACCGATGGCGAAGATGAGAATGGCAAGCCCGATCCGCGCGCGCGCCTTGACGGTGCGGTCGACGTTGCGGCCATAGAGCAGCGTGTTCACCAGCCGCCGGCGCCAAGGGTCGCGCGCGGGTCGGCGGCGGATCTGCTACGGGCGCATTCATCACGGTCACCTCTTGGCCGCGGGCACGCTGCCGGTCGGCTGGCGGTCGAGAACCTCGGGATTGGCGATCACGGTCCCGATCGGATCGGGCTCCTCCACCGGCACGAGATCGGCGCGGCCGCTCCGGCAGATTGTCGAGCTTGTCGATTTGACGTCGCTTCCGCCGGCTTCAGGGAAGATGGCGCCGCGCGAGATCCTGAATACGCGCGGGGTTGTCGAGCTTGGCCCATTCCGCGCGCAGCGTCGCAATGGCGTCGTGCTCGCGCCTGATCTCCATCCGCAGCTTGGCGACGCGTTGCGCCTGCCGCGTCGACTCGAACTTGATCTTGTAGACATCGGCCGCCGCCAGCACGAGCGCGACGATCACGCAGATGTTGAGCAGGCGCATCATCGCGGCCGCCCCGATGCTTGGCGCCCGATGACCTCGCTCAGCGCCGGCACGCGCGGAAGCACGCCCGGGGATGCGCGGCGTGTCGATCGGCGCATCGGTGCGCTCGGCCGCCCGCAGCTTGGCCGAGCGCGCGCGCGGATTGGCGCTGATCTCCGCCTCGTCCGGCACGATCGGCCGCTTGGTCAGCGACGCGAAACGTGGCGGCAGCTTGCGCCACGTCCGGACGGTGGCGCGAAGGCCCGCTGCGCCGGCTGCGCTCGGCGAGAAAGGACTTGGCGATGCGGTCCTCGAGCGAATGGAAGGTCACGACCACCAGGCGACCGCCCGGCTTGAGCACCTGTTCGGCCGCGACCAATCCCGCGGCCAGTTCGGCAAGCTCCTCGTTGACGAAGATGCGCAGCGCCTGGAACGTGCGGGTGGCCGGATGGATGGCGCCCGGCCGCGCGTGCACGATGCGTGCGACGATGTCTGCAGAGCGCGCGCGTGGTGCGGATCGGCGCATCGCCGCGGGCGGCGATGATGGCGCGGGCGACGGCGCGCGCGTGGCGTTCTTCGCCGAGGATCGCCAGGATGGCTGCAAGGTCGCGCTCGGAGGCCGACGCCACGACGTCGGCCGCGCTCGGTCCCGCGGAGCCCATGCGCATGTCGAGCGGACCGTCGTGGCGGAAGGAAAATCCGCGCTCGGCCTGGTCGAGCTGCATCGAGGAGACGCCGAGGTCGAAGACCACGCCGTCGACCGCGTCGTAGCCGCAGCTGCGCGTCACCGCCTGCAGATTGGAGAAGGTGTCCTCTACCAGCACGAGCCGCCCTTGCGCCGCTTGCACAAGATCGGCGCCGCGCGCGATCGCGCTCTGGTCGCGGTCGATGCGCAACGACGCTGCAGTTCGCCGCGGCGAGGATTTCACGGGTGTAGCCGCCGGCGCCGAACGTGGCGTCCACATAGACGCCCGCCGGAGCGCACATCGAGGAACTCGACCGCAGGGCGGATGAGCACGGGAATATGACGAGCCAGTCCGCCAGCGACAGCGTGTCCGCTGTCGCTGCTCGTCATCATTCCCGTGCTCCATGCGGACCTTCCGCCGCTCCCCGGGAGCCCAGCTGCTTCTTGAGCGCGCGGACCTTCTCGGTGGCCTCCGCGAGTTCCGCGCGAAAGCGCCCAGACTCCCAGATCTGAAACTTGTGGCCCAGGCCGACAAAGGCGATCTCGTCCTTGATGCCGGCGTGAGTTTTCAGCGGCTCGGTGAGGATCGCCCTCCCCTCGCCGTCGATCTTCAACACCTCGCTCGTCCCGTAGAGTGCGGCCGAAAGCTGCTCGCGCTCCTCCGAATAGGGTGAAAAGCGCGCGATCAGCGTCTCGATTTCCCTGAGCAGCGCATTGCCGCCGGCGTCCAGCGCCGGCCGGTCGAGCGTCGGGTAGCAATAGAGCCCGTCGAAGCCGTCGCGTGCGAGCACCGCGCGGAACGGCGCCGGGATCGACACCCGCCCCTTGGCATCGAGCCGCAACGCATAATGGGACACGAAACGGTCCATGACGCCCCTGGTTCACGGGCGCCGGACACTCCGGCGCTTGCCCCCGGAGGCGTTCTTGGGCGCCGCTTCTCCGTTTGGGATGCTATGGGTTATCATGGGATTGCTTGGGCGTCAATCAACGGCCCATTAACGGGACGTAGGCTTAAGGAATGGTTGAGGTGGGCCAGCTCGCAGCCGGGCGCGCCTCGCCCCGGCCCATGAGGCAGGTCGCCCGCGCGGCCCCGAGCGACGGCCGAACCGGACCGCGTCGATCGGCGAGCGCGGTTGCAATTGCGGACGGACCTGTGCCGCGTAACCTTTCGCTGCAAGCCACTCGGCGTCACTTCGCGCGTCTCACCGCGGACAGCGAAAACGGAACAAGAAAATTAACCAATCTGAAATTGAAACGCGCGCCGACCAGACATTGCATTGCCGGCGGTTGAACGCGCTGCAGTGCGCAAATTCATTTGCCCACGTTTTCAGCCCCAGTTCCGCATTGCGCGGAACACCGGACCCAGCTCGCGAGTTGTCATCGGTAAGGAAATTTCGCTTTTCCTTGACTGAACAAACTCGCTTACAACTCGCTTGAGGCAGACATGTTGAAGACTCTCATGATGTCGGCGGCGGTCAGTACGCTGATGGTTTCAGGCGCGCTGGCACAGGCTAATCCGCCCGCGACTGCCCCTGCGGCGCCGGCGGCGAAAGCCGACGCGGCTCCGGTCGACAGCGCAAAATTCATTCAGGCCCAGGGCACGGACCAGTGGGTCTTCTCTAAGTTCAAAGGCACCGACGTCATCGGCCCCGACAATGCGCAGGTCGGCGATGTCAACGACGTGTTGTTCGACAAGAGCGGCAAGATCATTGGCTTGATCGTCGGCGTCGGTGGGTTTCTCGGCATCGGCGAGAAGAGCGTCGCCATCGACATGAGCGCGTTCCAACCTGTTCCGGCCGACACCGGGAGCAGCAGCGCCGGTGGCAATAGCGCCGTCAGCAGCAGCAACGATCCGACCAACGTGAAGCTGAAAGTGAGCTGGACCAAGGATCAGCTCAAGAGCGCTCCCGACTTCCAATACTACAAGGCCCCGTCACGCACGACCGAGCGGCCGGCCTCATCGCCGACCACCGGCATGGCGCCGCGGCCGGCGACCCCGGCGCGGAGCGCTAAGTCGCCGCGTTGGTTGTTAAGAGAGCGTTAAGCCCATAGCATTGGACGAGAACCGTCCCGCCTCTGGCGGCCCGGGTTGGCAAAAGCCGACCCGGGCCGCCTTTTTGCCGAGAGAACTTGAACTTGCTGATTTCGACTTGTGATTTAGGCCGGCCCAGGGCCGCGAGCCGAAAGATATGGCTCGGCCGCAACAAGGCGCCGAATTCGAGGCAAAGGTGCATGCCGCCCCTTGCGCCTCGCGCTTGTCTCGACTCGGGGTTTCTGCGCAAATCGCCGGTCACATCCGCCGCGCAGGCGTGCAAGCCCAGTTTTTGAAATGCAAGAGTATTCACGAGTCATGCCCGTGTCAGCGTTGCGCGCCGATTCCTCAGTCGTTGCCGAGGTCAGGCCGTCGCCGAACCACAACGAGCGCAGGGGCAGCGGCGCTGCCCGACATGATCCTGCTGCACTACACCGGCGTCGCGGACAACCAAAGCGCGATCAATCATCTCTGCAACCCGATCAGCGAAGTCTCTGCGCATTACGTCGTGCTGCAGGACGGCTACATCCTGCAACTGGTCGCGGAGTCCCGGCGCGCCTGGCACGCCGGCGTATCCGCTTGGGCGGGCGAGACCGACATCAATTCGTGCTCGATCGGCATCGAGATCGCCAATCCCGGGCATGAGCATGGCTATCCCGAATTTCCCAAGCGCCAGATCGCGGCGGTGACGGCGCTTTGCCGCAGCATCTTCACCCGCCATCGGATCCCGCCGCACCGCGTGCTCGCCCATTCCGACGTCGCGCCGGCGCGCAAGCGGGATCCGGGCGAGAAGTTTCCGTGGAAGGTGCTTGCCGATTCCGGCATCGGCCTGTGGGTCAAGCCTGCCGCCATCCGGCCGGCAGAACCGTTTTTCGCGCTGGGCGAGACCAATCCCGCCATCGAGGAGACGCAAACGTTGCTGGCAAATTCGGCTACGACGTTCCCGCCAGCGGATATCTCGACGGCACCACGCGCGACGCGGTCGCCGCCTTTCAGCGCCATTTCCGTCCGCAACGGGTGGACGGCATCGTCGACGGCTCCACCCTGGCGACCCTGAAGGCCCTGGTCGCCGCGCGCGACGCCCGGCTGAGTGCAAATCAGACGAGTTGAAGCCCGTCGCACGCCGGAGTTCGCGCAGAAGGATTCGGATCTGGCCTTGACGGCGGGTCGCCCGCACCCCATTCCCATACGCGTCAGTCGGCTGGACGGCTGCTCGGGCCAGTGCCGAAAGGCAGGCCTGAGAGGAAAGTCCGGGCTCCATGGACATACGGTGCCGGATAACGTCCGGCGGGCGCGAGCCTAGGGAAAGTGCCACAGAGAACAGACCGCCGCCCGATCGCCCCGCTAGCGCGGAGGATGGCGGGCGGTAAGGGTGAAACGGTGCGGTAAGAGCGCACCGCGCCTGCGGCAACGCAGGCGGCACGGCAAACCCCACCGGGAGCAAGACCGAATAGGGACGGCACGGAGGCTGCCTTCCGCGCGAGCGGGAGCAATCTCCGGGATCGATGTCCGGATCACGGCCGTCCGGGTAGGTTGCTGAAGGCGCCGGGCAACCGGCGTCGCAGAGGAATGGCCGTCACGCGAGCGCGCTCACCGCGCTCGCCATACAGAACCCGGCTTACAGGCCGGCTGATGCAGATTAGGGGGCTCGGCGGAAATCCCGCCGGGCCCCCGCCATTTCTTGGATTGGCCGCGCGGCGCGGCGGAGCCACCCGAAATCGCGTTCGGAAGCGGCTTCGCTCTGATCGTGCGTTACGTGCCTAACTTGCGGTAGACATCGATGACGGCCTGTCCGTCCCCGCCGGCCCGGGTCAGCCACTCTCCGGTGAGGCGTTCGCCGACCTGATGCAGGCCGGCCTTCAAGGCCGCGCTCGGCGGCAGCACTTTCATCCCGCGGGCCGCAAGCTGCTCGCCGTACCATTTGGTCTTGTCCTGCGACCGCCACCAGCCGCGCGCTTCAGCGGCGGCCGCAACCTTGAGCAGCGATTCCTGCGTAGGCTTGTCGAGCCCGTCGAACGCCGCCTTGTTCACGAAGGTGATGTTCTTCGGGAGCCACGCCTGGGTATCGTAGAAATAGGTCATGGTCTCCCACGCCTTGGTGTCGTAGCCGGTCGCGCTCGAAGTCATGAATGCGTTGATCAGGCCGGTCGCGAGCGCCTGCCGCAGATCGGCGGCCTGGATCGTCACCGGATAAGCGCCGACGATCTGCGCGATGCGCTCGGTGCCGGCATTGTACACACGCCAGGAAAGCCCCTGCATATCGGCGACTGTGTTGATCTCTTTCTTCGCGTAGATGCCCTGCGGCGGCCAAGGCACGGCGAACAGCACCATCAGCCCTTGCGACGCGAGCCTGCGCTCGATCGCAGGTTTGGACGCCAGCCACAGCTTGCGCGCTTCGTCGTAGCTCGCGGCCAGAAACGGCACCACGTCGATCCCGAACATCGGATCTTCGTTCTCGTGCACCGAGATCAGGATTTCGCCGACTTGCGCCTGTCCGATCCGCACCGCGCTCTTGATCGCGGTCGCCGGGAACAAGGAGGCGTTGGGATAGACCTTGATCGCAAGCTTGCCCGCGGTCGCATCCGCGACGTCCCGGGCGAAGGCGGCAAGGTTCTCGCTGTGGAAATTGTCAGCCGGATATGCGGATGGAAGGTCCCACTTGACCTGCGCATAGGCAGGCGCAGCAACCAGCACTATCGCAGCGGCGGCTGCGAGCATGGAGGATCGCAACATTGTCATGGTCCTTGGCGTCCCGGGAAAAACCAGAAGAATCCCCGCGGCGCCCCCTGCTTTCATCTTAGCAGAAATTGCAGCGATATTGGGACTATCTAAACCATAAAATCTGGTACTGGGGGACCTCGGCCGGGCATCGCCCCTGGTAGGGTCCAAGTTCAGCCGCGGCCGCCTTCGCGAACGACATGTCGACGATGTCCGCAACCACGACGTTGCTTTTGACCAAGCCCAACGTCTTGATGAAAGCCAGTCCTTGGCAGGCCATCGACGTTGACTTCGCCATCGGGTGAAGCGGCGGATCACGGTTCTGATCAGGTCGCGATCCTTGGTCACGGAATAGCGGGCAATCGCATCGACGACGTCCTCGGCATTCGGCCCCGCGATGCGGCCATCCTTCAACGCATCGTTGTAGTCGCGGACGCCCTGCAGATAGGCCTTGATGAAGCGCCTGCCGGCCTCGGGACGCTTGGTCACGAATTGAGCGCCGTGCCGTAGCAGACCACTGCCGCCTGCTGGTTCGGATAGAGAATGTTCTTCGCGTTACGCGCGCATGTTTGCTGGAAGTGGTTGCCATCGGCGCGTCCTTCCCCTCATGTCGCCGCTGCGGCCGTTGACTTTCACTCCGGGGCGACGGCAATGCGGCGTCGAGGGTCTGAGCGCCTTCGCCTCGCCGCATGCACCCCTATGAGACGGTTCAGGCTAAAGGACGGCAATCCGGATGGACGGCGCGCAGCACACCGACACCTGGGATTTTTGGATCGACCGCGGCGGCACCTTCACCGACGTGATCGGGCGCCGGCCCGACGGGAGCCTCGTTGCCCACAAGCTTCTCTCCGGATAATCCCGAGGCCTATGGCGATGCCGCCGTGCAGGGCATCCGCGACCTCCTCGGCGTCAAAGCCGAACGAGCCGATTCCGCCCGGCTTGATCGGCCGAGTGAAGATGGGCACCACGGTCGCGACCAATGCGCTGCTCGAGCGCAAGGGCGAGCGTACCCTCCTGGTCACCACCAAGGGTTTTCGCGACGCGCTCAAGATCGGCTACCAGGCGCGGCCGAAGATTTTCGCACGCCACATCATCAAACCGGAGATGCTCTACGAGCGCGTCGTCGAAGTGGACGAGCGCGTGCGCGCCGACGGCACGGTCGAGAACGAGCCCGACCTGGCGGCGCTGCGCCGCGGAGCTTTCGGCCGCACGCGCCGACGGCATCGAGGCGGTCGCGATCGTGTTCATGCACGCCTATCGCTACCCCGAGCACGAGCAGCGCGTGGCTGCGCTCGCGCGCGAGATCGGCTTTCCGCAGGTGTCGGTGAGCCACGAGGTCTCGCCGCTGATCAAGCTGGTCGGCCGCGGCGACACCACCGTCGTCGATGCCTATCTCTCGCCGATCCTGCGGCAATATGTCGGTCAGGTGGCGCGGGATCTCAGCGCCAAAGACCTTGGCGCAACGGACCTCGGCGCAAAGGCACCCTGGGTCGTCCGTTGCCGCGACGGGTGACACCGCCGGAGAAATGTCGGATCGCAACGACATTCCCCGCCTCATGTTCATGATGTCGTCCGGCGGCCTCACCGCGGCGGAGTTGTTCCAGGGCAAGGATGCGATCCTGTCCGGACCGGCCGCCGGCGTGGTCGGCATGGCGGAGAGCGGGCGCGAGGCGGGCTTCTCGCACCTGATCGGCTTCGACATGGGCGGCACGTCGACCGACGTCTCGCACTTCGACGGCGAGTACGAACGCGCGTTCGAGACCGAGGTTGCCGGCGTGCGCATGCGCGCCCCGATGATGCTCATTCATACCGTGGCGGCGGGCGGCGGGTCGATCCTGCATTTCGACGGCGCACGCTTCCGCGTCGGGCCCGACAGCGCGGGCGCCAATCCCGGACCGAAATGCTACCGCCGCGGCGGCCCGCTCGCGGTCACCGACGCCAACGTGATGGTGGGAAAGCTGATCCCGGATTTCTTTCCGAGGATTTTCGGCGCGCAGCAGGATCTTCCGCTCGATGCCGAGGCGGTGCGCGAAGCATTTGCGCGAGCTCGCGCACGAGATCGGCGACGGCCGCTCAGCCGAAGACGTCGCCGACGGTTTCATCCGGATCGCGGTCGAGAACATGGCGAACGCGATCAAGAAAATCTCCCTGCAGCGCGGCTACGACGTGACGCGCTACGCGCTCAACTGCTTCGGCGGCGCCGGCGGCCAGCACGCCTGCCTGGTCGCCGATGCGCTCGGCATGACCAAGGTGCTGATCCATCCGTTCTCTTCGCTGCTGTCCGCCTACGGCATGGGCCTCGCCGACATCCGCGCCACCCGCCAGCAGGCGCTCGAAGAGCCATTCGGGGACGCGGTGCTGGCGTCGATCGCGACCGTCGGCGGCCGCCTCGGCGACGACGCGAGAAGCGAGGTGATCGGCCAAGGCGTGGCGCCCGAGGCCGTAACCGTGCACGCGCGCGCGCACATCCGCTACGCCGGGACCGACATGGCGCTGGTGGTGCCGGCGTTCTCCATCGAGCCTCCGGGAGACGCGCACAGCGGACGACGTCAGGCGTACGCCTGCAACTGCCGGCGATGAAGTCCGCCTTCGAGGCGGCCCACAAATCGCGGTTCGGATTCATCGACGAGACCAAGGAGCTGGTGGTCGAAGCGGTGTCGGTCGAGGCCATCGGCGGCGGCGCGAAGTTCACCGAGCCGGTGTTGCCGACCACCGGCGACCCGCTTCCGTCCCCGACGCGCCGCACGCGATTCTATTCGCGCGGCCAATGGCACGACGCCACGGTCTATACGCGCGCGCAGCTTTCGCCCGGCCACGCCGTGGCCGGGCCGGCCATCGTCATCGAGCCGCATCAGACCATCGTGGTCGAGGACGGCTGGCGCGCCAGCATCACCGCCAAGAACCACCTGGTGCTCGAGCGCGCCGTCGCGCCTCAAGCGCCAGAGCGCGATCGGCACCGACGCCGACCCGGTGATGCTCGAAGTGTTCAACAACCTCTTCATGTCGATCGCGGAGCAGATGGGCGTGTCGCTGCAGAACACCGCCTACTCCGTCAACATCAAGGAGCGGCTCGATTTCTCCTGCGCCGTGTTCGACGCCGACGGCACGCTGGTCGCCAACGCGCCGCACATGCCGGTGCATCTCGGCTCCATGGACCGCGCGGTCGAGACCATCATTCGCGAGAACAAGGGCCGGATCGCGCCCGGCGACGTCTACGCCATCAACGCGCCCTACAACGGCGGCACGCATCTGCCCGACATCACCGTCTGCACGCCGGTGTTCGACGAGGCCAGCCGCGAGGTCCTGTTCTGGGTCGCGTCGCGCGGCCACCACGCCGACGTCGGCGGCATTTCTCCCGGCTCGATGTCGCCGAACGCGATCACGATCGAGGAGGAAGGCGTCTATATCGACAACTTCAAGCTGGTGGATCGCGGCCGCTTCCGCGAGCGCGCGCTCTATGACCTCCTCACCGGCGCGAAATATCCCGCCCGCAACCCGCTGCAGAACGTCAACGACATGAAGGCGCAGATCGCGGCGAACGAGAAGGGCGTGCAGGAGCTGCGCAAGACCGTCGCGCATTTCACGCTGCCGGTGGTGCAGAGCCTATATGCAGCACGTGCAGGACAACGCGGCCGAGAGCGTGCGGCGGGTGATCGACCGCATCCACGATGCGTCGTTCGCATACGAGATGGACCAGGGCACCTGGATCAAGGTCAGGATCAGCGTCGACAAGGAGAAGCGCGAGGCGACCGTCGATTTCACCGGCACCTCGCCGCAGCAGAACACCAACTTCAACGCGCCCGAGCCGGTCACGCGCGCGGCGGTGCTCTATGTCTTTCGCGTCATGGTCGACGACGACATCCCGATGAACGCCGGCTGCCTGCGGCCGATCAACATCGTCATCCCGAAGCAATCGATGCTGTCGCCGGAATATCCCGCCGCGGTCGTCGCCGGCAACGTGGAGACATCGCAGGCGGTGACCGACTGCCTGTTCGGCGCGCTGGGCAGCCTCGCCGCCGCCCAGGGCACGATGAACAATCTCAACTTCGGCAACGCCAGGTACCAGTACTACGAGACGATCTGCTCGGGCTCGCCGGCGGGCCCGGATTTCCCGGCACCGACGCCGTGCACACCCACATGACCAATACCCGCCTCACCGACCCGGAGGTGCTCGAATTCCGCTATCCGGTGCTGCTCGAGGACTTCCACATCCGCACGGGCTCGGGCGGACGCGGCGAATGGAACGCCGGCGACGGCGTCCGCCGCACCATCCGCTTCCTCGAAAGATGGACTGCACGATCCTGTCGGGCCACCGCCGCGTGCGCCCGTTCGGCCTGGCCGGCGGCGAGGCCGGTCAGGTCGGCGAGAACTCCGTGCGCCGCAACGACGGCCGCATGGAGAAGCTCGAGGGCTGCGGATGCCACCGTGATCGACGCCGGCGAGGCCGTCATCATCCAGACGCCGACCGCGGGCGGATACGGGAAGCCGAAATAACGATGGGCTGGCGGTGGGCAACGCGCACGCACGCGCTGTCTTAAGTCTGCAACAGGCGGGTCGCGTTCCACCCACGGCGTAAATGAAATGGCCGGACGAGGTCCCGGCCATTTCGCAGCTTATGCTTGCGGCTGTCGCATCAGGTCTGCTGGATCGCCGACACCAGCCAGTTGCCGCCGCGTGCGCGCATGGAAGGTCCACACTTCCGTGGCTTCGTCCGCGCCGGCTTCGACCATGCGGCCGCTGTCGCGGTCGACCATCTGGTCGTTGAGCGAATAGCGCATGGCGACGGTCGCATAGTCGGTGTCGCCTTCGCGCCAGGCCTCGGCGAGATCGCCCTGCAGCAGCTTCACGTCGCTGACGCGGTTGACCACGCCCTTGCTGGCATTGGTCGCCAGGTCCTCGGAGAAATAGGAAAGCATCTCCGGCGTGACCTCTCTGCGCAGGCGCGCGAGATCCTCGGCACTGTAGGCAGTCTGCACGTCGGTCAGGATCTTCTCGAACGCATTGAAGTCGTCCGGCGTCAGCCCGACCTCGTCGGTGCCGGATGCACGCGCCGCCGTAGCTGGCACGCCGCTGCCGCCGCCGAAGCCCGCACCGCCGAAGCCGTAATTGCCGAAGCTCATGGGCGAGCGCGAGTCGCTGGCATTGGCGTCGCGCAATGGCGGGCCGCTGGCAAGCGCCGGCTGGTTGCGGCGCTGCCACCACGTCCACAGCAGATAGCCGATGATGGCGACGATGCCGATCTGCAGCAGCAGGCCGAGCATCGACGCGAAGCGCCGCCGAGCCCGCCCATGAAGCCGTTGCCGAACAGCATGCCGAGCAGGCCGGCGCCCAGGAAGCCGGCGAACATGCCGCCGAGGAAGCCCGGCCGGTTGAAGAAGCCGCCGGCAGCGGCGACGGTCGTCGGCGCGCGCTGCCCGACCGTGCTGCCCGGCTGGCCCGGCTGGGTCATGCTGCGTTCAATGGGTCGCGCACTCGGGCGACGTTGCGGTCGATGGCGGCGCGGAGAAGGTCTGCGAGCCGCGGCTGCCGAAGCTGCCGCCGCGCCCCGCGCGGGCGTCGGCATCGCTGACGGCGAACGCCAACACCGCGACCAGCGCGCAAAACGCAAGCAGCGGACGAAAGGCAAAACGAGACATTGATTCCTCCCAGGAAACCCTTCGGTTTGACCTAACATATTGGTGGACCCATGGCGGCATTTAAAGAGGTGCCGCATGGTGTCGCAGACTGCCTGCGGGCCGGCCGCCGGGACGCTTTGCGGCAAAATCGTGCCCGCACCGGCGCTGGTTTACCGCCGGCGACGCCTTTTGGTCGGCGCAAACGCGAGAAGGTTCGAAACCGGCACGATGACGGCGAGTCGCGGATGCCGATGCTCCGACTCAGTCGTCCTGGCCGTCCTCGCCCGGCTGGGCCATCGGCAGCGCACGCTCGAACCGGTCATCGCCGTAGGGGTCGACGCGCAACCGCTTCGGCGGCGACGGCAGCCGGCGCGGCGCGAGCGAGCCGGTGACGGCAGGCTCGCCGCGCGCGCTATGGCGGCATGGCGCCGCACCGGCGCGGGCGGCGATTTCTTCACCCGACACCGCGCGCGGGTTGCAGGCGCGGTGGCCGTCGCGCCGGCGCATGAGATCGACGTGCATGTGATCATAGTGATAGACGTTCGAGCCCGGCGCCAGCACCGTGGTGAATTGATCGCAGGCGGCGGCTTGCACGTCGCGCAGGAAGCCTTGCTCCTCGGGCAAGCCCCTCCAGCCGTTCTTCACCGTGATCTTGCGGCCGTCGGCGAGCGTGAACGCAGAGATGTCGAGCGCATTGCCGAAGGCGTGCTCGGAGATGTTCGCGCGCGGATTGCCGTTCATGCCGCGGCAGGAATAGGCGGAAATCTGCGTGATCTCGGCGACCGGCGCGCCGAACCAGCGCATCGCCGCCGGCTGCACCGAATTGGTGATCCAACGATCGAGCTCGGAGACGATAGGACATGCGAGCGTTGCGGCCGGGCTCACCGAAACCGGTGTGAATGCCGGCGGCCGGCGCGCCGGCGGCGGGCCCGAGCGGAACGATCGGCGGCGGCTCGCGGCGAGGCGCCACGTCCGCGGGCAATGCCTCGCGCACCGAGCCCCGCGGCGCATCCGCGAGCGGCGGCTCACGCAGCGGCGTTCGCGTGATGCCGTTCGGTGCGTTGCGCGACGCGGCCGGCGCATCGACCAGCGGTCGACGCTCGTAGGGCTCGGGCGAAAAGTCGTCGCGCGGAGAGTTCTCAGGCGGCGGCCGGTATCTTGGCGCCGGCGCCGTCCCGTAGGGTCGCCTGAAATCGTACGTCGCCGGCACGCCGTTCGTCTGCTCGGTCACGCTCGGCGGCTCGAGCGACACCGGCTGATCGGGCGCGCGTCCCGCGCGGTGGCGGTTGCGCCGGGCGCGACTGGTATTCAGGAAGCACGCGGGACTGATAAGGCGGTTGCTGTTGGACCGCCGGCGCGTCGGCCGGCCTGACCGGCCAGCGCGCGGGCGCGGCTCCCGTTCGGCTCGGGATGTCGCCCGGAGGACGCGGATCGTCGCTGTAGCCGAGCGGCGAGCTCTCGCCCAGCATCGACACTTTGAACGGAAAATCGGCCCCGCACACGCCGGGACCCTGGATCGACCTGATGCGGACGATGCCCGGGCCTTCCCTGACGGTGCCCGCGTTGAGGCATTGCACCTCGGCTTCGCGCCGCCACGGCTCGCGCTCGGCAAACATGTTGCCGCCGCTGCAGCCCGCCAGCACGCCGAGGACGCCAAGACCGATGGAGCAGACGAGATACCAACGAGCTCCCCACGCCATGGCCGGGACAATGCGTGGGACTTTGTTAACGACTCTTCAAAGATCCCGCCGCGCCGCATGCCGCTGGTCCGCGGCTCGCGATATGGTTAAGGAAACAGGAGCGGCGGGGAGAATCGCAAGCATGGCAGCCAAGCCCGGACTGATCCTGGCAGCGTTGATGTCGAGCGTGATGGTGCCGATCGTCACGTTTGTCGTCACCGTGCTCGATCTCGGCTGGCGAGCCGGTGTCCTGGGTACAATGGGTCAAGGCCTGTTTGCTCGCCCGGCCGATAGCGGCGATCACCGCGTTTCTCATCCTTCCGCCCGCACGCCGGCTGCCCGAGCGGATCGTCGCGCTGATCGACGGCCGGTACTGATGCTCTCTGCGCTCGAGCTTGCCCGCCGGATCGAGGCCGGCGCCCTTCGACCGCGCGCCGTGGTCGAACTCTGCGCCGAGGCCATCGCCGCGCACGAGAACGACATCGGCGCCTTCGCCGCGCTCGGCATCGACGCGGCGCGGCAGCGCGCCGAAGAGCCGCAGCTCGCGCCGCTGCCGCTGCGTGGGCTTCCCGTCGGCGTCAAGGACATCTTCGACACGGCGGAATTGCCCACCGCGTACGGCTCGCCGATCTATGCCGGCCACCGGCCGAAGGCCGACGCGGCGATGGTCATGCTGATCCAGCGCGCGGGCGGGCTCGTCCTGGGCAAGACCGTCACCACCGAATTTGCTTCGCTCGAGCCCGCGCGGCACGCGCAATCCACGCAATCGTGCCCACACGCCTGGCGGATCGTCGTCGGGTTCGGCCGCGGCGGTGGCGGCCGGCATGCTGCCGCTGGCGCTCGGCAGCCAGACCGGCGGCTCGGTCATCCGCCCCGCCGCCTTCTGCGGCGTCGCCGGCTTCAAGCCCTCCTATCGGCTGCTGCCGACGGTCGGGATGAAGTGCTTCTCGTGGTCGCTCGACACGGTCGGGCTGTTCGGCGCGAGCGTGCCCGATATTGCATTCGCCGCCGCCGCGATGAGCGGTCGCGATCTGCGGGTCGATGGACGACCGCCGGCGGCGGCGGTCGTCGCTCTCGTGCGCACACCGTTATGGCATGACGCGAGCGCGGCGATGCAGAGGCGCGGTCGAGCGCGCCGCGCGCGCGGCGGAACGATCGGGCGCGAGAGTCAAGGACCTGGACCTGCCTCCGATCTTTGCCGACGCCATGCGCGCGCATCGTGTCGTGCAAGGCTATGAGGCGTTCCGCGCGCTCGCGTTCGAATACGACGGTTATCGCGATCGCCTCGGTCCGGTCCTGCGCGCACAGCTCGACGAGGCCGCGACCATCGATGCCGATACGTACGATGACGCCCGCCGCACCACCCGCCGCGCGCGCCGGGCGCTCATCGATCTGCTTGCCGACGGCGAAGTGATGCTCACGCCCTCGGCACCGGGAGCCGCACCGAAGGGACTCGGCTCGACCGGCGAGCCGACGTTCAACCGGCTCTGGACCTTGCTGGGCACGCCGTGCGTCAACGTCCCGGGACTGTCGGATGCTGACGGTCTGCCGCTCGGCGTGCAGATCGTGGCGCGGTTCGGCCGCGACCGGTTCGCGCTTTCCGTAGCTGCGCTGCTCGAGCGCGCCATCGCGCGCAGCGAAGTGCGGCTGACGCGAAGTCAATGAACTAACTCGATGGTTTGTCAGGTACTATTTTTGCATTCCGCACCGCTCAGACGCGTTGGTGGAAGGGGAAATACCTTCGTAAAAATAACTCTTATGAGTCATCAACAGCCCATCTTGTGAATCTTTTTGTCTCGACGTTTCAAGCTGTTGGTCGCGCGACGCAGCGGTCGAGCTGCAGCCGTGCGCGTGCTTTTGGCAGTGCAATATTGATTGTCATTAGAACTTAACTCGATCTCTGCTACACTTGCTGCACGATCTGTCCAAGGAGGACGCAACGTGGACCTTGCCTTAAGGCTCAATGTACTGGCTGTTTTCGCGGTATTCGCGTTCGTCGGTGCAATCCTGCTGGGCGCGTTTTGAGTTCGAGTATCCACGGATAACGCCAGATCCCGACTTGCTTGACGCACCGGAGAGCGCAGCTCTCCGGTGTTTGCATTTTTGAATCTGCGCTTGACGACGCGCGTCGGCTAGGGACAGCTGCAATCAGACCGGCGCTTAGAGGCCGCGCAATGCGCGGGACCGCAAGCACGCCGCCGCAGAGCCAATCAGAGCCAGTCGCGGCTACTCCGCCGCGGTTCGAGCGGCGCCCAGCGGGTCATAGTTGAGCACCGGCGCGAGCCACCGCTCCGCTTCGGCGACGCTCCAGCCCTTGCGCGCGGCATAATCCTCGACCTGGTCGCGCTCGATCTTGCCGACGCCGAAATAGTGGCTCTCGGGATGGCTGAGATAGAGCCCGCACACCGACGCGCCCGGCCACATCGCAAAGCTCTCGGTGAGCTTGACCCCGATCCGCCGTTCGCCGTCGAGCAGCGCGAACAGCGTTTCCTTCTCGCTGTGGTCGGGCTGCGCCGGGTAGCCCGGCGCGGGCCGGATGCCGCGGTATTTTTCGCCGATCAGGTCCACGCCGGCGAGCGTCTCGTCCGGCGAATAGCGCCCAGAACTCCTTGCGCACGCGCTGGTGCAGACGCTCGGCGAACGCTTCCGCGAGGCGATCCGCGAGCGCCTTGACCATGATCGCCGAGTAGTCGTCGTTGGCCTGCTTGAAACGCTCCGCCACGTCGTCCTCGCCGATCCCGGCGGTCACCATGAAGGCGCCGATGTGGTCGGCGAGCGCGCTCGCGCGCGGAGCGACGAAATCGGCCAGTGCCACGTTGGCGCGACCTTCGCGCCGGGTGAGTTGCTGGCGCAGCGTGTGCAGCACGGCAATCGGCTTGGTTCGCCGTTCGTCGCCGTAGACGAGGATGTCGTCGCCCTCGGAATTCGCCGGCCAGAAGCCGAACGACGGCGCTGGCGCGGAACCAGCGCTCCGATGCAATGCGGTCGAGCATCGCCTGCGCGTCCGCGAACAGGCTGCGCGCCGCCTCGCCATATTTCGCGTCGTCGAGGATCGCGGGAAACTTGCCGGTGAGCTCCCAGGTGGCGAAGAACGGCGACCAGTCGATGTAGTCGCGAAGCTCCGCGATCGGATAGTCCTCGCAGCACCCGCGTCCCGAGGAATGTCGGCTGCTGCGGGATGTCATTGCCCGACCAGTTGAGCTTCAGCGCATTGGCGCGCGCATCCTTGAGCGACAGCCGCTGCTTGGCCTCCTCGCCGCGCGCATGCGCGGCGGCGATGCGGGCATATTCCTGGCGAACGTCGGCCACATAGGCTGGGCGCCCTTGCGCCGACATCAGACTGCGATGCCACGCCCACCGCCCGGCTGGCGTCGGTGACATAGACCGCCTGCCCGCGCCGGTAGTGCGGATGGATCTTCACCGCGGTGTGCACGCGGCTCGTGGTGGCGCCGCCGATCAGCAGCGGCAAGTCGAAACCCTGCCGCTCCATCTCGGCGGCGACGTGGCACATCTCGTCGAGCGAGGGCGTGATCAGGCCGGACAGCCCGATGATGTCGGCGTTCTCGCTTCTGCGCCGTCTCCAGGATCTTGGCCGCCGGCACCATCACGCCGAGATCGACCACCTCGTAATTGTTGCACTGGAGCACGACGCCGACGATGTTCTTGCCGATGTCGTGCACGTCGCCCTTGACCGTGGCCATGACGATCTTGCCGTTGGAGTTCCGCTTCTCGATGCCGCTTGTCCTTCTTCTCCTGCTCCATGAACGGCATCAGGTAGGCGACCGCCTGCTTCATCACCCGCGCCGACTTCACCACCTGCGGCAGGAACATCTTGCCGGAGCCGAACAGATCGCCGACCACGTTCATCCCGTCCATCAGCGGGCCTTCGATCACGTGCAGCGGGCGCTCGGCCTCGAGCCGCGCCTCCTCGACGTCGGCTTCGATGAAGTCGGTGATGCCGTGCACCAGCGCGTGGGAGAGCCGCTCGCCCACCGGCCGTTCGCGCCAGCGCGAGGTCGGCTTCCTTCTTCTCCTTGCCGTGGCCGCGGTAGCGCTCGGCGAGCGCAAGCAGCCGCTCGGCGGCGTCGGCGCGGCGGTTGAGCACCACGTCCTCGCACGCCTCGCGCAATTCCGGCATTGAGGTCGTCGTAGACCGCCATCTGCCCGGCATTGACGATGCCCATGTCCATGCCGGCCTTGATCGCGTGATAGAGAAACACCGAGTGCATGGCCTCGCGCACCGGCTCGTTGCCGCGGAACGAGAACGACAGGTTGGACACGCCGCCGGAGACGTGGACGCTGCGGCAGGTTGGTGCCGGATCCAGCGCGCCGCCTCGATGAAGTCGACGCCGTAGCCGTTGTGCTCCTCCATCCCGGTCGCGATCGCGAAGATGTTCGGGTCGAAGATGATGTCCTGCGGCGGGAAGCCAACCTGGTCGACCAGGATGTCGTAGGCGCGCTTGGCGATCGCGCATCTTGCGCTCGAACGTGTCGGCCTGGCCCTGCTCGTCGAACGCCATGACCACGACCGCGGCGCCGTAGCGGCGCACGGTCTTGGCGTGCTCGATGAAGGCCGCCTCGCCCTCCTTCATCGAGATCGAGTTCACCACCGGCTTGCCCTGCAGGCATTTCAGCCCGGCCTCGATCACGGAGAATTTCGACGAGTCCACCATGACCGGCACGCGCGCAATGTCGGGCTCGGCCGCGATCAGGTTGAGGAATGTCGTCATCGCCTTCTCGGAATCGAGCAGGCCCTCGTCCATGTTCACGTCGATGATCTGCGCGCCGTTCTCCACCTGATCGCGCGCGATGGCGAGCGCCGCCGCGTAGTCGCCGGCGGTGACGAGCTTGCGGAACTTGGCCGAGCCGGTGACGTTGGTGCGCTCGCCCACGTTGACGAACGGGATTTCCGGCGTGAGCGTGAAGGCTTCGAGGCCGGACAGGCGCAGAAGCGGCGGCATCTCGGGGATCTTGCGCGGCGCCTTGCCCTCCACCGCCCGCACGATGGCGCGGATATGCTCGGGCGTGGTGCCGCAGCAGCCGCCGACGATGTTGACGAGACCCGCATCCGCAAACTCCGCCGAGCAGCCCGGCCATGAATTCCGGGCTTTCGTCGTAGCGGCCGAACTCGTTGGGCAGGCCGGCATTGGGATAGGCGCAGACCAGCGTGTCGGCGATGCGCGCGATCTCGGCGATATGCGCGCGCATTTCCCTGGCGCCGAGCGCGCAATTGAGCCCGATCGAGAACGGCGCGGCGTGGCGCACCGAATTCCAGAACGCCGCCGGCGTCTGGCCCGACAGCAGGCGTCCCGAGCGATCGGTGATGGTGCCGGAGATCATCACCGGCACGCACGCGCGCGCGCTTCGGTGACGTCGGCGATGGCCGCGATCGCGGCCTTGGCGTTGAGCGTGTCGAAGATGGTTTCGATCAGCAGCAGGTCGGCGCCGCCCTCGAGCAGTCCTTCGACCTGCTCGGCATAGGCGCTGCGCAGTTCGTCGAAGGTGACGGCGCGGAAGCCCGGGATTGGAGACGTCGGGCGAGATCGAAGCGGTGCGGTTGGTCGGCCCGAGCGCGCCGGCGACGAAACGCGGGCGGCCGTCCTCGCCTTGCGCGAGATCGGCTGCCGCACGGGCGAGCCTTGCGCCCTCGACGTTGAGCTCATGGGCGATGCCCTGCATGCCGTAATCGGCCTGGGCGATGCGCGTCGAGGAGAAGGTGTTGGTCGAGACGATGTCGGCGCCGGCGCGGAAGTAGGCGAGATGGATGTCGCGGATCGCGTCCGGGCTGGCTGAGGATCGAGCAGGTCGTTGTTGCCGCGGACCTCGCGGTTCCAGGCGTCGAAGCGCGCGCCGCGATAGCCCTCCTCGTCGAGCTCGAGCCCCTGGATCATGGTGCCCATGGCGCCGTCGAGCACCAGGATGCGCTCGGACGCCAGGCGGCGCAGCGTTTGCGCGGTGGCGAGGTCTCGCGCTTGCCGTTCATCAGCCGACCCTCACCTTCTCCGCACAGCCTGTGCATGGTCGAGGCGGCTCGGCCGCAGCCCGAGCAGATGGCAGATCGCGTAGACCAGATCGGCGCGGTTCATGGTGTAGAAGTGGAAATCGGTGACGCCGCGGTCGACCAGATCGAGCACCTGTTCGGCGGCGACCGCGGCGGCAATGAGCTTGCGGGTGGCCGCGTCGTCATCGAGGCCGTCGAAGCGCGTCGGCCAGCCAATCCGGCACCGAGGCGCCGCAGCGCGCCGCGAAACGTCTTGGTCTGCTTGAAGTTCTGCACCGGCAGGATGCCGGGCACGACGGGCACGTCGATGCCGCGGGCGCGCACACGGTCGAGATAGCGGAAGTAGTTGTCGTTCTCGAAGAAGAACTGGGTGATCGCGCGGGTCGCGCCGGCATCGACCTTGGCCGCGAGCATGTCGAGATCGGCCTCGACCGTCGGACTGTCCGGATGCTTTTCCGGGTAGGCCGAGACCGAGACCTCGACCTCGGCGAGGCGTTTGATGCCGGCGACGAGATCGGCGGCGTTGCGGTAGCCGCCGGGATGCGGCGCGTAGCGCTCGCCGATGACCGCTGATCGGATCGCCGCGCAGCGCCACGATGTGGCGCACGCCCGCCGCGCAATAGCTGCGGATCACGGCGTCGATCTCGTCGCAGGTGGCGGCGACGCAGGTGAGATGGGCCGCGGGCGTGAGCGCGGTTTCGCCGAGGATGCGCTTGACGGTCGCGTGGGTGCGCTCGCGGGTCGAGCCGCCGGCGCCATAGGTGACCGAGACGAAGTTGGGCTTGAGCGGCGCGAGCCGCGTGATCGAGTCCCACAGCGTCTTTCCATCTCCTCGGTCTTCGGCGGGAAGAACTCGAAGGAGACGCGGATGCGGCGCTGTTCGTCCGCCGGTTCACGCCCGTTCTGCACGAAACGGCTGGCGCGGGTCTCGGCCGTCATCACGCCACCTCCGCGCGGCGGTGGCCAGCACGATGCGCGGATCGCGCCCGAGCCAGAGCGAGACCGCGATCTTGCCATCGGAGGTCGGCTCCGGCGCAAGGCTGCTCTGCAGCACGACGCTCGAGGTCGGCGGCCTTCATCCACTGCGCCACGGTATCGGGCGCGAAGCCCAGCCGCCGGTGGGCGTGCTCGTCGCGCAGAAATTCGAGATCGTGCGGAGCGAAATCGACGACCAGCAGGCGGCCGCCGGGTCGCAGCACCCGCGCCGCCTCGTGGATCGCGCGCGCGCCGTCGTCGAGGAAGTGCAGCACCTGATGGACGATGACGACGTCGAAGGTGTCCTTCGGCAGCGCGAGGTCGTAGATGTCGCCCTGGCGCACGCTGCAGTGACGCAGTCCGGCGCGGTCGAGCCGCGCCCGCGCCACCGCCAGCATGTCGAGCGAAAGGTCGAGGCCGAGGCCATGCTCGATCCGCGGCCCGAACAGCTCGAGCATGCGCCCGGTGCCGGTGCCGAGATCGAGCAGCGTGCGCATCGGGACATCGGCGAGGGCGGCGCGGATCGCGTCCTCCACCGCCTCGTCGGCGACATGGAGCTTGCGAATGCGGTCCCACTGCGCGGCGTGGCGACCGAAATAGGCTTGCGCCGCGGCCGCGCGTTGCGTCCGCACGGCGAACAGGCGCTCGCGGTCGCGCCCGAGCGTGGCGTCGTCGGGATCGAGGCGGGAAATGAGCTCGCGCGCGAGCGTCGCCGCGCCGCCGCCCTCGCCCAGACGGAAGAAGGCCCACGACCCTTCGCGGAAGCGCTCGACCAGCCCGGCTTCCGCCAGCAGCCGCAGATGGCGCGAGATGCGCGGCTGCGATTGGCGCAGGATGGCGGTGAGATCCGGATACGGTCAGCTCCGCCTCCGCCAGCAGGGCGAGGATGCGCAGGCGCGTGGCCTCGCCGGCGGCCTTGAGCGTGCCATTGAGGGTCTCGAAAGGCAGGTGGGCAACGGTGGGCATGACGTGGGCACTGACTCTCGGTTGGACCGGCCCCACCCCTTCTGGGGAGGACATAAAGATATCTTTATGCCTTTAACCGAAGATTGCAAGATCGGAGGTGGGCAGCCCGCCCAAGCGAGTCATTGCCGGGCATCCGGACCGCGGCATGACATCTGCTGGCGCACGCCCGGAGAACCCATGAACGACAACGATAATGCCTTCGGCATCCGTGACGGCGAGGTCGCGATCGACCTGCCCGACACGTTCGACGCCTCGCTCTATTTCATCGGCCGCATCCGCACGCCCTGGACCCGGCGCGAGGACTGCCCCAAGAACGCGCGCGAGTCCGACGCCATTTGCACCCTCGCGATCGACCCGCGCTGGGCGGCCGCGCTCACCAACGTCGAAAGTTGCACCCACCTGGTCGTGCTGTACTGGATGAACCGGTCGCGGCGCGACCTGGTGCTGCAGGTGCCGCGGCGCTACGGGATTGCGCGCGGCACCTTTGCGCTGCGATCGCCGGCGCGGCCCAACCCGATCGCCATGAGCGTGGCAAGGCTGGTTGGGGTCGACGGAACCAGGCTTTCCGTGGTCGGGCTCGACTGCCTCGACGACACGCCGCTCCTCGACATCAAGCCCTACTTCGCCTCGACCGACGCCGTTGCCGACGCCGTGGTCGGCTGGCACGCCGGCCGCAAGACCTGAAGCGGCCTCCCCGGCGGTATCACGGCGCCGTCCGGCCGGCTCCGCGGTCCGGCCCGGGTGCTGCCGAGCGCCGCCGGCTCGATCTGGGCTTGCGCAAAAACCACAGTAATTTCAGTCCTTTGGCGGCGGATCGGGCGCGCTCACCGATCCGTGAGATTAATTCTCCACGCCCTTTTGAACCAACGGCGCCCCCCGTTCGACCAACCTGCATCAAGGGGATCAGGGGACGCCATGAACAAGTTTGCCCGCTTCAAGGCCGTTGCCGCGATCGCGACGATCGTTGCCGCGACCGGCCATCTCCACGACCGCTCTCGCCAATCCGTTCAACCCGTTCGAAGCGCTGTTCGGGCCGCATCGCGAGCCGGTGGCCGCGCCGGCCTATGCCAACCCGGCCGACGACAGCGCGCAGTGCGCAACGATTTCCGCCGCCAGGTCGTGGACTACCGCACCAGCGAGGCGCCCGGCACCATCATCGTCGATACGCCCAACACCTACCTCTACCTGGTGATGCCGCGGCGGCAAGGCGATGCGCTACGGCATCGGCGTCGGCCGCGAAGGTTTCGCCTGGTCGGGAACGCAAGACGGTCGAGCGCAAGGCCGAGTGGCCGGATTGGACGCCGCCGCCGGAGATGATCCAGCGCCAGCCCTACCTGCCGCGCTTCGTCGCCGGCGGCGCGACCAACCCGCTCGGCGCCCGCGCCATCTACCTCAGCGGCTCGGTCTACCGCATCCACGGCACCAACGCGCCGGACACCATCGGCGGCCGCGTGTCGTCGGGCTGCATCCGGATGGTCAACGAGGACGTGATCGACCTCTACAGCCGCGTCAAGGTCGGCACCAAGGTGGTCGTGCGGCCGATCGGCGACCATCGCGCCGCGAGCCCGCAAGCAGCGTCAACTGCCAGCGCTCCCTCGCCGATTGATTGATACAAGCGCCGGCCCTGCGAATCGGGGCCGGCGTTTTGATTCAGCCATCGGTTGTCGATGCTGGCCCCGGGTCTCGTGGGTATACCCTCGGGCCGCGCGGCGCGCCGGACCCGGGCTGCTCGCCCGGGACACGAAGGTGCGGTTCAGCCCCGACGCAGCAGCGGCCAGAATTGCGCGAAGCTTTCCTGCTCGCCGAGCGTTCGCAGCGTGGCGAGGATCTGCTTCGCCGCGTCGGGTGCGACCGCCTGCGCCGCGCAATCAAAAACTTGTCCTCGATCTGCGCCGGCGACATCGGATATTGCCGCGGTGCCGCTGGCATAGACCCACAATCTGCTTCGAGCGTGCGCCCGTCCGCCGAGCGTGACCGCGAGCCTGGTGGGATAGTCCTCGTGCGCGTCGGCGAACGCCGGATCGATCGCGACCGATACCATGCGCGCCAGCGCCTTCACCCGCGCGTTGTTGATCGCGTCCTCGCCGAACGCCGACGAGCGTCGGCGGCCCGTTCGCGAGCGCATAGGCGACGACATATTGCAGATTGAACTTCGCCGCTTCGGTGTTGGTCGGATACTGCTCGCTCGCGCGGTTGGCGGCGTATTTCGAGATGCCGGCCTTGATGGCGGAGATGTCGGCCACGCGCGGCCCGAGCTCTTCGCGCAAGCTTGAGCGCGGCGTCGATGCCGGTGTGGATCACGCCGCCGCAGGGATAGCGCTTGGGGCGGAAGCCGCGCTCGGCGAGATCGAATGTGCGGCCGAGATCGTCGAACGCGTCGGGCTGCCATTCGAGCCCGCGCGCGAAGGTGCTGGCGAACCCGCCGCGGCCTTCGATCGCCGCCGGATTTGCGGTGAAGCCGCGCGCCGCCGAGCAGCGCCGCCAGAATCGCGTTGCGCGCCGCCTGCCCCACATGCAGCGGCTTGGTCATGGTGCCGTAATTGGCGTTGACGCCCGCGGCCATCGACACGCTGATGCCGAGCACGTCCGGGATCGTTCGCGGCCGGCAGCTTGAGCAGCCGGGCGCACGCCGCGGCCGCGCCGATCGTGCCGATGGTGCCGGTGGCGTGCCAGGCGCCGCCGCCGTTGTGGTTGGGATTGGCGCGGCTCAGCCGCGAGGCGACCTCGAAGCCGACGATGAACGCCGCCAGCGTCTCGGCCGGCGTCGCGCCGGTGCTCTCGGCGAGCGGCAGCAGCGCCGGAATGACCGGCGCCACCAGCTGGCCTTGCATGTAGGTGAAGTCGAAGTCGAGCGCGTGCGAGGCGACGCCGTTCGCCAGCGCCGCCAGCTGCGGCGAGGTGCGCAGCGACTGGCCGACGATCGAGACCGCGGGCTTGGCGTCTTCCGCGCGCACCAGTCTCGAGCACGATCGCCGCGGGCTCGCTGCGGCTTCCCGCCAGCATCACGCCGACGGTGTCGATGAACGCGGTGCGGGCGCGCTCGACCGCGAGCGCGGGAGCGTCCTTGAGTTCGAAGCCGGCGATGAAGGCGGCGACGCGCGGCGTGATCTTTGCGCCGGCTGCATCGCGCCTGCCTTCGCTGCTTGCGGCGCTTGCGCGCGCGCCGCGCCCGCTGCGCCGAGCAGCGTCACGGCGCTCGCCGCCGAGGAACAGTCTGCGATCCACGTCGTGGCGTTGCATCTGGTCGCTCCCTCCCGGTTTGTTCTGCCTTTTCGGCCATCGAGCGAATTCCAAGGATGTATGATAAGCCAACTTGTCGAAGCGAGGAAACGACCATGCGCAGCGTTGTCGAAGCCGCCGCGGATGCCTGGTGCTGCTCATCGCGTCGCTCGGCTGTTGCACGACGCTCGCGCATGCCGAAAGCATCGACGCGCTGTACGAGAAGGCGAAGCTCGAGAAAACGCTGGTGCTCTACGGCGCGGGGCCGAGCGGGTCGCATGACCGCTGGATCCAGGACTTTCAGCAGCGCTTTCCCGGCGTCACCGTCGCCTTCACCGGCGGCCTGAGCAACGGCCTCAACCAGAAGATCGACCAGCAGCTCGCAGCAGGAGAATGGAAACCGACCTCGGCGATCTTCCAGACCATCCAGGACTTCGGCAAGTGGAAGAAGGCGGGCGCGCTCATGCTGTTCAAGCCCGAGGGCTCCGAGACGATCGATCCGGCCTACAAGGACGAGGACGGCGCGTTCACCGCGGTCAGCGTCAACACCATCGTCTATGCCTACAACACCGCGCTCGTGCCCGCCGCCGAGGTGCCGAAGTCCGCGCTCGATTTTCTCAAACCGCGGTTTCGAGGGCCAGCTCATCACCACCGATCCGACCGAGGACGACGCCGGCCTTTCGGTGTTCAACCTGATCGTGGAGAAATACGGCTGGGACTACATGGACAAGTACATGGCGCAGAAGCCGGCCTTCGTGACCACCAGGCCACGCCGCCGGTGTCGAACGCCATCGCCGCGGGCGAGAAGCTCGCGACCTTCGATTCCACCTCGACCACGCCGCGGCTCAAGGCAGCAGGGCAAGCCGATCGAGCCGGTATTCTCGCAGGCCGACCCCACGCCGGTGTTCCTGGTCGGCGCCGCCATCTTCAAGGACGCGCCGCATCCCAATGCCGCCAAGCTCTATCTCACCTGGTATCTGGCCAAGGAGCAGCAGAGCCGCAACGGCACGTTCTCGCCGCGCGCCGACGTTCCTCCGCCGGCGGGCCTGGCGCCGCTTTCGTCCTACAACATCGACAACCGCTTCCGGGCACTGGTGTCGGACGAAAGCCGCGCTGACGGAATTGCGCAAGCGGTTTGCGGCGGTATATCGCGCGGCGGTGAGACACTCACCCGCGTCATTGCCGGGCTTGACCCGGCAATCCATCTCTTTGCAAGAACGCTCTTCGTATCGCGAAGGAGATGGACCCGCGGGTCAATCCCGCGTGCGGAGCTGAGATGAGCCGTCACATCTCGTGTCCCGGACGCGGTACCAGCGCGACGCGACCTCAGCGAAGCCGTGCGACGCGATCGCATCAGGAGCTGGTCTTCGGCAACGAACGGATGGCCGCTATCCAGCGCGAGAGAATATGCAGGCCGCAGTGAAAATCGACTGATTGTCTCGATGCGCTGGCGCGACTCTACGACGTCACGGTGACCGCGTTCTGTCTTCGCGACGCTGATGACCGCGGTCAAGCCCGCGGGTGACCGGCAAGTAGCATCGCAGCTCTCAGCCGTCATTGCCGGGCTTGACCCGGCAATCATCTTCTTGCAGAACCTCGTTCGATCTCGCGCAGGCGCATGGACTCGCCGGGTCAAGCCCGCGGGTGACACGGCGCCGCCGCCTCACTTCGCCAGATAGAAATAGCCGACGCGTGTCGTTGGCGGGCGAGCCGAACCACATGCGGCCCTTGGTCGTCGAGGAAGAAGTCGCGCATGGAGTTCTCCGCGCGCGGCACCGGATATTCGATCACCTCGCCGGTGTGCCGGATCGAGCCGGCCGACCACGTCCATGTATTCGGACGAGTACCAGATCTTGTGGTCGGCATCGATGCCGAGCGCGTAGGGCGTCGGATACGGCCCGGGCAGCGTGATACTCCTTGAACGTCTCGGTCTTCGGATCGAAGCGGCCGATCTTGCCGGCGTCGAACTCGGCGAACCAGACGATGCCGTCGGTGTCGACCTGGATGCGGCGCGGCCGCGCGTTCGCGGTCGGGATAACGTATTTCGTCACCTGCAGCGGTCTTGGCATCGACCTTGCCGATCTTGCCGGTCTTGCAGGAGCTCGGTGAACCAGGCATTGCCGTCGGCATCGAGCGCGATGCCGTAGGAGGTCGGCACATCAGGGATGTGGGTGTATTTCTCGGTCTTGGGATCGAAGCGCGTCAGCGCGCCGGTCGACCAGACGTGGCCGGTCTTGGGATCGATGCTGGATGGTGTGCTTGCGCACTGTCGTCCTGGTACTCGGTGATCTTCTGCGTCTTCGGGTCCCAGCGCCCGAGCTTGTTCGAGCCCTGCTGGGTCAGCCACACCGCTGCCGTCGGGCGCGGGCACCGCCGAATGGATGGCGGCGCGTGCCGACATTGCGGCACCGGATATTCCTTGATCTCGCCGGTCGTCGGATTGAGCCGCGCGATCTTGTTGGCGCGCCCGTAATAGGGAATCCAGAAGCTGCCGTCCTTGTCGGGATGCGCGCTCCAGGGCATGCGGTCGGGGCCCGGCAACTCGTATTCCACGTAGACGATCTTCATCGCCTCGTCGCTGAACGGACGCAGCGTGTCCTTGTAGTTGCGGCAGCTCGGTCGGCGACTTCGGCAGCACCGAGTCCTCGCCGAACACGTGGTTCATGTAGAAGATCACGTCCTCGGCCTTCTGGTCGTTGAAGCCGAAGCGCGGGTCCATGACGAAGAAGCCCATGGCGTCGCGCATGTAGTTCACGCGGTCGCGCCAGCCGTCCTCGTTGCGCACCACCGCCGCCATGCGCGACTCGAAGCCGTGGCAGGCCATGCAGTGGATGAAGAACAGGTCCTTGCCGCGCGCCTCCGGCAGAAGCTTCATGCCCTGCCACATGGAGATGTCGCTCCAGCGCACCATCCCCTTCTGCAGGGCGAAATCGTGCGTGGCGTTCTGGTCGGCGGTGAGGTTCACGCCGCTGCTTCGGATCGCGCCTGATAGCCCGGCGCCCTGATCTGCAGCCGGTACTCGCCGGCCGGCAGGTTCTCGATGCGATAGCGTCCCTGATTGTCGGACAGCACGCTGACCGTGATCTTGGTCTTGGCGTTGCGCGCCTGCACGAAGGCGCCGCGCAACGCCGCGCCGTCGGGACCCTGTCACCGTGCCGGACGATGGTCGGCGGCATCGCAGGGCGATGCTCCAGATCCGAACAAAGGCGCGACGACAGACCGTGAGCGACCTAGTTTCGGGCTGCTGACCGCATGGCGTTTCCTCGTGCATTCTTGCTTGGCGAGCCAGAGGCACAGCTGCGCACCTTGCACGCCAACGGGACGCGGACTGACTATGCGACGATCGCCGTCCACAGGCTCCACCTCCGCCCGCAAGCGGCGCAAGCGGGAGGATCCGCGCATGGTGTCTGCGCGGCAAGCGCTGATCCCCCATCCCGGCACATGACAATGCGTTGACAGCGGCCCCCGGAGCCCACGTAGCGGCTGTTCCGAGGGGAGCTCCGGTCAAGGAGCTGAGAGACCCGCCAGGCGTCATACCGCGGGAACCCTTTGAACCTGATCCGGGTCATGCCGGCGAAGGGACAGGACAGCTTTCCATGCCAATCATGCAGCTCTCCTCGCGAAGTCGATCGGGCCGATCGCCCGCCCGCCGTCGGCGGATGCGCTGCCGTCTTCGGCCGATTTTCCACTGACACGCCCCAACGGGAGAGCAAGACGATGAACATCCACGACCCCAACATCGCGACGCCCAAGGTCACGACCGGCCCGATCGCCGGCTCGCGCAAGGTCTATGCGCGGCCCGACGCGGCGCCCGGACCTGCGCGTGCCGGTGCGCGAGATCGCGCTCGAGCCGAGTCGCGGCGAGCCGCCGGTTCCGGTCTACGACACCACCGGCCCCTACACCGACCCCGACGTCGCGATCGACGTCGAGCAGGGCCTTCCGCGCCGCGCACCGCCTGGGTGAAGGAGCGCGGCGGCGTCGAGGAATACGAAGGCCGCCCGATCAAGCCGGTCGACAACGGCAACGTCAGCGGCAAGCACCTGGCGCGCGCTTTCCCGCAGACGCACGCAGCCGCTGCGCGCGCTCGACGGCAAGCCGGTCACGCAATACGAGTTCGCGCGCGCCGGCATCATCACCAAGGAGATGATCTACGTCGCCGAGCGCGAGAATCTCGGCCGCAAGGAGCAGCTCGAGCGCGCGGAAGCGGCGCGCGCCGACGGCGAGAGCTTCGGCGCATCGGTGCCGCTGTTCGTGACGCCGGAATTCGTGCGCGCGAAGTGGCGCGCGGCCGCGCCATCATCCCGTCCAACATCAACCACGCCGAGCTCGAGCCGATGATCATCGGCCGCAACTTCCTGACCAAGATCAACGCCAATATCGGCAACTCGGCGGTGACCTCGTCGGTCGAGGAAGAGGTCGAGAAGATGGTGTGGGCGATCCGCTGGGGCGCCGACACCGTGATGGACCTCTCCACCGGCCGCAACATCCACAACACCCGCGAATGGATCATCCGCAACGCGCCGGTGCCGATCGGCACCGTGCCGATCTACCAGGCGCTGGAGAAGGTCGACGGCGATCCCGTCAAGCTCGACTGGGAGTGCTACAAGGACACGCTGATCGAGCAGTGCGAGCAGGGCGTCGACTATTTCACCATCCATGCCGGCGTGCGGCTCGCCTACGTGCCGCTCACCGCCAACCGCGTCACCGGCATCGTCTCGCGCGGCGGCTCGATCATGGCGAAGTGGTGCCTGTCGCGGCACAAGGAGAGCTTCCTCTACGAGCGCTTCGACGAGATCTGCGACATCATGCGCAAATACGACGTGTCGTTCTCGCTCGGCGACGGCCTGCGCCCCGGCTCGATCGCCGACGCCAACGACCGCGCGCAGTTCGCCGAGCTGGAGACGCTGGGCGAGCTCACGCAGATCGCCTGGAAGAAGGGCTGCCAGGTGATGATCGAAGGCCCCGGCCACGTGCCGCTGCACAAGATCAAGATCAACATGGACAAGCAGCTCAAGGAATGCGGCGAGGCGCCGTTCTACACGCTCGGGCCGCTCACCACCGACATCGCGCCGGGCTACGACCACATCACCTCGGGCATCGGCGCCGCCATGATCGGCTGGTTCGGCTGCGCCATGCTCTGCTACGTGACGCCGAAGGAGCATCTCGGCCTGCCCGACCGCGACGACGTCAAGGAAGGCGTCATCACCTACAAGATCGCGGCGCACGCCGCCGACCTCGCCAAGGGCCATCCGGCGGCGCAGCTGCGCGACGACGCGCTGTCGCGCGCGCGCTTCGACTTCCGCTGGAACGACCAGTTCAACCTCTCGCTCGATCCCGACACCGCGCGCGAGTACCACGACGAGACGCTGCCCGAAGGAGGCGCACAAGGTCGCGCATTTCTGCTCGATGTGCGGGCCGAAATTCTGCTCGATGAAGATCACGCAGGACGTGCGCGACTACGCGGCGACGCTTGAACGACAAGGAGCAGGGCATGGCGCAGATGTCGGAGAAATTCCGGCAGCTGGGCAGCGAGGTGTACGTGGCGGCCGACGCGGTGAAGGGGAGGCAACGGGGCGTTGTAGCGCCTTTACTGATCTGGCGAAGCTCTGACACCGATCGGAATCCAAATGACCGGGCCAATGCTTTCAGTCGCGGGCCCCAAGGACCGCGCGCTCGCTCGCGGAAACTTCACAAGACTGAGCACATGCTGCTAATTCTTAAATCCGGCCCCAATTGGGACCGGACTAAAGGAGGCTCACAGTTTGAAGGGGCTGGGCGGCCGCTCCGGAGCGGTCAAACCACGGACAAGATCGCCGCTGAACTGGCCGATGAAAGCGGTGTCCCTCAAGACCGTCATGCAGCAAATCGCGAAAGACCTTTTTGAGCAAATAACCTCACCGAACATTGACTTAATTCCCTTCCCACTGGGCGGATAGGGGCCGTCGGTAGTTGCTGCTCCGCCTCTCATCCCGACGTCGCACACCAGCTGGCCGCGGCGTCTCGACGTCGCGCGCGCGACCATGTCGCGCAGGGCGTCAGGGTGCTGGTCTCGACCGCCATCATGCCGGCTTGAGCTTCTCGCGCACGCCCGCGTCGTTCAGCGCCCGGACCGGGCCGCCGCTCAGCCGCGCCAGGATGGGCGCCGGGGTCGCCGCCGGCGCGAAGAACGCGGTCCACACGGCTCTCGGCTGCGAAATCCCGCGATGCCCTTCTCGGCCAGCGTCGGCACGTCCGGCAGCTCGGCGGCACGGTTCGGCCCGGTCATGGCGAGGTGGTGGCCGGGCACATCCCCGGTCGCAGTGGTCGTCGGGCTCGCCGGCTCAGCTCGGCGCCGGTACTTGACGCGAAGATGCTATCATAGGTTGTATTAGGAGCGTGAACACTGCCGCCAGTGGGCTATGGGGCCGCGCCGTCCGATCAGCACCAATGGAGGGGCGATTGGAGCCATCCCAACACTTGTAATCTTTGTGGGCCAATTCGTGTGGCTGATTACGATCATTGCCGCAGGCATCCTTTCCGTCATCCAATCTCAAAGTTAGTGGAAAGAATTACCAAGGTCTCCCGCGTTTCAAGGTCAACGTCGAGCTTGGTCCGTCTGTCACTAGCTCGTTCACTCCAGCGCACACAGTAGAGAGCCCGCGAGAAAATTGTTGTTGGCCTGGAAAAAGCCTGCTTTTGCGCAAATCACGTCGCCGGCGTGATCAAATCAGGCTCCGCAGACGCAGCGTCCTCGTGGACATCGGTAAGCGACAATGAAGAGGGAGTGAGCTTTTCAGCCTCGCGTCTTTTCCTGCTATCAGCTTTCTTGGAGCGAAGTCGCGCGGCAAGGTGTCTCGTATTCGTAGGTGAAAACCAGAAATTTCTAGGCGCGGCGACACCAAGAGACGTGCGCAGTTCATTAGGTGCGCGCTTCTTAGCATACAGATCTGCACTCGCCTTGCACTCTGCCTATGGCGGTCTGGCTGCGGCGGATCAGAACATTTTTAGAGGCGGCCTGAGCGAAACTCTTGTCAACCTGCCTGACGCCCCAGCTTCCCTGCAGAAAATCAGTCCATTTCCCGTCCCGAGTCCCACGACCCTCCCTAATCCAGAGGTCTGGCTGCAGGTCAAACTCGAGCGACAGCCTCGTCACCTACGACTTGGGAGTTTGCAGATTGGGTGACTGCTGGCAGTGAGGTGGCTCCGGTTGTCTGAACAATTTCTCCGCATCGATAGGTGGAGCGTTCTGCCGGGGTTAGGCTGCCAAGCGGAGGGGCAGCGGTTTGCAGTAAGCTCGATCGGGCGTCATGCCGTCAAGGCTCGAGTGCGGGCGTCGTGCATTGTAAAAGCCGAGGTAACTTCCGATGGACGCGCGGGCGTCGCTGACGCTGTCGTAGGCCCGCAGATACACCTCCTCGTACTTGACGCTGCGCCACAGACGTTCGACGAACACGTTGTCCCGCCAAGCGCCCTTGCCGTCCATGCTGATCGCAATGTCGTTGTCGGCGAGCACGCCGGTGAATGCCGAGCCCGTGAACTGCGAGCCCTGGTCGGTGTTGAAGATGTCCGGCTTGCCGTGACGAGCCAAAGCATCCTCCAGCGTCTCGACGCAGAACGCCGCTTCCATTGTGATCGATACACGCCACGACAGCACGCGACGGCTGAACCAATCGAGCACGACGGCCAGATAGACGAAGCCACGTGCCATCGGGATGTAGGTGATGTCCATTGCCCACACCTGGTTAGGCCGGACAATCTCCATTCCGCGCAGCAAATACGGATAGATCTTGTGCCCGGGCTCGGGCTTCGTCGTCCGCGGATGGCGATAGAGCGCTTCTATCCCCATCCGCTTCATCAACGTCTTCACGTGACGTCGGCCGACCTTGCACCCCTCGGCAGCCAGCAGGCCTCGCAACATCCGCGAGCCGGCGAAGGGAAACTCCAGATGCAGCCGATCGAGATGCCGCATGACCTCCAGGTCGGTCGCCGACACCGGCCGCGGCAGGTAGTACACGCTGCCACGGCTGATGCTCAGGGCTTTCGCTTGCTTGGTGATCGGAAGATCGTGCTCGCGCATGATCATCGCCTTGCGCTCAGCAAACCCGCTTTGCCGAGCGCGACTTCCAAAAATCGTTCTCCAGCGTCAGCTCTCCGATCTTGGCATGGAGTGACTTCACATCGATCGGCGGCGGGTTGGCTCCAGTGCCCGCCGCAGACCCGAACACCCCGGCGGCCCCTTCCTGGAGCTGCGTCTTCCATTGCGTGATCTGGTTGGGATGCACGTCGAAGTGCTGCGCCAGCTCCGCCACCGTGTTCTGGCCCCTGATTGCGGCCAACGCCACCTTCGCCTTGAATGCCGGTGTGTGGTTCCGGCGGGCTCGTCTGCTCATCGTGTCTCCTGATTCGTCGGGCACAGCGTGCCCGCTGTCAGGCAGAAACTCCACCTATCCTCCTGTCCAGATTTCCGGAGCCGGCTCTCAGCCTTCGTGAGGATCCACGGTCTTGACCGGTCGGTCGTCGCTAGCGTAGGTCCAGCTAGTCCTGAAACAATGAAGTCCATCGCTACCTTGGTTCTTTCGTCGCATTAATCCGCAAGGATGGTTCGTTCGTAGAGCTATGCGATCGCAATTCGGTGCGAAACGTCGCTCGGGAAGCAATCGAGCAGCTCACAGTGACACAGAAACCCCCAGGAAGAGGCCCAGCCTCGCCCGTTCAAAGCAGTACGGCTCGGCGAGCAAAGCGAGTCAGATAGCCCCCTTGTTGCGCTTTGGTGGTACTCTTCAGACTTCCGCCGCCATTCCCATCAACGGCAGGCGATCTGACCTGGCCTCGGATGCATCCCATCCCCTACTCCACCTTCATCCCGACGTCGCGCACCAGATTGCCGTAGCGCTCGATGTCGCGCTCGACCATGCCGCGCAGCGCCTCGGGCGTGCTGGTCTCGACCTCCATCACGGGCTTGAGCTTCTCGCGCACGCCCGCGTCGTTCAGTGCTTCGACCAGGCCGCCGCTCAGCCGCGCGAGGATGGGCTCCGGCGTCCCGGCTGGCGCGAAGAACGCGGTCCAGGGCTCGGCCGGAAATCCCGCGATGCCCTTCTCGGCGAGCGTCGGCACGTCCGGGAGCTCGGCGGCGCGCTTCGGCCCGGTCATGGCGATCGGCCGCAGCAGCCCCGACCTGATGGCGCCGAGCGAGCCGGCGAGCCCGACGACCATCATCGGGATGTGTCCGGCGACCACGTCGTTCATCGCCGGGATGACGCCGCGGTACGGCACGTGCGTCAGGCGCAGGCCGGTCGCGCTGATGAGCATCTCCATCAGCACGTGCTGGGCGCTGCCGACGCCGCCGGACCCGAAGTTGATGTCCTTCCCCGCCCGCGCCCACGCCAGGAGCTCCTCGACGCTGGCGGCGGGAACGGCCGGGTTCACCACCAGCACCATCGCGAAGCTGCCGGCGCGGGTGAGCGGCGCGAAGTCCTTGAGCGTGTGGTAGGGCAGCTTCGGATAGAGCGCGACGTTGAGCGCGGACGCCGCGTCGTTGAGCTGGACGAAGGTGTAGCCGTCGGCCGCGGCGCGCGCGGCCGCCTCCGCCCCGACGATGCTGTTGGCGCCGGGCCGGCTGTCGATGACGACCGGCTGGCCCAGGACCTGCGCGAGCTTGTCGCCCGCCACGCGCGCGAGCGCGTCGGCGGCGCTGCCGGAGGCATAAGGCACGATCTGGCGGATCGGGCGGCTCGGATAGGTTTGCGCAACCGCGCTTGCGGCTTGGCGCGAGAGCAGAGACTCGTGCGAGCAAGAGTTGCGCAAGCTAGAGCAGCGTCTCGCAGGCCGTCAACGAGCGTGGCGTCTTTGCATTCTTCGCAGCTCCTCCCATGATGGCGCTTCGTCCGCGGCGCACGTCGCGTGGCGCTCACGTTATTGCTTCTGCTCTGCCGAATTTTCCTGGTGATCGGCCTGAACACCTTGACGCGCGAGTCGACCTTGGCGGTCGCGAGCATGCCCTGGGCATCGTCGAGCACGGCGATGCCCCGATGCGGGATGGTCCGGTCGAGCCCGACCAGCGTGAGCCAATGAATGTGCACTCCGGGCGGCACCGCGATCTCGCGTTCGGCGACGTCGCGCTGCTCGTCGATGAACAAGAGGTACGCGTCGTCCGCGACCTCCGGCGTCGCATCGAGGCCGCTGTAGAGATTGCGGTGCCAGCGGATCATGTCCTTCTGCCAGTCGCCGTTCGAAGCGCGTCCGCCCCGCTGCTTGTAGATCGCGCTCTCGAACACGTCCGCCGACGCGATCTCGTGCAGCGCGCTGAAGGGGGATGGCGTGTCGGCGAGCGACTCGAAGCGCTGGGAGGCGAGGAAACCCGGAACAGTCTGCAGGTTCGCAATGTTGCGCAGGTAGTGCGCATGCCACTGCGCGAGCCGAGACGGGTCCGCAAACGCCATTTCGGTGATGTAGATCAAGCGGCCTCCGCACCGCGGCGGCGATGGCGCGCAGCTCCAGCGGCGGCGGCGGAGATGTTGGCCCGCGAGCGCCTCGAGATTTGCCGATCTCGACGTCGGCCGGGATCACGCCCGGCCATTCCGATGCTGGCGCCCAGGAACCAGCGGCGCTGGCCGATCAGCCGCGCGGTGTGGAAGGGTGTTGCCGGGGATCAGCGCAGCTGCACGCGCTGGCCGCTGCGCAGGTCCGGGCCGACCACGGCGCGCTCAGCTCGAGCCGTCGGCGCGCAGCATGAGCGCGCGCGGATCGCCGAAGATGATAGTGATA